>Ga0326727_10006778_pt1 | contig 30997 bp, 45 predicted proteins | sample MB2enrmetagenome_FD_207643 | JGI IMG/M metagenome (GOLD analysis project Ga0326727, IMG submission 207643) | Lab enriched peat soil microbial communities from McLean, Ithaca, NY, United States - MB29MY | ecosystem: Environmental > Terrestrial > Soil > Wetlands > Peat | place: USA: New York... | reverse complement strand
CCCTGGTTTTTCGCCTGGTTCACTGCACCGCGATCAAAGAGCATGCGAGGCTCTTCAAAAAATTCGCCGTCGTGGGAAAGGAGTTTGCCCGTTTCGATGTCAAACGTCGGGTTGAGGAGAAAACGTCGGGTCATAGCACCACCTGTTGGCGTGCGACCCGATTCGCAAGTAGTCTACACCAGAATCAGCGTCTTTTGTCTAGATAGTCGGCGCAGCGTCTTAAAATGAGCGGATCATCTTTCGCGATTCCAAAAATTCGATTGCAGCGATGATGGACGATTCCGCGCACACAGCGACCACAAGAAGTTTCTCCAGGGCAACAGCCACGGTCATGATCGATGGTCGGCACTAGCGACAAAGTTCCCTCGGCGTACGAACCAAAACCATTTGAGAATGGTAGTCCGCAGGCGGCACATAGATCTTTTTGTGTGTCGAGCATCTCCAAAATCCTAGTGTCGCTAAGGGAATATTTCTCTTGCCACACCCTGAGCTGGCGCGAGACGTGTTGTGCGTGCCGGATGTGTTCGTTGGAGTGCCAGTATTTTCTCTGGTTCGCTCGTTTTCTTACGATGCTTTTGTAGGGCATTACTCGATGTTCAAAGTATAACTCTGCCAAGGGGATTTCACGAAACCCAAATCCTGAAGCCTTTTTCCGAAGCTCGGTTCTATGTCGGTTGGGACAAAAGCAGTCATTTGTTCCAATCCGAGCTGCCACGCGCGCCGCTTCATGAACTCCTTGAACTCTTGCAACCACTCCCAGCGTTCTTCCGGCGTCCCTACGTTGTGATCGATCAGAAAGTACAGCTCGCTGGTCATCTTCAAAAAACACATCATCACCGGCTTGCCTTCGGCCTCGAAGATTTCCTTGGCCACGAAGAGCGGGTTCGGAACCTCTTCTCCCTGCGCGTTCTTGATGGTCAGATTTGGAAAGCAACGCTCATCGAGTCCGTTGGCCCTGTGGATCTCGCGCGCCTTCTCAAGATCCGACTGGAACATCGTGGGAGCAAAATCGAACTCACGAATCACGGAGCTTGCCTCACCTGGCTCGGCCGGAAGAGAACTTTTCCGAAACCTGATCCGCCTTGCTGGCCGTTCGGCTGCGCGGTGCCGGATCCCGTCGACGGGATCAGCGTCATCTGCACATTGCCGCCAGGCGAGACCGGCGTCGGCGTCGTGCCACCGAAATGCACCGGCGTTCCCGGATTGCCGCCCAGGTACTGCGAGTACGCGCGGAAGTAGAACTGCTGCGTCTTTCCGTTGTCGTCCTTACCCGGGAGAGTGATCATCTTGCTGCGAGAAGCCTGGAGAGGCTCGACATGCGGCCGTGTGAACGCTGGGTTCGTGTCGTACTCCAGAAAATAGTTCACGTGTTTCGAGATCGCGTTGTTATCGCTGATCACCGCATGGACCGCACCATTGTTGGCTTTCACCGTGAGACCCTGGATCTGCGGAGCTGCGGGAATCGTTCCGGCCGGTTCCGCGCCGAGGTTCTGGCCGAGATTGTTCACGCCGTTCTGGATCCCGCGGAGCACCGTGCCGAGATATCGGCCGATAGTCGGGATGTTCTCGAGGAACGTGATTTCGGTCTCAAAACTGAGGGCCATAATTATCCTGTACTTATCCGTTCCAGCCGCGCACCGGCGACCAGGGATCTTTGACCATGGACATAACCACACGCGCAAGTTGGAAACCTGCGCCGACGGCATTGCACTCGAATCCCAGGAAGCAGCGGCTGCCCACTTCGTTGATCGGGATCTCAACGTCACCGTTCGTGGAGATCGGCTGCGTGAGATTCGGCAACAGCGGCAACGCGTACGGAGTCGCGAGCGAGTTCGGATACGCGGTGATGGCAATCGGGCCGGTGCCGTTCAAGATCATGGTCATGTACTCGAACGTGTAACGCACCAGGCCGATCTGCAAGCCCTGGCCGGTCTCACTCGGCACGAATCCCGCAGTGAAGTAGATCTGATCGATGGCCGCGCCGTCGTCCTGGAGCAGGCCGTCGACGAGCTGGAAGATCTTCGCGTTGTGATCCGAGTTTCCGACGAACAGTGGACTCGTGGTGTCAGCGCGCTGCAGGAACGCGGCGCAGGGAGCCTTGATCGTCCAGATGCTCCACTTGCGGACGATGTCCGAAGCGATCAGCTTGCCCGAATAGCTGCGATGGATCTGCACGCTTTCTTCGACGGCACCGGCAGTGTTCAACTGCTTGTAGTTCATCTCGATGATCACGTTCGGCGTGGTCGGATTTGTTCCGTTCGCGATCACACCGGACGGAAGCCAGAACGGAGATTGTCCGAGGGCGTTGAGTTCGTTGAGCGGGACGCCCCAGAGGATCCGCCGGTTCTTGATGTCGTTCTTCACCCACATGGTGTAGCCGTAGGCCCAGTTGATCTGTGAAATCACCGACTGGATTTCTTCCGATAGCTTGATCGGCTGCTGGCCCTGGAACAGGAACGCACCGGCCTGGCCGACGATCACTGACCACTGTTCGCCGGAGTTTGCTTCATCGATGGACGACGTCACGCAGTACGGACCAGGGCCGCCGACAGACGGCGACACCACGCGCGGAACATTCCAGTACGACGGTTCTGTCGCAGGATTGTCGTTCACCGCGAGCAGAGATCCGGTCTTCAGCAGATAGAGCGAGCCGGATCCAAACGTGAATCCAGAAGTGATCGGTTGCTGGTTCTGCTGCGTACCCAGAATGACACCGGTGATTCGATCAAACTGTTCGTACTCGTTCTGATAGCTGCCGATGACTTGCGTGTTCAGATTCGGCGCTTCTGTCGGGAACGGTTCGATTCGATCAATCTGAATCTCAGCGCCATTGGCCATCGCTTCAACCCAGATACGAATCTGCAGATCGTTCGGCACTGGCGCGAGCACAGTGGTCAGCAGCGTTCCGGTGTAGATGGCCATCGAGGTGGTCATGTTCACGAGCTGGACCGAGAAGATCCCCACCGTACGATTGAGCGAAGTGCTCCAGAGATCCACGATCAGCGCGCCGGTATTGTTCGCCGTTGGATTGGACGCAGTGACACGAATGCTGTAGGTCGTCGACGCGTTGATGATCGGGACCATGTCTTCGTCTTGATACGCGTTCTGCGCGATCCGGCCGTAAGCCGCCTGCGTGGATCCCGTCTGGTTGTAGATCTGCAGAGCGCTGCCGAAGATCGGAGAGTTCACGACAGCGATGCCGCCGCCATAGGTCGGATCGAGAGTCCATCCGGCCGGATAAGTCGACTGCGATCCTCCTTGCGACTGCGTGACCTGCACGCCGCCGTCGAACGAATAGTTCAGCAGGTTGAAGACTTTGTTCTGTTCGCCGACGACAAAGATCCGCTGCGCGTAGGGAATGATCGCGGTGCAGCTCCCGAGTTCGTAGTTCTCGAAGAGGTTGTAACCCTCGATGTCGATCTCCTGGCCAGCGGTCAGGATCGAGTCGGTGAAGTTGAGCAGCACGTTCGTCGACACGTTGTCGTTGACGTAGGTCGAACTGAAAGTCGTCGACACTCCGTTGACCAGGACCGTGACCGGATTCTCGATGTTGTAGAACTGGCCGCCGTTCGCCGGAGTGAAGTGAATGATTCGCGCGATCACGTTCGACGGGCCGGTGAGCAGGTTGGCCACGGCAAGCTGTGACACGCCGCCGACGATATCGAACGTGAAGACCGGCGAAGGCTTGGTCACGAATCCATTGCGCGTCAAGAACGAATAGCAGCACATGCGCTGGCCGGTGGCGATGGTTCCTGTCGAAGCGATGGTGCCGCCGAGGACGTTTCCAACGATCTGCAGCGGATCGAACTGGAAGATCGTGCCGAAGATCAGGCCGGTGCCGCTTTCGCCAACGGCCGAAATGTTTGGACCAGGCAGACTGATCGAGAAGGTCCCGCCGACGACAGCGGTGATGATCGCCTGGGCGACGTTGAAGATCCCGTTGCCGTTCAAGGTCTGCTGGACCGTGACCGCCTGGCCGACTGCCGGATTCGATCCGGTCTCGATGGCGAACCCGTAGGTCGCCACGTTATTGAGAAGTTGCGTGGAGGTGATCGTCAGGTTCGACGCGTTCGGTGTCGCGGTGACTTGCCAACTGCCGTCGTAACCGGCCGGTGGCGCGCCGCCGGTGCCGCTGTCCTCGAACTGATCGCCGACCTCGAGATTCGGGACCTGCACCGCGGTGACCATGGTCGCAAGCGTCGACTGAATCTTGATACCCGCTGGAACGCCATTGTTTCCGAGGGTATTCGCGCCTCCGAAAGTCGTGAAGGTCACTGTGAACTGAATGGCATCGTAGTACGTCTGGCCGGTGATCGGCTGGCCGACAGCGGTGACCGTGTAGTAGGGCGGCGCGTTCACGCCGGTGGGATCGTTGTTCACGACGTTGCCGTTGATTGTCGGGCATCCGGTGATAACGAAATTCGTGCCGACCTCGAAGACCTGCATGGTCTTGCCGTTCAGCGTGTACGTGGGCAGCGCGACGTTCTTGTTGAGAACAATGAAGCACACGTTGCCGGGCGTCGACGCCGCGCCGAAGGTTCCAATCGCAGTGGTTCCGGCGCTGACATCGATGAAGCTGCTGTACGGTCCACTCGCGTGCGACGGAATCGTGAAAGGTGCTTGCTGCTCGATGGTCGCGATGGCGCTGCCGCTGGTGGTCGCCGTGCAGCTCGGCGGCGCGCCTGGTCCGACTTGCGTCAGCCGGTCAAAGTTCGGCGGCGTGTACGTCAGCGGGATGTCTGTGCCGTTCTGCAGATTCGAGATGGCGATGAACTCGCGATCATCGACGGTGGCCGACTGCGCGAACGAGTTCGGCTGGATCTCGGTATATACCGTGCTCAACACGGTGGGATTGTTGATGGCGTCTTCCTGGTAGAACACGCCGTCGCTTCCGAGCGCCATGTTCAGCACTTCGCCGCCGGTCTCCGCGAAAGTCTTCAGGTAGTTGAAGCTGGGCGGCGGATCCGGCGACAGGTAGAGATTGATCTCCACCGAATAAATGTTGAAGGTCTGGACCGTTCCGTCCGTCGCGTACGCCACCACGTAAACTCCGAAGTTCGGACTGTTCACCAGCGCCGGAGTGAGCTGCAGCCCCCAGTTCTGGAGCGGAGTTCCGAGCGTCAGCGCGTTGCCGTCACTCGCAGGCAGCATGCCGGTGAACGTCGGAGAAGCGCTCGTGCCGTTCAGCACGCCGACCTGGATGTACACCTGTGAATCAGTCTGCGTGGTCTGGTTGCCGAAGACCGACACGGTGAATCCGAGCGGAATGACCGCGGGATTGATCGAGTATCCGTAGTTGATGCACTGCAGTTGCTGCGTCACATCAGGAGTCGGAGCAGGCGCGACCAGGTTGGTGACCTCGCCGACGTACAGCACACCGCTCTCGAAGAGTGTTCCGAGCCCGTGAATCGTCACCGTCTCGCCAGCGTTCTGCGTAACGCCCACGACCCACGCGTCGACCTGCGTGCAGAAATGCAATGACCGGCCGGGATAGAAAGCCTGGTTGATGTGCGTGAACGTGTTGCCCTGGCTGTCGGTGATTGTCGGGCTTGTCGGTGTCGTCTGGCCCGTCGACATATAGCCACCGGCGAAAATGATCAGCGTGTTTCCTGGTGTGGTGTTGCCAGGCAGCGTGACACCGATGCTGTCGGCACCGGCGATGCTGACGTGATTCGTCTGCGCGAGCGCCGGTGAACTTCCGTTGGTGAAGAAGAGAGCAAGGATCGCGCACCAGTTCGGCGCACCCGCGGACCAGGTGCCTGTCGCCGTGAACGGTGCGGTGGAAGTGAGTCCCTGGACGTACGCCAGCTCCGCGCCGGTGGGACCGAAAATATTCGTCCAGGTTCCCGGGAATGGACCGGTGTTGAAGCTGGTTTGCTCCGAGACCTCGACGAAGAATGCCCACTCGTCTGGGAATGTCGGCGTGAGTGGTCCGACATTGAACGGAGCTCCGGCCGATGCGGCTGTGGTTTGCTGATCGAGCGCGCTCGCACCACCACCGGCAAAGTTCAGCGTGGCTGTCGCGTACGTTCCAGGAGTGTTGAGTGTCGCGTTCGACGGTGTCGTCCAGGGATCTTCGTTCGGCGCGAATGCTCCTGGCTGCGTCGACGCGTGCTTCGTGGCCTTCGTGAGATACGAACCGTAGTACTGAAACGCGCTCTGCTTTCCTGGGCGCTGCAGATTCGAGCCCAGGATGAAATCGCAATTGATCACACGAGGGCTCGCGCCAAGAGGCAGAGTCTCCGGCGTGGCTTCGGTGTACAGGCCGCCGATCAGCTCGAGCGGAACTGCAACAAATGGTTGTTCGACATTGTTCACGAGTCACCAAGGAAATCTGGGCCGCCGGTTAACGGCCCAGACCCTCTCCGCAGTTCCCCCCCTAGTCCGTTAGGAATTGCGGAAGACCGTCGCGTGGAACTCGATGGTGTCGTTGCAGATGCCCTGCATGTTGTAGTTCGAGGGAATCTGCTGCAACGGAGACGCGGTGGTCAGCGATCCGTTCGGTGGCACCATCAAAATCATCATGGCACCGGTGGACGGAATGCGCTGATAGATGAAGCCGCTTCCGAGAGCCGATTGAATCAGCGTGAACTTCACACCAGAGTTCGTGGTCACGCCCGGCAGCGCCAGCAACACGGAATCAAACGGGATCCCGCCAGCCGGATAGACTCCGGTGGCCGGGGTCACGGTGATCTGCCCGTAGATGTGCTGCCGCTTCTGGGTGTTGTCGTACTGCACGTTCGAGATCGTGAGTGTGCAAAGAGCCATTTCTTCTCCTCAGAACTTGCCAGCGCATTCGAGAACGCCGCCCCAGCTTTGTTGTGTAGAATCGTGTGCTGAGTCACGCCGCTTGCATCGTTTACGTCGCGTTCGTATTGCCTGGATCAGTTCCACGCCAGTACGTGCCGTCGTAAACGAAAGTCTCCACTGTCACAGCGTTCGCGTTGTAGTCGACGTTGACAGATCCCTTCGAGTTGGATGGCCAGGCGAACGTGCGGCCGCCGGTGCCGTCCTGAGTCAGGATGAACATGATCATCTGGCCGTTCGTCGGATTCGTGATCGTACTTGCGGTCACGTTGCCGGTCAGCGTCATGGTGAAAGTCGGAATCGGATAAGTCGCCGCGTTGAACGTCGGCGTGGGAGTGAAGCTTGTCGGCACCAGGCCGAAGATATCCGCGGCAACCATCGAGCGTGCCGTCGGTGCGGCCGATGCTCCCGAAGCTGGCCCGGCGAGAAAAGTATTCGCCGAGAAATTCACGAAGGTCACCGGGATAGTTATCGTGCCTGAGCTGGTGATCGGAGATCCGGTCACGGTGATCGACAGAACCGGACTCGATCCAGTCGTGCTGATCGCTACGCTCGAGACCACACCGGAAGGAAGATCCGAACTCGTCAACGCGCGGAAAGTCGGCGCGGCCGGGCTTCCTGTCGAAGGACCGGCATAGACGGTGTTCGCGTTTTCGTTTGCCTTGCTGACCGTGATCGTTCCGGCCGAAGTGATCGGAGATCCGCTGACACTGAACTCCACCGGCATCGACAGCGCGACACTCGTGAGAGATCCGCCGCCCTGGGTGACCACCGGCTGATCGGGAAAGATCGTCGTGGGGATCCGGCCGATGGGATCGTAGATCACGAAGGTGTAGGTGCCGAGCGCCGCGTACGCGAACCAATTGCCCAGGCCGTCAGTGACCACAGGATTCGTCAGCGGAGTTGCGCCGGTTGAATCGGTGTACAACGAAATCAGCGGCGAAGGAGGAATCGATCCGGTGCTCGCTGGCTGCGAGCAGATGTAGATGTACACGCCGTCGAGCGCCGGTCCTTGCGCCGAGTTGATCGATCCCTGCGTGCGATAGAAGACAGACATTAGCCCACCGTCCCTGTCGTGCCGAGATTCGTGTTGCCGGTGTTCTCAGATCCACCGCCCTGGTAAGACTGCCGCTGGTGACTGACCGTCTGGCCGCGGCGGATGTACTCGTTCGCCATGTCCGAAATGCAGTCGTCGCGGTAGTCCTGCTTGTCTTTGATCGCCTGCGGATTCGCGCCGCGAGCGCTGCCGTACATGACCGCGACGTGCGCGGCGAGCGCGTCAGTGCAATCGATGATGTACACCGGCGTGTTTGGGAAGTCCGCGGCCGGAGTGTTGATCGGCGGCTGGAGCTGCTGATAGCGAAGCATCAGGTCCATGGTCTGCAGAGATCCGTTCAGCCACAGCGCGAAGCCGCGGGTCTCCCACTGCGCGAACCACTGGTTCTGATAGCTCGAGCACAGACCGGAGTTCGGTTGCGTGACGAGCGTGAACGGAAGATTCGATCCGGTGACCCGCTGGCGCACTTCGTAAATGTGGTAGCAGTCGCCGGGCAGCTTCGGAGTCGCGAAGTTCTGAGTGCCGTTGTTATAGCCGTTGTAGCTGATGTTCACGAAGACGGACGGATCGGCCTGCACCACCGGCGGGATCGCGTGCAGCACCCACCCGTCGATGATCGGAAAGGTCACGCCTTCGTTGCGAAGCTTGCGCGTGATGTAGCTGATCCCCGAGTTGAGATACGGCAGCGTGAAAGGCGCGGTGTCGGTCAGCACCCGGCCGTTCACTCCACCAACGCCCGGGAACATGTCGTTGACCATCGAGCGCGCGAGGTTCATGACGTCCTCGAGAACCGGGAAAACTATCGGTTGTACGTTGGGCATGATCCCTCACAAACTTGCGACCTGGTGACGGTTGCGCCGACGTGAATCGGGTCAATAAACCGCGCATTGGGAGCGGCTAAAACACGAGGATACGGAGCCGCCACCAGGAAGATCGTTACTTGCGCCGCCCTTTCGGAGCGGGATCCGCGGAAACTTCCACGGGCTGCTCTTCCTCGACAGCGGTCTCTTCGACCACTGGCGCTGGAGCAGCAGCAACGGGAGCCGGTGCCGGTGCTTCTGCCACCGGTGCCGGTGCGGGAGTTGGTGCGGATGGAGTCGAGGCCACCACGATCTTGCTGTAGCGTTCGGGATCGATGATGCACTTCTCGCCAAACGCATTGCGGTGGTAAGCGATTCCCTCGCGGACCATCTCGCCGCAGTTCGGGCAGTTGACCATGTGGTACGCGGCCATGTGCCACGGTGCGGCCTTCCCCAAGTAATCCATCGCGAAGTGCATCAGCGGAGAAATGCTCTTCAGGTCGTTGGCCGCGGCAAACTGTTCAGCGGCCGCGACGAGAGCCTGCATGGTTTTGTTGGCACGTTCGCGGAAGATCTTGATCTCTCTGTCGAGCTTTTCGGTTTCATCCGGCCTGGTCAGCGACCAGAAGCAGCCGTAGTTGTTCAGGTTATTTCCCTGCTGATCTTCGGCCGTCCAACTGCCGAGCTGGCTGTCCCAGTTCGTGCCGGGAAAAGATGCGGGATTCAAAAGCGACATCGCGGCGCGCCGTCCGTCGACGAGCTTGTACTGATACTCCGTCGAGCCCGGCTTCAGATAGACTTCGCGATTGAATGCCGGAAGAGTCGTGTACGCGAACTTCTGACCGCGCGGACACGCCGGAATGTGCAGATGGAATCCGGTCTGGTGAACCCAATGATCGCGCTCGAGCAGGTTGTAGACGTAAATCACGTAGCCTGGCTCGCGCAGCATGTCCTGCGTCTCGAGCAGCACTTCTCCATGATTGGCGCGTTCCTGCATCGCATATCCCTGCCGCTTCGCTTCGCGCTGATCGCGCGCCATCGCTGCGGTGAGTGGTAGATTCGGTGTTGCCATTTCGTTCTTCCTCCCCGATTTTTAGATGGGCCTTGGAGCTCGACCCTGCTGCATTCCGCGAGCGAACACCGGTGCGCGGCCACCTTTACACCAGCGGTCCCATACCGCCTGGATCTGATCCATCTTTTTTTGCAGCACCGAACTCTTGAATCCGTTTCGCGTGTAGGACACCGTGGGGCCCCAGAACCTCGGTGCGTGTTCCTCCAGCAAATCGGCAATGAACTCGGTCTGCGCTTTCTCTTCCGCGAGCCTGGTTGCTTCGCGCGCCATCTGTCTTTCTTCAATGGACAGCGCCGCGTAGATCTGGATCATCGGAATGATGGCGTCGATCAAAAGATGCGAGAGCGGGAAGTGCTCGATCACGAGCTGCCCGTTGATGTACTCCTTGCTCTGGAGCGGATGAACGGGTTCGTAACGGCCTTTCCACGGGTACTCGACGACGGACATGCCCTCAAGCAGGCTGTTGTAGTAGTACGCCGCGGGAGATCCGTACTCGAATGGTGAGTGCCAGCGCATGATCACCCAACACGCTGGACCGCCGCCGACCTGGTAACGATCTTTGTAACCGCGACGTTCGTTTCCGAACTTGTCGCGCCAGGTAGTGCCGAGTCGGATGAACTCTGACTGGCCCCAGACGATTTTGAAGTGGGGATCTCCAAACTCGTTGCGCCCGAACATCCGCGTGATGCGAGCCTGAAATTCCGCGGGACACTTGCGCGTTTCTGGAGCTACTCTTGGCATGCTCTGACTCGCGTGTACACTTCCTCATCGCGAACCAGCTTGAGCTCGGGATCCCCGGTCAGCTCTTCGAGATCCTCGATATCAATCGAGTAGTTGGTGAACAGAACCATGTCGCCTGGTTTCAGATCGCTCTTCGGTCCTGCCGCCACTACCAATCCGCGCTGCTTGTGTTTCGTTCCACCCATCAGGAAAAAGTCAGAAGCAGGAATGACCACACCGGCTTCGGTCTTCACTTCCTGTGGCTTGTGCTGACGAATCAAAACCCACTCGTTGCGCGGTTCGATTTTGTACTTCGGGGCTTCCTGTTCAGCCAGCGCAGTTCGCCCATCTTCATCCACTCTTCGTTTGTCGATCATCGATCACCTGATTTTAAAAAAGGGGAGCAGAGCTTTTGACCCCGCTCCCCCGCTCTGGACAGAGCACCTCACCGTTTTTGAGTTTTAAGAAGTGACGCTCGGAACCGCAGCGTTGCTGATGTACACAGCAGCCTTCATGTTGCTGTTGTACAGGTTCAAAAATGCATTGTAGAAAAAGATCGAAGAGGTCAAATAGGAGCCCTGGCCAACGAAATCGGGGATTGGCATTGTAGTAACGCCATCTCCGAAGTCATACAGGGACGGCTCGACCGTTTCCACTATGCCCCACGTTTCGGGACAGATTGCATCCATGCGCCCCTGCTTCGCGGTGTAGCTCACGTTCAGTGCGCGTCCACCGTAAGTCGGGCTCATGTGCCGCTTGGTCATATCCAGGGCCTTGTCGCCGGGTGGCACGTAGTTCTGTTGCAGCACGTTCGTGTAGAGCTGGGTCACTGCCAGTTCCTGGTCAGGACCGCAGATCCACTCGAAGTCCGCGACAGCTTCGTGATCGGGACCGAGGCCGCGGCCGATCAAGATCTCCGCTTTGTACGCATCGGTGGTCGTGATCGCCTGGGTGTTCTTGTTGATGTTCGGCGTCGACAGTTGCCCAGGATAAGTCGAGCGCGAAAGATTCAGGATCGTGCCGGTGTTTCCGGCGATCTGATAGGTGTAGATCCCAGCGAGGCCGGAGTTCGCAGCGCCAGTGGATCCCTGGATCATCACGAAGTCACCGGCCGCAGTATTCGTCGGCAATGCCGTCGAAAAATAGACCGTGTCGTTCGCGCCGTCCACGTACGAGACCGTCGCCGTCGAAGGAGTGGTCCTCGCGGAGCCGCCCTCCGTCGGGAAGATCTGGATCACTTGCTGTTCCTGGAACTGGTTGGCCTGGCCGCCGAGTCCAACAATCGAGGACGGGTTCGAGCCGCCCAGAGTGTTGTTAGTCACGGTTGCCGTCGAGGGGATCTGCAGGATTGCGCCGGAGCCGTCACTCAGGAACTGAGCGTCGAGCCCCTGCATGAAAGAGTTGAACGAGTTCTTCAGCTCTTCGGCGCGAAGCGTGATCAAGCTGCGCTTCGGGCCTTGGGTTGCGATTCGGGCGAGATACGTGATCTCGCATCCGGCAAAGAGTCCAATTGGAGAGATATCACCAGAGATCCAGAGCGAACCGGTCCCGCGCCCCAGGGCATCACCGTTGCCGGTGGCCTGGAAGATCGCCGCACCAGACTGCATGCGGACGGGAATACGGAACGACGGACGCGACACGCCGCCAGCCTGGGTGGTGACGGAGGTCGGGAACGTCTTGCTCTTTTTCTTGATGAAGTTGTAGACGGTGTGACCCTTAAAAACCAGGTCTTGGATCCCTTTTGCGAAGTTTTCTAGCTCAACGGCCTCTACGGCCGCTTCTGCCAAAGGATTGGCCATTTCGGGAACCTCTGCATTAGCTCAACTGTGTGTGCGACCCGAGCGCTACACGTTGGCGATTCACGCGCAGTCAAGCACGCGAACTTTCGAGCGACCCGATGTTCTTTGGATCAATGCAGAGGTGATTTCCGTTTTTAACGTGGATCTGATCCCACGACGCCCCTGTTACGAATGAGAGCGTACGACGAACGACTGCGGCGCGCAACAAGAATTTCAGTGATGGAGCGGACTCGTGAACGTCTCGATGGCTTCGTAGCCTCCGTAGATCGCCCACGCCACGATTTTCGTGAAGCCCAGGAAGAGCCACGCGACGAGGATCGCCCAAAGGATCTGACCATCAGACCACGGCGGCCGCGGCCCGTTGTTCTTTAGAAAAAGCATAAAAGGAGTCCCGGGAGCAAATGCGGAGGCACCATGCTCCCAGGACTATTGTCGCCGCCCTGACGACAATTCGTTAACCGGCCGTCTGGACGAAGTCCACGCCGGTCAGGGGCGTCGGAGGAGGAGGCGGCTGTGTCACGGTGATCGTGTGAACAGCAGTCAGAACTCCCGAAACTCCCTGAGTCGGATCCGAAGATGTCGCGCTCAACGTCAGCGTGAAGCTTGCGGTGTTACTCGCAGGCACCGCGGCGACGACAGACGTGCCATCGGCCGATGGAGTCAGCCCGATTGACGGATCGCTGCAGCTCCAGCTCGGCGAAGTTCCTGGGGCCTGCGTTCCGTTCGGAGGCGTGAACACCGCCTGGAACGTCCCGCTGCTTCCAGCTTGAATCGAATAGTTCATTGGGTTCCCCCCGACTTGAATGAAGTCGATCTTGTGAAGGGCGATATACCGAAGAAGCCGCTTCACATCCTCGTGGATGCACTCCACCTCGTGCAAGATCTTGTGGAGAGTTTTGCGGTCCTCGTGGTCGAACACGAAGTGATCCTACTCTGCGGATGTTACGGAAACAATAAAAAAGTGGGGCCCACCCTCGATCACGCGATGGTCGAACCACCTATGGCGCAAATCTGCAGGACCCCACTCTGTGTGTGACACCGCGACGTGACCTCTTGGCCGACGTCGATGCGATTCTACTTCAGATCTTCGCCCAATCCCACTGAACTTTGCGGCCGTCTTTCAGGATCGCTTTGCCGATCCCGCGGCCGATGTGGAACATCTCTTCGCTGGTCTTCGACCAATCGATGAGATCGGGAGTTGGTTTTGCAGTGACCATCTTGAAGTCGCCGGTTCCGCCGCCTGCAGCAGCACCACCCGCGGCAGCGCCTTTCCCGCCGCCGCTTGCTGCTCCAGCACCGCCGTTTGCCGCGGCCGGTGCCTTCTTGACTGCCATCTTTCCGAAGTTCGGATACATGGCATCGCGAAGCTTGCGAAATTCGCCGGGCATGAGTTCGGCAAACTTTGAGTGAATGAACCGCGCGGCCCTGGCCGCATCGCCTTTGTCCATCAACGCATTCGCATTCCGCTGGAACGCTGCGTCTTTCTTCATCGCCGCCCACACGCGGGAGTTCAGCGCGTTGACGAACTCGCGACGGCCCTCCGGCTTGAGGTTCAGTTGCTTGAAGAATGGCTCGACCACTTTCGCAGTCGCGGTATTGTTGAACTTGTTCACATCCGCGCCGACGCCCTGCTCGAAGTTGGTCTTCTCGCGCTGATCGAGTTCTTGCCTGCGCCTGTCGAGTTCTTCTCTCGCCGGATCGCGTTCGGTGCGCGTGATCTTCTGTTTGTCCGCGAACGCTTTTCCGTCCGCGAGCCACTTGTCGATCTGCGCCGTGAGATCGAAGGCTTCCTGGCCCTTCCCGTCTTTGATCAACGCGAGCAGGCTCTTGATGGATCCCGTCACTCCGGCTTTCTCGAGCGCCGGAATCATGTACGGGAAAAGTGTCTTGTTGAAGATCTCGGGATTCTTGCTCAGGATCTCGAGACCGTTAGTGATCGCAGTGCCGAACGCTTCCGGGTTCGAGGTGTTGAGCTCTTCGAGAAGCGCCGGATCTCCTTTTGCGAACTGCTCGATCTCCTTGCGATAGTCGCCGACTTCGCCCTGGAGCTCCTGGATCCCTTCTTCGCCGCCGAGCGCTTCGAGTGTCGCGGTCATGTCGCGGACTTTGACAATCGCTTCGCTGAGATTTGTCGCGCCGAGTTCTTTCACGATGGTGTTGGCGCGGAAGTACGTGCCAGCCATTCGCTTCGCGGCTTCAGGATCGGTCTTCTTGAGTTTTGCGAGCGCTTCGCGAGTCTTCAGATCAAGCTTGCGGCCGTCGGTGTCCACGCCTTCAAGATCCGCGTCGACGTCCGCTTCCGGCTGCTCTTCGATCTCGAGTTCACCGGCAGCTTCACCCTCGCCAGCACCTTCGCCAGCGCCCTCGCCTGCAGCGCCGCCATCTCCAGCTCCTTCACCAATTCCTGCCGGAGCTCCTCCACCGCCGCCTTCGCCGCCGCCTTCACCACCAGCGCCTCCAGCCCCACCACCACCTACGTTACCGGGCGCATCCGCAACAGCGGAGCCTGCGCCAGCTCCTGGAACGAAACTTGCCATCTGTCATCCTCCCGATTTTTCTTTCAGCGCTTAGGGACACCACCCGCGCCTTGCGGCGTGCTCGCAGGGATCGGTGCCGCAGGAGGTTTCGCTCCTGGGCCTGGCGGGACCGGCGCAGGCGCTTCCGCGCCTGGGGAGGGAGTGATCCCGGCCTTCTGCAAGATCTGATCGGACGCGCCTTTGTCGGCCATGGCCACGTCCTTGTAGTTGATGCTGGTCGACGGCGGCTTCGCCGGTCCACCGGCAGCAGCGGCTTTCGCTTGCGCCGCGGCAGTATGTTCGTCGAAGTGCAGGCATACGTTGTCGTAGCCTTCTTTGTTCGAGCGCTTCGCGCGCCGACCTTCTTCGCCGTTGATCCACAGCCAGCAGGTCATCGCTTCTGTGTCGTTGTCCTCGCGCTTCGCGTCGATGGGCATCGAGCAGACTTCCGGCGGCAGCGCTTGCAATTCCTGGACGGCCGCATCGAGTTGCGAGAGATCGCCGCCAGCAGCCGTGAGCGCTTCTTTCATCTGCGCGAGTTTCTTCATGCCCTGGACAAGTTGCGGGTTCGGCACCGGCGTAGATTTCACCAGGACTTCGATTTCGCCGAGCTGCTTCTTGTAGCTGATCACTTGCGGAATGATCAGATCCGAAAGGCCGGTCATGTTCTGCGCGAGCTCGAGGTTCGCGGGATTGTAGAGCACTTCCTGGAGCTGCGGATTCTTCGCGCTCTCGTTGAAGATCTGCATGAACGCGTTCTTCCGTTGCGTGTACGTCTCCGGGAAGTTCTCATCGCTCTCGGCAAACACCGTGATGTTGGCCTTGAGATCATTGATCTCGAGAGTGATAGTCTGCCCACCGGGAACGCGTTCGTTGATCGACTTGTCGCGGCACTTCGCAGCCCAGCGCACGAGCTGCTTCATCGAAGTGCATTCAGCGTTCTTCATGCTGTGCCAGGTTGGCGCGAGGCGGCCAAGAGCGGAATCGCGCTGAGTAGCAATCGCGACTCCAGAGTCGGCCGTCCCAACGTCACCGCCAGCAAGCGCCGGGTATGCTCCAGACAGCAACTCGGCAAGCGGTCCCGAATATTCCTTGATGAAGTCTGCGAGATTCGCCGGTGGATTTACGGCCGGTTCGACGAAGATCAGCTCTGCGACTGGCGTGCCTGGCTGGCGCTTAAAGCTGCCGATATCGCCCGGCACGTTGGTCTGCTGCTTGATGGCATCGACAGCGAACGCCTTCGAGTCCATCCACTTCTTCGGGACGGTGCGAACGAAGATGTCGTTCATCAGGTCGAGCCAGTTGTTCAGCCGCTTCTGCACCGGCAGCGTCGACGTCCCCATCGCGTTGCGGTTCTGGCCGTCACCCGAATACGCCTGGCCAAGAGCCCAGCAGTCGTCCATCGACTCGTTGCGCGCGAACGCAAACTCTTCGCCGATCATCATCACGTAGCAGCCGTTCGGGAACATCTCGATCAGCTCGTCGCGTTCGGCTTCGTTCGATCCTTGCATCTCCATGAAGTACGACGGACGGATCCAGCTCCGTTGGATCGTGACGTCAGCGGCAACAGAGTCGCTCGTGATGTACGTCGATTGCATGCCCAGCTTGGCGTTCTGGCGCGCCAGGCGCGCGATCTCTCCGGCGGCCGCTGGCGCGTTCGTCGAAGCCTTGATGTCGTCGGCGATCCATGGACACATACCGCGAGCGCGGCTGACGTCGACCTCGGTCTCGTACTGCAACACATCGACTTCGCTCAGTTCGTTGGCCATCATCGGCGTGAGCTTGATCTCGAGCTTGCCGTGTGCGGTGCGAACTTCCTGTCCGCGCGGAGTGCGCTTGACCGGCTCTTCTTCTTCCGCTTTTTCCTCGGCCGGAGATTCCTGCTCGTTCTCCGCGGCCGCTTCCTTTTCTATTTCCGTTTCTCCCGATGCAGCTTCCTCTTCTGCAGCGGTCTCAGCAGATTCCGGCGTAGCCGCAGCAGCAGCGCCTTCGATTGGCGTCTGTTGCTGATCCACTGGCTCGTTTTCGGGAACCAAGTCATCGGGCTCGTCGTCCTCTTCCCAACCAAATCTCTGACCGTCTTTCACGTAGCGCGACCAGTAAGCGAATCGTCCGTCAGTCCAGAGGTAGCGCGCCGCGTCTGTCTGGATCTGGATCAGGTCATTGTTCTTGCCGATGACCTTCGTGAACTTCTCTGCCGATTCAGCCGCGGTGATCTGCGCGTCCGAGTCTCCGCGCATTGGACCAAATCGAGCATTGGGAACGGTGCGCGTGAGTGCTGCGATGATCATCTGCGCCCTGGCCGAGTAGATGTTCGTCGGCAACAGCGCTAGATCCATCTGCATGCTTGGACCGTAGCCGGTGGATTCACCGGGGATGATCCAGCCGCCACCACGTTGCGGGAGCAGGAATTGAAAGCCGCGGTAGAACAGCGCTGCTTCCCAGGTCTGAATGACTTCGATCAGACGCGCCGGATAGTCGCGCTTCGCCGCTTTCTTGATGAGATCCTTGATGAGGTTTTTCTGGCGGTCAGTTAACTTCGCGTTGGGAACAGGCGACCACTCGAGCCCGGCGAGGACACCAATGCCGTACTTCGGTTCGTCTTGCTCGTTCTCGTCCTCGTCCTTCTCGGTCTCTTCTGTTTCAGGATCGAGTTCGTCGGTGCCTGTGAGGTTATGCCTCTCGGTCTCGAACGCCATCGTAGACTCCAACTCCCAATGCTTTCAAAAATTCTCTGTCAGCGTCGGTGAGGTTCACGTAGAACAAGAACTCATCCAGATCCGTACCGACGCCAATGTGCCAGACGCCGTTATAGTCAATCTGGCAGACGTTCGGATGTAGATGCTTGTCCCAAACGAACGGGACCTCCGCGAGTTTGACGAAGCCCTTCAACTAGCCCTTGTGATGGCGAGCGCTTGCGAACGCCAGAGCCAGGCGCGCACGCTTGCCGATTTTCCCGCTCGAATGTTTGTGCTCTTCCGCGAACTGGTGCGTGCTCTCACCGGCGCGATGTGCCGCGGAGCTGAACACGCCTTCGGTCCCGCGGCGCTTCATGCCGCTCTTGACGCCTTGCATCCATCTCTCTGCCATTTCAACTCTCCTTCGATTCAAAGTAGACGCAGCAACCCTGCGGGGCGACCAGGACGTCACCGCTCGGCAGACGTCTTCGTTCCGACAACTTCTTCATGCTTTCGCCGCGACATCCGTCAGTGGTGGGATTGAAGTACTCGCAGTTGGAACAGCGAAACGGCCCGTCATCAGGTCCCTGGTAGCCTGTGCCTTTTTCGCCGTGAACTCCGTCGTCGTTGATTTGCTTTTCAGCCACGAGCTCTCCGAAAGGCCGCTGCCATCCGCGATGATCCTTTCCGCATGTGGATCATCGCGGGATTCTCGTGAGCTTCCGCTTTGTCTTTTTCCTTTTCAGCAGGGGTCAGCGGGGATCCCTTGCTCATCAGGAAGCGGAATTGTCTGTTGGTCCAGGGCATGGCTTACGCCAGGCCGGGAACTTTCGATCCGCCGGTCATCGGCATCGCGTTGGCTTCGTCGGGCGACTCTTCCGTCTCGCCTGGCTCTTCTTCTGCGCCGCCTGCGACACCCATCGCTTCACCCATGTGCTCGTGCGCGGCCGCGTGACTTTTGTGTTGGGAGTGATGCGCGTGCGGATGATCGTCTTCGCCCATCTTGGCCTCGCCGTGATAGCTCGAGACGTGATGAGTTCCGCCGTCTTCCATGTGCATCAGAGAGTGCGCCGGGCCGTGCTCGGCGACGTGATCTCCAATCGGGGTTTCTGTGGGAGTGGGGTGACCGCCAGGATGCATCGGGCCAGCCTTGCTTGCACCGGCCGTTCGCATCGGACTTACTTTTTCGGTAGCTGCTTTGTTGCCCTTGCCTGTTCCCGCGGCTGCCGCGCCGCTTTCCTCATGTAGTTTTGCCCGGCTGGCCGAGTGGTGCCTCGTTCCGTCCTTCGCGTACACTGCCATCGTGTTCTCCCTCTACAGCAGGAGCCACCGGCACAAGAATGGGAGCAGATTTCTTCGCTCGTTCAGCCTTATCGAGCTCCATCATTTCGTGCGCGTGTCTTCGCTGTAAGCGCTGCCAGGGAGTGCCGATCTCACTTTCTTCTGTCGGCTTTGGCGGCTCAGTACGTTCTTTCGGTAGTTCCACTGACTGAAGTGCAGGGTTCAGCAAGAGACGAGTTCGATCCAGGTCGTCTCGAAGCTTCTGGTTCTCTTCTATAACATAGCGGAGGTGATCAGCGTGAGCCTTTTCTAGCAGCTCACGCGCGCTCTCATGCACCGACTGCAGGCGCGCGACCTCAAGATCGTGGGCTTCGCGCAGATCTCGCATCTGATTGCTGTGCAGAAGTTTGTTGGCCACCAGCTCGTTCTCGAGCCATTTGACGCGCGAACTCTTCCAGAAATCTCGCCAGCTCATAGGTCCATCCTCGATGCGTTCGGATCCTGCCGGTACATCACGCCGTCGATCTCGACGAGATCAGCTCCGCGTGCGGATCGAAAGCGCTCACGCAGCCTCTCCCACCAGGAGAGCTTGCGCTTGGTGAGAATTGTCAGATCATTCTTTGCCGCCAGCTCCATGACGTCCAACGGATGAATCGTTTTCATTGCTGCGGTCCTTGCACCCGGCGCATCCAGCTCGGGATGATCTTTCCGGCCGGAAGCGAAGCGCGCCGATCTTCAGCGTTGCGTTCGTTCCAATCACGGAACTGAATGATGTGGCGCTGCATGGGATCCTTGATACCGGCCAGCTTGTCGCGGAGTTTCTGTTCGCGGCTCTTCTCACCAGCTTCAAGCAGGAACCCGGCGACAGCATAACGCATCGAGTCGCCGCAGTCATCGATCAAGCTCACGCCTTTCGCTTTGACCACATCTTCGGCGGAGACCGTGATGCCGTCTCCACGGACAAGCAGCGGCAGAGCTTCAACGAGCGTCGGGCATTTGCCCTGGAGGAAGAACCATTCTCCGATGTCCAGCATCTCGTACATTTTCGTCCAACCGGCGATGCGATCATTGTTGGATCGAGTGGGACGAGGCAGTCCAGCCGCAGCGAGATAATCTCCCACCTCATCGGCCACTGTTCGGTTCTCCACGGTACGATTGAACCGCTCCCAAGAGAAGTGGATAGAGTCGATATCCCAGGCGTATCCAGCATCGTGGCCCTCCTCGTCTTTCAGCCGCGGGATCGACATGATCAGCGCTTCAGTCTGCTGCTTGGGCGTGTGTTCGTGCAGCACGATCTCTTCAATCGTGACGTTCACCAGGCGCGGCGCTTTGCGGAAGAGTGCTTCCTCGAGTGAGACATTCTTGAGCGCTTCGGGCGGCAGCTCTTTCAGGATCGCCTTGGTCATGAAGTTGATGACCGCAAAGTGGCCGAAGCCATAGTCCCAGCCAACCCACACCGGCTGGAAATTCTCGAAGATGAAATCGCTGCGCGGCCGCACGTACAGATGCTCGACGAAGTTCGCGAAGTATTGGCCGCTGACGGTCTCGATGTTTCCGTAGCGGATCTTCTCGCGCAGCGGCGACTTCTCGAGTGACTCCACATACTTCTTGTCCTTGATCAGGATGGGATTGTCGTCGACGGTGGAATGCACATAGGCGTAATCGCGCTGGTTGTACTTCTCTGGATCCATTCCATAGACCGGCTTCTGATCGATCCACAACTTCTTGATCCAGCCCCAGCCGATGCCCATCGGGTTGGTTGCGGCGGCCATGCACGGCCTGCTGTTCGGGATCGCGCAACGATTGCGGCCTTCCATCGCGTCGTAGATCAGGTACGGAAATTCGCCGAGCTCCTCGAAGCCCACGAACACGAACTCCGTCGACAGATATTTGCCGACGTCCTCGATGCGATCACACGCCGCGAAATAGAGTTTGCTCTGCAGTGTCTTCGGAAGGCCGGTGACCTGGTCGATGATCGGATTGCCCAGGGCGTCGAGATCTTTCACCGGCGGGAAATACACGATGTGATCGGACTTGTTGAAGGTGCCGAGCTCCTGGCATCCGTATTCGTACATGGCCTTCGGAACATCGGCCTCGAACTTGTCGATCACCGTGCGCTTCAGATCGGGAATGGTCTTGCGGAGAATGATCGAGTTCGTGCCGGGATACTCGACGCAGTGCATGATCGCTTCCATCAGCAGCGGCCGCGATTTGCCGCTGCCGAATCCGCCGACCTGCAGCCGGTGCTTCGTGCGAAGCGCGTGGAACCGCGCCTGCTTCGGCCAGGGCTTGTAGAAGTCGGAGATCTTCAGCGAGCGCCGCGGATTGACTTCCTCGAGCTTGAGCGTTGTCGCACGTGTGACCAACTCTAATCCTTCAGAGTGATGGGGATCCCGCAGAGCGTCGGCACATGCAGCGATCCAACACCGCGGCCCAAGCCCGACGGATTGATTCCCATCATGCGAAGGTCAGCGATAGCTTTGCGGATTCGATTGAGATCTGGATTGTCAAACATGTTTTTGTGCCGGAGGCTGCCTTCCCTCCCAGGACAACAGCCTCCAGCTCCCCATGCACTTCAGTGAGGAGTGTACTACGAATTTTCTCCGCGGATCTCTGCGAGACCCATTCCGCATCGAATGCACATCAGCGTGCGCTCACGTCCCACTTCCTTCTGTGGGGATCCCGCGTACGTCGCCCTCTTCGTCAGGATCTCGTCCACCGGCAGACCGATGTGATGGCCCTGCATGTGGCACACCCGGCGCGCTACTTCCTGCATCGAGGTTTCCTTCGGCGCTGGCGTTGTGTAGTTCTGCTCCGATGGATCCTGGACTCGATCCTTCGGCCGCAGGAGCTCCACCAGATTGTCCAGCCTGGTGTTCATGTTCCCCAGATCCTGCGCGATCCTCCCCAACGGCCCGATTTGTTTATTCCTGGCTCTCTGTCGGATTGCTGCTTTTCTCCATTGCCCTTTCAACATGCTCTTTCCTCTTTCCTATCGCGATGAAGTTGACTCTGTTTGGAACGATGGTCACCTGGCGGAACTCGAGCTTTGGAAAGTTCTTGTCGATGTGATCGATGATGCGCTCGAGCTCGGTGTCGATCTCTTCCTGGGAATAGAATTTGCCAGACGCTGCTCGATAGTGAAGGGGGAACGTCTTGTCCCCCACAATCACTTTGACATCGAGTCGTTTGTAGATCGGCCGCCCATTCTCGGTGTAGTTCATTTCCTGGAAGTATACGCCTGGGATCCAGAGTAGCTGGTGGCGGTGCCACGCGTGACGGTCACAAGCGGTGAGGCAAGCGCCGCCGCCGGGCTGACATTGCTCGCGAAGAACGCGGAGTCAGCAATCGGATCGAACGGTTTACCGAGCTTGTTTGGATCCACGCGATTTGGATCCACGCGAAGGTTTTGACGTGGACCTTTGATCTGCGCTGCTTGCTGTTGCCCCAGCGCTAGGCGACTAAAGGGCCCACGATCACTTCGAGGTCCTCGAGCTTGTCGAGATATTTCTCAGGGATCAGGCGGCCGACGAGCGTGCGCGCCTGCTCGATGTTTCCGGCGAGCAAGTGATCTGGCTCGATGACGATCTCCGTCTTCGGAGTCTCGCCGCGGTCATGCTGCTCTTTTGTGGGGGATGGGTGATACAGGATCGCGTACAGAAATAATTGCCCTCGTGCCATTCTTCCTCCTCAGATTTAGTACAGATCTCCCTGGTTGCGCGGCCGAGGGAATAGGAACTCCTTCAGCCGCTCCCAGAGACGTTGCCACCAGGTCAAGAAGTGCTGGTCTTTATTCCATTCTTCCCAAGCACCCATGTCCCGGCCTCGCTACTCCACTCGAGTCATTCACCGCCACAGGCGATGGATTGATTCGCGGTCATCACGGCTTCGCGGATCTTCCGCACGGCCGCGGTCTGATCGGCTGACGGTGGAGTGTTCGCCACCACAACTTCAGCGAACGCCTTCCCCGCTTCCCGAATCGCCTGGTACTTCGGGAGCTGGTCCTGCGTCGGGCTGTGATAAGTGAACCAGTTCTCCAGGTTTGCTTTCGTGATCATCACTTCCTCCAATCGATAGGCTTTTGCCGTACCACTTCTCACGCCGACGCGAGGCGTTCACAAATGCGTCGAGGCACATGCGGACGTAGTGCGCCAGAATGAAATCTGGAGTGTTGGACTCGTTCTCGATGCAGTGTTTGTTGATGACTTCGGCGATGTCTTTCTCGAACTGCGTCGTGCGGTCTTTCATTAGGCTGCGCTTTCGTTCGCGATCTTCAGGAACTGCGCCTCGTCGGCCTCGAGCAAAAGCTTTTGCGCGAGCGCGGTGTCTTCGGGCGGGACCGGGTGATCGTAGGCTGTGTGGATGCAGAAGTAGCGCTCCACTTTCTTGGTTTGTCGGTTCAGACGCTGCACGCGCTGCCCGGGAATTACGCGATAAAGCTTGTGGCCGACCTCGAGCTCGAAGGATCCGCTCTTATCGAAGTCCTCCTGCTGCCTGCGGCTGAGTGTGCTCTTGAGCAATTGCTGGGCGCGCTTCTTGGCGGCCACGCGTTTGGCTTCGGCATCGCGAGCTTGCTGTTCGCGGATGCGCTTCGCTTCGTCGAGCTTGGCGCGCTGTTCTGCGTCGGGCTCTTTCGCGAGGATCGGATTCGCGGCCATCACGGCCTTCGGAACGTACTCTTCGTTCCACGCGCTCCAGACCTGCTCTTGGTAGCCTTCGACGACGTGGATCGCCTGCGTGGATCCCAGGGTGTAGTGCTGGTTCCAGTAGATCCAGTTCTGAGGGACGATGTTGGTTCCCTGGTAGTAGATCGTGTTCCAGGTTCCCCACACGCCGTTGGTGACTTGATCGGCCATGCCGCTAACGAAGACGTCCGTTGTCTGGGATCCCATTGTGACGTACTGATAATTCCACTGGGGCCAGATGCTCGTGGCCTGGTTGACCACGGTGGTGCCACCGTAATAGTTGTTCCAGCTCTGCCACGCACCGGCAGTCGTGCCAGCGTCGAACAGAGCGTTCGCGCAAGTGGCCATTACTTCACCGCCATCTGATGCGGACAAATCCCGCCATTGAGATGCGCTCCGAAATTGCAACTGTGGCACGCGACTCGGAGAACGTCTGGCCAGCCGTGATTTTTCGCCCACTGAGCTAATCGCATTCCCTTGAGCTCCTTTCTATGTTGGCATCCCCCGCCATTTTTGTGATCGAGGCAAAGAAGAAGGTAGATCGTCTCACCACAGCAGTAACATCTGCCACCGTAATGACTGATCGCTTCTTGTTGGACCTTTTTCCTGCGTTCGTTTTCAGCTTCAACTCTGGCTCTTTTCTCTTCGGGCGTCATTTGTGTTCTACGTTTCCGGTTGTACTTGGAGTACATGGCCAAGAGTCTATCGGGATGTCGCTCCTTGAATCGTTTTTGGCTTTCACCGTGACGATCTGGATGACGCTCCCGATAGCGAGCGGCGTTGGCGTTTTGCAACTGCCGTCGTTCCTCTTTGGGACGCTTCAACGAGTAAGCCATCTAGCCCCCAACAAGAGGCGGAATCATGATTATTCTCTCCATGTTCGGATCGAACTTCTCGATCTGCTTGCCCTTGCGGCCGTCCTCGCCGACAGCTTCAAACGCCAGGTAGCGTTTCTTGCGGAGTGAATCGAACATCTCTTCCGCGGCGTCGACCTCGGCCTGCTTCCTGCGATCCCAGATCAGCTTGGTGTCGCCGGTGGGATTCAGGATCTCGAACATCCCGTGATCTGCGCCGACAACGCCATCTTCGCCGAGCTAGGCAAGGGTGACCTTCTCGACCTCGGCGACCTTTCCGAGTTCTGCTCCAACTTTCTCCATCACTTCGTCCATGACTGCCTCCTCATTTGATTTAACTACGCTCGGCCCAGGTGGTATCCGCTTCCCCGGCATCCCACTTGGCCAGCAATTCCCTCATCGTCTTCTTCATGCCCTCACGTTCAGCGCTCGAGATGTACGTGATCTCAGAGCCTTCGTAGCTGAAGAGCAGAAGCGTGAATCCGCAGCCTTCGAGACCAGGGCGTTTAATCGCACGACCAAGAGCAGCACCGATCTCCCGCGCAGTGGCTTCCAGGTAACGCATTCTGTCGCCATCAATTGGTCGCATGGTTCCTCACATCGGCTTGATCGGAGACGGTGGCTCAAACCCATGGGATCTGAGCAGTCTTTCGAACTGTTTCACGTAGTCGGGAATATCTGGATTCCCGCGCACCCAGTAAAGAATCTGCAGCGCCGTGTAGTGCTGCAGTCTGTTGTCGGCGCTCAACTCGAACTTCTCCGGGTTCTCGTACATCGTCTCGATCATGGAGCCCAGGTGCTCGATTTCCTGGAGCGTGCGGACCTTGAAGATCGCGTGCTCGTGCTCTACACCTTTTTTTCGAGTGGCGCTATCAGCGATCCCAAACACTTGCCCCGGGCGTGCTCGTTTTCTTTGTGCCACGGGATCCTCCCGATCTCGTCGAGCTTGAACTTTTGGTTGCACACCTGGCAGTGTCCTTCGGTGAGTGGAGCATCGGTTGCGACTGTCATTTGGTCTTCCCTTTCCCTAGCACCTTTCGTTTAAAGGCGCACACGCCGCACTGACAACTTGGATCATGAGCGACAACTTTGATGGTGCCGGGCGGCAGCAGTCCAGATTTTTCGGCGAGCCTGCGTTCAACAGCTCCCTGGCTGTGCTCTCGGGCGGCCACACCAGCGCGCCGTCCTGGAGCTCGAGCTCCAGCAGTCCCTCCGGCGTCATGTGCGAGACGTAGTTCATCGCCAAATTTCTCCCGCGAAAGTCCGATGTTGCACTGCGCTCGGATCCATTCCGAGAGCGGCATACCGGCGCGCTTCGCTGCGGCTGACCAGGCCTTGAAGATCGAATCGTCGAGCTTCAGTAAGTATGTTTTCAACCTTCCCTCGGGAGGATGGTATATACCGCGCTCGGTGGCGTCAACCACTTTTGCGTTAGCCCAGGGTGCCGGGCTTGACGTCGTCAGTGATCAGGATCTCGATCTCTGGCACGTGATCCGGCGGCGCGAGCTCCTTGCAGAGCTTGACGCCCTGCTTCTCTTTGCGCGCACAGATGTCCTCGAAGAGTTCCACCATGTCCACTTGGCAGATGCGCACGCGTCTCTTGTTGGCCGCTAGTTCTCTGAAGCGTTCGAGTTTCATTTCATTTACACATTGTCGCGGAGATTGCAGAGCCAGGCGTAAGTTTTCGCTTTCACCGTGAACAGCCGCTCGACCTGGCGGCCGTCCTTGATGAACGGTTCGCGGTTTGATTCGATGGCACCCGCGGCGCTGCAGGCCTTCACGCAGTCGAGACACAGCCGGTATTCCGATTGGTATGAGTTGCGGTTATTGCCTTTGGATCCGAGGACGCGCTCACGCACGCGCGCTGGCGGCGTCTTCTTGCAAACACTGCAGGCTGGACCTTCGACGTTCATGAGTGCCTCGGGCAATAGTCCCGATCTTCACCGACCTGGCGCGAGCAGACCCAACACATCTTTGCGTTACACAATATCGGCTCGCCTAATAGATTCCGCGAGAGCTCGTAGTCGCATTCGAGGGTAGCTGGCATCCTTCGGCAGAACTCGCACTTTGGCCAACGGCAGTTCTTTGGTTCGTAGTTTCCGTTATTGTTCGGGAATCGATCTAGGCTTTTGCCAATCGGCCTGGGGCCCATGTCCGCGAGGAAATTCTTGAATCCATTCGGACCTAGCCAGCGCTGGCAGACTGTAATGCCGCGGCCACCGTAATACTTGTAGGCTCTGTTGCGAGGGTTGATGCAGCGCTGACGCATCTTCATGTAGGACACGTACTCGCGACTGTCTTTGCCTCCAACGCATTGACCATGCCTGAGGCGTTTCATGGGCGTAGTATATACCGCGCTTTAGTCTTTGGGCCGCGGATCTTCCGGTTCTGCGGGGAGTTTCGGTGCGTTCGGCTTGTTGCCATTGCCGCTCGTAGGGGTGATGTTGATCGCATCATCGCCTTCATAGCCGGGTCCAGGGCGTGGGATATCAACGATAATAACGTCGATTCCCGCGCGGCGACCTTCCTCAATAGCCAGCTCTGCGCCTGCGCCGATTGCTCCATGAAGCTCGAGAGCGGTGCGCGTTGCACCGAGGCGGATCCCGAGCGCGTCGACGTCGACAGAGTCAGTGAACTGGCCTTCGTGTTGAGCGAACTTTGTCTCCTCTGCTTCGAGCAGTGGACATAAATGTTTATAAATGACCTCTTCGAGAGTAAGTCCAATGCGGTCCATGATTTCTGGAGCTTTTTTCTTAATCGCCTCAAGTGCCTGTTGTCCTGATTGCGAAGGGTTCTTCGGAGAGTACTTTGCAGCCAGCGCAGCCTTCTTGAGAGACCTGGTTTTGACCCATTCAGCAGCAAACGTGGACTGCTTACGAGTGAGCGAGTTCTTGTGTCTGTTCGAGATCTCGCGGCGCTTCGCTTCTTTGGCGGCCGCCTTCTTGCGGTCCTGCTTCCGGCCTGATCCTTTTCCGCCCATGACTCGTTCACGATAGCACTATTTTCATCTGTCGACCTCGGGCAGATCTTTGCAGTCGAGCACGGCCTTCGCGATTTGTTCTGGAGTGATCTTGCACATTTTCTCGAAGTACTCGCCTGGTCCAGGGAGATCGAGATCGATGCCCAGCGCCTCAATGAACTTCTTCAGGTCGGGCGTGAACACCACCAGGCTTGGGCCGACGCGCATCAGCTGGCCTTCTTTCAGTCGCTTGATGTTGCCAGGCTCGATCACCACCAGGACCGCGTTGTTTGGAAGTGGAAAGGTGATCACTGCTTTGCCTCCAGTTGGTCTCCCCAGTTTGCGCCACCATTCGCGCGCCGCAATCGCAAGCACGCTTCTTCGATCAGTGATTCATTGAGCGTGCCAGGAGTGAAAGCTACGTTGCGGCCGAGCAGCAGCGCGATCTGGCTGTCGTCGAGTGGCGAGAGCTCATTGTTGTGCTTGATCTGATCCATCAGCATCCGGTAGAGCTTCGTCTCTTCCTGCTCCGGCGTGAACAGATTCGCAAGATAGATGATCCTGAATCCGCACCAGCGGATTGCTTTCGACAGAACTGCGGATTCGATCAGCCTGCTCACCGCAGATATTCTCCGTATCTAGCGCGGAATGCTGTCATCGCCATGTTCAGCAGGCGCAGAGTGGTCTGCCCAAGCACGAACGATCCATCGGCGAAGTCGATCCGCAATGTGACTGACGGCCGACCTTCTTCGGTTCCATCCTGCAGCACACCAATCGCGGAGACGGCTCCAAGCTCCGCGGGGAACAAGCGCTTGTCTGCTTCGCTCTCCGACCAGATTGGATCCCGCTCGACGTCCATCTTGATTTGCAAAGGTATCACTGATGATCCTCCTGACTTGTCCGTACGCTGTTAACTCAATGCACCAGGTGCAGCATAGGTCACCGACTTTGCCGCACCCGATGCACTGCCACACAGGCCTGCGGAAACGAATGATGCGCGGTTTAGCTGTAGAACGCTTCGACTGCCTTGATGAGGTTGTCGATCTTTTCACGATCTGCCTTCAGAGCTTTGAGCGCCTGATTCATCAGCGGCGAGAGCCTGGTGGCGACCTTCTTCTTCTTCGGGCGGATCACCAGATTGTGACCATGGACGAATCGACGGCCGGGCTTGGCCATCTTTCCACAACCACATTCACACTTCTTTGCTTCTTGCATGTGCCTCCTTTTTTGCGGGGACTAAGGGCGTTTCTTCAGCACCTGGCGCGCACGGCGCACCATGGTCTGTCGTACAAACAGAGAAAGAGGAATCGCCTCTGTTTTAGCGGCTTTTTTGATAGTGTTGAGCTGGTCACGTCTCAAGCGAATAGAGAGAGTTGCGGCGTTCATGAACGGATAGTACCACCGGCCAGGTACTGCAGGCAAGAGTACCTGTACGACAGTACGGGGAGTAATCGATGAGAACTCTCATCAAATAAAGCTTGCCTGCTGCAGTACACTACCCCATACTGTAGCTGTAAGTGCAGTACAGCATGTGAGGCGGCAATCAAGGAGGAACCTGATGCGAGCCAGTAACCTACCGGAACCAGAACCCACACAAGACAACTTCGCGGCCATCTGCAAGGAATGCGGAACTGGGACATTGAACAATTCCCGGCTTCCGCGCTTTGCGATTCTCGATGGCTGCGATGAGTTCGAGGATCAAACCTTCATCGTTTGCAAGACCTGCGGATCAACTCACGTCGACGTGGTGGAACTCTAATGGAAGCTAACCTTCAACTCGAACTCGCCCTGGTCGAAGCCTTCCTGCTCGAACGCGAAGCGCGGCGCGCCGAGCAGCTCCACTGGATCGCGCAAGTCATCGAATCAGCGTTCACGGAGGTGAACTCATGAAAGTCCGTCGTGCAAAGCGCAATCCGGTGAAGGGCGTGACAACCTTCTACGTTACGAGCGAAGAAGATCCCAAGGTGGAGTACATGGTCGTTCGCTTCGACAACACACCCAACAAACTGACCTTCTGCCCCTGCAAAGACTTCTTCGGCCGCAAGCTTCCGCACCTGGGCCGCAACACCTTCTCCCACTGCAAGCACGGCCAGAAAGTTCGGAGGTTGGCATGAGCCACGAGAAACTCACCGGACTACTCCAAGCTAACCAGGCGAAGCAGCCGGTTAGCTGGGCCCCTGAAGTGATCGCAGACAGCACCGGCAAGTGGTGCGGCAACGGTCTGCGGTTCGCCACGAAGGAAGAGGCCGAGGCCAATGTGCGCGACCTCTTCTCCCGCTGGACCCTGGTGCGCGAGACGCGCGTCGTTGAATCCACTGACCCGGTCAACTACAAGTGGACCGAGAAAGGCCTGGAGAAGGTATGAAGATCATCACCTCATTCGTTCATCCGCCGATCCCCTACCGCGGCAGCGACTGGTGCGCTTATTTGGAATCGAAAGTCGAGGACGGCCGGTCCTACGGTTGGGGCGAGACCGAGGAAGACGCCAAGGCCGACCTCGGCAGCAAGATCGTTGATCGCGTTGCGGATCGTCTCTTCGAGATGGCCGAGCAGCACTTGATCGAACCGGAAGTCTACGAAGAGTGCCAGCACGATCTCTTTGGGCTCACGTACGTTCCCTGGTAATTCGTTCTGCCCTCCCTGGAGGGCAGGCCGACGGGACCAGAGGTTCTGTCACAAGGAGATTTTCAATGACAGCCCATGCAGAAGCAACCCTGATGGCTCACGTTAATTCGGACCTGGTGACTCGCGAGCAGCTCGCAAAGATCGAACCCACCGAACTGCCGACAGCCACGTTCCGGCCGGTCAAGCACCTCGAGCTCATCGAGACTCTCGAGCGCTCCGTCGCCACTCTCAACATGCGGATCATCCACGAGCAGTTCGCCATTCGTCGCGACGGTCAGATGCTCTTCGGCGTGATGAAGATCGAGCACCTGGTCGACAAGCAGTTCGTGACCGCCCTCGGTTTCCGCCACGCGAATGATCACACCATGTCCATCCAGATCGTCGCCGGTGTCACCGTCTTTGTCTGCGACAACATGTGCTTCCGCGGCGACTCCATCGTCCTGCGCCAGAAACACTCTCACTCGTTCAGCCTGACCGCTCAACTGATGGCCGGTGTGACCCGCTGGCGCGATCACGCGAACATCCTGGTCAACGAGATCGGCGCGCTTCGCAATTATCAGCTCGGACCTAAAGATGCGAAGTCTTTCATCCTCGATGCCTTCGCTATCCACCAGATCATGCCCCTGCGTTTCCTTCAGGACGTCGTGAAGGAATGGAACGAACCACGCCACGAGGAGTTCGCACCGCGCACCCTCTGGTCCTTGAACAACGCGTTCACCGAGGTGCAGAAGCAGATGCCGGTCAGCACGCGCTTCGCTGCATCTCAAGACCTCGGCCGACTCTGCACGGCGCTTGTAAAGGCCTAGGCCGAAAGGCCGCGGGAATACTTCTCTCCTTCCCGCGGTCTCGCAGCGTGACGCGCTGCCTGATGATGGCCATCAGATCTCACCGAAAGGATTAGCCCATGCAAACTATCACCCTCGTGAGGGATGACCGCCAGGACGTCACCCCCGTGTTCCGCTGTTCGGAATGCGGGGATGTGTTCGGCTTCGCGCTCCTCACTCACTCTCAATCTGGATCTTGGGACAATCTGAAGATGATCGGCACTCCCCAGGAACAAAAGCCGCGCTACTGCCCGGTGTGTGGCGCGAAGAACAAGGCGAAGTGACCGATGGAGCCCACCAAAAACGTGAAGGAGATCACC
>Ga0326727_10006775_pt1 | contig 31025 bp, 28 predicted proteins | sample MB2enrmetagenome_FD_207643 | JGI IMG/M metagenome (GOLD analysis project Ga0326727, IMG submission 207643) | Lab enriched peat soil microbial communities from McLean, Ithaca, NY, United States - MB29MY | ecosystem: Environmental > Terrestrial > Soil > Wetlands > Peat | place: USA: New York... | reverse complement strand
CCGTGGCCGGCGGAAAGGATGAAGCGGTCGCGATCGAACCAGCCCGGATCCTTGGGATTGTGCTTGAGGAACTGGGTCCACAGCGTGAAAGCCATGGCGGCTGCGCCCATCGGCATGCCGGGGTGCCCCGCGTTCGCATTCTGCACCGCGTCCGCGGAGAGAATGCGTATCGTATTAATGCACAGATCGTCGAGCGTGGTAGTAGCGGTCAAAGGGATGATTCCTTTCGTGCGAAATATTATCTTACGACGCGGCGGGTGGGGCATGGTTTAGCTTGCCTTTACGTTGCCTTTAGCGTGGCGAACAAGAGTTTCGTTCTCAGCCGTAGCCCTGACACCATTCCGTCCTCTGACTTCTGACTCCTGACTCCTGACTCCTGACTTCTCCCTTCCACCTCCCGCACGGCCTTAAACTGAAACTGCATGAACCTCCTCGTACCGAATCTCGGCTCGACGTCGCTCAAATATCAGATTCTCGAAATGCCCGGCGAAGCGGTGCTGGCCAAGGGCAAGCTGGAACGAGTGACGGATTACGGCGCCGCGCTCGAGCAAATCGCCAACGCGCGAATCCCGATCGATGCCATCGCGCTCAAAGCCGTGCACGGCGGGCCGGATTACCGTGGGACCTTCCTGGTGGATGCGGGCGTGCTGGCCGCTATGCGGCGCTACCTGGCTGCCGCGGCGCTGCACAATGCGATCTACCTGGCAGCTATCGAAGGATTCGAGAAGGCCATGCCAGGCCTGCCCATCGTGTGCGCCTTCGAGCCGGAGTTTCATTCGACGATGCCGGAGCACGCCCGTCTTTACGGCGTCCCCGCGGACTGGCGGGAGGCGGGCGTCATCAAGTACGGATTTCACGGCGCGTCGCATCAATTCATCGCCGAGCGCGTGCGCGAGATGCTGGGTCGGAATCCGAAGCTGGTGAGTTGCCACCTGGGCGGCAGCTCTTCCATCTGCGCCATTGTTGACGGGCATTCGATCGACACGACAATGGGTTTTTCGCCGCAATCGGGTTTGGAAAACGCGACGCGCTCCGGCGACGTGGACGTGTTCGCCGTGCTCTACATGATGGAACGCCGCGGCTGGAGCGTGGAGGAAGTGCGCCGCCAACTGGCCCAGACGGCGGGTCTGGCCGGGCTTTCCGGCATCGCTGGCGGCGACGTGCGGGATCTGGAAGCGGCCTCCGCGGCCGGCAACCGCAATGCGGCGCTGGCGCTGGCGGTCTTCGTTTACCAGGTGAAGAAAACCATCGGCGCCTATGCCGCCGCCATGGGAGGGATTGAAGCCATCGCGTTCACCGGCGGCATTGGCGAGAACTCCGCCCGCTTGCGCGCCGCCTGCTGTGAGGGCTTAGAATTTCTCGGCATTCATCTTGACCGGGAGCGAAACGAGACCGGCACAGGCGACCGCGCCGTCTCCGCCGCCGATTCGCCCGTCACCGTGCTGGCCCTGGCCACCAACGAAGAGCTGATCGTGGCGCGAAGAGCGTGGAAGGTGCTGGAGGCGCGTGGAGGTCGAGACCTAGCCCCATGGGTAGTAGGCGAGTAACTGCCATACCATATATCGTGGGTGCTGCCGAGGCCAATCATAATAAATAGTGTATTTCTCCTTTTGTTCGCCTATACTGATTAGGTACGATGGTGCAGAATTGTCTAGAGGTGAATCAGTTGGCGTCTGAACGGGACACAAGGGATCTTTTTGAGATCCGTTGTCCTGTCCACGGATTCATCCGACTAAATGACTGGGAGAAGGATATCATTTCTCAGAATGCCTTTCAGCGGCTTCGAAGAATCCGTCAGCTTGCTTGGACGGATTATGTTTACCCGGGTGGAATGCATACGCGCTTCGAGCACTCGCTGGGGGTTATGCACATCGCGACGATGCTCTACGACGCGATTGTGCGGAACTCCCGGGATGTATTGGAAACCGAGCTCGGATATAACGAGGCTGGCTTCAAAAGGTACCGTCAACTGGTGCGAATCGCAGCCCTACTTCACGACGTGGGACACGGACCATTTTCGCATGCCGGCGAGGACCTTTTGCCCGTAAACGGGAAGACGGATGAGAGGTACCGTCACGAAGACTATTCTGCAGCGATTGTACGCACGCACTTACGGTCGGCGATCGAAGATCATCCCGCGTGCAATAACTACGGCTTCACTGCTGACGACGTTGCGGCGCTCATCGAAGGGACCGCAGGCGCTAAACAAGGAATATTTTGGAGGGACGTGATCTCCGGGCAGATGGACGCAGATCGAATGGACTACTTGTTGCGCGATTCTCACCATATAGGAGTCGCATACGGAAAGTTCGATTTGCACCGGCTGGTTTCAAGCGTTGGTGCCATTCCCGGAACGGATGAGGAGTCAGCCCGGCTCGGAATTTCAAAGGGCGGGTGGCACGCCGCAGAAGCGCTCGTTCTTGCTCGCTACTTCATGTTCACCCAGGTGTACTTTCACAAGACGCGAGTTGCATATGATATTCACTTGCGGGGTGCTCTCCGTGAAATCTTGCCCGGAGGGAAGTTTCCCAAACCGGAGGGTAGCGAGTTGGCCGAGTTTATGAAATGGGATGATTGGCGCGTCCTAGGATGCCTTTCGGATGGGGGAGGGAGCGAACACGGCGACAGGTTAAGAGCGAGAAATCACTATAGGTGCATCCATGCAACTGGTGAGGTTTGCACCGAAGGGGACCTCGCGAATCTAGAACGTATCCGCGCCGAATTGGGACCAGTGCTTGTCGCTGAAGAATCCGCCAGCAAGAACTGGTACAAGACGGGGAAGGCTGACATTCCGGTATTTGGTGAGGGTCGTGATAAGACTGTTGCCCCACTCTCAAGCTATTCCAGTGTGATTGCGAATATGAAGAGCAACAGCCAGGTCCGTCTCTACGTTAAGCCGGAGGACGTGGCGGCTGCTAATGATGCCGTCGGAAAGGCTTTGGAAAGAAAATGAGCACTGACGTGAATCGTCTGGCGATAATCACATGGCTCGCCGAGAACGCCAGCGGGCTTGGCCGCACGTTCGGTCGCACAGCGCTAATGAAGTATTGCTACTTCCTCCAAGTGGTTCGCGGGGTTCCGCTCGGATATCGCTTCTCCTTGTACTCTTATGGCCCGTTCGATTCCGATGTTCTTTCCGATTTAGACATCGCCGAGGCATTGGGCGGCGTCAAATCGTCGGAGGTGTACTATCCTGGCGGCTATGGCTACAAAATAGAGGTGGGGGAAGGTGCCGAGCGGATCAAGCACCTTGGCGCGGCATTTATTAAAGAACACGAACCGCAGCTTCGTTGGATAGTTGACCATTTTCACGGGTGGGATGCGAGCAGCCTTGAACTTGCGAGTACGCTCGTCTATTCCGACCGGGAGGCGGAGAGGAGTGGGGAAGTTCTGACAATCCGTGCGCTTTCGAAGCGGGTTCGTGACCTGAAGCCTCGCTTCAGCATCGCGCAAATCGAGGGTCAGGCTAGACGGCTTCAGGGAGACGATCTGCTTCAATCGATTCGGTAGCCATTGTGGCCCGCCCGCCGCGCCAGCCTGCACGGGTCTAGTATGATGGCTTTATAATGACCGAGCGGGAATCGTTGGTCGCTTCTCCGGCTGGAATCCCGCCCCGCGTTCTCCCCAGCTTCGAACCGCTCGAAGCGGTGCTCGGGTCGGCGATTCGCGGCAAGCCGGAAGTCATCCGGTTTTCGCTGGTCTGCCTGCTGGCGCGCGGCCATCTGCTGATCGAGGACGTTCCCGGCGTCGGCAAAACCACGTTGGCGCAGGCGCTGGCGCGGGCGATCGCCTGCGGTTTTCACCGCTTGCAGTTCACCAGCGACATGCTGCCCAGTGACGTGCTCGGCGTCACCATCTATAACCTCCAAACAGAGACTTTCGAGTTCAAACCGGGACCCATCTTCACCAACTTTCTGTTGGCCGATGAAATCAACCGCACGACGCCGAAGACGCAATCCGCGCTGCTCGAGGCCATGAACGAAAGCCAGGTGACCATCGATGGGCATCCGCACTCGCTGCCGCGCCCGTTCATGGTGATCGCCACGCAGAATCCGGTGGAGCATCACGGCACTTACCCGCTGCCGGAATCGCAACTGGACCGCTTCTTCATGCGGCTGCGCATCGGCTACCCGGACGCGGCCAGTGAGCGCGACATCGTGCGCCAGTCCGGCGGCGCGCTGCCCGAAGCGGGCCCGAGCGGCCTGGTGGCGGAAGATATCCTGCGCCTGCAGGACGCGGCGCAGGGCGTCCTCGTCGAAGACGCGGTGGTGGATTACATCCTCGCCATTGTCGAGCAGACCCGGCATCACGAATCGCTCGCGCTCGGCGTCAGCCCGCGCGGCGCGCAGGCGCTCTATCGCGCCGCCCAGGCGCTCGCCTTGCTCGAAGGCCGCGACTACGCGACGCCGGACGACGTGAAGCGGCTGGCCGTACCTGTTTTCGCCCATCGCGTGGTGATCAACACGCGCAACACCCTGGTGGAGAGGCGCCTCGACGCGGGCGAGCGCATCATCGAACAGATTCTCACCCAGGTGGAAGTCCCCCTGTAGAGACACTCCTTTATGAAAACTGCCATTATCGGTCTGCCCATGACGGGCAAGACCTCTCTGTTCGCCATTCTGACCGGCGTCCACCACGAAACCCGCATGGGATCCACCGCCGTGCGCACCGGCGTCGCCAAGGTCCCGGATGCGCGCCTGGAAGCGCTCGGCCGCCTCTTCGAACCCCCCAAGGTCACCCACGCCACGGTCGAATACGTGGACATGCCCTCGATCTCGCGCGAGAGCCTGCGCGACCCAGCTTACCTGGCCAGCCTCCGCGTGGGCGACGCTTTTGCCCACGTGCTGCGCCTGTTTGAGGATGAAACCGTCCCGCACGAGAAGGGCTCGGTCAACCCGCTGCGCGATCTCGAAGACGTCGATACCGAGCTCATCCTCAGCGACCTGGTGGTAATCGAAAAACGCCTGGAACGTCTCGACAAGGATCGCAAGAAGATCAAGAATCCGGAGCTCGATCGGGAATTCGACCTGCTCACGCGGTGCCAGACCGCGCTCGAACAGAACCAGCCGCTCCGCCAGCTCTCGCTCGACGCCGACGATGAGAAACGCATTCGCGGCTTTCAGTTCCTTTCGCGGAAGCCGGTGCTGTATGTCCTGAACCTGGGCGAAACCGACGCCGCCCGCATGCACGAACGCGAGCGCGAATTCCGCGAGGGCCCGCTGGCCGGGCGCGCCCACACCGCCGTGACCGCGGTCTGCGGCAAGATCGAAGCCGAGCTTGCGGAGCTGCCGCCCGCCGAGCAGGCCGACTACCTAGCCAGCTACGGCCTCAGGGAATCCGGCCTCGAGCGGTTGATCTCCGCCACCTATTCGCTGCTCGGCCTGATGAGCTTCCTCACCGCCGGAGAAGACGAATGCCGCGCCTGGACCATCCCCATGAACAGCCACGCCGTCAAGGCCGCCGGCGCCATCCACTCCGATTTTGAAAAGAAATTCATCCGTGCCGAAGTGGTGAACTGGCAGGCGCTCGTCGATCATGGCGGCTATGCCGGCGTGCGCGAAAAGGGCCTGCTGCGCCTGGAGGGCAAGGAGTACCTGGTCAAGGACGGGGACGTCCTGGTGATCCGCCATGGGTAATTAACGGGATAGGCGATACGACCGCTCCCTGACCGTCGCGGCTCCGATGCGCGCTCATTTTCATTCGGAGCCGGGCCCAGAGGGCACCCCGTCAGGGAGCGGTCGCCGCCGATTACGCGGGACGCCACACGGACCGAGCGTGCGACCTCACTCATGCCGCAGCGCGCGCATGGGGTCGATGGACGCGGCGCGGCGCGCGGGAAGAAACGCCGCTCCCAGCGCCACGGCGATCAGCACGGCGCCAGTCGCGCCGAAGGCCAGCGGGTCCACGGCGGCGATTCCGAACAGCAGCGAATGGACCGCGCGCGCCGCGGCCCAGGCCAGCGGAAAGCCGAGAACGAGCCCGCCCGCGACCAGCAGCAGCGCATCGCCCAGCACCATGCCGACCACATCGGCGCGCCTGGCTCCGAGCGCCATGCGAATGCCGATCTCGCCGGCCCGCTTGGCCATGCCATATGACGTCACGCCGTAGAGGCCCACGGCGGCCAGCAGCAGCGCCAGTGCTCCGAAGAATTCTCCCAACGTGGCCATCAGGCGAGTTTCGAAAATCGAATCGTCAATCCGCTGGCGGACGGTTCCCCATTCCGCCACGGCGGTGCCCGCGCCTAGTTTGGGAAGCTCGCGCAGGACAACGGCGCGCACGGCGGCTGGAGGCAGAGCGGTTCTCACCAGGGTGTCGGGCGGGAACGTCGGGGCGTCGCCCTGCCCGAAAGGCGTGTACACTCTCGGCGCAATCTTCTGCTGAATACCGTCCTGCCGGATATCGCGCACCACGCCCACGATGCTGGTGCGCGAGCCGCCTTCCGGCTTGCTATCGTCAAAGCTCAGCCAACGCGTTTCGGGATGGGCCTCGCCCGGCAGGAACTCGCGCACAAAGGCCTCGTTCACCACCGCGACTTTGGGCGACGTCGCCGTATCGTTCCGATCGAACTCGCGGCCCTTCAGCGCGGCGCCGATGGTTTCGAAATAGCGCGGGGCGATTTTGGCCACATCCACGTCCACCGGTTCCGTCGCGGTGCGCTCCGATCCGGGCACGCGAATGGTGGCGTCGGACGAGCCGCCGCCAAATAATCCGGGGAAAGCGCAACTCACCGAGTAGATGCCCGGAGTCGCAGCCAGCGTCTTCATCAACTGGTCCTGTGCCTGGCGGAGGTTCCCCTTCCAAAGGCGCGGGAGATCCAGGTTGAACGCAATCACACTTTGATTGCGAAAGCCCAAGTCGACCGAGCGCATGGCGAGCAGGCTGTGCCCGAACAAGCCGGCCAAAGCTACCAGCACCACGCTGAACGCCACTTGAGCCACCACCAGAACGCGGCGCAGCACTGGGCTGCCGGCGCGGTCGAGGCCCCCCGAACGCAACCCCGCAACCGGGTTCACCGCGGTGGAGCGCAGCGCCGGCCCCAGCCCGAACAGCAAAGCCGAAGCCAGCGAGATGGCGATGGTGAACCCGAGCACCGGCAGATCGGGTGCGCTCGAGAATGGGTTGCCGGCTTCCTCGGGCAAGAAGCCCGAGACGGCGCGGATGCCCCACGCGTCCAGCCCGATGCCCACGGCCGTGCCCGCCGCCGCAATCAGCAGCGTCTCCGTCAGCGCCTGGCGCACAAGACGGCCGCGGGTGGCGCCGAGCGAAAGCCGCATGGCGATCTCTTTCTGCCGCGCGGCGCCGCGCGCCAACAGCAGGTTCGCCACGTTGATGCACGCCGCCAGCAGCACCAGCGCGACCAGGGCCAGCAGAACGCCCAGTGGCTTGCCGAAGTGTTCCCGCAACATCGACAGGCCCACGCTCCCTTCGCGAATTTCCAACCGCTGCTCGAGCGCCTTCTTGCGCATCGCGGAATCGTAACTCCGTCCGTAGATGGTTCTGAGATGCTGCTGCATCAGCACGTCGAGCGCGGCCCGCGCCCGCTGGAGCGGCACTTCCCGCCGCAGGCGAGCCAGCGGCATGAGCCACCACGAATTGGGACTCATTATTTGGCCGACGTGGGACATCATCAAGGGCACCCAGACGTCGGTATGCCGCTCCGGCGCGACGCCATGGAAACCCGGCGCCGCAACGCCGATCACGGTCAGCGATTGCTCATCGACAATAACGTTGCGGCCCACCAAGGCGGGGTCCTCGCCAAAACGATTTCGCCACAGGTCGTAGCCGATCACCGCCAGCGGATGCCCACCCGGAACGCGGTTGTCCTCGCCCGTGAACAGCCGCCCAATGACCGGCTGGATTCCCAGCACCTGGAAGTAATTGCCCGACACGTATTCCCGTTGCGCGAACTCTTCGAGGCCACCCGGGGCCGCTACGAACCGTACCTTGCTCACACCGTTCGTAGCGAGCACGCCGTTGAAAAGATCCGCGCGGCCGGCGATCTGCCGGTAGAGCGGCAGCGACACCGTCCCAGTTCCCCAACCGCCGGTGCGATGGATCGCGACCAGTTGCTCCGGATGCTCGACCGGCAACATGCGCAGCATCAGCGTGTGGAACAACGAGAAAATCGCCGTATTGGCGCCGATGCCGAGCGCCAGCGAAATCACCGCTGCTGCGGTGAACCCCGGGCTACGGCGCAAGCCGCGCAGCGCGTAGTGGACGTCCTTGGCGAAGCTCTCGAGCCACGGGAAGCCGCGCTGATCGCGATAGGCTTCCTTGGCGTGGGCCACGCCGCCGAACTCGCGGCGCGCGGCGGCCATAGCTTCCGCCTCGCTCATTCCGCGGCGCCGGAATTCCTCCTCCATCATCTGCAAGTGGAGGCCCACCTCTTCATCCAGTTCGCCGTCCAGCCGCGCCGGACGGATCAGCTCCTTCATGCGCATCCAAATTCCGGCCATCGGTTACTCCGTCTCCGTCAGCCGCTCGAAGCGGTCCATGATGGCGACCGTCCGCGCCCAGTCCTCGGATTCCTTTTCCACTTGCCGCCGTCCCGCGGCCGTGATTTCGTAGAACTTGGCGCGCCGGTTATTGCCGGAGACGCCCCACCGCGAGCGGATCCATCCGCGATGCTCCAGCCGCAGCAGCGCCGGGTACAGCGTCCCCTGGTTCAAGTCCAGCACGCCGCCGGAAATCTGTTGGATCCGCTGCGCCAGCCCGAAGCCGTGCTGCGGCCCCATGGTTGCCAGCGTCCGCAGCACCATCAGGTCCAGGGTGCCCTGGAGTATATCCGTCTTGGTTTCTCTTGTAGACATCCAAAAGGAGTATGCGCCTATTCCTTTAGAATGTAAAGAGGAGAGACGGCGGCCTGTCGGCCCATTTAGCAGCACCCGCGGCTTCTGGAATCTGGACGACCAATTCCGGAACAATGATTGCCTCAGCCGGGATACCGTCCGAAATGACGGTCGGCAGACCAGCAACTTGCGCCTCAACCACCGCAATCGGTAACGCCTCATCTCCGCGTGGCGGCGGCGGTGAGGGAAACACAAACACGTCCATAACATTTCGCAGTATCGCGGGCACATCGGGCCGCGTGCCGGGAAGCACCAGACGTTCGCCAAAACCGCCCCGCTGCGCCTTCGACACCAGGCGGTCGCGCAGTGGGCCTTCGCCAATCAGCAACAGGTACGCATGAGGTGCGCGGACAAGCACCTCCGCAAGGACATCGAGAAGGAATTCCGAGTTCTTCTCTCCCGTCAGCCGGCCAACGCTGCCAAGCACCAGGGCATCCGCGGGAATGTCGAGCGCCGCCCGGGACGGCGTGGCCGAAATCGGGGCGCGGAACGGAAGCCGAGTCGTAAGAGCCGCGGATGGCGCGGTGCGGGTTCCGGCGACGCGGCATGCAGGGCGGCCGTTCCGCGCACCTCGCTGAACAAGCTCCGTGTCTCAAGAACAATCGGCCTCTACGCCCGCACTTATGCCGCGGATTCCGGAGGTCCGAGTCGCGATTATGAGTTAAAATGCGGAGCGTGGGTGATCCGGATCCCGTTTCCGTCGTCGTGCCGGTCTACAACAGTCAGGGTTCGCTGCCCATTCTGTTTCAAAAGATCACCGAAGTCTTTGCGGCGGAACACCGCGCATTTGAGTTGATCCTGGTCGACGACCGCAGCCGCGATGGCAGTTGGAGTGTTGTCACCGATCTTGCCCGGCGCTCCAGCCATGTGCGGGGCTTGCGGATGCTGCGCAACTTCGGCCAGCATAACGCCCTGCTTTGCGGCATACGCGCGGCCAAACATCCGATTATCGTGACCATCGACGACGATCTGCAGAATCCGCCGGAGGAGATACCAAAGCTCCTGGAAAGGCTGGATGCGGAAACGGATGTAGTGTATGGCACGCCCGAGGCGGAAAGCCATGGCCTGTGGCGCGATCTCGCATCGCAAATTACCAAGATCGTCCTTCACGGCGCGATGGGCGCGGACACCGCGCGCAAAGTGAGCGCCTTTCGGGCATTCCGGAGGCGCGTCGCCCGCGCGTTCGACGAATATCGGTCGCCGTACGTTTCGATCGATGTCCTGCTCACCTGGGGATCGCAGCGATTCGCCGCTGTCACCGTGCGGAACGATCCGAGGCCCTATGGCGCCAGCAATTACACGGTTGGCAAGCTGATCCGTCATGCGCTAAACATGATGACCGGGTTCAGCATCCTGCCGCTCCAGACCGCCAGCGTGCTAGGCTTCGCCATGACCGCGGGTGGCGCATGCGCCCTCGCCTGGGTGGTGGGACGGTACCTGGTGTACGGATCGGTCGTGCCTGGATTTGCGTTTCTGGGTTGTATGATCGCTATCTTCTCAGGAACGCAGTTATTTGCGCTCGGCATTATCGGCGAATACATCGCGCGGATTCACTTACGCACCATGGACCGGCCGAGCTATGCCTTAGAGACCACTACTGAAGAACAAGCATATGCAACCCGTTGAGGTTCTGCCTTGGGATTCGGCATTCTTTGGCGCCAGGATCGGGCGCGTTCTTCTCAAGAGTCCGACGGCGGAGGAGCTGTCCGAAGCCCTTCACCAGGCCGACCGGGACGGCATTGTGTGCCTGTACTGGCTGGTGGACTGCGCCGACACACTCCCGGCCCGGGTGGCCGAAAACTGCGGTTTTCGGCTGGTGGATATTCGTGTAACTTTGGAGCGCGCTTTGAGCGTTCCCGCCGGAGAAGATCCGGCCATGCCCGGCGTGCGCCATTATATTCCGGAAGATCTGCCGGCGCTAATTTCGCTTGCCAGAGAGAGTCATCGCGATTCGCGGTTCTTCCACGATGGTAACTTCGCGGTGGAGCGTTGCGAGGCCTTGTATGAAGAATGGATTCGCAAAAGTTGTCAAAGCGGCTCGGGCGCCGTGCTGGTGGCTGTGGAAGGCCAGCAGCCCGCCGGCTACTGCGTTTGTTCCGTTTCTCAAGACGGTGCTGGCAATATCGGGCTGATCGCCGTCGACCCGCGCTGGCGCCGCGCCCGTCTGGGTACCGCGCTGGTCGCGAGCGCTCTCGGTTATTTTCGCGCCGCGGAAATGCGCGTCGCGACGGTTGTCACGCAGGGCCGGAACATCGCCTCGCAACGCCTGTACCAAAGGTGCGGGTTCGTCACACAGTCGATCCAATTGTGGTATCACAGGTGGACATCCGCCGGCCCAGGAGGGTCCGCTTGATATGACCTACCGGATACCATTCAACAAGCCGAGCTTGACCGGCAAGGAGCTGAACTACATTGCCGACGCCGTCATCAAGGGCCACAGCGCCGGCGACGGGCTCTACACCAGGCGCTGTCACGAGTTCCTCGAAAAGGCGCTGGGAGCGCCGCGAGTGCTGCTGACCACCTCCTGCACCCACGCGCTCGAAATGGCGGCTTTCCTTCTGAATGTCGGACCGGGAGACGAGGTGATCGTCCCGTCTTTCACGTTTGTCTCCACCGCCAATGCGTTTGCGATACGCGGCGCGCGCCCAGTGTTCGCCGATGTCCGCCGCGATACTCTCAACCTGGACGAGAGGCTGCTGGCCCCCCTCGTCACCGAGCACACCCGCGCTATCGTGCCGGTGCATTACGCCGGCGTCGGTTGTGAAATGCGGCCCATCCTCGATCTGGCCGCGGCCCATCACGTCCCGGTCGTCGAAGACAATGCTCACGGCCTGTTCGCGAAGCATGACGGCCGGTTCCTCGGCACTTTCGGCTGCCTGGCGACGCAGAGTTTTCATGAAACGAAAAACGTCACCTGCGGGGAGGGAGGCGCGCTGGTCATCAACGATCCGGCGCTGATCGACCGGGCGGAAATCATCCGCGAAAAAGGCACCAACCGCAGCCGCTATTTCCGCGGCCAGGTCGACAAGTACACCTGGGTGGATGTGGGATCGAGTTTCCTGCCATCCGATATACTTGCTGGCTTCCTGCTGGCGCAGCTTGAGGCTTCCGAACAGATTCAGGCGCAGCGCTGCCGTATCTGGCACCGTTACCACGACTCATTTGCCGATTGGGCCCGCCAGCATGATGTGCAACGGCCGTTCGTACCGGCCAGCTCCGAGCAGGCCTACCACATGTACTACCTGATCCTGCCGTCGATGGAGGCACGGCAGCGGCTGATCGCATTCCTCAAGAGCCAGGGCATACTGGCGGCGTTTCATTATGTTCCCCTGCACCTTTCCGACATGGGGCTGCGCTTCGGCGGGCGGCCGGGTCAGTGTCCGGTGACCGAGACTGTCAGCGAGCGGCTCGTCCGGCTCCCCTTCTATAACAGCCTTAGCGAGAGCGAACAGTCCGAAGTCATCGAAACCATCCAGCGCTTCGACGACTGGCCCCGGTAAGGCCCGTTTGCGCCTCACCGCCGGCAGGCTCAGCACAGCCTGGATTGCATCACCCTCTGCCACTGCCGGTCGGCGTTCTCCGCCTCCGCGGTCAGGCTCTAACGAACTAAAACTAAACTAAACCTTCGCCGTCGAGACCGAGGCCTTCGGCCATCGTTTCATGGTCGACGAAGCCTCTAGCGCTTCCGCGCCACCGCCATGCAGCTTCCTCCCATTCGCAGAGGCCGCAAGGTTTGGCGCGATTTCCCGCAGATTCGATGTGTCCATAGGCTCACCACAGCCTGGACTGCATCACCCTCTGCCACTGCCGGTCGGCGTTCTCCGCCTCTGCGGTCCGCCCGGCGGCCCGGTATGCCGCGCGCAAGACATTCCATACATCGCGGTCGCTCCCGTACAGGTCCGCGGCCCGCTCCAGCGTCCGGACCGCCGCATCCGCCGATCCCTGCTGCAAGTAATTCCGGGCCTGTTGGACAGCCGCTTTTCGCCGTCGCACCTGAAGAATCCGCAGCTTGTCCGTGAAGCATTCCGCCGCCGTCAGCCGCTCGGCCCGCGGAATCAGGTCCAGCCGGAATTGAACCGCGGACAGAGATGTGAACAGACAGCACGCAGCCGTCACCCAAATGGTGATGCCGCGCAGCAGGCGATTCGATACGCAAAGAATGGTGACCAGGCCCAGCGCCACCAGTGGCGCGCTCGAGGTCATGTAACGAGATCCGAACGCGTCCCCGCCGTGCCACGTGACCGGCACCGAGGAAACCAGCGTGACTTCCAGGGCGATCACCACCAGCCACGGCAAGAACGCGCGACCGGCTTTGACCAGGCCGTAAAGCAAACCGCAGACACCGACCAAAGCCAGCGGCGTCCAGAACAACCAGCCGTTCCGGCTGGAAAACAGGAACTGCGGAACCCACTGCGGAGGGAATACCAGAACGTCGCCATAGGGGTTCGAGAAGAACTTCCCGTAAATGGATTTCCACTCCAGTAATTGCGGGATCCAGCAGAGCGCCACAACGCCCAGGTAGGCGGCCCGGGACCGCAGCCACGGCAGAAATCGGCTCCAGAACTTCTTGTCCGTCAGGTCGAAAAGAAACGGCGCCGCCACAAAAAACATTTCCTGCCACCGGCAGATCGAAAGCAGGCCGCCGAAAAGCCCCAGCAAGGCCCAACTCCCCACGTCCGTTCTTTCGCGAACCTTCCACCAGCAGGCCACGAACAGGCTCGCGCAAAAGAACGTCGATGCATGGGACATCTGCGAGAACGATTGGTAAGCGACGGTGGTGCCAAAGAAGACCGCCCCGGTCGCGAACAGCCCGTACCACGTAGCCCGCGCGCCCGAAACACCCCAGAACAAGCTGGCCTGTTCCAGAAACCGGAAAAGAACCATCAAGCCAACGCAGGTCAGAATGATGTTCGTCAGGCAGTAACCCAGGATGGCAAATCTGGAATAGCCATCCGCAGGATTGCCTGCCACCGCATCAAGGAGCGTGCCGGCCGCCAGGAACGGCATGGATAACAGTGAGTACCCGATCGCGTAGGCGCTGCCCGGGCGGCCCGTTTCCGGGCGCACCCTCGTCCATGGGTTGTCATCGGGCGGGAATCTTCGAAACTCGTTGGTTAGGTCGAAATCGTGATCAAAGAGCAACGAATGAGAAACGCCAAAGTAAGCCGGCGGGTCAATCCCCCCCACCTTGGCGAGCCGGCGGCCGGCGGGCGCGAAGCGATCGGCCACGACAAACCCCGCGATCAGAAGAACCGTGAAAACCCCGAGCACCACGTACGGCAGGCGGGTCCGTGGCCCTCCGGAAATGGAACCGCCGCTCATAGGTAGCGCTCGACTCGGCGCCAGAACAAATGAGTATATCATCGATTGGCGTGATTGGCTTTGCCGCCAGCATCCAGACGGCAGGGCTCGATGCTTACGGGCTTGAGTCGTCCGCCGCGTACTGTCGGCCGCTGCCCGCGACGTTGGTTGGTCTCAACCGAAAGATGCCCCCAAGACCAGGATGGGCCGGCAGATCGGCGGCCTCACCACCGGCACAATAACCATTTCGTTGATGATACGCGGCCAGACGCGCTAGCAGACTCAAAACAGGGTTTCTGCGCGCACCGACAGATATGAAAGCATGATCAGCGCTGGCGGAGCCTGCCGAGTCTCAATCACACCGGTGGCGCTCCGGATAACACTCTCAATTCGCCCGCGGAACGGGGCTTTCCATAGTACCGTCCATCGACGGCGCGCGTTGAGCAATCACCATGATCGACATGGCCAGGAAGCCGAAGCACGGGAGACGTAGTACGCCCAGCAGCCTCCGCAGTTTCCGGCTCCGCGTGAAGTAGTAACATACCTCGGGAATGTAACCGGTTTTGCGCAGCATACCGCTAAGAACGTATGGCTCGTACCATGCCACGTGATCCGGATGCCACCAGCGCTTCTGCCAAGAGAATAACGCTGCCAGCACGTTAAGAAAATAGAACGTGTGTGGTGTAGTGAGTATAAGCTTCCCGTCTTCGTTCAAGTGGCGCCGCATGTTGGTCAACAGTGCACCCGGATTCACCACATGCTCGATGACCTCTCCGACGACGATGACATCGAAAGTCTGCCCCAGCGACGCGGTCATTGCATCCGCACAAATGATGTTGTAGCCACGCCTCCGGAGCTCTTCAACTTCTTTTTCGACGACGTCGATCCCGAGTACCGATTTGGCGCTCTCCACCAACCAGCGATGGAGCCAAAACTCCGACGCCTCGGAGGATGCCTCGTGTTCGACACAGCCCACGTCCAGAACCGTCTTGCCCGCCACATATCGACCCAGAAAGTCGAGATGGGTGAGGTTAACATCGAGGTGGGCTATCTTCATAAGAACTTAGCGTGCGGGCTGTTCAGAAATCTTAGTAGGTTGAGCGCGTGGAAGGAACGAGGAGGCCGGCCCAGCACAGGCGGATGGTGGTGACACAGTTGGCCTTCTTGCGGGGCCATCTCGCATTATTTGAGCCACTCCTATCACAACCAGATGTTAGCATAGCATCGATTGGCACGGCCGGGTCTACGACTGGATTCGGAACGCAGTCGGCGCGAAAAGGGTCTACGCGGAAGCGGCGGCCGGACAGGCCCTCAGGCTGACCGGTTTTCCTGGTTTTCCTTCAACTTTTCAGGGCGTCTTCGTCACTCGGGATTCCTCCGGCCACCACGGACAGCCCTACGGTGCCAGCCCGGTAAAGCCGAAACAGCACGCTAAGAAGTGGACGCGTCGCCCACCAGCGCCCCACGCCTGATTGCCACCGTGCGGATGGCCCAAAATCCGACAATGTACGCGAGTGCTTCCGCCAACCGCCAGACAGATCGCCAGGTCACCAGGTGGGCGTAACCCCCATAGAAATTCAGGTAACGGTCAAATCCATACTGCGGAAGCGGTATTGACATCCACTCCCGATTGAATAAGATCACCACCGCCAACGCCGCAAATGGCTCCCAGCGCAGCAGGTCCGGGCAGTCGAGCAGAATCACAAGCGCCAGTATTTCCACGGGCACGGAATACGACACGAAGATCACGATGTTCGTGCCTCCATACATCACCAGCAGCAGATGAAACGCCAGAAACAGAAAAATCGCTGTCCGGTGTGGATACAACCGGTCCCGCACGAGCCGTCCACGGCTGCGAGTGAACAACAGCAATGCGGGCAGCCAGACTGCCAGGTACGCAAACGTGATATTAAACCAGCGCTTCGGGTTTGCCGGGTACAAGATCAACCGGAGCAGTTTCCGGGGCTGGTGCGGATCGAGGGCCTGATAGGTTTCCACGATGGGGATTAGTACCCGCGGTAAGACGAAGCAGATCACAATGACCGCGCCCGTCAACGCCATTGGTCCGATCAGCTTCCGTAGGTTCGTCCGGTAGTTCTCGTAGATCAGCATACCGGCCTGCGTGAGTAACGGCAACAGCAAGAATTCCTTGACAAACAGCCCGGCTGCCGAGATCAGCAGTACCACATAGAATCGACGGGCCATGACCGCCCAAAAACCAAGCAGCAGCAGCGGATAGGCGTAAATGTCAACCATGCCCCCGGCCAAAACGTTCCATTTGACGATGTACATGTTCAACGCAATCATCACCGCCGCGAACAGCGCAGCGCGGTCGCTACCTTGGTTGGCCCTGCCAAAAACAAAGCACACCAGAATGAACACCGCCGACATCACTTGAGCGCAGGTCCGAAACGTGTCGGTGTAGCTCGTGTGACCGGCGCGCGCCACGGCGCCGATCACCAGCGGAGCGGCGGGACGGTAGGCGTACGGGGCGGCGAGATGATGGTTACCCAGGATGCCGTTCGCAACCATGTCCTGGTAGTAGGACACGTCCCATACGGGATCGAGGCGGTTGGTGAAGCGTCCCACCAACAAAACAACCACAGCGGCCACAAGAACCGCCGTCAGGAAGCCCCTCAGCGCCAGTCGGCCAGTATAGTTCGAAGGTCTTGGAGAACATGCTGCCGAATTGAACTTGGCTCTAATCTCCATTGGGGGTTCGCGGACGCCACGTATTGTACCCTAATTATCTGGCATGCACCGATTCGCAGCCGCAAGACCTCGCAAGACCAGCAGGGGCTGCTGCCGGCTGTGCCAGTTCACGCGCGGCGGGCGTAGAGATGCCCTTGCGACGCTGCCGCTGAGTTTTCCGGCGTAATCTGCGTTTCACTCTCCACGTGCAGAATCCGCCGGTAACCCAATGCCCAAAGATGATCCGCGATGGCCCGCACGCGCCGGCGCTTGTCCTCCGCGAGTCGATCTGGTGCGGGTGTTTTCTGTGATCTTATGTTCGGCTCGAAAATCGTCACCGTTCGGAGCCGCGTCAGATGAACATCTCCTCGTCCTGGGTCGCCATGTCGGGGGGATATTTGCGGCCTTTCACGAAGGTGGAAACCGCGGCTGAAATGCCAGCCGCCACGCTGCTGGCTTCGCGCACCGGGCGCATGGCCGCGCGCTTCAGGGCGTCGCCCACTTCGCCCACCTGGTCGACCGCCTCGGTGACGGAGTCGTCGATCTGCGCCAGCCGCGCGCGGGCGCGGTCGCCGGCATCCTCCACCAGTGCGCCCAGGCGGTCCACCTGCTCGCGGGTGGTGCGTACGATCCCGGCCGCCTGCTCGGTGATTTCCGAGACCCTCGGACGGTTCTCCTCAATCGCCAGGTTTGCGTTTGCCGCCAGCGCCTTGGCGTTATCGATGAGCGGCCCCGCGCGGTCGATGGCGGCGCTGGCTTTGTCCAGCGTGACGCGAGCCCTCTCCAGCGCCGGGCCGGCTTTTTCGACGGTGGCGCCGACGACCCGGATCTGCGGCGTGGCCGTGTCCATCAACACGGTGGCGCGTTCGATCATCGGATCGAGGCGCGCGATGGTTGGTTCGGCGCTGGCCAGGAAACCGGCGATCTTTGCCTGCAACTGGCCGAGGCCGCGCGTAATCGCGACGGCTGCCACTGCGAGCGCCACGAACGCAGCGGCCACCAGCACCACGCCCGCAGTCGCGATCCAGCGAAAAACTTCGTCGGTCATGCCGTCAGTTCCGTTCCGCCGCCCTTATTTATCCTAAGCGTTACCCTCGCTGGGTGTCTGCGGCGCGCGCGCCTCGCGATAGGCCTGCTTGCCCGCTTCCACCGCGTCGGCCAGGTTTTCCTTCTGGCGATTGAGGGCCTCTTTGCTTTTGTCGACCCAATCGGCCGCGGTCTGCTTCAAATCCGCGCTGCGCTGCTTCAGCAAATCGCCGCCTTCGTTGGCCTTGCTGCGAAGATACTCGCGCGTTTCCTCGCCGGACTTGGGAGCGAACAATATGCCGATGCCGACCCCCACGCCCAGGCCCAACAAGAATGCCGAAAGTCCGTTCTTATCCATCGTGTGCCTCCTGTTTCCTTCGGCTCAACCGTCTCTATCCGAGCCAATTTTCAGTATACTCCGCATAAGAACCTCCATCATGGCGGAAAAACCGGACCGGCGCCTGGACGCCGAACGATTGTGGACCTACGCACTGCGGCTGCTCGCCGGCAGGGCGTATTCCACCGGAGAGCTGCGCGAGAAATTGCGCCGCCGCGCGCAACGCGAGGCCGACGCGGATAACGCCGTGGCCCGCCTCAAGGACCTTGGCTACCTGGACGACCGCCGCTTCGCCGAATCCTTCGCCACCGCGCGCCTCTCCGGCGACAAGCTGGGCAGCACCCGCGTGGTCCAGGATCTGCGCCGCCGCCGCGTGGCGCCCGCGCTGGCCGAGCGCACCGTGCGCGACGTGTATGCAGGCGTCGACGAGACGGCGCTGATCGAGGACTGGATCCGCCGCAAGTTCCGCCTCGCCGTGCGCGAAGGCCTTTTCGAAGAGGACAAAGACATGGCCGCCGCCTACCGTCGCCTGCTCCACGCCGGCTTCAAGTCAGGCGAAATCCTGCGCGTGCTGAAGCGGTTCGCCAAAAACCCGGAGCTGCTGGACGCCTGGGAACCACCGGAAGCGGAGGGGGAGGCGGAGTGAAGGCCGGGGCTAAAGCGGAGTGAAGGCCGGGGCTAAAATGGACGGCGGGCCTTGTGAGCGCTGAACGCCTCGCGGCCAAGCACTACGTGTATCGCCTCGATCACGATACGGGATTTGCGCCCCACGTCTCGGGCAACGCTTGCACACTTTGCGGCTGCAAGACGACGTCGATCGAAGTCTGGGCCGCGCCCGGAAGCTGGGTCGTGGGGATCGGCGGAAATGGGACCGGCAAGCCCAACGATCTGATCTACCTGATGAAGGTCGAGTCAAGCCCTACCGTAGCGGAACTTCGGCGCCGGTCTCCGCACCTCACCGCCTACCTGCGGGGCCACAGGATCCACGACCTCGATTCCAGGCCGATCTTGGTGTCCCGTCGCTTCTACTATTTCGGAAACCGGGCGATCCGGATCCCGCAGCGGCTGGAACATCTCGTCATTCGCACACAGGGCTGCAAGAAAGTTGCCGACGCCGAAATCAAGGCGCTGGTCGCCCACTTGTCGGCGAGGGGTTATGCTCCAGGTGTGCACGGCGCTCCCAATAATCCGCAGCCCCACCCGCCCGGCAAGTGTGGTTGTTCGCGCGCTACCGCTAAGCCGAAATGCGCTAAGAGACGCCAAAAGCCTGTTTGAGGAAGTCCAGGGTCTTGGGGTCGCTCAATCTGCATACGACGTTCGGGTTAGCGAATGCTCCAGGGAACGTCTTCGCCTCCTTGACCGGAAAGGCCTTCTTCCATTCGACGCCGATAACGTACTCCTGCATGTCTGGATCGTCCGGATGGTGCAGCAGATCAGGGGAGGATTGCACGCACTCGGAAAGCGGCTTGCCGCCAACCGTGAACTCCCTTGCCGGGCAAACCCCCTGAGTCACAATGCCATAACCGACATACCCTGCTTTCTTTTGGTAGGCAAACAGCGGGGCGCCAACCTCCAACCTTTTGAGCTGGTCGGAGTAGATGCGGCCTCCGCCTGCACCCAAGAAACCACACTTTCGGCAGTCATCCCACGTGCGTGCTTTGCAGTCGTCAACATTGACGTACCAGGACCCAGTCCATGGTGCCCTCTTCTTGCTCACGGACCTCGTGACCACCTCTTTCTGGTCCATGAGCCAATCCGCGCCCATCAGCAACTTCCCTTCGTACTCAAAAGTGCTGAAAAACAGCGTGTTGATGCTGACGTCGTGGAATTCGGACAGGTACTCCACAATTCGCTTGGACGATGGGTCGAGTTCGCTGGCGACAATGACCATGTTATGGGCCCTGTTCAAGTCCTCGGGGACCTCGATGCCGAACGCATCTGAGAACACTGCCGCAAGGGTCTTGTCACATCTGGACGCGACCTCGTGGACATCCTTGGTACTGAGGGCGCTGACCCAGCTTGCGTAGTCGAGGACCTGAGCAACCACGTCGCGCGGCGTTCTGTCGCGCTTTAGCTCCACGATCGTGAGGTCGCCCTCGCGATCAATGGCGAGGATATCGATAAAACCGCCGGATGCCGTTTGAACCTGCCTTCCAATGATCGCGACATCAAGACCGACGAGCTTTGGATCCTTCGCGATCCAGTCCTCCAGCATCTCCTCCTTGGGCAACTGGGCGTGCCCGAGGCGCGCGAGACTGCCAGCGTCAACCGCATAGACTTGAATCATTTCGCGAAGCTCCTCCGCTCGCTGGCGTCAACGCGTTCGCGCTACCGGTCGGTCGCTCGCATCGTCAGCCGAGTCGCCGCCAAACTCCAGGATACACTCCCGCCCCGCATTGTCCACTTGGTTGGCTGCCAAACGCCCAGAATCGGCAAATACGCCGCACGCGCTCTTAACTTGCCACGCCGCCTATTCCCGCAACTCCGCAATGGTCGCTCCGGCGCCGCCTTCCTGCTGCGGGGCGGGGTAGAACTTGGCCACGTGCGGATGAGTGGTCAGCAGCTCCTGAATGGTCTTGCGCAGCACGCCCATGCCGAAGCCGTGCACGATGCGCACCCGCGACGCGGTGGCCATCACCGCGCGGTCCAGAAATTCATCCACCGCATCGCGCGCTTCCTCGGCGTGCCGGCCGATCACGTTGATCTCCTGGTATGCCGGTGATAACTGCGGAGCCGGCTTGTACGTCACGCCTTGCGGCAGCTTGGCAGCCGCGCCGTCGGTTTCCGGCAGCACCTCGATCACGTCGTCGCGCGAGACCTGCAAGCGCAGGAATCCAGCTTCCACTTCGATGCGGTCGTTGGCCAGGAAGCGGCTCACGCGGGCCGGCTCGCGCACGTCCTTCAGCCGCACGCGCGCGCCCTCGGTGATGCGCAGCGGCTGGATGCGGTCCTGCCGCGAGTCGTCCTCGGTGGCCAGCACGGTGGTTTCGAAATCGTCGCGCAGCTCGCGCTTGGCTTTGGAAACCCGCCGCTGCGCCTCCTGCTCGGCCTTGCGGCGCTCGCCCCCTTGCGCGATCTTTTCGATGGTCTCCCGCGCGTGCTCTTCAAAACGCTGGAGCGCCTCCTCGGTGCGGCGCTCCAGCTCCTTCAACTTGACGGTTTCGCGCCGTTCCCACTCGCGGGCTATCTCTTTTTCGCTGCGCTCCTGGGCGATTAGTTTCTCGCGCAGGCTTTGCTCCAGGGCCTGGGTCTCCTTGACGCGCCGATCCAGCTCGCTCAAGAATCTCGTCACGTCCCGCTCGCGGTCGCTCAGCGCCATCCGCGCGCGGCGCATGATGTCTTCCGGCATACCCAGGCGTGTCGCGATTTCCAGACCCGCCGACTTCCCCGGCAGCCCCAGTTGCAGATGAAACGTCGGCTCGAAAGTGTTTTCGTCGAACCCCATCGACCCGTTGATCACGCCCTCCGTCGAAGCGCCGTAAATCTTGAGCGCCATCAGATGAGTGGAGACCAGCGTGAATGCGCCGGCCGCGCGGAAATGGTCCACAATCGCTACGCCCAGCGCGCCGCCTTCTTCCGGATCGGTCGCCGCGCCCAGTTCGTCGAGCAGTACCAACGTGCCGGGCGTTACATCCAGCGCCATTTCGCGGATATTCGAGACGTGCGCCGAAAACGTGCTGAGGTTTTCCTGGATCGACTGGTAATCGCCGATATCGGCCAGCACCTGCTCGAAGAGCGGGAATTCGGCTTCCGCCGCCGGCACCGGCAGCGCGGCTTGCGCCATCAGGCTCAGCAGTCCGACGGTTTTGAGCGCCACCGTTTTGCCGCCGGTGTTGGGGCCGCTGATGAGCAGCGTGCGGCGCTCGCGCGCCAGTTCCAGGCTGACCGGCACGGGCTTGCGCTGGCGGCGCCGGAGCACGTCCTGGAGCAGCGGATGGCGCGCCTCGCGCAGCAGCAGCCGTTCGCCGAAGCGCGGGATGGAGCAATCGAACTCGATCGCAAATCGGGCCTTGGCGAAGATCAGATCGAGCTCCGCCATCACGGCCAGCGTCTGCCGGATGGAATCGGCGTGGCCGCGCAGCCGGTTCGTCATCTCGAGCAGGATGCGGTGCACCTCGCGGGCTTCCTCTTCACCGAGCCGCACCAGCTCGTTGTTGAGGTCGATGGTTTCGAGCGGCTCGACGAACAGTGTATGGCCGCTCGAGCTGGCGCCGTGAATCACCCCGTCCAGCTTGCGCCGCTGCCCGGCGATCACCGGCACCACGAAACGCTCATTGCGGATGGTGACGAACTCTTCCTGAAGGATGCCCTCCTCGCGATGGGCTTTCAGGAAGCGTTCGAGGGATTCCTGAATCGCTTTCTTTTGCCGCTCCGTGTCGCGGCGCAGGCGCGCCAGCGCCACACTGGCGTGATCGGCCACCGTGCCATCGGGCAGGATCTTACCTTGCAGGTCCTGGAGTAGCGCGCGAAAATCGCCAATCGATTGGCCGCGCAGCCCCAGCCGGGGAAAGCGGCCGGCGGCGGCGGTGAGCACCGACTTGGCGTCCGCCGCGCGATCCAGCAGCGCAAACAGATCGAAGATTTCTTTAGGCTCGAGGCCGGCGCCTTCGATGTGCAGTTTCTGCGCGGCTGGCTCCACGTCCGGCAAGCCGCCGAAATCGATGCGGATGGCCGCGCCGCGGGCGGCCTGCTGCGGGCGCGCCGCGGAGCGCAGATATTCGATGGCTTCGCCGGCCTCGGCCAGTTCGTCCAGCAGGCGCTCGCGGCCCGTGTGCGGCTCGACCTTCTCCAGCTCGCGCCGCCCCATCGGGCTGGCCACGTAACGGCCCACGAGCTGAAGCAGCGATTCGAACTCGAGAACTTCCGCGCTGGTCTTCAAATGAGGAATCCCGAGGATGGAAGTGCGGCGGGCCGGGCCGGGCATGCCCGGCCCCTACGGACGGCGGTCGGGCGCTGTAGGGGCGAGGCACGCCTCGCCTGCGTGTCACGCGGCAAAACGCTGTTATGGTCGCGAGATGCCATCACTTAGTCCGCTCCAATCTTCTTGCTGCGCCGTTCGGTGAGTATCGTGTCGTGCCACGCACCGTCGCGCTTGGCGATGCGCTCGCGGCGCCCCACGGTTCGAAAGTCGCATCGCGCCTGAAGCGCCAGGCTGGCCGCGTTCTCGGCGATGGTAGCCCCTTGCAGGGTCCAGATCCCGTGAGACTCGGCCGACTCGATGATCGCCTCCAGCAGAGCGCGGCCCACGCCCCGGCCCCGCGCCGCGGCCGCGACATAGATCCCAACTTCCGCGACACCCGCGTAACAGGCGCGCTGCGACACAGCGCTCAGCGCGGCCCAACCGAGAACCGCGTCCCCCCGCGCCACCAGTCGGGAGTGGGGTAATCGCGCTCGATTCCATTGTTCCCACGAGGGAGTGCCGATTTCAAAACTCCCCACCCCGGTGGCCAGCCCTTCTTCGTAAATCGCGCGCACGTCCGGCCAGTCGTCCGATTTCATGACTTCGATTCGAAAAGGCATCCGCTTCGCTTCAGTCTACATCGTGGGATCGGAGCCCTGCGCGCAGCTGGGCCAACATTCTAGCTTGGGTTCCGCAGGCGACCCCTGAGGCGGGGCGGGCATGAGCAGCGTGCGTGGAGCGAGCGCGAGCTCGCCGCGCGGTCAGCAGCGAATACGTTCCGTCCGTCCCCGCATTCCAGGAGATGAGTTTCCTGAGGCATGGGGAAATCTATCGCTCCGATGGAAACGGGCGCGACGTTGCCGCGCCCGGTCATCGTTGCGATGAGTTTCCAGCCGGTTATTCCTTGGCGGGTTGCTCTCCAGCAGAGCCCGCCTCCGCTTCACCGGCTGCTTTCAATCTAAGTGGACCCATTCGGCGAGACAAACGAATTGCACCGAATGGCAACCCGTCCCTCATTTCCGCGTCTCAACCATGGGGTCCAGTCCAAACCGCGCGGGCGCAAACCGGGACAGCCGGCGCAAACCGGGACAGCCTGCGGGGCGCAAACCGGGACTGGGCGCAAACCGGGACTGGGGCGCAAACCGGGACAGCCTGAACCGCGTTATTTATTCTGATCGCCTTTTGCTCCTCTACAGCCCCTTCAAAATAGCGCAAATTGGTCCGCAAGTGCACCCGATGCGATTGGGGGCGCTGCTTCCTTCCGCGGCCGTCCGCGGGTCCAGCAACGGCCAAATCGCGCCGCCATTTCCCTGACCAGCCTCTCGCTCCCGAATGGCCGCCCCGCGTAGGTGCAACTCCGCAGCGCGGCGGTCGCCTCCATGTCTTCCATCTCAAGCTCTCCGGCCCAGTTCTCGCCGCGGCCCTGCCAGCGCCACCAGCCCATGTCCAGAAGTCCGCTGCCATCCGCCCCGGACACGTGTGCAGCGGCGCTGGACCAGCGGTAGTCCGTTGCCGCGCGCACCATCCCGGCCCGCAACGGGTTCCGATCCACGTAGGCCAGCGCTGTCCACAGGTGATCCGCTCCCAGCACGCAGGCGAAGAAACGGTTCTGCCAGAGGTGGCCCGTCCGGCCCGAGTGCGTGTTGAAGTACTGCGCGTACCGCCCGTGGACGCGCCGCAACAAAATCGCCAACGAATCCTCGCGCTCGGGAATGGCGATCAGATGCACGTGGTTGGTCATCACGCACCAGCCCAGCAGCCGGGCGCGGGCGTCCTCCAGGTTCTCGCGCAACAGGCGAAGGTACGCGGAGCGGTCCTGGTCGGAGGAGAAGGTTTCGCAGCGATTGACTCCCCGCTGCGTGACATGGCAGGGCAAACCGGGCGCGATACAGCGGCTGCGGCGTGGCATATGCTTATGCTCAGGCAGTACGCCGGCCCGCGCAGAAGTCTCAGAAAAAACTACGCAGTTCAGGCTGTCCCGGTCTTCCGTCCCGGTCTTCCCCAAACCAAGACAGCGGTCAATTCGCGCCGCCACGGGCGGCGGTTCGTTTCCGGAGCGCCGACCATGCGGGCCCCGATTCGGAACAAGTCGCCGGCACATCAGCACAACGATGAGCCCAGGACAGGCTGCGCCCTACGGCCCTCGACCGCTACCGATAAGAGGTGATATCGCTGGCGTCGATCACGGCGTTACTGCCCGGCGGCAGCACCCAGAAGCCAAACGCGTTGCTCCACGCGTCGTTCTGTTCAACCCGCGCAATGCCGGTCACCGCCGTGGCGGCCACCGTGGCGACGATCTGCGTGTCGCTCCAACTGACCACCTGGCCCGCCGTGCTGCCCAGCCAAACGACTCCATTGCCCTGCGTGGCTCCGAAACCGCTGCCGGTGAATGTGACTTGAGTTCCGGGCACGCCCGAGTTCGGGCTCATGCTCGCGATCTGCAGCGCATCCACGGTAAACGCGACCGGATTGCTCATCACGCCGCCCTGCAAGACCTGCGCATTGCCGGAAAGCGCTCCATTGGCAACCTCGGCGACGATTCCGCTGTCCCTTGGTCTCGCTTTATGGGACCCTTGGTTTCATCCCATTGCTAGACTCTCCGCCGGCCTTGGGTACGACGGGCATTCGGCGGATCAGGTGCAGGTTCCCATCGAACGGCTCGAACATCAGAGTGCAGTCGGCCTCTCGCCCGTCCGGGCTGTGCCACTTGGCTCGGACGACCCAGGTCGGGTCGGCTCCGACCGCACCACCCGCCCGCGCGTGGAAGTCCGCCGAAACCACCTCGAGCTCGCCACCTACGAAAGGTCTCAGATCCTCACGTGGAAACGCGCGGAGAAACTCTGCCTTGTGATCGGGTCCATATTTTGCGCCGGCTTGGTTCAGAGCCGCCGTGATCTGCGCATCCGACCATTCGGGATGCTTGTCAGCCTCTTTGGAGAATTTGTCGTTGCGACCGTCGACAGCCGGTCCCAAGACCGTCAGGTCGATCAGTTCTTTGTTGTCGGTCTGCCAGTCAAAAGTGAACAAAGCAGTAAGCACGGGATCAGAGCACCAGCACGCTGCGGGGCTCTGGGCGGGCTTGGGCTCGAGGTCGCATAGCTCCACAGTGAAAAGGTTCATGGTATCGGGATCCACGGAGTTCGGATCGCGCAGACGGCTCCCGTCGATGATTACCGGCCGGAGGAGGCCGTTCAAGCCAGGGTAAAGCCTGCCGAGGAACAACCTTGCACGCGCTATGTAATTGTCGGGGCTCGGGCCGACACTTGAAGCCTGTGGGGAAAACGCGAGCAACGCGACCAGGGCCAGTGCATTTCTACTGTGTTTTCGCATTGAAGTTGACACTGCCATCTCCTATAAACGTCCAGGAATGGGCCGCCCTGTTGGCCTTTGCAGCCGTGCGGCCCGCGCTGACGGCATCGCTTACGGTGGAGCCGTTCGCCAGATTAAACAACATAGTCCACCATTCCGAGGCCACCTTGACCAGGTTGATATGCATTTCCTCGCTCGGCTTCAGATACACGGGCACAATCAGCGCCTGCCCTTTCTGGAGATGCCATTGAGCGATAAACTTGGCGTCAATACCGCAGCCGCCCAGGAAGACCACCCTCGCCTTGGGCGTGAAGCCGTTAGGGAGGACGACCTGATTTATATTGCCGAAGGGCTGGGCGAGCGGCCCTGGCTCCAGGCACGGGATCGCAGAAGGGTTCCCAGAGAAGCACAGGCCTATCGCGCCGGTCTGATCTGGGGGGATCAGTCCGTGGTCGAGGAATGCAACGACCGTGTTTGTTGTTGCAAGTGCGTCTTGAAAAGCAGTCACCGTGGCCTTCCCTTGCACCAACAGATTGACGGCTATCTTCGTTGGCGGCGAAAAATCGGCCTTCACGTTCGCGTAAAAACCGGCGTCTAATGCTGCGGCATTCGGATACGTGTTTGGGTCGTAGATCCCCGCAGGGATGAACCATTTGCTCGGGACATACTTCACGTCAGCGCCGTTGGGGGATAGACTGCCTCCCGCAGTAGCTTGGAAGGACAAACCGAAGTCGGGCATATTCATCCGCACCTGGGCGGGGTCACTCTCATATGCATACCCCAACCACGAATACGTGGCCAGGCTTCCCATCTTCCCCGTGGCATTCCCGTTTTGGTCGTAGGTGATGCCGGACTGGGCGATTACGCCGCCATCGGCGGTGGCGATCTGTGGCGTTTCGTTGGGCACGATCCAGCGCGCGGTCCCGCTCGCGTCGAAGGCGATCATATCGTTATAGTAGCTGCCGACGAACGAGCCGTCCTGAGCCTGTAAGATCGGGACCACCCCGCCGCCGGGCCCTGCCGGCGGGTTGACAAGGCTCACCCCCGTGCCGGCCGTCAACGCCATCCCTCCCCAGCCCGCCGACCAGGTCAGCAGGATTCCCTGATCGGCGTTCGTGATCATGCCGACGTTGGGATCAAGAATGTCGCCGCTCGCGCTCACCCACTCGTAGATGGCCCCGAAATCGTCGTAGGCCCCGCTGCTGTTTACCCGCAGCAGGTAGAGCTGGCTGGTGTTGGCGCTGAAATCCCGACTCGAGGAAACCACGTAAGCATAGCCATCGCCCGCAATCATGATGTCCCACACAAATCCCGGCCAAGAGTGCAGGTCCACGCTGAATTTCTGCGCGCCCGTGGCGGGATCGATGCCAATCACCGAGTCCCATTCCGAATACGTCGCGGGGTCGGAGTTTTGCTGGACGGCGAAGATGGTGCCGTCCGGATGTACGGCCACAAGGCTGCCGCCCCACGCCCCGAGACTCGCCGTTCCCGACGCGGTGTACGCGGGATAAGGTTGCCCGCTAATCCCATCTAGCTTGTAGATCGAACTCTGTCCCGCGACGACCGGGGTCACGACGACCAAACCGCCTTGGAAGTCCGGAAGCGCATACCGCGCCTGGCTTAGGTCCGCCGTCCACGCCACGGTGCCGTCGCTGGTGATGGCTTGCACGGTGCCGTCGGCCTGGAATGCGAAGACGTCGGCGACGCCGGTGGCGCTGGGCACGGCTGGCACAATATAATTGACACCGGATCATTATCCAGTAATAAAAGGTATTAGTAGTTCGATATCTTTTATAACTTAAGTCGCAATCATACCCGGCGATAGAAAACGAGTCAAGAGAAATATCACCGGGAGAGGTATTACCGGACCCGGTCTGGCATGTCGCAGCCAGGCGGACGACGGAGAAACCGGGATAGGCTGTTCGAACCGCACTTCAGGCGAGGGCAAGCCCCGCGCTGAATCAGGAGGTGCCTGGCCGGAAGCCTGGTGGCGCCGGCCGCTATTGCAGACGGGGGCGGTCCTGCTCGTTCAGCACGAGACCGTCGAAGATGGCCAGAACCTGCTTGCGGTAGCCGTAGACGCGGCGCAGGCTCTCCCGGAACGGGATCTCGAAATCTTTGGCCTGCATCCACTTTTCGATCATCGAGCGGGGGACGTCGATATCCTGGCGCAGTGTTTCCACGTCATGCCCGCGGAGGAACAGGCCGTAGAAAAAGGCGGCCTCGCGCTGCGGGGCTAATGGATCGAAGTCGTCTCTCGCCGTCATACTCAACTCAGCGAAAATGTAAGTATACCTGGGGTCCGCGCCACACGGCAAGTGCCCCTCTGCACATTCTGCATATTCGGAATTAGCATGGGATGGCAGGCGCCGCTGCCCTAACGCAATCGTCCGATCTTGTCAGGGGGCCAGTAGATGAACACGGCTTTGCCGTAAATGCTCTGGCGCCGCACGTAACCCCAGGAGCGGCTGTCGCTCGACTGTGAGCGGTGATCCCCCAAAACGAAATACATGTCCGGCGGCACCACCTGGTCTCTTTCGTTGGCGCCCGGCGGCCAGGAAATCGTGTCGCGGTATTGCTGGGGGACGTAGTCCTCTTCGAGCGGACGATCGTTGACGAAGACCTTGCCGGCATCGATGCGCACGCGGTCTCCGGGCAAGCCGATCACGCGCTTGATGTAGGATTTGTTCTCGTCATAGTGAAATACCACGGTATCGCCGCGGCCGATTCCGCCCAGTCCGAAGCGGTAGGTGAATTTGTTGATGAAGATGCGCTCCTGATCGGTGAGCGCCGGTTCCATGCTGGTTCCTTCCACCTTGACGGGCTGGTAGATGAAAACGATCAACACCACCGCGATGAGCACGGAAAACGCCAGGTCGCGCAGCCAGGCCAGCGCGCTACCAACGCCGGAGCGCACCGGTCGCGCGTTCGATTGGTCCGGCGGAAGCGGAGGGATGGCCTCGGGGCTTGGTCCGGCAGGCATTCCGTATGCATTATAGACGTTCCCGGCCGGTCAGCGGTTGCCCGCGCCTAGCGGTTCTCGGGCCACCGGCCGCGCTTGGCGAGGAGGGCGACCGATACCGCAATCGCCGATAAGCCCTGTCCCGTTATCTTGGACAACGGCATCAGCCGCCCTTCTCATGGTCCAAAGTTGCAATCCATTTACCACCCTCCAAACCCATCTATCGGCGGGACGTTGCGGGAACTCCAGTGTGCGCCATCCGGCACAGCGGGGCGCCGCGCGCACTTCGGGCCAACCCGTCCGTGTGATGCCGCACCCGTTTTGGCCCATAATGAAGGGCATGACTCCTGAAACGGCGCCCGCCACAGCGGCGCCCGCTTTGCCGCTGACGCTCGAAGGGGCGAGCGTGCTCCACCAGATGATGCGCTTCCGGCGCGCGGCGTGGCGCACGCTGGCCGCCGATGTCCGCGCGGAGATTCTGGCCGAAGCCGCCGCCGTATTGAGCCGCATGGAAATCCACGCCGATGGGCGCGAAAGCGCGTTCTATTCATTGCTCGGTCACAAGGGCGACCTGCTGATCCTGCACTTTCGCCGCAGCTTCGAGGAACTCAACCAGGCGGAGATCGAGCTAGCCCGCCTGCGGCTGGGCGACTACCTGGAGCCGGCCACTTCCTATCTGTCCGTGGTCGAGCTCGGCCTCTACGAATCCTCCGCGAAAGTGTACGCCGGCCTGGCGGCAGCGGGGCTGGAGCCGAATTCGGAAGGATGGAAAGCAGGCGTCGAGGAAGTGCTGGCGCGGCAGCGCGCCGCCATGGCGCCGCGGCTGTGGCCGCGGATTCCCGAATCGAAATACGTGTGCTTTTACCCGATGGACCGGCGGCGCGGCGAATCCGTCAACTGGTATCGCGAGTCCATGGCGGACCGCCAGCGCATGATGGCCGAGCACGGACTGGTGGGCCGGCGCTACGCGGGCGAGGTACGGCAGATCATCAGCGGTTCGATCGGCTTCGACGATTGGGAATGGGGCGTCGACCTGTTCGCCGAAGATCCGCTCGTATTCAAGCGGCTGATCTATGAAATGCGCTTCGACCAGGTGAGCGCACTCTACGCGCTGTTCGGTTCCTTTTACGTCGGGCTGCGGGTGCCCGCGGCCGAATTGGGCGGGCTTTTGAATTCCTGAGGCGCCGCGCCGCGTTCAGGGAGTCTTTTCCGCGTGCGGCCGTCCGCCGGCCAGATGGCGGTAGAAACCCAGATCGGTGCCCGTCAGCATTTTGGTGGCAAACAGAATCTGCCCCGTGTGCATGGAAAAGTGTTCCACCACGTGGTAGATGGCCTCCAGCACCGATACCCGGTAGCCCTGAATCACCAACTGCGCGGCCAGCCGCTCGGGAGCGAGCGCGGCGATCACGGCGGTTGCCTCGTCCACGGTTTCGCGCAGGCGGGCGCCGAGCTCCGCCGTGGTGTCGCCGCCGCGCGCCGCGAATTCCGCATCGCGGTCACGCATGTCAGGACGGCCGCCGACCCCGGCAACGATCCACTGGCGCACATTGCCGCACAGGTGCAGCACCAGGTTGGCGATGGCGTTTTCGTTCTCTCCGCCGCGCGCCCAGACCTGCTCCGGCGTGAGCTTGCCGAGGCACGTCTCGATGC
>Ga0326727_10006774_pt1 | contig 31028 bp, 23 predicted proteins | sample MB2enrmetagenome_FD_207643 | JGI IMG/M metagenome (GOLD analysis project Ga0326727, IMG submission 207643) | Lab enriched peat soil microbial communities from McLean, Ithaca, NY, United States - MB29MY | ecosystem: Environmental > Terrestrial > Soil > Wetlands > Peat | place: USA: New York... | reverse complement strand
CCATATTCGGCAAGCGGGTACGGATATTCCGTAGTGTCAACGCCGGGCAAATTCATGATGTCGTTTTGGGTGTCGGATAACAGAATGCGCAAGCTGGCCTGATTGTAAAAACGGGCCATGCCGAGCGCGCTCGTGGGACTTTCGACAGTAGCTGCTGGAGGACTGGCGGGGGGGCGCTGAATCATGGCGATGGGCGTGGAATTGATCCCGGGCAGCGCTATAGCGATGTTAAGCACCTTCGCTCCCGTCGCCCCATCCTGAATATAGCCGTTATACGTGCTCCCGGAAAGCGTTTTCCAGTTGGGGTTCTCAGTGCTTCCCGGCCCGTTCTCGACGCTGCCTTGGTTGAGTCCCAAGGTCAGGCAATTTCCCGATTGAGACCCTTGCGTCCCCGACGGGCAGCCGTTCGACGTGGTCAGCACGTTGACGGTGCTACAGTAGTTAGTCGAAGTACAAGTACCCGAAGGGTAGGTCGCCATCACGTACCCATTTGAGAGTTGGTCTCGGATGATTCCCTTAGCGGCGCTGACGTAATCGTTCAGGTTCAGCGTACCGCCGCCGTCTTCCGCCAGAAACAAGTTGCCATTGGTGTGGACGCGGCCCCCAAAGTTGAAGTCGTTGCCGGCGAAAAACGAGAGGTCGCTGTCGGAGAAAATGCCAAACTCGAATATGGGGACGGCGACTTCCTGCACCGTCCGGGTCAACTTGACTTCCGTGTTGCTGGGGCCATCGGCAACCACGGTGAGCTGGAAGGGAGCGATGAGGCCTTCCAGGCCGGCAAGGGGGCCGTTCCCCCCGATGGTTCCGGTGCAACTTCCCAGCGTGCTGCCCACAGTGGAACAGAGGGCCATGACCGGTGGTGTACCATTATTACACGGGCCTGGAGCAGGGGGAGACATACAATAGAGCGTGTAGGTAGCTGTGACCAGGGGAAGGCCGGAGGTGGAGATGACCGAGGGATAGGTCTGGAAGTTGGAGGAGTTGGTTACCCAGTTGGAGAGCGTGGCTGGAACTGGAGATGCGGTGTGGGCAAAGTAGTCTGCAATAAGATTACTCATCTGCTCGAGCCCGGCGACGGCCCAGTAATAAGTCACTCCGTTATCGCGATTGCTCCAGGCGACCTTTTGCTCGCCGCTGGTGACAAAGTAAAACCCGATCAGCATGATGGCGAACACCAACATCAGCAGCATGGCAACGATAAGAGCGGCTCCCGCTTCCTCGACTCCGTGTCTTTTCATACTTCCTCTTTCCCGCCCTCCTTCAGTTCTGCGTCATGCTGGCGCCCAAACTGTACTTGTTGTAATAGTCCAAATTTTGAATCGTCACCGCGTTCTTAATCTCTTTGCTATACCATTGGCTATTGGCAAAGTTCTTGTGGTTAGTTTCGCCCACCATGTTTAGAACTACTTTACGGATATCATTGGGGGTATTGGTGGTATCGGTGCTGGTTGGCCAGGGGTTCTCCGTAGGATCCGAGGTTGCGCCATTCAGCGTCGCCGGGGGCGAAAGGCTGTAATAAACTTGCAGGACGTCGATGCCCAAAGCCACCACATTCGTACAGGAAACTGCCGCGCACCCGCTCGCGCCCATGCTGGTTAGTTTGATAAGATTTCTTTCGGGGGTGGTACTATCCAGATAGTAGGTCACCATCGAGATGGGATAGGCCGTCAGAGTCGTAGGCCAGGCATACGTCGTCTTGCCAGCGTTTGTTGTCGCTGTTTCGAGCTGGAGGATAGTTCCGCTTGTCGGGCCGGAGGTGATCGCTCCGGTGGTTCCCGACACGGTCGGGAATTGGTTGACGCCCAGGAGGTCGTTGGTGGCATCCCCGTGCGTAAAGGTGATGACGCCGGTCGTGGTGCTCACCGAGGAGACCACCAGCAAGCAACTGGCATTGGCATCCCTCAGCATGATCAATTGCCCGGGCGAGACGTAGCCGGCCGCCGTCGTGGAGACGGTTATGGTGGCAGAGGTGGAGGAAAAGGTGGGCTGGTTTGGGGACGTTGTATTCACGGCCGTCTGGTTGAAGCTCGAGCTTTGGTTTACCCCGATCATGCTCACCACGTCCGTCGAGATCGCTGTGCTTCCGCTGCCTTGCGACGGCCCCAGGCCGTTGCCGGCAATAAGCACGGGCATGTATAGGGCGCTCCCGGAGAGGGGTGTGGGAAACGTCGAGGTTGAGGGATACGGCCGCTTGATCGCCGTAGCGGTGCCGCCGTAGGGGAGGGGAATACCACCCAAGGGTATATTCTCCCCGGCGGTGGAGAGATCACGGGACACCATGTTCACCGCGGCGCGCAGGTTCTGGTTCACGTCACTCATGCTGCTTACCACGTCGGCGGTGTTATCGAGCTGCTGAACCAGAACGAACGTCAGGCCAAACACCAAGAGCGAAAGCGCCATGGCGGTTAACAACTCGACAAGGCTGAACCCTGCGGCAGGGCGCGGCCGGGACGGATTGTGCGGGCGTTCAGACATAGGGCGACATCACTGTGACCATGGTGACGGTGCGCGACATCCAAGGGAGAGGGTTGTAAAGAATCGTGATAGTAACTTGCGCCAGCACGGTATAACCATCGCTCGAGCTCACCGCGGTCACCTGAATGGAGCGTTGAAAACCACTGAGATTATAGGTAACGTCGTCTGCGGTGCCCAGGATGCCGTCCGGGCCGGGCGTAACATACGTCTCGAGGACATTCTGAGTTGCTGCTGCCGTGGTGTTCACTAGCCCGCTGCTATCGGCGGTATACATGGGGGTGAAGCCGTTCACAAAAAGACAGTTGTTGGGATTGTTTCCTGAGGTGGGTATGTTGCAAATCTGGGAGAAATTGATGGTGGAAGTATTGCGCGCCGTGAAGACGTCCTCCATGGCTTCCCGGGCCTTCTCGCGCGCGATGGTATCCATGGTGGACATCTGCACCACGGCCAGCCCCACTCCTATTCCATAGGCGAGCGAGATCAGGCCGACGACCAGCACCGCCATGGCAATCAACACTTCGAGGAGGGTGAAGCCACGCTCTTCACGCTGGATCGAGGCTGCTGAATCCATAGAGTACACCCTAATGCCACGCGGTTCCGTTATAGGACCAGCCTTTGATTTTTCCCGTGGGGCTGAGAATTGTCACCGCCCGCGCTGTCATAGGCTGGCCCGTGATGCCGATGAAAATGGAACCGTTGGTGGAACCGTTCGAGCCGTCCAGCACCGACCCGTCGCTTTGAAAGGTAATCGTGCAGGGAAGAGTATGGCTGGGACAAGCATAGTTGACCGCGTACGAGTTTCCGTAGGCATCAGGCGTATCCGCAACACCCGTAAGAAGCGTGTACTTCAACCCTTCCGGGAGAAAGTAATCATACAACTGGGTATTGGCGGCGCCGTTGATACCCTGTACGACGGCTACAAGCTCCGCTGTCCCTTGAAATGTCACCGTGACGCTTCGCCGCTGGTCTATAGAGGCCTCGCGGGCCTGGCGCAACTGGGCCTGCAAAAGGTTCATGGCAGAGGTCGCCCGAAACGCGGGATAAGCGTTGGCATAGGCCTCGAAAACCGTCACCAAAACAACGACGATGATCGCAACCGAGAACGCGAGTTCGACCATCGTGAAGCCCGCTTCCGATCGCAAGGCAAATTCCCGCGCCGCGCCCCAGGGCTTGCCGGCGCCCCCTCCGTTACAGACCTTGCGCGGCAGTCCTCGAGGCATCAGTGCGAAACAAACATCCTTCGGGTGTGTGACGTTAGCAGTTGACACCGAGATTTCCTGAACCTCCGTTGATTCCCAACCTGATAGCGCGGACCTCTGTTTTTGCGGTCCGCCGTTCTCCGCCCGCGCCGGCACTCGGGCATTTCCGGAACACTTCTCGGACCCGCGGGATGGCGATGGCTGCGATAACTACGATAACCGCCGCCACCACCATCAGCTCGACGCGTGAGAACCCGCGGGTTGAGGTTCGCCAGCCGGACATAAAGAACTGGCGGTTTTTCCCCTCCAAACCCTGACCACCACTTGCCGAACTGCCATACGGTATCGCGGCTGAACGCGCACTGACACTGCTTCTACGGCACCCTTTCTCTTGCCCATTTGCCGGCGTCAGCGAGGAGCGAACAATCTTCGGGTGTGTGGCGATAGCAGTCCGCACGTGGGCTCCCTAACCTCCGCTGATTGCCAACCTGGTAGCGCGGACCTCCGCTTTTGAGGTCAACGGCTCTCCGCACACCATGGCAGTCAAGCAATTGGCACGGATGTCGCCTCGCTGTTAGTGTTTATCCAATGGGCTGGGATGGCAACAGTACGGGGGTACTGGGGAGTGCAAGATTGAACACAGAGACCACGGAGAATCTCAGTGTTCTCTGCGTTAAGTCTTTTCGGGCACTGAGGACACGGAGAAATAACCTTCGCGGCGCAGGTAGAAGTTGCAGACCAGCGCTACAAAGACCGGCAGGTGAACATCCCCCGTTTCGCCCCGGCCGAGAGCCGCTCGGCCCTACTTTAGAACCACATTGCCCAGGTAACCACAGTTCTCGCCCTGTTCGTCTCTCACGAAGACGCTCACGCGGAAAGTGCCGGCAGGCGCGGGGATGGACTTATCGAGTCGAACGACCTCCCGAGGATCAACGCTTTGCAAGGGTTGCTGGCCCAACTCCTCTCCCATCACGCTGTAGAAATTGGCCACCAGAGTGCCGGGAGTGACGACGCCGAACACACCCTTCAGACTAACCTGCCCGTCTTTCAGGTTCGCGCCAAGCGGCTCGCTAATGGCGCCTGCCCATACGGCGTTCCGCACTGGGTTCGTGACGCTGGTGGGTGACCAGTAGACTGGGAATGAGTATTCCTCGCCAGGGCTGAGCGCCGCGTAAGGGCTGAGCACCTCAGTTTCAAGAATGTAGGGGTTTTGCTTGGGGTCGTCAGGAAGGGTCTGATCCCAGGGGCCGCGAGAGATTACTCCGGGGCCGTTGTTCCAGGTTTCCACGCCGGCGCCGTCGGGATATTCCCTTTCCGGGAAACAAGTGAAGTTCTCAATGAAGCCAATGTTTTTCTGTCCGTTGACCACCGCGTACCAGCCGCGGTCAGTGTCCGCGGCTGCCTTTCCCACTCGGTAGAGATAATGCACGCGCAACATCAGGCCTCCGTGCAAGAGCTGATAGCTGGGGTGCCGCGCGTCGCCATACGGGTTGTAGTAGCCCTGGGGATACTTACTGTGGGGGTTGAGCGGGAGATACATGTAAAGGTCGGGGTTCGGCTTCGAGGGGTCGTGGGCGTCCGCAGCATCGTTCTGAATCAAGTGCCAGATCCCCCAACGAATCTGCCGCCGGCTGATGTTGCGCATCACCTGTTCGACCTTGAGGCGGGTGGTCCCCGCATACACGTGATAGGTGCGCACAAACTGCACGCCAGAGCGCGAATCGGGAGGGCTGGTGACGCGAACCGCGACCTCGTCCGGCGTCTCCGTCACCACCTCGGCGGCAAATTTGCTGCCGTCGAGTATGTAATAAGGAATGCTGGGCCATTGCTCCTCATTCATCCAACCTTCCGGCGCCGGCCAGACTTTGTCACCGCCATAATTAGCCCAGCCAGCCTTGAGGTTGTTCTGGTCGGCGGGCAGGACTTTTCCCGCCAAGTCTTTGTTCACGAAGAACAGGCCCTTCCCGCCCAACTCGAGCTGAATGGCGCGACCTCCGATGTCAGGCGCGACGTACAGCGTAACGAGACCATTGGTCAGGCGGAAAGCGTTCCAGCCGTTGAATTGAGTCTTTTCAAGTTTCGCAGAAAAGGAATTGTTCTGAGCTGCCATGGCCAACCTCGGTGAAAATAAATTTAGGGGACCTGTTTCTAATTGAAGGCGCCGCGCTCCGATGGGCGCTGCCAGGTATGCCAGCAGAGCGGCGAAGGAGCAACCGAGCAGCACCTTCGGAACTCGCGCAAAGACCGCCCTCCCCCTTGGAGAGGAATTTAATTCAACAGCCCTCTCCCGTGGGGAGAGGGTGGCCCGCGGCGGCGCTTTCTCCAGCCGTCGCGGGTCGGGTGAGGGGTTCCTTGACTTGCCAAGCCAGCTTGTCCAACTAGAATTTCGCATCGGTAATAGCTCCCCCCTCGACAGTTCTTTGGTGGCGGATAAACCCGCCGCTACGATGCCGAACCCGGCAAGTGATATCTCATCGGGCTGGCGCCGGCTGGTGAAGCGTCACAGGCACTCTTGCCTGTGTTTGACGGAGCAATGTATCAACCTTAGGCACAGGCAAGAGTGCCTGTGCTACTTCACCAGCCACAGGGTTGCTACTCAGAACCCCGTCGGGACGATCCAGAACGAAGCTTCAAACGTCTTTCCCGGCGCCAGGATGATCAAGTGCTTGAATTTCCCTTCGTTTTGCAGGTTGAACGCGTCCGTCGGCCCGGTCTGAGGTTCCGCGCAGATCAGGTCGTTATTGAGCGGGGCATAGACGATCGCGTAATCAAATTCTTTGCCGTACAGGACCTCGATCTTTTGAGTCTTGCCTTGGATGACGACGTGGCCGAGGCCGTTCGTAGCTCGGGAAAAGTCGGAGAAACCGTCATCAATGAAGGTCCTGTCGAGCGCCACCCCTTTGGTCACCCCAGGCAGGAACTTATCCGTAGGCTCGGTTTCGCCGGTGGGAATGAGCTGGTGCGTAACCATCCAATGTGTCTGAGCGCCGATGGTCAGTTTCCAGTCCTGGCGTGGGCCATCGGGGTGAAAGTAGGGGTGAAAGGCAAAGTGGACGGGAAGGTCAGAATTGCCGGCGTTCGTGACCCGCGTCGTGCACTCGAGTTTTCCGTCCTTCAAGCGGTACGTCATTTCATAAACCTGCGCAAAGGGAAACTGCGCCATCAGATCGGGATACTTGTAGAAATCCAGACGAGAGACGACGAACGCGCCCTCAGTGTCGGACCCTCCGGTTTTCACTACCTTCCAGCGTGGTTCAAAGACAAGCAGGCCGTGAAGCGGTTGCTTGAAATTGTCGCGGATGATATTTCCCAGTCCTTCATTCAGCAAATACTTCTTACCCTCAAAGTAGTAATAGTCGCTATCAATGCGGTTGGCCCAAGGGGCCAGGAAAGGAATTCCCGAGCCGAAGGTGTGCTTCTCGAGGTAGTCCTTGAAGGACGCTACCGGTATCAGCACATCTTTGCCATTTACCTTGAACTGGTAAGCAGAGTTGCCGATCTCCGGCACGATTCCGAGGTCCATGTTCAGTTTAGAATCGAGCAGATGATAGGTAGCGTGGCCTTGGACGACTTCTTTTTTCACCGAATAGTTCTCCACGGCGAGACCTCCCAGCGAAACTAACGGGAAAAAGCACAGCAACAAAAGTAATGCCCTTTGAGCTTTCATTGTAGTGTCCCGTGCACCAACAGGTCCTTTCCCTCTCACCAAGGGAAAGGGAAGAGATCCCGTTTTTCTTGACAAGACAGCGGGTCGCCACGCGCTCAAATTCGCGTGCGTGCAACAAGCCGAATGCCGTTTGACCCTACTCGATATTCGCCAGCGTGTGCGCCAGATCGCGAACCGCCGGGTAAAGGTCGCGATACACCTGGTAATAGCGGTCGTAAGCCTTGACGTTCGCCGCCAGGGGCGTCATGCTCTCTTTTACCTGTATAGCTTCGCTGGCTGCCTCCGGAACGCTCGAATAGGTCTTAGCCGCGACGCCGGCGAGCAAAGCGGCGCCAAAAGCAGAGCCTTCCGAGGTCCGGAGGATCACCAATTCCATGCCAAATACATCCGCCTGAATTTGGCGCCAGGTGAAGTTGCGCGAGCCGCCGCCCGAGGCGCGAATTTGCGCGAGCGGGATTTTCAATTCGCGAAATATCTCGATCGAATCGCGGAGGCTGAACGCGACCCCCTCGAGGATGGAGCGGATGAGGTGCGCTCGCGTATGAACGGCGGTCAGACCAAACCACATGCCTCGCGCCTGTGCGTCAAGATGAGGCGTTCGTTCGCCCATCAGATAGGGCAGCCACAGCAGGCCGCCACTTCCGGGGGGAACCTGCCGGGCCTCATCGATAATGAGGTCGTAGGGATCAGCGTCGGTGTGGCGAGCGTACCATGATTCCGAGGCCGCGAAGTTATCGCGGAACCAGCGCAAGGAAAGCCCGGCGCCCTGAGTGACCCCCATCACGTGCCATTTTCCGGGAACCGCATGGCAGAAGGTGTGAATGCGGCCGCGTGGGTCGAGTTTCGGCGCTTCGGTGTAAGCAAAGATCACACCGGAGGTGCCTAGCGTGGCGGAGGTCAGTCCGGGCTCGACGATCCCGTTACCCACGGCGCTGGCAGCTTGGTCGCCGGCGCCGCCCACCACCGGCGTCCCCGCGCTCAGACCGGTGAGCACGGCGGCCTCGGGAGTGATTTGTCCGGTGATTTCGACCGATTCGTAGGCGCGGGGCAGGAGCTTAGCGTCCAAATCCAGCGCGGTTAGCATCTCGCGCGACCAGCGGCGATTGGTCACATCAAAAAGCAAAGTGCCCGAGGCGTCGGAGACGTCAGTGGCAAACTCCCCCGTAAGCCGGAAACGCACAAAATCCTTGGGCAGAAGGAAGTGAGCGGCGCGCTCGAAAACTCGAGGCTCCTCATCGCGGATCCAAAGCAGCTTGGGCGCGCTGAAGCCGGTAAGGGCGGGATTGGAAACCAGCTTGATCAATCGCTCCGCGCCCACCGTTGAGGTGATCCAGTCGCACTGTGCCTGGCTGCGTTGGTCGCACCAGATCAGAGCAGGCCGGAGCACCGCCGGGGTGCTGTCCATCAAAACCACGCCGTGCATTTGGCCGGAGAATCCCACCGCGTCAATGTCGCTGCCCTTGAGTCGAGCCTGCTCGAGCGCACCACGGATGGCCACCAAGGTTGCACGCCACCAGTCCTCCGGCTCCTGCTCCGCCCAACCGGGTTTGGCCATTTTCATGGGCTGGTGATCGCCCGTGGCCGCTCCCACAATGTGCCCGTCCGGGCGGACGATGATTGCCCGCGTGCCGGTAGTGCCAACGTCAATTCCCATCATGTATGCCATTAGACTTTCACCTTCTCCCACCGCCCCGACTTCGCCGAGCGCTCCACCGTGTCCAGGACGGCTTGAACCTTCACGGCTTCGTCGAAGCCCGGCTGGGGCGGCTGGCCAGTCTCGAGGGCCACGAGGAAATCGTGGACAGCGTGAACGAAGGTGTGCTCGTAACCAATGATGTGCCCTGGCGGCCACCAGGCTCCGACGTAGGGATGATTATGCTCAGTCACCATAATCGTCTTGTAACCCTGTTGCTCATTGGGCTCTGTGCGATCGAAGAACTCCAGCTCGTTCATCCTCTCCATATTGAAAGCCAAGCTGCCTTTGCTGCCGTAGATTTGGAAGGTGTTGTAGTTCCTGCGGCCCCCGGCGAAGCGTGTCGACTCGAACACCCCCACCGCGCCGTTCTTGAAACGGGCGAGGAAGTTCGTGTCATCATCCACCGTGACTTTGCCTTTCTTCCCTTCGGCCCCCTTCGCTCCCCAGGCTCCCTCGCCGGTTCCGGGCAAAGGCCGTTCTTTAATGAACGTGGTCATCTGGCTGGCGACCGAAGCAATGTACCCAATCAGCATTTGGGCGAGGTCGGCAGCGTGCGCCCCGATGTCTCCCAAGGCGCCGCTGCCAGCGTATTTTTTCTCCAGCCGCCAAACCAGCGGGAAGTCCGGATCCATGATCCAGTCCTGGAGGTAGGCGCCGTGATAATGATAGATCTCGCCCAGGCGACCATCCTGGATGAGCTTTTTGGCGAAGGCAACCGCGGGTACGCGGCGATAATTAAAGTTCACCATGTGCATGACGCCCGCTTTGCGCACGGCGGCGAGCATCTCCTTGGCCTGAGCCAGATTGTTGGCCAGAGGCTTCTCGCAAATAACGTGCTTGCCGGCTTGGGCGGCGGCGATGGCCATCGGATGATGGAGATATCCCGGCGTCGAGATATCCACGATGTCAATATCCTTGCGTTCGACCACGCGCCGCCACTCGCAGTCGGATTCTTCCCAGCCCAACTGCTGCGCCGTAGCTTCGAGTTCTTCGGTGCAAGCTTTCCCACACAGCACTTTCATGCGCGGCGTCAATTTGCCGGGGAAAAACCTGCTGACCTGACGGTAAGCGTTGGAATGGGTCCGGCCCATGAATTGGTGACCGATCAGTGCAACATTGACTTCTGGCATTTTCTCCTCCTTCTCAACCAGTGACAAGTGACGAGTGACGAGCCGGAGTCACAAGAACGGGCTAGGGACTGGGGGCTAGGGGCTGGGGAAAAGCAAATGACCAGGCCCATGCCGGATCTTTCCGGCCTCCCGAAAACTGATAGCCCCTTCCGCTCCCCGTTCTTCCCTAGCCCCCAGTCCCTAGCCCCCAGTCCCTAGCCCCCAGTCCCTGCTCTTCTCACGCCCACCACATCTCCTTGAGCTTTTCCTTGATGACGATCTGGTTCAGGAAAGCGGCCGCTTTGCCCAGGCCCTCGTCCACGGACATCAGGCTGTCTTCGTGCTCGATGGACAGCACATCATCGTAGCCCACCATCTGGAGCGTCGAAACAAAGTCGGCCCAGAAATCCATGTCGTGGCCGTAACCGACGGTGCGGAAGATAAACGCGCGATTCTTTTCGTCGCTATAGGGTTTGGCGTCGAGCACCCCATTCACCATGACGTTGACATTGTAAAGGCGAGTATCCTTGGCGTGAACGTGAAAGACAGCTTCGCCAAGCTTGCGCACTGCCACGCAGGGATCAATTCCTTGCCAGAACATGTGGCTGGGATCGAAGTTGCACCCGATCGCTGGTCCGGCGGCCTCCCGCAGGCGGAGCATGGTTTCAGGGTTGTAAACCGAAAATCCCGGGTGCATCTCGATAGCAACCCGCACCCCGTGGTCCTGGGCAAACTTGGCGCGCTTCGTCCAGAAGGGGATCACCTTCTTTTCCCACTGCCATTTCAACAGCTCGAGAAAATCCGGCGGCCAAGGCGTTGGCGACCAGCTCGGGAACTTGGCGTTATCCGAATCGCCAGGACAACCGGAAAAATCGATCACTCGCGTGACCCCCAGTTTCTCAGCCAGCAAGATTGTGCGGCGGCTGGCTTCTGCATGCGCCTGCGCAATCTCCTTGTTGGGATGAAGCGAGTTTCCATGGCAACTCAAAGCGCTGATGCTGAACCCCTGGTCGTCGAGTTTTTGCTTGAACTCTTTGAGTTTCGACGATTGGCTCAGCCACTCCAGCTTCAGATGCGGGTCGCCCGGGTAGTTCCCGGTTCCCAATTCGAGGGTGCGGATGCCGAGCGGCTTTATCTTTTCGATCACCTCGTCCAAACTGAGCTTGGCCAGGAGCGCTGTAAAGAGTCCGACCTTCATACCATGTCTCCTTTGCGTAAGTGTTGGATGGGCGGCGCTGCTCAACTCTGTGGCCGGACTACCCGTCGCCCCCGTACCGCCATGACGTGCTTTAGAGATCAAGATTTAAGAAGGTAAATCTATAGTCCGGCAGCCCCCGCGTCAACTAGAAAATGGGTGCTGTCCTAATTTCGGGCGTAGCGCCGGCTTCCAGCCGGCAAAGAGCCGCCAAGATGGCGGCGCTACATTCAAACTAGGACAACACCAGAAAATGGATAGTGCTCTAATTCTGTGTCGCTCCGGTGTTTTTTCAGTGAACGGACTGTCAAGACCTTCACTTGATGGGTTTGTCTTGACAAGCTGCTTGGCATGTGCGATAAGCAAGTATGAGCGAGTATGATTGAGTACGAGCGAAGGTTACGGAGGCCCCCCACTGGAGAGCGGTGAGGGGTAAGGGGCTATATCCAGATGGCAAAGGCCGTAAAAGACGACTACAAGAAAATCGTTTCAGGGATGGTCGATGTTATCGAAGAACACCTAAACAGCTTCCCATCGGAGGAGAGAAAACGAAGAATTAAGGCTGTTGCTGCCTACGTTGTCGGATCGCGGCGACCGTCCTCCAAAATTCGCTCTCAAGGAACCGGAATCGTTCACTCCCAACCGGCATGTCAAGCTCAGAAGTGAGTATATCCTTAAAAGCCTCAAAGTTTTCTTTCCTGGCACACTCGATTATTTTTTCCCCGATAATCTTTCGTTCGTTTCTGGTCACAACTCTTCTCCCGCTTCTTTAGAAAGCTGAGAACACACAATCAGGATACTACCGGGAAATGGGTCCTGGTGTCATTTGGAATGGGATCCATTTCGAAGGGCCTGTCATTCCCGCGAAAAGCCTGCCCTGAGCTTGCCGGAGGGCGGGAATCCAGTCTGTAGACAGCCTATTTCCGAACACTTGCGGAGTGGATTCCCGCTTTCGCGCGAATGAATGCGACCTGCAACGCCCGCGTCCCGCAAATGACACCACCACCGAAAAATGGGCGTCAACCTCTGTTCCCCGATGTGGTGACGGTCAGTTGGCCATGCTTAACGCCCCGCAGGCTCAAAATCCGATCCGCCAGGTTCCGAACCTCTCCGCTGCGGCCTTTCAGGATAACCACCTCAAGACAATGGTGGTGATCCAGGTGCACGTGGGTGGCCGCGAGGACCTTGCTCGAAGCCGCATGTTGGGCTTCAATCAGCTTGGCGGAGAGATTGGGCTGGTGGTGGTCGTAAACCATGGTCAGCGTTCCCACAATCACTTTGTTTTCTTCCGCCGCCTCTTGCACAAGATGCTCGCGAATGAGGTCCCGTATGGCCTCCGAGCGGTTTTGATAGCCCTTGTGGCGGATGGCCTTGTCGAACTTCTCGAGAAGTTCCCTTTCCAGGGAAAGTCCGGTTCGAACCAGATCGCCCATTGTTTGCCCCCCAATCGCAATTCGAATTTCGATTTTCTGCCGTGCCTACTTCAGGTGCTGATCGAACCACTCGAGCGTGCGCTGGGTGACGTCCCGCTGGTGTTCGGACTGCCAAATGGCGTGACCTTCGTCCGGGTAGACCACCAGTTGGGTCTCCACGCCGAGAGTTCTTAGGGCGTGCCAGAACTCGAAGGACTGCGGCGCGGGGCATTCGCCATCGCGGTCACCCACCAGGATCAGCGTCGGGGTCTTGACGTTCTTGATGAACGTGATGGGAGCACTCCGGGCATAGACCTGCGGATCGTCGTAGATCGTGGCGCCGAAAAACGGAATCATCCACTGGCCGATATCGTTTTCGCCGTAATAGCTCTGCCAATTGGCAATGCCCGCTCCGGCCACCGCGGCGCGAAAGCGATTCGTCCGCGTCACGGCCCACATGGTCATGTAGCCGCCATAACTCCAGCCCGCAATTCCGACCCGGTGATCATCCACCGGACGCGTTTTCACCACATAATCGACGCCCGCAAGGATATCTCGAAAATCGCCATAGCCGAAGTCTTTGACGTTAGCTGCTGCAAAGGCTTCGCCCTGGCCAAAACTCCCGCGCGGATTCGGGAAGAATACGAAGCAGTCTTCCGAGGAGAGCAGGGCAAGGTCGAAGAACGGCCCTGGCCATGCGGGCTTTTCCGCGGCGCCAGGACCGCCATGCACCGACACTACCATGGCGTAGCGTTTGGAAGGATCATAATCCATCGGGTAAAGGAGCCAGCCTTGGATTTCCCCGCCGTCATTGCGCCAATGAATGCTCTCGGACCTACCCCAGCCCGGATAAATATCCGCATTGCGGTGTGTGACCTGTTTCCAAGCTCCGATTTCCCCGGCCCAGACTTCCGGTGGTTGCTGAAACGATTGCCGCACCAGCGCACAAGTTTTGCCATCATTAGCGAGGGATATGCCAAAATCCCACGCGCTTCCGGTGGAGATGGTCTCAGGCCCGTTCCACAGAGTTTCGATTTTCCCCTCTCGGACATCGAGCGTGGCGATGCCGCTCCCACCGTCGATCTCCTCAATGAAGAGAATCCTCTCCGAGGAGCTAAGCCAAGTGAGGGTTGCGGGTGAGGCCTTGACGCCGGGCGTCAGATTGCGAGCTTCGCCACCGCCGGCCGGAATGGTGTAGATATCGCCTCCCGTGCTCCCCTCATCGCTCATGATTCCCTGGATGAAGGCAACGGTTCTACCGTCCGGAGACCAGCGCGGTTGGGCAATCTGGAGGCGCGGCTTGTAGATGAAACTGACCTCTCCCGTAGGTATCGCGATGGTACAAAGCTGGGCGGTCCACCAGTTGGCGTCGCCCGCGCCGTGCGCAGCGGTGGCAACGAAGCTCTTGCCATCGGGCGACCAGTCGTATTCGTAAATGTAAAGGTCACCGCGCGAGACTTGCCGCACCTGGCCGGATGCCACTTCGACGGTGGTCAGACGCTGCTCGTAAATGTGCTGCTCGATGAGGCCGGAGGGTGGTGTCATGGGCTCGAGCGGGCCGGCGGCGCGCGGGGCATTCTCGGTGAAAAGCAGCGCCAGTTGCGTGCCGTCCGGCGACCATGAGGGAGAAGTGAGGAATCCGGTCAGGTGGGTGAGCTGGCGAGCCGCATGACCCGTGGTGTCTGAAACATAGAGTTGAAGCTGGTCGGAGCCCTCTCTGTCCGAAAGGAAAGCCAATTTCTTGCTGTCTGGCGACCAGGCGAGGTCGTGCTCCGCGTACTCCGCACCGCCGTCGCTGGCAGAGATACGGCGCGGCTTCTCCGAAGAGCCTCGAGTCTCGACAAAGATTGCCGATCTGCCCCCCTTTAGAGATTCGACCCAGGCAACCCGCTTGCCATCGGGAGAGATCGCTGCCTGTTTGAACGTGCCGACTGCAGCGAGGGAGTCAAGAGCTTCGTTAACCGAGTGCTTCTGGAAGGCATAACAAGTGGCTGCGCCAGCCATCCATAACGCCAGGGCAAGCGGCCATCGGGGTCTCGAATGCATGCACGGTCTCCAATCGGGGAAGATCAAGCCCACAAGAATAACAGAAAAGTTGTATACTCAGCGTCTCTGCCTGAGGGTTTGCCGATTTCGGGTGTCGTGCTCTCGGACCATCTAAAGAGCCTGGATTGGAAGCAGCGGAAAGCCGAGTTCGTGGCCCGCGTTCCCGCCGAAGCAGTATCCGATGTGCTCGCCCGCCTGGCTCCACTTCTCGGCTTCTGACACGAAGGGGCCATCTTTAGAGGCTTATACTCGTTCGCTTTCTGAGCAGGACGTGCGAGCGCGACTTGATGGCTGCTGAGCCAATCATCTTTTTCAGATATAATCGGCGCTTCAGCGACGCGAGCAAAAAGGAGGAGGGGCCCATGGGTATCAAGGACAGCGATGAGGAGGCGGTCGAACGCGAAAAGAGGATCGCCGAATTGAAGCGTCAAGCGGAAGAGTTGGCGGGCGGGGAAATGGCTGAAGGCGGAATGGAAGAAACTCCGCCCGAAATAGAGGAGGGATTCTGGCAGCACGTGGTCGACTATGAAAAAGCCCCCTGGACCACCAATCTCAAGCAGCTCGAAGAAGCCGGCATCGAGATGCCGCCGCCTGAAGCGCTCAATGATGAACAGCTCTCCAAGAAGCTTTGGGAGGTGATTCACGGCCTGGCCCTCTTGCGCGTGTTCCTGGACGACACAGATCACTTGAGCGATCGAGAGCTTTATACCGAGCTTTGGTCAGACATGCTGCGCGAAGAGGTCAAGGCGATGCCGCCGGACGCGGACGGGGCCTGGCACCTGAGTCCGTTGGGCGGCGGTAGCGAAGAGGATATCCAACTGCAGATGAAATACTACGCGGACGAAGAGTGGCGCCGCCAGTTTAAGGAGGATTTTCCAGACTTCGTTATGCCGGAGCACGAGGACCCTCTCTACGACCGCGACCGCTTCCTTCCCCAACCCGACTATGGCACAGCCTCCGAGCAGGGGCCTAACTGAAACCGAGGTCAGAACCATGAATCGACGTCAATTCGGCCGTACGCTTGCCGGCACAGCTTTGGCGGCGCCTGCCCTGGGGGCGTTGCCTGGCCCAGTAAACTCGGCGCCAGCGGAGGGAGAGAGCGCCGGAGTGCCATTCAAAATCTCTGTGATGCTGTGGACAGTTTTCGAAAAGCTGCCGTTTGAAGAACGGCTTGAAAAGGTCGCCGAGGCCGGCTACCACGCGGTGGAACTGGTGGGCGAGTATAAGGACTGGTCGGAGGAGGACTTCCGTCGAGCCGACCGCAAGCGGCGTGAGCTCGGGATCACGTTCGATGTTACGGCCGGACTGGCGCACGGAGTGGGCGACCCGAAGGCGCGGGGAGCTTTCCTGGCTGATCTGCGCCAGGCTCTCCCAGCCATGGATAAGCTCGAATGCCGCGCCATCATCGTCATGTCAGGAAACGTCGTGCCGGGATTGTCGCGCGCGGCCCAGCACCAGAGCTGCATCGAAGGGTTGAAGCGAGCGGCGGAAATTGCCGAGGAAAAAGACATCGCAATTCTGCTCGAAAACATCGACCTCGAGGAGAATCAGCACTATTACCTCTGGTCGGTGGCCGAGGGATTCGAAATCATCTCCCGCGTGGGCCACCCGCGGGTGAAATTCCTGGACGATTTTTTCCACGAACAGATTTCTGAGGGCAACCTGATTGAAAAACTCGAAAAGAATATCGATAAGCTAGGATTGGTGCACATTGCTGACGTCCCCGGGCGGCACGAGCCGGGGACTGGTGAAATCAACTACGCCAATATTTATAAGAAGCTTGCCATGCTGAAGTACGACCGCTACGTGGCCATGGAGTTCATCCCCTCCGGTGACCCTGTCGAAAGCCTCCGGCGCGCCCGGCTGGAAGCGCTCAGGTTAGGGAATAGGGAACAGGGAATAGGGATTGGGGCTGGAATGGCCGATTGGCGATTGCTCCCCGGAATGCACTCCCTTCGCTGACGGATGAGGGCTGATAGCTGACGGCTTTCCCCAGCCCCTAGTCCGTCATAGTCTTCGTGTCCGTCCAGACTCGCACGGTTTCTTTTTCACTATTCACCGTCACGTCGACTTCGCCCTCGCGAGCCAGCGCGTGAATGCCGGAGTTGACGTCGAGCTCATCTGAATCACTGGACAGCATGGCCTGAACCACCGAGGTCGGTACCTTGATCGCAATCGTTTTGCCCCGGCGATGTTCAGGGCTTGGCTTCTCAACAATTTTGATCAGTAAGAATCGGCCGGACTTCGCCACACTCACTTCGGCGTCATGCCGCTCCATGGTAACGAAGACGTTGTCGGGCGAATTGCGAACCGAGTCCAGCAGGGCCCGCAAGTCCGCGCCATTTATGGAAGCCTGTAGATTAAACTTGCCATGGTGTTCACGATCGGACGGGATCGCAGGCAAAACCGCCGACGCCATCTCAATCGGCACGTTGAAGCTCACGTCTCCGCTTGTCCCTTTCGCGCTCTCCACGCGCACGTGAATCCAGCGCTGGACGGTCGCGGCCATCAGCATGGCGGCGCTCAAAAGGAGGATAGTCACAGTTAGAAAGATGTTTCTCCTCACGGGTCACCTCACAGTTATTTCCATTCGACTCGGGAACGCAGCAACAGGTATTGGATGCCGACCCCCTGCCCCAAGATGCCAAAGGCTGGGGACTAGGGGCTGGGGGCTGGGGAAAGCCGTCAGCTATCAGCTCTCAGCCGTCAGCGAAGGGAGGGCAGTTCGGGGACCAATCGTCATTGGTCAATCGGCAATGGGCCATTCCGGCTCCAGCCCCCAGTCCCTATTCGTTCCACCCCTCGTGTTCCTGCCAATCCACGATGCGCACGTGTTCCTCCTGGCGAGGAAGTTCGGAAAAGGTTTTTTTCATCCCTTCTTCCAGGTTGCCGTCCTGCGACTGGTAAATCCAGCCTATTTCCTGTTTCAGCGCCGCCACCTCACCGCTGAGGTAAACAACAACCTTCTCGTACTTATAAGGCGCAGGCTTGAAACCGCCGGCGCCATACGCTTTATCGCCCCAAATGATGGTCCGCGGGTCAATCCCATGTTCACGCAGCAATCCCTGGCAGGCTTTGATGACGAACCAATTCGTGGTGCGGTGATCCACGTGGCGCTCGTCGGGGTGGGGAAGGGCGATCATGGCGGGATGAAAGTCCGTAATGATCTGTTGGAGCGTGCTAATCACGGAGTCACGCGCGTAGGGTAAATTCGGCTTCAGGATATGCTCGTACGGCGCGTGGTCGACCGCGAGGTACACCGACAAGAACGGGTTTGAGGGGTTGATGTGCTGCGACCAGATGGCTCCGGAGCCGCCATCGGGCAGTCCCAGGATATCAACTTTGTCGCGGCTAAGGCCGATGTGTTCAAAAGCTTCGCGGCTTTCCTCCATGCGCACCATACCAAACCCGCGCGCCTCATTCGGCCCGCAGGGCTTGTTGTAGTAGCGCTCGCACTCGCCCACATCACCGCCCGTGAGGATCACCGCCCGCACCGGAATGCCTGCCTCGACGGCGGCGCGGATCAGGCCCGCGTAGGCGGCCTCGTCATCTTCGTGCGGGTTGATAATCATCAAAGAGGACGGCAACGTGTTGACGGCGATTTCCGTAGTGGTTTTTGCCAGCGGTCTGCCGCCCTCGCCGATTAATTCCAGTCTTGCCTCATAAGTGCCGGAGGCCTGGTTGGCGGGGATGAACCACACATCCGAGGCAACAGCCAGCGCTTGGCCAGGGGCAAGATCGATCCCCGAACGCAGGACTGCTTTCTGGACGGCTTTCCCGGCGGGATCCAGGATGGTTGCCCGAAACTCCGCGCGGCTCCAAGATTCGTCTCCAGAATTCTTCAGCGTGCAGACTATTTTGACTTGATCCCCCGGACGGTAGAGCGTCCGCGAATGATCAACGGTGATAAAGGGAGGGACCTGGCCTGGCGCGTAAAATTGCCGATAGCTTTCAAAGTCAATATCCGAGTTGTAGGGGTGGGTGAAATCCCTGCTGTAGGGTATGGGGAGTTCGCGATCCCAGGGCCGCACGATGGCGTAGGTGGTGAATTGCATATCGTAAAGGATGGTGTGGTCAGCATTCCAGACGGCCACAGTATAGTCATCCACTTCCGGGGGCGGCGTCTTATCGTGACGCTCGGGGAGGCCGGACCCCATCACCTCTTTCAGCTTGCCTTGCAGAGAAGAGGCAATCCCTGCCTTCATCATGGGAATTGTCGCCGTCCCTCGGGCCGGCAGCCTCAAGTGGTCGCGCAAGACTTTCAAAGCCAGGTCAGGATTGGCGCCGGGTTCGGAGGAAAAGAGCGAGATCCAGGGATAATTCGAATTCGAGAACTCGACCGTGAGGTTGTCAAGCTCAGCGTCGGTGAGGTTTTCCAGCGCCAATTCGCACTGAATTGGCTCGCCGACGGTATAGAAGGTCTTATCCAAACTCAGGTGCGAAATCTGAAGAAGCTTCTTGTAAGCGGCGAACGGCCGCAAGGACTGTAGCGCGACGGTGCGGTGGGCGTTGCGGTCCTGCACGCGCACGGCAACGGTGTAGAGTCCCGTAGGCGCTTCAGCCGGGATCGGCCATCCGATTTCGAAGTCAGCCTCCCCCGGCCGAGACTCTGCGACCCGATCCATCTCCACGCTGGTGACGGAAGTTGTCCCCGCATATTGAATTTCTGCGAACACAGCGTAACGGCGCGGGTCACTCCCAAGGCCTTTCACCGACGCGCGGATCGTCGCCACCGAACCAATGTTGAAACCGCTATCCGCGGGAGCGCCTTGGACGGAGATCTCATCTCCCCGTGCCATACTCGAGGTCGAAAGAAATGCTGACATCAACACCAGCAAAAAGAAGTTTCGTGAGAGCATGTTTTAACCATCCTATTCTAACTTCTGACTCCTGGCTTCCGGCTTCTTCCCTCCAGCGCCTCTTCAATCCTGCGCAGCATGAAGACGTCTTCCCGGTTGTAGGTCAGCAGGTCTTCCAGGAAACACTCGTTGCGGGTGGCCTCATATCTCTTCCAGGCGTCGTCGGCCCATTTTCCGTCCTTGCCGGGAAGCTTGCGTTTCAGGCCCAGCATCTCCTCGATGGCCTTCTGTCCTCCCCACAGGCCCGCTTTCCAGCACGCCGGGCAGAGGTCGAGGTGGTTGAATGCTTTATCCAGCACCACGCCCAATTGTGCGGCAATCACCGGGAAGTCGAACCCTGTATAACCCTTCACATTGTCAGGAATCGAGCGTCCATTGTAAGTAACAATGCGCTCCACCCCGGCGAGCGCCGCCATCAGCGTCTCCCGCGTGGCTTCGTCACCCACAAGCTGGATGAAGGCGTCCTTCTCCCCATCCATGATCCTCACCCCGATCACCGTGATCTTGTGGTTCTTGCAATCCCGGAAAAGGCGCTGGTCCGTAAACGATCCAACGTAGCTGGTTTCAATATCGAGGTAAGCTGTTTTCACTTTTGCCTCGCTAGGGGTAGTGTCCTAATTTGCACCCTGCCTCGCTAAGATCAGCCTTGACGTCACCGGGCCGGTTCGAGGAGAATCAGAACTAATCCGGTTCACTGGAGGTGGATGGCGAACGCCATCGGGCCCGAAAGGGCCTTTTTATTTGTCTAAAGAATTCTAGCCCTATTCCAGAAACGACGGCAACAAATTCGTCCTCGCATATTATCTCCCCTCCTGCTCCAACTGGGCATGTCCCACATCTTTGGCTGGACACGGGGATTGAAGTCGAAATCATATCCCTCTCCCGTGGGGAGAGGGTGTCCCGCTGCCGGCGCTTTCACCAGCCGGAGCGGGACGGGTGAGGGGTCACTTCCAAGGCGAGGAGGCGTCGGCATTGCGCCATCAGCGACTGGGCAGAGCAGGGTGCGAAGTCAGAAACACAGCCTTCTCCCCAGGAAGGCGTGAAAAAATCAAAACAGCTCACGCAAAGTCGCAAGGGCGCGAAGGAACGCAATGTGGAAGTCCTTTCTTTCCTTTGCGGCCTTTGCGTACTTTGCGTCTTTGCGTGAAACCGGCTTGTCCGTCATGGATTAATTCACATGTTGCAGGGGAGAGGGCCATTGATTCAGCTCTACCCTCCGTGTCCAGCCAAAGATGCGGACATGCTCAGCGGCCCAGGAACTGGCGCCGCTTGCGCGGTTTCGGTTGTTTGCCGGGTTCGAGCGAGCGCGCCAACTGGACGGCTTCGAAGCCAAATCTTTCGCGCAGCTTATCGGCGGCCTTGAGAACCTTATCGAGTTTTTCGCGCTGCGGGGCTTCCAGCAAATTGCGTTGAAACACAGCGCGTTCGAGGTTTGAGGCGCGGACGCCCACCAGACGCACTTTCCTTTTCGCATCGTAATTGCTCTCGAAGAGACGGAGCACACTTTCGAAAATGATGGAATCGAGGTTGGTTGGCTCGTCGATGGTGACGTCGCGAGTGAGCGTATTGAACGGTGCGTAACGGAGCTTCAGCCCCAAGGTGTGGGCAAACAGGCCGTGGTCGCGCAATCTCCGCGCTACTAGTTGGGCCAGGTAGGAAAGCGTACGTTCTAATTCCTCGAGATCGTTGATATCCTGGTCGAAAGTGATCTCGTGGCTGATCGATTTGGGTTCCTCTGTGTAGGCGTAAGCGTCTATGTCCCGTCCGCATGATTTCGTAGAGAGCCATTCGCCGAATTTACCGAACCGCGCCCGCAGCTTCTCCTGGCCCATCTGCTGAAGGTCGCCGATGGTGGTGATGCCCAGGGAGAGCAGTTCCGGCTCCGTCACTTTGCCGATTCCAGGCATGCGGCGGATGGGGAGAGGAGCAAGGAACTTGGCTTCACAGCCCGGGAAGACGTAGAGCAGGCCGTGTGGCTTGGCCTGATCCGAGGCGATCTTCGAGACCAGGTGAGAGGTGGATAGCCCAATCGAGCAATTGAGGCCGGTGCGCTGCTTCACTGTGCGAACCAGCTTGTCTGCCGCCCGAAATGCCGAGCCGTGCAGGCGCTCACATCCGGTGAGATCGAGATAAGCTTCATCAATCGACATCATCTCGACCCGCGGGGTGAATTCGCCGAAGATTTCGTAGAGCTTGTGGGAGTAGTCGCTGTACTTGCTGTGATGGCCGCGCAAAAACACGGCGTGCGGGCAGAGCTGCTTGGCCGTTCGGATCGGCATGGCGGAGTGAACGCCGAATTTCCGCGCTTCATAGCTGGCCGCAGCCACCACCCCGCGTCCGTCCGGGTCCGCGCCCACAATTACTGCCTTGCCCTTGAGCGAGGGATCCTCCAGTTCCTCGACGGAGACGAAGAAAGCATCCATGTCCACGTGCAGAATTCGGCGGGACTGGGGGCTGGGGACTGGGGACCGCGGACTGGGGACCGCGCGCTGGGGACTAGGGACTGGGGACTGGGGAGCGGGGCAATCTTGGACCGAAAATTTCGGATTTTGGATTCCCATGGATCGCGCCCGCTACGATCGCTGCCTGAATTCGGCAGTTAATTCATAACAACTCTGCTTGAGCCCCATCGCTTTGCGCCACACTTCCAAATCACGGCAAGACTCCATGCTTTGCATATTCTTGTCCGCGAGCGAGCCCTCAGTCCCTGGTCCCCTAGTCCCTACTCCCCAGCCCCTAGTCCCCACTCCCCAGTCCCTAGCCCCCAGCCCCCAGCCCCGAGTCCCTAGTCCCCAGCCCCCAGTCCCCAGCCCCTAATCTCCCTTTCGTTCCAGCGAGGTGATCAGAGCATGGAGCATGCGTCCCACCTGGCCAGCCATCAACAGGATTTCTTCCGCAGCCTGCTTTGAGATAAACCCGAGACGACAGGACAAGTCAATCTGCGTCTCCACCTCGGATTGCGACCCCAATGCGATTGAGAGATGGTTCAAATAAGCCTGCCGACTGCGACGGCTGTGGCCCTCAGCGATATTCGAGGCGATCGAAACCGCAGCCCGTCGAACTTGGCTTGCCAGGCCGTAAATTTCGCGCTTAGGGAAGCCGGCGGTTATTTCATAGCATTGTTGCGCAAGCTCCATGGCCCTGTGCCATACTTCTAAATCACGATAAGACCTGATGCTATGAGTGTTTTTGTCCATCACCTAGTCCCCAGTCCCGAGTCCCTAGCCCCTAGCCCCCAGTCCCCAACCCCCGCCTTCCGCGCACTCACCACCCGCGGTATGCCCGCCAAATCGGGCAGGATCTCGATTTCAGTCCAACCCGCGCCGAGCAGGGCCGCCACCTCGTCGCGCATGTTGTAGCCAATTTCCACCACCACAAAGCCACCGGGCTTGAGAGCCTCGAGGGCTTGGGGAAACAGGCGAGCATAGATTTCGTCGCGCCGCTCGAGGTTGCCCCAAGCAATGCGGGGCTCAAATTGCCGCACCTCCCTTTGCACCATCTCGATGTCCCCCTGCCCCACATAGGGCGGGTTCGAAACCACAAAATCGAACGTACCCAGGAAATCTTTATCGAGGAATCGAGCCATGAGGTCGCTTTCGAGGAATTTCACGCGCTCGGGCATTCCCAATCGAACCGCGTTTCGCGATGCCACCACCAGCGCCAGCCTGGAGATGTCGGCGCCGAAAAGGATGGCGCGGGGAAGCTCAGATGCCAGCGCCAGGGCAATGCATCCCGAGCCGGTTCCCACGTCAACGATGCGCAGACGAGCCTCCTTGGGCAATCCGGTCCGGCGCGCCAGCTCGAGCACTCGCTCCACGGCATGTTCGGTTTCGGGGCGGGGAATCAGGACTTCAGGATTGACCTCGAAGTCGAGCCCCCAGAATTCCTGGTGGCCGGTGATGTACTGTGTCGGCTTGCCCGTGCTGCGCTCCTCAACCAGCAGGAAGTAGCGCTCAGCTTTCTGGTGAGGAAGCTCCATTTCCGCGTTGGAGTGAAGAGAAGCGCGATCGCAACCAAGAGCGTGCATCAGCAGCAGTTCGCCGGCCAACTGAGCGGACGGGACCTGATTTTGGAGGAGCGTCTCGAGGCCGGTCTTGAGAGCGTCGCGGAGCTTCATGGGAGAAAGGCAGTCGGCAGTTTTCAGTCGTCAGTTGTCAGTTCTGAACGAACCGGGCTCGAGTGCGGCCTGCCGTGGCGGGCTGCCCCTTTTCTCCCGCCAGCAAGCTCACAGTTTACCTCTCCGGCTGGCTACTGACGACTGACTACTGACGACTCTCTTCAACTTCGCGCCCGGTAATGGGCAATCAGCGCCTCGATGATGTCGTCGATCTTTCCGTCCATGACCCGGTCAAGCTGATGAATGGTCAAGCCGATGCGGTGGTCGGAGAGGCGATTTTGAGGGAAGTTATAAGTTCGGATTTTCTCACTTCGGTCTCCGCTGCCGACCATGGAGCGGCGCTCTTCGGTGATCTGTTTCTGCTGTTCCTGGAGCTTCAATTCGTAGAGCCGCGAGCGGAGCACGCGGAGCCCTTTGGCGCGGTTCTTGATCTGCGACTTCTCATCCTGGCACGAAACCACCATGCCGGTGGGCAGGTGCGTGATACGCACGGCCGAGTAAGTGGTGTTAACCGACTGGCCGCCCGGTCCTGAAGAGCAGAACGTATCGATGCGGATATCCTTAGGGTCAATCTCGACTTCCACTTCATCGGCTTCGGGGAGCACGGCGACGGTGATGGCGGAAGTGTGGATGCGTCCCTGCTGCTCGGTGGCCGGAACGCGCTGCACGCGGTGCACGCCGCTCTCATATTTGAGCTTGCTGTAAACCTTGTGGCCCTCGATCAGGGCGATGACCTCCTTCACGCCGCCGATTCCCGAGAGGCTGGTGGAGAGCACTTCCACTCCCCAGCCTTGTGATTCCGCGTAGCGATTGTACATGCGGAAGATTTCCTGCGCAAAAAGCGACGCCTCGTCCCCACCTGTGCCGGCGCGGATTTCCAGAATCACATTCTTTTCGTCGTTGGGATCTTTGGGAAGCAGCAGGATTTTGAGTTCTTCCTCCACCTTCGCCTGCCGCCCTTCCAGGTCAGCGAGCTCCTCATGCGCGAGAGCTTTCATCTCGGCGTCGGTGGAGGCTTCCGCGAGCAGCGTCTTGGTCTCTTCCAGCGCCTTTCGGATGCCCTTCCACTCGCGGTATTTCTCGACGACCTCGGTGAGCTCCGAGTGCGCTTTGGCGGTCTTCTGGTAGAGAGGTTTGTCCGCCAACACGGCCGGGTCGCCAAGTTGCGCCGTCAACTGGTCGTACTTTCTTTCTATTTCTGCCACCTTGTCGAGGAAATTCATGGTTCACCGAGAAGAGTCGTCAGTTGTCAGTCGTCCGTTGTCAGTCGCTGGGCGTCAGTTAAGCCGCCAGTGGGGAGTGGCGGGGAATACAGAGATCGGGGATTGCTCCAACCTCCCAATTGCTCCAGCCTCCCGCCTCGCCACAGACAACTGACGACTGACAACTGACTACGGACAACTGACTACGGACAACTGACCACTGACAACTAGCTCTAAGCTATCACCATCTCGCCCCCCCGTGCCTTCTCAAGCTCCGTGGCGGTCTCGATCGCCTTGATAGCGGTTTCGAGTTGGCTGTCGTCCGGCTCGCGCGTGGTTACCCGTTGCAACCAAAGTCCCGGCTGCGCCGCCCAACGCCAGAGCTTTCCCTGCGATTTTGCCGCGTAGCGGATGAACTCGTAGGAGACGCCGGCAATCACCGGCAGCAGCGCCAGCCGGCCCACGAACCGCATGGCGAAGGTCCGGAAGGGCAAGAACATATAGAGCACCATGGCGATCGCCATCACCACCAGCAGAAAGCTGGTCCCACAGCGCGGATGGAAGCGGGTACAGGCGCGTGCCGTCGTCACGTCAATGGCGCCCCGCTTCTCGAATGCCCACACCGCCTTGTGCTCGGCTCCGTGGTACTCAAATATCCGCCGGATTTCCTCCCACTGCGAAATGAAAAAGAGGAACCCAAGGAACAACGCGATACGAATGGTTCCGTCCAGCAAATTGAATATCAGCAAGTTTCCCGTCGCCGGATAATGCCGGCTGATGAGAGTGGCCAGAGAAAGCGGAACATACTTGTAAAAGAAAACAAAGAAGCCCAGCGAGAGCGCCAGGTTCGCCGCCAGCAGCCAGTTGCTCAGTTCGGCCTTCTTTTCCGGCTGGGCCGGCTTCCCCGGTTCCTCGATTGCTTGTTCAGCGGAATAACGCAACGCCCGGATGCCCAGCACCATCGCCTGGCCCAAGGTCCCCAGCCCGCGCAGGAGCGGGTATTTTAGCCACGGGTGCTTTTCAGACGGCTTTTCCAAGTAATCCTTTGCCACCGCAATGGCGCCGCCCGGCTGACGCACCGCGACCGCATAGCTGTGCGGGGAGCGCATCATGACGCCTTCGATAACCGCCTGCCCTCCCATCAGGGCCTCCTCCGGCGCCTGGAGAATCGGCAGCGCAATCAATCGGAATAGGTACCGTAAGTAATAACTCGTGCCACTCGAAGACAATTTCATAAATGTTCCGGCTCCTCGCCCCGCCGCGTCTTCCACCATTAAATACAGTAATGTGGAGGCTGGTCCAATCTTCGGAGAAGCGCTCTCAACGCGCAGCGGGCCGCTTAGGAATTAGATGCGCGCGGGGAAGCCATGGCTCAGCATAGCTGCAAAGAAAGGGGGTGTCAATTCGCGGTACGTCGTGGTGGCGGTGCAGTTTGATGTTGTAGCGGCGAGTTTACCTCGCCAAATGGCGGCGTAAAGCCGCCGCTACAGCAAGCTGCACCACCACCTACGTCGTTGTCCGATTGACACACCTCACAACCTTCCTTTACGATATCCACAGGTGCAGGGCTGCGCCTTTCATTTCGACAGCTTCAGGGATCCGGGTCTATGTTCAGGCTCGATGCTGACAAGGAAGAAACATGCTCTACGGTCTGCTCGCTTCCGCGGGCATCGGACGGAATCTCAGTTCCCTCCATGCCCACCCTCACGCCCCCAGGATGAGCGCGGGATTCCCACGAGCTTCCGCCACTCGGCCCGAGGCGAAGGCTAATCGCGCCCCCGGCATCAGCGGCCAGGGGGAGTTGAGATTTCGAGTCCTTTACACCTCTGAACGCCTGCCGCCGGAGGCCCAAAAGGTGTTGGTCAATGCCCACGGCGGCTTTGCCGTTGACCGCCGAGCGGGCAAAGAGGAGACGTACTTCGCGCTTCCCGGAGCGGGGATCCTCCAAATCAGCTCTGACCTGAAGACGATCAGTTTGTTGGACACTCCGGATGAAATGAGGAGCATCAACCTGCACGACACTACCGTGTGGTACGACACGGACGGAGCTGCCTATTTGACCTTTCCCGCCAATGATGCCGGCAAGATCTTCACCACTTCACTGGATGGGAAGCTGGTTTACGCGCTCGATGCGCCCACCGCTGCTGTCGAGTTCGAACATCCCGAGGTTCATGACTATTTTCTGGGGGGAGGGAATTTTGCTCCCACGGCAGTCGAGTTCTTGAACGGCTTGTATTACGTAACCACAGGCTACTGCAATCTCGATTACGTTCTCACGGCGCGAGTCACTCGAGAAAACCGCTTCGAGGTGGTTTGGAACGATCTGGCTTTCGGGGGAAAGGGCGACGGCCCGGGCCAATTCGGAACCGCTCATGGCATTACCTTGCCGCCCGGCCAGGTTCGGCTCGACATCGCTGACCGGCCACACTCCCGCCTGGACCGTTTTACCCGCTACGGCCATTACCTCTCCAGCCTGAAAATGCCCTCCGGCTCGTTGCCCTGCGATATCAATTATCTGGACCAGCACTACAGCGCGGTTCCCGCCCTGGATGGTCCGGACAAAAAGAAGGGCGCGCCTATCTACATTCTCCGCGATGAGAAATTGGTTTCAACCATCATGGCCAAGGAGGATCTGGGGCTGCAGAACTTCGTACACATTCACAATGCGGCGCTGCGCAGAATCAATGGCAAGTTCTACATCATCGCACAAGCCTGGAATCCGGGCGACTTCGCCATCCTCGAGCAGGCGGCGAGCTAATACCCGTCACAATTGATTTTTCGCAATGCTACGACCCGGTCACCCGGCCCGCTCCGGCCGAAATCGTAGCCCTCTCCCGTGGGGACGGGGTGTCCCCCTGTGGCTGTTGAGGTAGCACAGGCACTCTTGCCTGTGCCCAAGGCTGATCCATTGCTCCGTCAAACACAGGCAAGAGTGCCTGTGCCACTTCAACAGCCGGAACGTGACGGGGGTCACTTCCCAGGCGAGGGGCGCCGAAGTCGGAATCACAGCCCTCTCCCGGAAACTCAGCCCCCTCCCTGGGGAGAGGGTGGACCGCTGCCGGCGCTTTCACCAGCCGGAGCGGGACGGGTGAGGGGTCACTTCCGAGACCAAGAGGACGCCGAGGTCGGAATCACAGCCCTCTCCCCAAGGGAGTAAGGGTAAGTCGCGCAGGGCCGAAAAATCTGAGCAAGAATGTGGAAGCTCCAGAGGCGGCTCTGCCACCAACTCCTGGTAGCAAGTTAGTTTGATTCTTGTAGCGGCGGTCTCTGACCGCCGGTCTTGAATTCTCAAGGAGGTCCGGCGCTCCGAGAGCGCCGCTACAGCAAACTAACCCACGACCCTACGATACGCACCCGGAAACCCAAAACTGAAACTTGGGGCAAATGAGTCAAGTTTTCAAGGTGTGAATTGCCGTCCGCGCCTGACTCTCCTCCCCGAAGGGGAGGACCTTGAGTAGCCGTGGGTGGAACTCACGGATGGGAACGCACCAACAGAGATTCGGCCCTGAGGGGGCCGAACCGCCCTGGACGACCCCTCCGAGGTCGGGGAGCCTTCAGTGGTCACCAACCGTGGGCTTACGCCCACGGCTACTCACGGTGCACGGCTTCGCGGTGAGAACATGGATCAGCCTGCGGCCCTGCCCCCGCTACCCGGCACGATGCAGAGTTTGTACCTCGAGACATGTTTCGAGAATGGCACTCCCTATTTGCGGCCAGTGCCCCAAGAAGACGACCCTCGCGTAAGTCAGCCGGAGAGCGTGCTCGAGTCCTTCCCACTCAAAGTAGATTTCAAGGTCCACGCCTTTGCCTAAGCCGCCCCAGTACCCTGATTCCTCTGCCTCCAGCTTGCCGCTTGCTGCGTGTTCACTGCGCCTCTGTGGTTAACGCAATCGATTTTTCGCACCTTCTCATCCCTGGGCTACACACGTCTTTTCTCTTGACAGCGCCTTGCCCTGTATGCTAGGCTATAACTCTGTGGGGCGGACCCGCGCCGGCAGGGAACGTCTGCCTCCGCCCTGGGGCCGAGGCATAGCGCATGAGCCGGCGCCACGCACGCAGGCGCGTGGCAAGACGGAGACTGCCGAGCCAGGGTAGAGTATTCGCCTGGAGGCAACCGGAGGGTTACGGCCACCGATCACGACCATGCACTCACATCGCGGACAACGAGGCGACCCTTCAAAACAACGTTCTTTTGGAGACGTTGAGACTGAGCAAGTCTCGTGATTTTAATAAGTGACGGAACAAACCGGGAATGTCGATGAAAACAAAGGACAGAGTCAAGAAGTCGAGGAGTCTAGAAGTCGAGAGTCGAACGCCAGAGCAAACTCGACTGGCGCCCGGGCGTGCGTTTGTCAACTCCTCGACCTCGACTACTCAACTATATGAAGGCCGACAACGGAAGGCTGACGGCTAATAGCTGAGAGCTGATAGCTTTCTTGCGGAACAAACCGGGAATGTCTATGAAAACAAAGGAACGGCGCATAAATCGACCACCCCTAACCCCTCCTTATCCAAGGAGAGGAGTCCCCGGCTCCCCTCCTCGGATGAGGAGGAGGGGACTTTGCGACCTTGGCGTGCCTTGCGCCTTGGCGTGAAACCGGGGTTGTGGTATTGAAAAATGAACGAATGAACCGGGAATGTTGTGGAAAACAAAGGACCGCTATGTTTGGCAAGATTCTGATCGCCAACCGCGGCGAAATTGCGGTGCGGGTGATGCGCACTTGCCGTGAGCTGGGAATCGGCACGGTGGCTGTCTACTCCGAGGTGGACCGCAAATCGCTGCACGTCCGCTATGCCGACCAGGCTTTTTGCATTGGGCCTGCGCCCTCCAGCGAAAGTTACCTTCGCATCGATCGCGTCATTGATGCCGCCCGGCGCAGCGGCGCAGAGGCGATTCACCCCGGCTACGGCTTCCTGGCGGAGAACCCCGAGTTCGCTCGCGCCTGCGCGGATGCCGGACTGGTGTTTATCGGACCGCCGGTGGCCGCGATGGTGCTGATGGGATCGAAGACCAGTGCGCGGCACGCCGTCCTTCAGGCAGGCCTGCCGGTGGTGCCGGGAACCGACCGGCGCCTCGAAAGTCTCGAGGAGACGCAGCGAGTTGCGGAGGGAATCGGCTATCCCGTGATGCTCAAGGCATCAGCGGGTGGGGGCGGCAAGGGCTTGCGCCTGGTGGGTTCCGCCGCCGAACTCGAATCCGCTTATCACACCGCGCGCTCCGAGGCGCAAAACGCCTTCGGCGATCCCGCAGTTTACCTCGAGAAATACCTCGACCGCCCCCGCCACATTGAAATCCAGATTCTCGGTGACCAGCACGGGCGGCTCATCCATCTTGGCGAACGGGAGTGTTCGCTGCAAAGAAGGCACCAGAAACTGCTGGAAGAATGCCCCTCAGCGTTCGTCGAGGAAGAGTTGCGCCGGCGCATGGGGGAAGCCGCAGTGCGCATCGGAAAGCTGGCGGGATACTGGAATGCCGGCACCGTCGAGTTTCTGGTGGACCCGAGCGGCAATTTCTACTTTCTGGAAGTAAACGCTCGCCTTCAGGTCGAACACCCGGTGACGGAACTGGTGATGGGCATGGATTTGGTGAAGGAGCAGATTCGGATTGCGGCGGGAGAAAAGCTCGAGTGGCAGCAAGAAGATGTGCGCATGAGAGGCGCCGCCATCGAGTGCCGCATCTATGCGGAAGACCCCACCAACAATTTCTTTCCCTCACCGGGTTACATCAGCCGGCTCCAGGTTCCGGCGGGACCGGGCGTGCGACGCGATAGCGGCGTATACGAAGGCTGGACAGTGCCGCTGGAGTACGATCCTCTTCTCTCGAAAGTGGCGGTCTGGGGCACGACGCGCGCGGAAGCCATCGCGCGCATGCGGCGGGTGCTCGGGGAGTACGAGATTTTCGGCATCAAGACCAACATTCCTTTCTTCCGCCGCCTGCTCGAGCATTCGGATTTCGCCGCCGGCCGCCTGGACACCGGATTCATTGACCGCGTGCTGGCCGCCGGCTTGATGGAGGAAGCGCCGCCTTCGCCTGAGGAAGAGCGCGTCGCC
>Ga0326727_10006773_pt1 | contig 31030 bp, 22 predicted proteins | sample MB2enrmetagenome_FD_207643 | JGI IMG/M metagenome (GOLD analysis project Ga0326727, IMG submission 207643) | Lab enriched peat soil microbial communities from McLean, Ithaca, NY, United States - MB29MY | ecosystem: Environmental > Terrestrial > Soil > Wetlands > Peat | place: USA: New York... | reverse complement strand
GAACCCGCCGGAGATACTTTTCACCACCAATGCCGCGCCGCCCTTCTTCACTTCCAGCAGGCGCAGGTTCTTCTTGACGCGCAGAATTTCCAGAGCGGCCGCGCTAAAACCCGGGGCGGCAACGGCTTCGACAAACAGCTTCGCGATCTCTTGCGCGGTCTTCTCATCCACTTCGCGGTTCAGCCCGATCACCCCGCCAAACGCGGAGACCGGATCGCACTCCAACGCCCGCAGGTACGCTTCGGAAAGGTTCGCCTGCTCCGCGCAACCCGCAGGATTGGTGTGCTTGATGATGGCCGCGGCGGCACAGTGGAACTCTCCCACCAGCGCCCACGCCGCGTCCAGATCTACCAGGTTGTTGTACGAAAGTTCCTTGCCGTGCAGTTGCTTAGCTCCCACGATTCCTATGCCGCCCGCGCCGTAAACCGCCGCCTGCTGGTGTGGATTCTCCCCGTACCGCAGGCTCGCTTGTCTCGGAAGACGGATGTCCAGAATCTCCGGCAGCGCGGCCGCGTCGGCGTCGATACAAGCCAGCTTCCTCGAAATAGCCCGGTCGTAATCCGCCGTCCGCGCGAAGGCCTTCTTGGCAAGATCCCACAAGGTGGCTGCGCTCAGCGTGGAGGCGCAGGAACGCAACTCCGCGAGGATGCGGTCATAGTCACCCGGCGACGTCACCACCGCGACATCCTGATAGTTCTTTGCCGCGGACCGGATCATGGTGGGCCCCCCGATATCGATGCTCTCGATAAGCTCCTTTAACGGAGTATGAGGATTGGCCGCCGCTTTCTCGAATTCATAGAGATTCACGCACACCAGATCGATCTGCGGAATGCCGTGAGCCTCCAGCGCGGCGCAGTGCTCGGGGTTCTCACGAATGGCCAGAATCCCGCCGGTGATTTTCGGGTGCATGGTCTTGACTCGCCCGTCCAGCATTTCCGGGAACCCGGTCACTTCCGATACCTCGCGCACGGGGATGGATGCATCTCTTAACAGCTTGGCGGTACCCCCGGTGGAGATCAGTTCGACTCCCAGATCATGGAGCCCATGGGCAAAGGGAACAAGTCCTGTCTTGTCGGTCACGCTGAGAAGCGCCCGCCGAATCGTTGGCATTCTTCTATTTTGGGGCAAGACCTAAAACGGGTTTGCTGTAGAGCCTACGCAACTCCGACCAGTTGTTCCGGCTCGGTGGTGTTGCCATATTCCGCGACCCAATTCCGCAGCAAGAGCCCGGCGACGGGGGCTTTCAGTGGATACGAAAGCAAATAGCCCTGCAGCACGTCGCAGCCGGCGGCCTTGACGGCTTCCATTTGACTGGCCGTTTCCACTCCCTCCGCGACAGTGTACATGCCCAGTCCGCGCGCCAGCGAAACGATCGTTCGAATGAAGGGCAGAGTGCCGGGCGTAGCATCGGACTCCCGAACAAAGGCGCGATCGATTTTGACGCAATCCACGGGCGCCCCGTGAAGGCTGCTTAGAGAAGAGAAACCCGTCCCAAAATCGTCGACGGAAATCCGGACGCCGAGAGCCTTTATCTCCAGCAAGCTGTCGTGGGCGCTGGCAAAGATACTGGTTTCAGTAAGCTCAAGCTCCAACAAATCGGCGGGCATCCCGGTCTGCTCCAGGACGTTCCTGACCAGCGCGGGGAAGTGTCCAAGTTTCAGTTGAAGCGGTGAAACATTGACGGCTATCGACACGCGCGAGAGGCCCCCACACTCCCAGGCCATCCGCTGGTGGCAGGCTTCCCTCAGCGTCCATTCTCCAATAGCGGAAATCAATCCGATCTCTTCCGCAATCGGGATAAATTCAGCGGGGCTCATGGGGCCGAGCACCTCGTCGTTCAACCGCAGGAGCGCTTCGAACCCGTGCAAGCCTCCGGCGGCGGCGAACTGCGGTTGATAGACGAGCGAGAATCCGCGTCCATCAACGGCCCGCCGCAGAGCCTTTTCGACCAACACAGAGCGCGCGGCCTGCTCACTCATCGAGCGATCGAAAACCACGAATTGGCCCGGCGCCGTTCGTTTGGCGCGGTAGAGCGCGGTGTCCGCGTTTCGTTGCAGGACCGCCGCGGACTGGCCATCTTCAGGAAACAGACTCACCCCGATGCTCGCCGGGCAGTGCCACGGAACTCCGTCGACCAAGAAGGGGACCGCCATGACTTCGATGATGCTCTTAGCCTGATCCTCGGCAACGGACCGATCCGGGACTCCGGGGAGCAGGAACGCAAACTCGTCCCCGCCCAGGCGCGCAAGGATGCCTCCGGGCGGACAGACGCTGGTGAGGCGCTCGGCGGCTTGCTTGAGCAGGATGTCACCCGCCGCATGCCCCATGGAGTCATTGATCGCTTTGAAACGATCGAGATCCAGGTAAAGCAATCCCACCAGGGACCTCGTGCCTGCCGCCAGCGTAAGGGCCTCCCGGATACTTCGGTTGAACATCAGCCGGTTCGCGAGGCTGGTGAGCGGATCGTGGTGCGCCTGATAGTCCATCTGGTCAAGAGCGTATCTGGTAGCATCCTCGGCTCGCCGGCGTTCGCCCATCTCCAGCCTCAAGTGCGCCGCGGTTTCCCGTCCCTGACGGACTTGTCCGAATAAAGCCACGGCGGCGACGACGATGGTGACAAGGGCGAAAGCGAGCACCCAAAGCGCGTGGGACGCCGTCCACCACGAAGGTTTGTGAACCACTACGACATCCCCGGCCGAACGGAGCATGATGCGGAACGAACTGGGTACGGAAAAGCCCGCGCTCCTCGAAGCCTGGTTGGTATCAGCTTGCACGGAACAGATTCCGGTGAGCCGCAAAATGCTTCCTGCCGGCCATTCCAGCGCACCCCCCAGTGCTTGGCTGGGCCTTACCGCTGAGAAGATGAACTTGCCGGAAGACAGCATGATGGTTGGATCTTTGGCCGCCTTGTCCTCGCCAATCAGTTGTCCCTCCATCTCTACCAGCTCCGCATCGTGATCTCCTGCGAAGGCCTCGTCGGGAGTAATCCTCGCGGCGCGAACTGGATGCCCACCCAGCGCCGCTTTGTACTTGGCGTCCGTGAATGTGGGGCTGAATTCCCCAACCGTCGGAAACCCGATCATGTCGACCCATTCGCCTGGCTTCAGGTCTGTGGTCTGGTGCGTCTGCGCGCAAAGGCCCCGAGCGTCGTCCTGAATGCAGATCTGACTGCCCGGCCATAGCAGGGTCACTGCGCCGCGAATATGGGACCGATGGCGGAAGGAAGTGCCGGCGGTGAATCGTAATAGCCCGCTCAGTGGCGCGGCGGTTAACTCGAAGGGGTGGGCGGGCGCAGGCTCCTCTACCGTCACTTGACCAAGGTCCGGAAACAGGAGATGCGCCCCGGTCATCTGCTGCTGATGATTAAAAGTCGGAGCAGTGGCGCCCCGGACCTTAATTTTGGCGTCGACAAGACTGTCGTAGTCCGCACCAGCCTGAATCACGGTGCCGGCAATAATTTCGCCGTCACTGAGTTCGATATGAAGAAAAACGTTCTTCCCCAATTTCTCGATGGAACGGACGACCCCTTCGATTTCCACCCACTGTCCATCGTCGGCGCCGGTCAGCATTTTTGTCATGGTGGTCGGAGGCGCGAATGGCAAAGGAGACTCTCCTACCACCAGCGCGCGGGCGCGATCCACGATGGGCGCAAAGTCGCCTGAGCCGCTTACTCCCTTGACTTCAATGACCTGACCCGCCTTCAGGGGAATGACTGGGGTAGCCGCCAGCGCGACGAAGACGCCGCCCGTGGCGTCCGTCACGAAAAGCGCCGGCCGCCGCTTATCGATGTACGGATCGTAGTAGGTGACCACGACTCGTATGAGGACCGGGTAAGCGCGCGCGGCTTCCTTAAGGGGTAACTGGTGAGCCGCCCGCGCAGTCGTCAGGGTGGGCAGGCCGGCAAATGCCGCCGGCGCCAGGGCCTGAAGGAAAACAGCGAGCACTGTCTGTGCGATCCGGGTTGTGGCCGTCATGACCTAAAAGCTCGCGGACGATCTCCTCTACTGGTTATCGACCGTTTGCCCCATTCGCATTAGCCACTACTGGAATTGGCACGGAGCCCGCGGTTCTACGAGCGCCCGCCCGTCCCGAACGCGCCGCGAGTCACGAGAAGGCATACTAAGGAAAGGACCAGCGCTTGACCTCCACTATTCCCGATATCCTCGGCCGTATCGTCGACCGTAAGCTCCATGAAGTGCGGGACCTGGCCCTGCGCACTCCGCAACTGGAACCCGTCGCGGAAGAATCCGTCATGCGGAGGCGTCCGTTCGCGCGTGCGCTGAAAACCAAACGTCCCGCCATCATTGCGGAAATCAAACAGGCTTCGCCCAGTAAAGGACTCCTCACTTCGGACTACAACCCTGGCGCCATCGCGGCCGCTTATGAGCAAGGTGGCGCGGCGGCGCTTTCCGTGCTCACCGATAGGGACTTTTTCCAGGGCAGTCTCGCGCATCTCAACCAGGCCCGAACCGCCGTCTCAATCCCCGCTCTCCGCAAGGACTTCACCATCAGCAAGGCGCAGATTCTTGAAGCCGCCGCGCATCATGCCGACGCTATCCTTCTGATTGCGGCCATCCTGACCACCGAAGAGCTCATTCAATTCCGCGAATTCGCCGCGCAGTTCCTGCTGGCCGCGTTGGTCGAAGTGCACGACGATGACGAACTCTCCAAAGCCATCGACTCCGGAGCGGCCATCATCGGCGTCAACAATCGAGACCTCCGTACTTTTGAGGTTCGCCTGGAAACTTCCCTGCACCTGGCGCCGCGCATTCCTTCGAGCGTGATTCGGGTGAGCGAAAGCGGCATCCATAGCCGCGAGCATCTGCGTATTCTGGAAGAAGCCGGATATCAGGCATTCCTCGTCGGCGAGCATCTTATGAAATCAGCAGACCCGGCCGCCGCAATTCGGGAACTGACGTGTTCATAAAAATCTGTGGTATCACGAATCCGGAAATCGCTGAAGCCGCTATCGACGGCGGCGCGGAAGCACTGGGCTTCATCTTTCATCCACCCAGCCCGCGCTATATCGCGCCGCAAACGCTCGCGCAGTGGATTGACCGCATCCCCGCAAACATATGGCGGGTGGGCGTTTTCGTCGATCGGCCCGCTGCGGAAATCGATCGGATTTGCGCGGAACTCAACCTGAACGTCGCCCAACTTCACGGCCATGAAACGGCGGCCGATTTCCCGGCAACCGTGCGGACGTGGAAAGCCATCCGAGTCAGCGGCTGCGTCGATCCGAACGCGCTCGATTTCCCCGCCGAAGCCATCCTGTTAGATGGCCCCGCATCGGGCAAGCCCTTCCACTGGTCACAGGCGCGCGGCCTCAAACAGAGAATTATCATCGCCGGCGGACTCGATGAACATAATGTCGCCGCTGCAATCGAACAAGCTCAACCATGGGGCATCGATGCCTGCTCTTCACTCGAATCGAGCCCCGGAAAGAAAGATAAAGCGCGCATGGCGCGATTCCTACAAGCATGCCAGTCAGTAGCCTTGAACCTCAAATAGCGGCGGGTTTGAACAGCCAACCGGATAGCGGCGGCCACTTTGGGCCTTACGGCGGACGCTATGTCCCCGAAGTCCTGATGAGTCCGCTGGAAGAGCTCGAGAACACCTACCTCGCGGCCCGTCAAGATCCCGCGTTTCAGCAGGAGCTGGATCATCTGCTCCACACCTTTGCCGGCCGTCCGACCCCGCTCTACTACGCCAGGCGCCTCTCCGAACAGCTCGACGGCGCGCGCATTTATCTGAAGCGCGAAGACCTGCTGCATACCGGCGCCCATAAAATCAACAACTGCCTGGGCCAGGCCCTGCTCGCGCGTCGCATGAACAAACGACGCATCATCGCCGAGACCGGAGCCGGCCAACACGGCGTGGCCACCGCAACGGTGTGCGCGCTGTTTGGTCTCGACTGCACGGTCTACATGGGCGAAGAAGACATGCGACGGCAGCGCCTTAACGTCTTTCGCATGCGGCTGCTGGGCGCCAAAGTGGTCGGCGTTACCATCGGCAGCCGCACCTTGAAAGACGCCATCAGCGAAGCCATGCGCGATTGGGTGACCAATGTCTCCACCACGCATTATCTGCTGGGCTCCGCGCTCGGCTCGCACCCGTATCCAATGATGGTCCGCGACTTTCATCGCTGCATCGGCGTGGAAGCGCGGCAGCAAATCCTCCACGCGGAGCACCGCCTACCCGACGCCGTGATCGCCTGCGTGGGCGGCGGCAGCAACGCAATCGGCATCTTCCATCCGTTCATCGAAGACTCCGGCGTCAAGCTGATCGGAGTGGAAGCGGGTGGCACTGGTTCGGAATTAGGTACGCACGCGGCGCGCTTCAGCGGTGGGTCGCCGGGCGTCCTGCAAGGCGCAAAAAGCTATCTCCTGCAAGACGAGCATGGGCAGATTTCGCTGACCCACTCCGTTTCGGCTGGCCTTGATTACGCCCTCGTTGGTCCCGAACATGCTTGGCTGCACGATCAGGGCCGCGCGGAATATTGCTCCATTTCGGATGCCGAAGCCATCGAAGCCGCCGTCCGGTTGAGCCGTACCGAAGGCATCATTCCGGCGCTCGAAAGCGCGCATGCAATCGCCGAGGCCATCCGCCTTGCGCCCACCCACAGGGACCAGATTTTCGTCGTCAATCTGTCCGGCCGCGGCGACAAGGACATCGATATCTATCGCGAAAACCTGAAGGAACTAGATCCTGAGTGACGCGCATCGAACAGCTTTTCATCGCTCAACCTCATGTCCTGATCGCTTACATCACCGCTGGCGATCCCACTCCGGATAGAACCGCGTCGCTGATAGCCGCGTTGGTTCGCGGCGGCGCCGATCTCATTGAACTGGGTGTGCCCTTCTCAGACCCTATCGCGGATGGGCCCGTGATCCAAAGGGCGGGCTACCGGGCCCTTCAGCAAGGCGTCACTCTCACGCGCGTGCTGGCGATCGCGCGCCAGATTCGCCAAACTTCCCAGGTTCCCTTGCTCCTTTTCACCTATCTGAACCCGGTGGAAACCTATGGTGTGGCGCGTCTGGCTCACGATGCGAAACAGGCTGGAATCGATGGCTGCCTGCTCATTGACGCCAGCGTGGAAGAGGCGGAACACTACGTGCGGGCCATGCGCGAACAGCAGCTTGATACGGTCTTCCTGGCTGCGCCCACCAGTTCCGAACGCCGCCTGAAGCTGGTTGCGAAGTATTCCAGCGGCTTCATTTATCTGGTAAGCCGCACGGGAGTGACGGGGGAACAATCGAACGTCTCCGCCTCAGTCGAGCCCCTGGTGGAGCGCATGCGCGGCGTCTCCGATCTGCCCCTGGCAGTGGGCTTCGGCGTTTCCAGACCCGAGCACGTTACCCAGATCGGGCGCCTCGCGCAAGGCGTGGTGGTGGGTAGCGCAATCATGAGCATGATTGAAAAGTACGGAGCCGATCCGGAATTGGAACAGCGCCTGGAACAATTCGCGCGTGAACTCAAAGGTGGATTCGGAAAATGACGCACGAGGCCGCGCAGGAAGCGCTCGCCGTTTGCCGCCTGCGCATTGACGATGTCGACCGCCGTATTCTGGCGCTGCTAAACGAAAGAACCCAAACCGTGGAGGAGATCGGGCGCATCAAAGCAGCAGCACAGTTGCCCGTTTACGAACCCCGGCGTGAAGACGAAGTATTTCGCAACGTGGCCGAACACAACCACGGGCCTTTGCCGCAGGATGCCGTCAAACGTGTATTCGAACGCATCATCGATGAGATGCGCAAGGTGCAGCGCGAGCGAATGTCGAAGCCGGAAGGTACAACCTAAATGCTGGTGATAATGGAGCAGAACGCGTCTGAGCGGGATATCGAAGCCGTCATCGAACGCATGGTCACGCTGGGTTTCGACGTGCACCGGTCCAGCGGGACAATGTATACAGTACTTGGCGGCGTGGGCGACACGCGCAAGTTCGAGGAATCGGAGTTCAAGGCCATGTCGGGAGTCAGAGAGGCCATCCGCATCACCAGCCGGTGGAAACTGGCGGCTAAGCGGGCTAACCCGCAGGGCACGCGCGTGCGCATTGGCGCCGTGGAAGTGGGCGGTGAACACATCGCCGAGTTACCTGGAGACGCCATGGTGCGGGAAGTGTGGGAGTCATCGCAGGTCCGCGTGCTCTCCGCGCATGCCGATGCGCTGGTGGTACCAGCCGCTGCCATGCAGAACGAGGCTTTGCTGCGCGAGTTGGGCCGTGCTGGAATGCCGGTGATTCTGAAGCGCGCCGAAGCTGCCGGCGTGGATGACTGGCTCACCGCCGCCGATATGATTCTGCAAGCCGGCAATAAGGATGTGTTGCTCTGCGAATCCGGCGTCCGCACGTTTTTCGGATATACGCTCGATTGCAGCGCCATCGCCGAATTGCGGCTGTTGACGCACCTTCCCGTAATCGCGTCGCCGCGTGATGTCAACGCCCATGTCGAGATTCTGGCTGCGTTAAAGCGGGCCGCCATCGCCGCCGGTGCGCAAGGCATTCTGAACTGATGCAAACGGTCGCCATCGTCGGAGTAGGCCTCATTGGCGGATCGTTCGGCCTGGCTCTGAAGGCTCACGGCTTCCCGGGTGAGATCGTCGGCGTGAGTTCACCGGGTTCTATCGAAGCGGCCGTTCAAAGCCGTGCGATCGATCGCGGAGCGGCACTTGCCGAAGCTGTAAAGGATGCGGATCTGGTGTACCTGGCTCAGCCCATTGGACGCATTCTTTCTACGCTGCATCTGTTGAATCCGTTGGTGAAGGCCGATGCGCTGGTCACCGACGCAGGCAGCACTAAGCATCTCATCGTGGAAACGGCGCGCAAGCACCTCCATCGATGCGCATTCCTGGGCGGACATCCCATGGCCGGCAAGGAATCCCGCGGCGTCGCCAACGCCGATGCGGCGCTCTTCCGAAACGCGCAGTACTGCCTGACGCCGTCCGATCCGGCAGAACTGGAGAAGCCAGCCGCGCGGGAATTCCGCGATTGGATCGGCCGTTTTGGAGCGCGCGAAGTGGTGGTCGGCGCCGATGAGCACGATCGCATGGTGGCTCTAAGTTCGCACCTGCCGCAGCTTGCGTCCACCGCGCTGGCATCGTTACTGGCGGATGATGACGAGTTACTCGCCGGCCCCGGATTGTTGGGTGCTACGCGATTGGCCATGAGTTCCTATGAAATCTGGCGCGATATCCTGATGACTAACTCAGGAGCAATCTCCGAGGCGCTCACAGCTTACATCCAAAAGCTCGAATACCTGCGCGAGAGCTTGCGCTCGCGCGCCATGGAGGAGGAATTCCAACGTGCTTCCGAAACTGCCGGAAAACTTAGATAGATTCCAGCGCAACCTGCTCTTCGGCGCACGGAACCTGGGCAAGAAACCCGCGCTGGCCATCGCCACGATAACCACACTGGCGCTGGGCAGCGGCGTCAACACCGCGGTGTTCAGCGTCACCAATGCCCTGCTTCTGAAACCTCTGGCTTACCGGGAACCTCATCGGCTGGTTCTGGCTGAACTGAAACGCAAAGATGAGCGCGAAGCGGACAAGGGCATCTTCACCTTGGCGCGCTATGAACTGACTCGCGATCACAACCGTTCCTTCACAGGCGTCGCCGCGGCGACAAATGACTCAGCCAACCTAAGTGGCGGAGGCGAGCCTCTGCAGGTTCCCATCGCGCGAGTCTCGCCAAACTTCTTCGACGTTTTAGGAGTGAATCCGCAATTTGGGCGTCTGCTCATGGACACGGACGCAGTCGTAGTCATCAGCGACTCGCTCTGGCGCGGCCGCTTCGGCAGCGACCCCGGCGTGATCGGCCGGACCGTCAATCTTGACGGCGAGCCACAAACCATCGTCGGCGTCTTGCCGGCTGGCATAACCTTCCCGTTCCTTGGCCCCGCTGAAGTTTGGTCGCCGCGTTACCTCGAACTTTCCATCATGAGCAAGCAGCGCATTCGATCGGGCGTAGGCTATCTCACCATCGTTGCCCGATTGCTGCCGGGCGCCGGCATCCAGTCCGCCGCTGCGGAAATGGCGGTTCTCAACGCGCGTTACAACCGTGAAAATCCGAAAGCTCCCGACGCCGGGCCTGACGTTTCAATGACTCTGGGCGATCTTCAGAAGCTCACCGTCGCCGATGTTCGAACGGCTCTGCTTCTCCTCACCGCCGCCGTAGGAGTGATCCTTCTGATCTCCTGCGCGAATGTGGCTAATCTCCTTCTGGCTAGCTCTATTGGCCGCCGCAAGGAGTTCGCTGTGCGGGCTGCGTTGGGCGCGGGCCGGGGTGTGCTGGTTGGTCAAATGCTCACCGAAGGCTTGCTGCTCACTTCCCTTGGCGGCGCACTCGGGTTGCTGCTCAGTTGGGTCGCGACGCGGGCGTTGGTCAAGTACGGTGCTTCGGTTTTCCCGCCCGGATTTCCAATCGGAATCGACTGGCGCGTGCTGCTGTTTACTGTCGCCATCTCCGCGTTCGCCGCGCTGGTCGTCGGCCTTTCACCGGCGTTGCAACTCTCGCGTACGGACTTGGTTGCCACCCTCCGCGAGGAAGGCCGCGGCGGCTCGCCGGGGCGTCACCGGCAGCGGCTCAACGGCGTTTTGGTAGTGGCTCAGATCGCGCTGTCGATGGTCCTGCTGGTGGGAACCGGCCTGTTGGTTCACAGCTTCACGCTCTTACTCAAAGTAGAGCCGGGGTTTGACCCGCGCAACGTGCTCACCGCGAATGTCTCGCTGCCCACCTTGAAATACGCCACCCCGCAGTCGCAGATCACTTTCTTCGATTCGCTGCGGCGGCACATGTCGGCATTGCCCGGTGTACAAGACGTTGCCGAATCGGCGACGCTGCCGCTTGCCCATATCCGCGTTTCACCGATTCTTGCCGAGGGCCAACCAGACGTCCCACTGGCCGAGCGGCCCTTCACCATCCTCGAAGCCGTCAGTCCTGGATTCTTCGCAACCATGCGCATTCCGCTACTCTCAGGCCGCGGTTTCCTGGAATCCGACTCTGCTCAAGGGCAGCGCGTGGTGGTTGTAAACCAGGCTCTGGCGCGCCGTTACTGGCCGCATGAGAACCCCATCGGCACGCATATTCTGGTGGGCCGTCAAAGTGCGGCTGAGATCGTGGGCGTCGCGGCTGACGCCAAGAATAATGGTCTCGCGCCGGATACCGATCCACAGGTGTATCTACCCTTTACGCAAATGCCATGGGGCAACATGAACCTTTTGGTGCGTACCTCGGTGGACCCACGCGCGCTGGCCGGCCAAGTCCGCAAGCAAGTGGCCGCGCTGGACCCCGACCAGGCCGTCACCAGGATTCGGACCGTGGACGACATCATGAACGAGTCGCGCGCCCAGCCCCGTTTCACGATGTTTCTGCTGGGCTTCTTTTCCGTTGTTGCGCTGGTTCTCGCGGTGATAGGAGTGCACGGCGTGTTGGCATATTCGGTCACCCAGCGCCGGAGTGAACTCGGAATCCGGCTGGCCCTGGGCGGGACCAAAGCTCAGCTTCTTCGTATGGTGGTGGGAAGAGGTCTTCTGCTCACCGGCATTGGGATCGTGCTGGGGCTGACCACCTCGCTGGCGATTACACGGGCCATGGCAAGCGTACTCTTCAAAACAGACACGCGCGATGTTACAACCTATGCCGTCACTGCGATCACTTTCCTGATTATTGGCCTGCTGGCCAGTTACGGACCTGCGCGGCGGGCTACTCAGATCGACCCTGCCGAAGCTTTGCGCCAAGACTAAACCGGCGCGATGAACAGCATGTACATCTGCCAGAAGCTGTAGGCCGTCAAGAGAACGGCGATGGTTGCAAGGGTTTTCCACAATTGCTCGCCGATACGGCTGGCGTGAACTGGAGTCCCGGCGACATAGGCAACGCTAAAGCCCCCGGCGAGCCCGCCTAAGTGGGCCCAGTTGTCAATAGAGAAGAACGGTAAGAGCCCGAGAGCAATTCCATAGATTGCCCACTTGATATAAAAGGCGCGGATTTGCTGGCCAACGTTAGTTCGATTGCGTAAACCGAAAGCAATCATAGCCCCGATCAATCCAAGGATTCCGGCGGATGCACCGAGCGATGGAGTCATCGACATGTACGCACTGAAAAGGAAGCCGCAAAACGTGGCCACAAAGTAAATCACCAGAAATCGCGCGGTACCGTAAGTGCGTTCAACTTCCGCGCCCAGGTCATTCAGCACCCACATATTCATTCCGATGTGGAGCAATCCGCCGTGCAGAAAACCGGCTGTAATCAGCCGCCACCATTGGTGCCCAATAAAGATGGCATAGGAATTCTTGAACCCCGCCTGCACCAATCGTTCATTCAGCTGACAGGCAATATAGATAGCGATGTTGATCAGCACGATCACCGAAGTGGTGAACTTAGCCGCGGGAATCAAGCCCGCGATCGGACTCGGGTTACGCTCATCCGCAACGCGTGGAGCAACCTTCTCATTGCAGTACGGGCATACTCGGTCGCTGGTGGTGATGAAGGCCCGGCACTGCGGGCACATTCTGCGTTTATCCAAAGTCGTTTTCCTTATGCGGCCGGACTGGTTGCCCGTGTCATCTTTTCGTGCTCTCTCACGAAGCGTTTCCGGTCGGTGTGCCGCACCAGCAAAGTACCCGCGGCCACTAATCCCAGGGAAAGCTTCAAAAGCTCCAGGCCGGACGAGATGCCGTGCAGCATCCAGAAATGCGCGTCGATGGGCAGGCGGCCCAGCCGCGTGATTTCAGGGGTCAGGTAGAAGCGCTGCACGGACAAAATCCCCAGCATCACAATGGTGAGGACCAATGCGGCGCGCGGTGCTTCTCCGCCGCCGAAGATGAAAACCCCAAGTATCGAGATGCCGAAAACGAATTGAAAGATTTCCCATTGCTCGAACAGAAACGCGTTCAGTTCGGCGACTTCAAGGCGCAGGAAGGTGCGTGCCTCCGTTCGGCCGCCAAGCGTGTGGACCTGCTGCGCGGCACTCACGCCGGCTGTATCCAGAAAACGGTCGACGGCGCGGAAATTCTGGATCACGCAGAAATCCAGCAGCACGCTGGCAGCCAGCCAGGCGCCCATCAAAAAGGATGCGAGTCGTCGATAATGCATTCGTTTTTTGCCTACACTAGAGTGTTGCATGCCGATTCTGATCAACCGACGCAAGTTTCTCTACGCGGCAGGCGCGGCCAGCCTGTTGCCGAAAACTCTTCACGCGAAACCCGAGCGCCAGAGATGGGCACTGCTCTCCGATACGCACATTTCGGAAGACCCGGAGTTCACCAATCGAGGCTTCTTCCCGGCGAGGAATCTGAAGACCGTGGCGGAGCAGATCGCGGTGTCGCATTGGGATCAACAGATTGTCAACGGCGACCTGGCGCTCAGAATTGGACAAGCCGCGGACTACCGCCGCTTCATGGATCTTACACAGCCTCTGGTCGCCGCCGCGCCGCTGGCTCTTTCCCTCGGCAATCATGATGACCGGCTCAATGCCATCGCCGCGCTGGGAGCAAAAGGCGCGGTCGCCGACAAGTGGGTCTCGACATTTGACGCCGGCCCTTTCCAGGTAGTAGTGCTCGATTCGCTCTTTCAAACCAATATGAGTGCGGGGTTGTTGGGTAAGTTGCAGCGCGATTGGTTGGCAACGTTCCTGGATGAACACGCCGGCAAGCCGGCGCTGGTGTTCGTGCATCACACGCTGGATGACTCCGATGGATCGCTCCTCGATTCAGACCGCTTCCTCAAAATCGTGACTTCGCGAAAGCAAGTCAAGGCGGTGTTCTATGGACACTCCCACGTGTATAAGTACGACGTGCAGGAGGGCCTGCATCTGGTGAATCAACCGGCCGTAGGTTATAACTTCTCGGACGATCAACCCGTCGGATGGTTGGAAGCCGAATTCACACCGGCGGAAGCCCGGATTACGTTGCACGCCATCGCCGGCAACAAGGCGTTAGACGGACAAACTAAGCTGCTCAGGTGGCGCTGAACTGACCGTGATGGCGATTTGTTTCTCGCCCAGATACTGATGTTTGGCGGTCAGCCGGATGGTTCCCGCCGCTTGCTTGGTCTTGATCCAGATACCACCGGCGCCGCCCACCAGGCCGAACGGGTTTTCACCAATGATCTCCCCCGGTCCCTCAAGCGAGAGGACAACGCAACCGCTGGCGAACTGTTGCGTATTGCCAAACTTGTCCGCCACCCGGAGAAGGACGCGCGTCACATCCGAGCCGTCGCCAATGAGAGTCAGGTCGTCTGGCTCCACTAACAGTTGAGCGTCCACCCCGCTGCCGGAAAGGGTGCGCGAGATGACCATCTTCCCGTTGATGAACCCGTCGATTTGCAGATCACCCCAGGGGTTCAGCGGAAGGTCGTCGAGCTTCAACAGGAACGGCGGATAGGCGAGATGAGCGAACTGTGCGCGGTCGGGATCTACCTCCAGCTTCAGCTTGCCGTCGTAGTAAACCTTCAAATGGTCACAGTTGGAACAGACCGGGACAATACCAGGACCGCCCGCGCCGGAGTGGTCGCCAGACGACCAGTTGAATGCGGGTTCCAGAACAACCTCTTCGGCGGGATCGCACTGCGACTTATAGAAGCCCGCCGCGGCCTTCGGGATGCGAAAGATATCGAATACGCCGTGATAGCAGATGTGGTCGCCGGAGCCGAAATTCTTGTGCGTGTTGTAATCGAACGCGCACCATCCGATGCCGCCTGCGTATTGGTCGTCCGAAGCCAGCTGGTTATGAATGCGCGCGTGGCGCAGCGTATGTTCCGCGACGCGCTCTACCTGGTCAAAGCGCTTGGTAGAGTAAGTGTGGCCCACAAATTCCGTGTTGAGATACTTCGGGTGATTCGGCTTCCTCAACGGGAAGCCGAAATCATTCATGGTGAAAACGTCTTCCAGAAAATCCGAGTCATACAGATAGCGGATTCCTCCGGTCGCCCGGGCTGGGTCCAGTTCGTGCGCCAGCTTATTGGTGCGCAGATAGAACTCGTGATTGTCCTGCGACTCATTAATGCGCACGCCCCAAAGGATGATGGAAGGATGGTTCCAGTCCCGGCGAATCATTTCGCCCACGTTACGGACGGAAATATCCTGCCAGGGATTCTCGCCAATGTGCTGCCAGCCGGGGATCTCCTCCAGAACCAATAGGCCGAGTTCGTCGCAGGCGTCGAGGAAATGGCGCGACTGCGGATAGTGCGAGGTGCGCACCAGGTTGATGTGTGTGGCTCTCAGGATCTGCGCATCACGGCGTTGCGCCCGCCAGGGCATTGCTCCGCCCACATACGGGAAGGTCTGATGGCGGTTGAGCCCTCGGAGTTTGAGGTGCTCGCCATTGAGATAGAAACCTTTGCCGGTGAACTCAGCTTGCCGGAATCCGATGCGCGTTTTGTATTCGTCAACGGGCTGGCCTGCGGATTCGAGCCGCACCACGACGTCATAGAGCTTGGGTTTGCGCAGGTTCCACAGTTCGATGCTGCCAAGGTGGGTTAGCGGAATAATGAACGGGTCTTGGGGTTCGCCGAGAATCTGGTGTGTTCGCGCGACGACGTTCGAACCATCGCGTAATTCTATTGAGACGGAGGGGGAAGAAATCGGGCGATCTTTACTGAGATGGACGCGCACGTCGACCCGGCGGTTGGCGTTTAACACATCCACCGGCTGAGCGTAAACATTCTCGATGAATACATCCGGCACTACCCTTAGCGAAACTTCCCGGTAAATTCCACCGAACGTGAGGTAATCGATGTTATCCCCGAACGGCGGTATGTCGGGACGCTCGGTGGAATCCAGGTGAACGGTCAGAACGTTCTTGTCCGACCAATTGATGTGGGGTGTGAGTTCAAATGAAAAGGGTGTGTATCCGCCCTTGTATTCCTCGAACCTGTGCCCATTGATCGTGACAGTGGAAGCGGTCATGGCGCCTTCAAAATCGACGAAGATGCGCTTGCCTCTCAGTGCCGCGGGAAGGCGGAAATCGCGCCCGTATACGGAGACGTATTGGTACGTGGTCTCGTCAAAGCTGTGCCATGGCAGAACGGCGTTAGTGTGAGGCAGCGTCACATTCTGGGAAGTGGACCCGTTCTGTCCGTTGAAGCCCCAGCCGTGGTTTATGGGCAAGATCTGTCGCAACGGACCGGTAGCGGATTGGGCTTCTAGAAGTTGATCGAGAAGGGTGATCCCTGCGACCGATGCGCCCAGAAAATGGCGTCTGTTCATAAACCGAGACTGTATCAAACATTTCTCCACGGCAGAGCAACCTATACTGATGAGAAGGCCGAGCCGCCTTCCCCGCCCCGCCGCGAGAACAACTCACCGTTCCACAGGAGACTTCGATATGAGTGACCCGGCCACCGCCCTCGCGCGGGAAGTTTTGACTATTGAAGAGATCGGACTGCTGGCCGAGCAGAATGGAAAGCCAGCGGAGACCCTCATGAAAGTGGTGGCGCTGATTGCGCGCCGCTTCGGCACTGAGGTTTGTTCCGCCTATCTGTTGGAGCCCGACCGCGCTAACTTGGTGCTGGCTGCCACTGTTGGACTGCGTCGCGAATCGGTGGGGACGGTGAGGTTAGCTCTGCACGAAGGCTTGGCTGGCTTGGTTGCTGAACAAGTCCGTCCGGTGGCCGTGGAGCAGGTGAAAAATCATCCGCGATTCAAGTACTTCCGCGAGGCCGGTGAAGACGCGTTCCAGTCCTTTTTGGGAGTCCCTCTGCTGGATCGCGGCGTCCTGCAAGGCGTGCTGGTGATTCAGACACACGACCCGCGGGTATTTACGGAAGACGAGGTTCAGACGCTGGTGGAAGCAGCGTCGCAGGTGGCGCCCGTGGTAAGCGAGGCGCGGACCTTGGATCGCTTTATCGCGCCGACGCAGGAGAAGCTTTGGTCGTTGGCGCGCAACCTTTGGTGGAGTTGGGATCACGACACCACCAGTCTCTTCCGCGACCTGGACCCCGTAGGTTGGCGCAAGCTGAGCCACAATCCGATCGCGCTGTTGAGTAAGATGTCTCTGGAAGTCATCGAGAAGCGCGCCGCCGAGTTAGTGCTCCACAGCCGGATCAACTACGCATACCGGCGCCAGCAGGAGTATTTGAAGTCGGATCGCACATGGGGCGCGACGCACGCCGGAGTGCTGCGGCCGCGCCCGGTGGCTTACTTTTCGGCTGAGTTCGGCATGCATGAATCCGTGCCGATTTATTCCGGTGGGCTTGGTGTCCTCTCCGGGGATCACATCAAGAGTGCCTCGGACCTTGATATTCCTTTAGTCGGCGTCGGTCTGTTCTATGGTCAAGGATATTTCCGCCAGCGCCTTGATCGAAGCGGGTGGCAGCAGGAAGAATATCTACAGACCAACGTGAACGGGCTCCCCATGGAGCCGGCGATTGGAATCAACGGGCAGCCCGTGACGGTACAGATTGAGACCCGCGGCGGTGTTATTCGAGCCAAGGTTTGGCGCATGAAAGTGGGCCGCTGCGACTTACTTCTGCTGGATTCCAACGTGGATGGGAATGCGCCGGAAGACCGCGAACTCACTTCCAGGTTATATGGAGGGGACGGGCGCGTGCGCATCCGCCAGGAGTTACTTCTGGGTGTAGGCGGCTTCCGCGCGCTAACAGCCATGGGAATCACTCCCGCGGTGCTGCATTTGAATGAGGGGCACAGTGGGTTTGCGGTGCTGGAAGCCATTCGGCAGCGCATGCAGGATGAAGGCACGGGCTTCGATGAGACGGTTCCCAGAGTATCGCGGCAAGTGGTGTTTACCACTCATACGCCAGTACCCGCGGGACACGACCGCTTCAGCGCCGGACTGATCGAGGAACATCTTGGCCCCCTCGCCGATTCCATGGGCCTGTCGCAATATCGCTTGATGGAACTAGGCCGCGAAAACGGAGGCAACCAATACGAAGAGTTCTGCATGACCGTCCTGGGCTTGAAGTTGGCGCGCCGCACCAACGCGGTGTCGGCGCTGCATGGCGAGGTATCCCGGGAAATGTGGAAAGGTCTGTATCCCGGTAAGTCCGAAGACGCGGTGCCTATCGGACATATCACGAATGGCGTCCATGTCCCTTCGTGGCTTGCCCCGCAGATGTTTCGCCTCTACGACCGGCACTTAGGCCCAGGCTGGGCTGAACATAGCGGTGAGGCGAAGATATGGGAGCGCATCGAGAGCGTGGATGATGCGGAGCTGTGGGAAACTCATCTGAGTTTGAAATCGTGGCTGCTGGATTTTGTGCGCCGCCGCGCGCGTGAGCAAGCGGAACGGCGGAACGAGCCGGCGGAGGTTTTGCAGGCCTTCGATCGCGTGTTAACGCCCGATGCCCTGACTATTGGTTTCGCGCGCCGCTTCGCCACTTATAAACGGGCTAACCTGATTCTGAAGGATATTGAGAAACTGGGCGCGATGGTGAACGATCCCAAGCGGCCGGTGCAGTTTGTCTTTGCAGGCAAGGCGCATCCGCGCGACGAGCCCGGGAAGCGCGTGTTACAGCAAATCGCCGAGCTGATGCGCGACAAGATGTTCGCCAACAAGTTCGTATTCGTCGAAGACTATGACATCGACGTAGGCCGTCACTTCGTCATGGGTGTCGACGTGTGGCTGAATAACCCGCGCCGCCCTCTGGAAGCATCCGGAACCAGCGGCCAGAAGGTGGTTTTGAACGGCGGCCTGAACCTGTCCGTGTTGGATGGTTGGTGGGCGGAGGCCTACGATAGCCTCAATGGATTTGCCATCGGGACAGGACGCACGCATTCCAATATGGATGTGCATGACTCGCGCGATGGCGATGACCTGTATCGCGTACTTCTGGAGGAAGTGATTCCGCTCTACTACCAACGCGACCGGGACGGCTTGCCCCGCGGTTGGATCAAGCGCATGAAGCGGACCATCCGCACACTGGGCTGGCGATTCAACGCCAACAGGATGGTGATGGACTACACGCTAAAATGCTATGTTCCCGCCGCGGGGGGAACGTCAAGCGATATGAGTGCGGCGCACTGAGAAAACAGCATGACAGAACATGACGGTGAGTTAGTCCGATACATCAATTTAAAGCTGGCGGCGTTGGGCCAGCCCACCAGCCAGGCGACGGCGGATCCATATTTTCTGGATATCGCCGGACCGCTGCTGAGGAATTACTACCAGAAAGGTCAACTGCTGGGAGACCGGCTGTGTCCCGTCGACTCGCGGATTCAGGCGTTTCTGGATCGTTACTTAGCAGGCAAAGCGCCCAGGTTGCCTGCTAAGACTTTCGTGTTGGACCGGCCTGGTATGGCGCGCGCAATGTCGCTTCCGCCGGATAAGGACCGGCTCTCCTCGCCTTATCTGGAATCCTATCGTGTTTATCAGGGCGTGCTTCACAATCCACGAAGCGACCGGCGGACAACCAAAGGAATCTTCCATATTGTGGAAGGCGGCTTCCCGGTTCCAGCCGATAAGATCGCGGCCCCCAAGATAGCGTTCGCGAACTTACTCGCCGCGGCGTTTCATCCGCCTCTCGAAGCGTTGACTTTACCGTTTACCGCTACTCAACCGGAACAGGTCAGGTTGTTTGTCAGTTTGCTGTTGCGCCCGTTAGTTTGTCCGGCCACTGCGAATGATCCGGCCAAGTCAATGGAGACTCGCTTTTTTGCGCCGGCGAGCATGGTGAGTAACCTTGATTTCGTGGAAGGCATCTTCGGGAACGGAGGCGATCCCGATTTGCCTGAGAACGATGCAGGCCTGGATGGGCCGCACTGGACCGGGCACACTGGCTGTATCATACTGGCGCCGCATCTGGTTGGCGCGAAGAAGAAAGACGTGGGCCTGCCACATTATGACCACGCGACGGAACGGCAGCGTCGGGACGGCATGTGCTGGCGTGATGCGGACGAGAAGTACAACGGTGGCAGCGCGTTCAAGCTAACGTGCCGCGACCATGACGGGGTGATGGTCACCATCATCGCGGACAGTTACTACGGCTATTGCAAGAAAGAGATCAAGACACAGATCAGCTTCGCTGCTAACTTATACGGGTCATGCGAGGAAGAGCACGCGGGAGGCGCGATCGCATTTCCGGCTTACGTGCTGGGCCGCCAATTCTTCGCCGGCCGCACCGTGCTGACCAAGCCCGTGAAGTTTCGCGAGGCGATGGAGTGGCTGGGAGACAGGGTGGACATTCAACCCCACGGATTTGCGCGCGACCGCCAATATCCCGACATTCTGTACGTGCCCGAGAACGCGGAATTCCGGGTCCGTGATTCTTCCGTGAAGTGGCAGCTGCCAGGTGGAGAATGGCATCAACTCCACCTTCGCGCGAATGAGACGTATGTGCTGCCGTGGGGCACGAAAATCCGTATCGAGAAACAAACGGATGGAACCGCATGGCGTTTGATCGCGTCCCGCGCGGATGGAATTCTCTGCCACAAGCCGTGCACCGTGTCGGGCGGGGGCAAGTCGGAAATTTCTAAATCCATCGCCAGTATCATTCTCCGCGGACCCATCTTTGTGACGGACTACTTCAAGGACATGGATCAGGTGGAAGAGATCCTTAAGAAGGATTTTTCCACGATTTATGTGCGGCCGGTTTCCGAGAAGCGCGCCAGGCGGCCGATCCTGAGTCCCGAACGTTCCCTCGGTTCCGTGATCAAGCTGATGACGCGCTCGCCGGATTACACCGAAGAACACAACGCATGGCTGGCCACGGTTCCCCACACTGTCAGGCAGTTACTGATCGCGGTGAAACGCTATTACTTGCAGGAGTGGGGTCAGAACTGGCGTGAGCACTTCAGCGTAGACCGCATCAATGGATTGCTTGGACATGAGCTGAAATTTGAAAGTCAAAAGCTGCTGGGGAATTACCTCCGCATGGGTTATGACCCGGATGGATCATGGCGCATTTACAAGCTGCGGCCAGACTTCAATCCGGCTGACAAGGTGCAGATGGAAGACGACATTACGGTGTCCGTAGTTCTTCCGGCAGATAGCTTGACTAATCTAGACCCCGAGTATCTAAACAAGAGTGTCAAGTTGGTGAGTAATTGCGAGAGCTTGCTGTTCCAGCGGCCGGACGACGCCATCCATCGCGGATTTGACAAGGACGCCGAGGCGGATATCGCTTCCGACGGCGTCTTCATTTCGAACTTTGAGCCGTTGACGGCGGAAGACGTACAGGCGATCGTGGACGACATCGTGGAGTTCGATAAGTACACGGCGCCAATGAAGCACTTACTTACGAGCTTTCTGGAAAAGAAAGCGCCGGAATTCGCGGTTTCATCCGCGCATCCGCGCATCGTGGATGGCGGCCCGTCAAAAAACCCACGGTATCTGCAAAAGCGAACGGATCTGGCAAACCCCCGTCACGTTCATCTCGCCGAGATGGGCACCCGGCTGGCTCGCGAGATTCCATCGCACCGTCCGGCATACTTTCCGGTGAACGCCGTGTTGCCGGGGCGCCGCAACAACCCACCGGACACAAAGGCTGGTATTCCGCCCTTGGCGGTCTATAACCCGATCCATTACCAGGAGCTGCCCGAACTGTTCATGGACTTCATCTGCAGCTTGACTGGCAAGTCGCCATCGACAACAGGTTTCGGCAGCGAGGGTGCTCTCACGAAGGGGCCTTTCAATGCCATGCCGCCGGTGATCGACGTCAACAATGCACTTGCCTCGGCAATTCTAACTGGATACGAAGGCTTCACGACGGCGGCTGGCTATGTCGGGCCGAAGTATCGGGTGGATCACGATAACAGCATGCTGGTTCCTGAATTGTGGTGCCGCATGCGCGTCGCGGAGCGCGACGCCTCTTTCTTAATCGACAACGGATATCTGGAGAAGATCGACGACTTCAAGTATGAAGGGCGCACGATTCGCGCGAGCCGGCTGGGCTATCGTATTACCGCTTCCTTCGTGGACCGGTTCCTGGGGCGAATTTTCGAGATGCCGGCAGCCGTATTTCCGGAAGAGCTGTTACGTCCGGAAAAGCAGGATCCGGAAGTTTTCGCGACGGGAGTGGATGCCATTGTAGAAGCGCAGCGCGTGGTGGCGATGAACTACTTCGACGATGGAAGCGTTGACGCCGCGTGCCCGCCGGTAAAGGCTTTGCTGCACATGATGGCCTATGGCGCCTATGATGGCATGCGTGAAAACGACGCGGCCTTCCGGTCCCTGTTTACCCGCGATTCTCTACTGGGGAGCGATTGGTACCGCGAGCGTTTGCGCGCCAAGCAAGCCCAGGACACTCTTCTTTGGACGCGCCACGTCAAAGCGTTGCAGGAGGCCCCGGACGCGGGATGGCAGGACAAGTTGAGCGCGGCGCTCGCCAAGCTGGCGGATGTCAGCAGCCATCGATATTTGGAAGGATTAGTCGGTACCATCGGAACCGACCCCTCCGTCGTTAGGATGAGTATCAAAACAGCCGCGTATTAGTGGAAAATAGACACAATAAACCCTTGTATTCAAACCCAATCCAGCATATACTCCGCCCATGCTGGATGAATCCGGCACGGAGGGGAACGATGCAGGTGGTAGATCCGGTATCGGGGATATTGAAGGGAAAAGGCGGCCAGGTCTGGTCGATTTCTCCCAGCGCAACAGTCTATGAGGCGCTCCAATTGATGGCCGCCAAGGAGGTGGGGGCTCTTCTGGTGATGGAGGGCAGTCAGATCGTGGGTCTTCTATCGGAGCGCGACTACGCCCGCAAAATCATGCTAATGGGGCGTTCGTCCAAGGAAACGGAAGTCAGCGAGATCATGGCGCAGGCGATGACGGTAAGGCCGAATTGCTCCGTGGATGAAGCCATGCGGATGATGACTGAGAATCGGGTGCGTCATTTGACGGTGGTGGATGGCGGAAAGGTGGTGGGTATGATTTCCATCGGTGACCTGGTCAAATGGGTCATCACCTCGCACGAAAAGACCATCGAGCAGTTACAGAGTTACATCGCCAGCGGCGCGTAACAAGGCTTTTACCGTCTCAACTGTATCCGCCTCGTCCGCGCGTTTGTCGGTCCTCCAGCGAGCCATGCGAGGGAAGCGCACGGCTATGCCGGATCGGTGTCGCGGGCTCTTCTGAATTCCCTCGAAGGCAATTTCGAACACAAGCTCCGGCTTCACGGAACGCACGGGCCCGAACTTATCAATGGTATTTCGGCGAACGAACGCGTCCACCTTGCGGATCTCAGCGTCACTGAGACCGGAGTAGGCTTTCGCGAAAGGCACTAACTCGCCTTGGTCCCAGATGCCGAAGGTGTAGTCGGTGAAAAGGGACGCCCGCTTACCGCTGCCCGGCTGAGCGTACATCAGAACCGCGTCAACCGAGTAAGGCTCGATCTTCCACTTCCACCAATCGCCGCGGCGTCTACCGACTCGATAAGGCGAACCGAGACGCTTGAGCATGAAACCTTCGACGCCGCGTTCGCGGGAAGTGCTGCGGAGTGATTCTAACTCTTCCCATGAGGCTGCTTCAATGGTAGGCGACAGCACGATATGTCCGGCTTGAGATACCGCACCAACGATCTCGATAAGTCTCACGCGTCGCTCTTCCAAAGGGGACTCACGAACATCGCGGCCCGCATGCTCAAGTAAGTCATATGCCACTATAGCCGCGGGAACATCGCGCAGCATCTTCTCCGAAAGAATCTTGCGGCCAATGCGGCGCTGCATTTGAGCGAATGGCAATGGCGCCGCATTCTTCCAGGCGACTATCTCCCCGTCAATCACGGTGCCTTCCGGAAGCAATGAGCCGACCGCCTCGATTTCCGGAAAACGCTCCGTGATTAAGTCCTCTCCGCGCGACCAAAGAAATGTGTGCCAGCGACGCCGGATCAGTTGCGCACGGATGCCATCCCACTTCCATTCCACCTGCCAGTCGCGGAGGTTTTCGAGTTGGCGAATGTCGCCTTCAATAGGATAGGCCAGGCAGAACGGGTAGGGACGGCTGACATCGGCATCCCGCGAATCCGCACCTATTAACTGCGCATGGAAGTCGGGTGTAGGCAACCAATCGCCCATCAGCCGGTGGGATATTACATTGGCGTCGATGCCACTGGCCTGAGCCACCGCGCGGACGACAAGGCTTTGCGAAACGCCCACGCGAAATGCCCCGGTTATTAACTTATTCCAGACGAATCGTTGACGCTCATCCATTTCGCGCCACGCGCCTATAAGAGATTCGCGGCGATGCGCATCATCCCAATCGCGCAAGGGAAGCAAGCGCTGTTCCACCCAGTAATGCAGCGGTAGATTGGTGGTCGTCGTGGGCGCGGGCAGCAGCAGCGCGATTAATTCGGCCAGGTCGCCGACGGCCTGATACGACTCGTCAAAGAGCCACTCGGGGACAGCGCTTTCTTCGATGGCCCAAGCACAAAGTTTGCGAGTCTCAATGAGCCGCTTAGGCCGCCGCCCTATGAGAAAGTTGATCGCCCAAATAGCGTCTTCCGGCGGCACATCGGCGAGATACGCGGCGATAGCGTCCACCTTGACACTGGTCTTGGTAGTTTCGTCAAGAGTAGTGTATAAGTCGGCAAAGCGCCTCATTCTGAGCTCGTGGTTTCGGTGTCGCCGGATTCATCACGCTCACCCTCGAAGCGCGTCTCGAGCGCCTTGGCTTCCAGGCCATGCTCAGTTAACCACCGCACCAGCGGAGCGCGATACCCGTGAGTAACCATCACGCACTGCGCCCCCGTCGCTTCGATAGCGGATAGCAGCCCAGGCCAATCGGCGTGGTCCGACATCACGAAGCCATGGTCGATGGAGCGCCGCCGGCGGGTGCCGCGGATGCGCATCCAGCCCGAGGCGAAGCCGGTGGATACTTGACCGAACTTACGTAGGTAAGGGCCGTCATTGGCGCTTGGTGGAGCGATGATGATTGCTCGCGCCCAATCGAAACCTTTCTCCATTTCGCCGGCGTAGTCAGTGGGAGGAAGTGTCACGCCACTTTGGCGGTAGACCCGGTTGATGTTCTCAACCGCGCCATGGCACAGGATAGGACCGATGTTGGGGTCGATCCCTGAGATCAAACGTTGCGCTTTGCCCAGCGAGTAAGCGAACAAAGCGCTGGCATGCCCCTGGCTTTGATTGCCGCGCCACCAGGCATTGATGGCGGCGAATGTCTCGGCCTGCGGGCGCCACCGGTAAATAGGCAGACCGAAGGTAGATTCAGTAATGAAAGTGTGGCAGCGGACCGGCTCGAAAGGCCGGCACGTAGGGTCAGATTCCAACTTATAATCGCCCGATACCACCCATGTTTCTCCTTCGTGTTCCACGCGGATCTGGGCGCTTCCAAGGATATGCCCGGCAGGATGCAACGAAACCGTTACTCCGTCGAAGGCAAGCCTCGCGCCCCAGGCGATGGTTTGGATGACCGCTTCCGGCCCGATGCGGGCTCGTAGAACGCCTGAGCACTCTTCAGAGCAAAGATAACTACTGCACCCCGGATGGGCATGATCGGAATGAGCGTGAGTGATCACCGCGCGGTGCACCGGGCGCCAGGGGTCGATGTAGAAGTCCCCTGCTTCGCAATAAAGGCCGTTGGGGGTGACGCGGAGCATTGGCGTGGAATCTATTTTCAGTATAAGTATCGCGGAACGATTTGCCGGGTTGTCACGTAATCTCGACTTGTGCAACTGACCGTGGATCGACTTGCGAAAAGATACCGGGCCCATTTTTGGGGCTTGAAGGAATTCAGTCTCACCGTTGGGTCGGGGGTGCTTGGGTTGCTTGGCCCTAACGGTGCAGGTAAGTCCACTCTGATGCGAATCCTGGCTACCGTGACACGCCCCAGCGAAGGCCGCATGCTGTGGGATGGCGTCGATGTGGGCAAGTCGCCCGACGCTCTCCGGTCTGTCCTAGGGTATCTGCCACAGGACTTCGGGGTCTATCCTAACTTGAACGCAATCGAGTTTCTGGAGTATCTCGCAGCTGTGAAAGGGCTGCGGAAACCACGCCAGAGAATCACCAACTTACTGGAACTGGTGAACTTGACAGACGCGGCACGCAGGCCCCTGGGGAGTTATTCGGGTGGCATGCGGCAGCGGGTTGGAATCGCGCAGGCGCTGCTGAACGACCCGCGGTTGCTGATCGTTGATGAACCAACTGCGGGCCTCGATCCGGAGGAAAGGTTGCGGTTCCGCAATCTGCTTTCCGAACTGGCGGGTGACCGAATCGTGATCCTTTCTACGCATATTGTTTCAGATATAGAGGCTGTGGCTTCGCGGATTGCCATCATGAAGTCCGGTCGGCTGGTAGCGTGCGATCCACCCGAGGCTCTTCTTCAATCGGTCGCGGGGAACGTATGGGAAATCGTGCTTCCCAGCGCGGATTTGGCCGCTTTGAGGGAGCGGTACCTGGTGGGCGGCACGGCGCACCGGGTGGACGGAGTGCACGCCCGCGTCATTTCCACCAACCCGCCCGAGCGTCCCGCGAGGAATTTGGAACCTACATTGGAGGACGCGTACCTATGGGCGCTTCAATGATCGTCTCATTACTCGCGATCGCACGGGCGGATTTTCTCGACCGGGTGAGGCGCTATAGCTTTCTGGTCACTTTTCTCTTCTCTATCTTCCTTGGATATGGCGCGGCTACCGGCACGATCGCGATGCGAGTAAGTAACTCGCGCGGCCTCTATACTCCGGCGTGGGTCGGAACATCTGTGGCGTTAGTGGCCGGGTGCTTTGTCTCCCTCGCTGGATTCTATGTTGTAAAAAACTCCGTGGAGCGCGACCGGGCCACCGGCGTTGGCCAGATTCTCGCTGCGAGTCCGATGTCGAAGGTCACTTATGCGTGCGGCAAGTGGCTAAGCAACGTGACTGTCCTGATGGCTCAGCTTGCCGTACTGGCCATTGGTGCGGCGGTCATGTTCTGGGTTGTGGGAGAAACCCCGCACCTGGATCCTTGGCAGTTACTTTCTCCCTTTCTCTTGTTGGCCGTGCCCATGATGGCGCTTACTGGCGCATTCGCCGTGGCATTTGAAACGTTGCCTGGCTTGAGGGGCGGCCTGGGTAATGTCCTGTGGTTTTTTCTCTACACGGTCCTGGTGTCCTTGCCAATCATAACCAGGAACCAGCAGATTGACCCCATGGGCTTTCTGACGGTGATGAACAGCCTGAAGCCATTGGCAGTGCGGGCGATTCCTAACTACACGGAAGCCTTTTCTTTGGGAATCAATGACGCCCATCTGCAGGTTGTCCGAGGACTGCGCTGGAATGGCGTCTCCTGGGACGCTACTGCTGTCCTGATCCGGATTGGCTGGATCGTTGTGAGCTTCGGTTTGGTATTCGTGGCAGCGCTCGCCTTCGACCGCTTCGACCGCAGCCCCGCGCCCTCCAAGGTCGGGAGAACCCGGTCGGCTGTAATCACGGCGGCCGCGCTGCCAAGCTCCGAAGTGCATTGGACCGGGTGGGCGCATGTACCTGATCGGTTTTCGTTCACCAGTATGTTAGTCGCTGAGCTCAAGCTTTCGCTGAAAGGCTATCGATGGTGGTGGTACTTGGGCGCCCTTGGTCTGATCATCGGACAACTAGCCGCTCCCCTGCCGGTCGCCCGAGGGCCCTTGCTGGCCGTTGCGTGGATCTGGCCGGTGCTCATCTGGTCTGGCATGGGGGTTCGAGAAACGCGCTACGGAACGGAGCAACTAATTGCGTCGTCTGCCAATAGCCTGGGGCGCCAGCTCCCGTCCTGCTGGCTGGCCGGAGTGTTTGTAGCCGCGGGTTGCGGCGCCGGCGCAGCTGTTCGGCTTACGATTGCCATGGATTTTCCGGCAGTCGCCGCTTGGATAGCGGCCGTTCTCTTGATACCCGCGCTGGCTCTGGCGTTGGGTGTGTGGACAAGGTCCAGTCGCGCCTTTGAAGCTGTATTCACGGTGCTGTGGTACGTGGGCCCGATGAGCCGCACGGTCGGCCTCGATTTCACAGGCAGCGCAAATGGCAGCGGTACATTGCGGTTCGCGATCGTCTACCTGGCGCTCGCCGTGTTCCTGGTAGGGTTCGCGTTCCCCGGCAGGAGCCGTCAATTGGCCCGTTAAGCCGGAACAAGATTGCGGTAAGTGGTGTCTACTGCAATGAAATCAAACACGCACAATTGAGCGCGGCCGGCCTCTCTCTTTTGTGGCGAGAAAGAAAAACTCGCCATGTTCGAACAGACCTTTATCGCCACGCAAAAAACGAGGCGGGAGCGTGCTATCGCTCTCGCATTAGTCATCCAGGCCATCGTAGTCACCGGCGTTGGTTTACTCCCCTTGCTGGGAGTGGAACCGCTTGGACCAATCAAGCAGTTCGTGGTCTTACCGCCGGTGAAGATGGCGGCCGAACCTGTACCTCCGGCTGAGACCAAACCAACGCAGAGTACCAGCACTTTGACTAGAGTCTTCCAACCACCATCAATCAAGCCGCTCACTGCGAACGACACGCGGGTCATCAGTCTTGACCACGTCGGAATTCCGGGACCTTTGCCCGCCAGTTCGGACAGCCTTGGGAGTTTTCCGGTTGGACTGCCGGTTGGCGAAATTCGCGTCGACCCGCCACACCCGCCGCCATCCCGGCCAAAACCGCCATCCCTTCCCGTGCGGCTGACCAGTACCATCGCCCAATCCCAGTTGATCTACGGGCCCAAGCCCGCTTATCCGCAACTCGCCATTGTTTCGCGTTCAGAGGGCACTGTGAAATTACAGGCAATTATCAACCGGGAAGGCAAAATTGAAAATCTTCATCTGATGAGCGGGCCTGCTTTATTAGTCAACGCGGCGATGGAGGCGGTGCGCACCTGGCGCTACCGGCCCTTGCTGTTGAATGGCGAACCGGTGGATGTGATTACTGAGATTGATGTAATATTCACGCTACAGAGATAGGATGAGTTCCTTCCGGAATGCTAACTAAGTTCGGACTTTTCCGCGTCTGATTCCGAAGCAAGAAGTGCTTCAGCCTCTTCTTCGCTCAGGCTTTCCACCTCGGCCAGGAGCGCAGCATACTCAGAGTCATCCACCTGACCTAACTCAAACAGCTCTATCGATCGAGCCAGTTCAGCAACAGTAAGCGCGCCCGTGTAAACGGCTTCCAGAGGTAACTCAATGGCCAGTTCTTTATTGAGGCGTGAGACAAGTTGCACGGCAAGAAGGGAATGTCCCCCCAGATCGAAGAAGTTATCGTTGGCGCCAATATGCGTCACGCCCAAAAGTTCGGTCCAAAGCGAGGATAGCCGGCGCTCCAGGTCGGTCCGGGGTGCTTGATAACTTGCTCGTCGGTAGTCACGGCCGGCCTTGCGGGCATTCACCGCGGCGAGTAAGTCGGCTGGGCGGCGCAGCTCTGCGATACGCTGATAGTTCGGAGGGCGCTGGGTTGATTGGCCACGCGGTGCCGCAATGGCGTGCGGCCGCATTGCGGATGGCTTGTATTCGAGCCGGGAGAGTTCGTCCGCCGGGAAGACAAAAGGACCTTCCCCATCCGCGGCCGCCATCAGAAAATCGTGCGCCGGAACGTTCTTCGCCGTGCTTTCGAATTCCACATGCACTGACGCAAGTCCGTGTTCCAGAGCAACTTCCCCGATGCGCCGCAGCATGCGGTGTTCGACGCCTCGCCCTAGGGCGCGGCAACTCAGCATGAAGCTATCCACCACTAACTCCGGGCCGCTCTCGGTCAGGAGCATCGCTCCAACCAATCCATAGTCGCCCAGCCGGTCGCGAACCTTCACGGCGAGTCCGAAGCCCTTCTCAAGAAACGCACGAATGTCGGCTTCACTGCGGCGGCGCGTCGTGGTGTTCATCTGATTGGTGCGCTGCGTGAGTTGCGCGATGCGGGCGACGTGGGCTTGCTCGATGGGTGTGATCGTTATCTTCAACTCGAGCCCCGCAAGGAACTCGTCAAGACTGCGCGCCTGCCGCGCTTCCCCGGTACGCCGGGCTTCACTCGCGTAGGATTCCGCGCGTGCCAGGTCTTCAGCCGTCAATGCCTGCGCGGTGTCGAACGCCCACACATGATCCAGAAATGCGGGGATCAAAACGTCGTCGGCCGGTAACGCGACAGCAACAACGCTCGGGAGTTCGGCCGCAACCTCGCCCACTTCCTTGGCGTCGTTGTCCAGAAACACAAAGCTGTCGAGCCCCAGGTTGAGGTCGGCGGCGATGGATTCCAGGCTCCGCGATTTCGGTTCCCAATGGATTTGGCGCGATGCGAAATCGCCCAAGTGGAGCGGGAACTCGGGATGTTGCCGGAACGTCTCCAAGACGTCCGCTTCGTTGTTCTTACTGGCGATTGCGAGCAACCGGCCGCTCGATCGCTGCTCCTTCATGAACTGCTGCAACTGGCGTCGCGAGGCATCCAGCACGATACCCTGTGGTCCGTCTTCACCGCAGACTCCGCGCCACAGCGTGTCATCACAGTCGAGAGCGATTACCTTGCAGGATGATCGATGCATCGCTCGCGCCAGATGGGAGGCCAGCGCGGCATAATACTCCGCAGTGTAAGGGATGCCGCCTAACTCATGGGCGCGCGGATCCAAAGGCTCGGCAACCGCATAATGCCGGTCCAGTTGGTTTCCCGACAACACCGAGACGCGCGTTTCTAATGAAAGGCGGGCGCGCAGAGCCAGTTCGACAGCCTCGGAATGTGGCGCGCATATCTGAACCAGAAGGTTACCCGTCGAGCCCAGCAGCGCGTCCGCAAATGAATCCAACGAGTCTTGAATATCGCTGGCGCGCGCAAGCACAATATGAGCCGCGTCCGGCGTACGGGCGAATACGCTTTGCGGATCGAGTAGCGTCTGGAACACCTGCGCGAAGGGCGCGAACTCCACGGTCCCTTGCCATCCAAGCAGATCAAACAGGAACTCCAGCGGTTCCTGAAGAGGTTCAGCGGTGAAGAATGAACTGATGGCGGCGCGGGCGGCGGGCATCCTCTCTTCAGACTAATCGATGGCCATCAGCTCTTTGAGCCGCGCGTAACCCGCTCTGCTGATCGGGATCTGCGTGCCATCCGTCAAAACCGCCAGCTTCGTATCCTTCGTATATGGCTCAATCTTGACTATCTTCTCGATATTCAGCAGATAAGACCGGTGCACGCGGACGAAGCGGGCCGGGTCGAGTGAAG
>Ga0326727_10006772_pt1 | contig 31036 bp, 31 predicted proteins | sample MB2enrmetagenome_FD_207643 | JGI IMG/M metagenome (GOLD analysis project Ga0326727, IMG submission 207643) | Lab enriched peat soil microbial communities from McLean, Ithaca, NY, United States - MB29MY | ecosystem: Environmental > Terrestrial > Soil > Wetlands > Peat | place: USA: New York... | reverse complement strand
GTCAGATTCTTTCCTGACAGGCAGGATGGCAAGCGATCGGGATCGGGTACGGATCGCCCCGGTCACTCTGTAGATTTGCTCTGGCGGGCAGAACCAAGATGTTCGGGCACTTGCAAACACCTCGGGTATCTTAACTGAGCAAGCTGTTGGAGTTTGCCGAGTTGGCTAACGCGCGGGGCTAAGACGCCCAGTCATGCCAGGAGTCAAAGGAAGGTGCCCTTGAACTCGCATATCAAACCTCTTAAGCGGTAAGCGTAATATGCCTCGAGCATGGAGTGTTTTGGCCCACAGACAGGGTCTGGATGCTCATCTTTTCGTAGCCCTGTCGGTGCCACAAACGATGGAGAATCGCGGCTTGCCGTTTCAAATCGGAAACGACTCTTTTTTCTGCTAAGTTCATGTGTGCCAATAGTTTCGAGAAAAACTGAAGAATGCTCAACCGGACACCACTGCCCATAGGTCACTGGTCTCCAGGCGCTCACAACCCAGCGGCCGGCTTTGTTGCAGTCGACACATTACGCCACACTCCTGTAACAGATTGGAAACAGGGTAGATAAGTTCACGAACTTGCGCTTTGAGCTTGAACACAGAGTCTTGCATATGGAATTGGAAAGCCATTAACCAATGTTGGTAATGGTTTTCACTCCTCTCATGAATGACGCGATTTCTATGCTGCGTAACGTCACAGCAGGCCAACCACATTGTTCCCTAATAGACTTACAATCATTCACTTACAAAGACGGTTGGTGTATACGATTTGTCATTCCTGAGGTGCCGATATGGCAGGCAGATTGCGAATAGGGCTGCAGACGTTCGTGACGTTTATGGCGGTAGCTTAGGAAGTGCCAGTAGGGCCAAACGGGACCACGGACTTTCAACGGGAGCCTCTGGACAATCAATGGACTCTGAGACTGGCGCTGACAGATGGTATGCCCTGCAGGTGAGGACCCGGTGGGAGAGTTCGACTGCCACGATTCTCTCCGGCAAGGGTTATGAGACTTTTCTGCCGACGTTCATAACGAGGAAACGGTGGAGTGGAAGGGTAAGGGAGGTTAGTGCCCCGTTCTTTCCGGGATATGTTTTCTGCCAATTCGACGCGCAGAAACGGTTGCCCATACTCGTGACTCCCGGAGTGATTGCTGTTGTGGGACGAGGTCGTTTACCTCTTCCCGTGGAAGATTCAGAGATCGCCGCTATCCAGACCGTTGTTTCGTCGGGGATGCGCGCTGAACCCTGGCCTTACCTGGAAGTAGGCCAGAGAATCCGGATCGAGGATGAAGCGCTGAGCGGTCTCGAGGGGATTCTGATTAGTTTCAAAGGGAGCCGTCGGATCGTAGTTTCGGTTTCCCTGCTTCGTCGTTCGGTCGCGTTGGAGATTGACCGGTCCAGAGTCAGGCCTGTTGGCTCAAGGCAAACTGTAGTTCAGGGACGACTCGTGGCATCTCCGTTGGTGGAAGGAGTAGTTGTTTAGCAAATCGCGCCGCGGGAGGCGCATGGTTGAAAATATACCGGGCGACGGCCCGTGCACCGAGAACGGATAGGAACTGAAAATGCAAAATGACCTTTCGAAAGCCTCGGCCCTCAGAAAACAAAATGGACGCCATTCCAACGGGCAGAAACCGCTGTTGAGTGTGAGCCGCGGGCGGGCGATGCGAGAGGACGTCCTCGAACAAGAGACTTTCCACACCATGCTGACGATCGAGCGTCGTCGTGCGGAGCGCTCCCGCAAGCAATTCGTCCTGATGCTTTTCGATGCTCATGCGCTACTGGAAAGTCGGCCCGGGGAAAAAGTCGTGCAGCAGATAATCCCAATCATCTCCGGTTCGACTCGGGAGACGGACCTGATTGGGTGGTACAAAGAGGGAGTAATTCTTGCCGTGATTTTCACTGAGGTCAACGTCGACGGGGGCAACCCCGTCACGGAGGTTTTGCACTCCAAAGTCGTGAATGCCCTTCACGAGGAACTCGATCGCGAGATCGCGTCAAATCTGATTGTCAGCGTCCATCTTTTCCCAGAGAGTCAAGATCCAGGGACGCCTGAACGGCTTGCGGACATCCGGCTCTATCCGGATATAGCTCGGAAGGATTCGAAGAGACGACTCCCCTTGGCCGTAAAGCGCATGATTGATTTTGTGGGCAGCGGTGCATTGCTGCTTGTGTTGTCACCGGTTCTTGCTGCCATTGCGCTGGCCATTAAACTAACGTCGAAAGGGTCGGTGATCTTCGAACAAGAGCGACTCGGACAGTTTGGAAGGCATTTTAAGTGTTTGAAGTTCCGGACGATGTACGTGAATAACGACCCCCAAGTCCACCAGGATTACGTCCAGAGATTCATCGCGGGCCAGGCAGAGAACAATAATTCCGAAAATGGAGAAGACAGCCCCGTCGTTTTCAAGATCACGAACGATCCTCGGGTGACTCCCGTTGGCAGATTCCTCCGCAAGACGAGTCTGGACGAGCTCCCACAGTTCTGGAACGTCTTGCGCGGGGAGATGTCTTTGGTGGGACCGCGCCCGCCAGTCCAGTATGAATTCGATATATATGACGTCTGGCATCGCAGAAGAGTTCTCGAAGTAAAACCTGGAATCACTGGGCTTTGGCAGGTTAGCGGAAGGAGCCGTACCTGCTTCGATGATATGGTTCGGCTAGATCTTCGCTATACCCAGTCCTGGTCGCTGTGGCTGGATCTCAGAATCCTTGCGGCTACTCCGCGTGCAGTTTTCACGGGCGACGGTGCCTACTAGCGCCCAAGGGTGCGGAGTTTCAGGCATCTGCGTAGTAGGCGCACTTCGCGGCGCGCAAGGGCACGCTCTGTTGTTAATGTTCCCCATCGTCGTGCGAGCCTTCAATCTGAGGTGGCTCGTGACGATCCCATCAAAATAGAACTCTCGGTAGTAGTTCAGATGTTTCCGGTGCGTCCTTCAAAGGTTCTCCGCAGATTGTAGAGGAGCCATGATTCGAATTGGTGTGATCGGTTACGGATACTGGGGTCCCAATATAGTGCGGAATTTGCACAGCCTGGATTCTACGCGGGTTGAGATGGTCTGCGATAAGAACCCTGGAGCGCTGGCGCGCGTCAGGAAAAGCTACCCCGGCATCACCACAGTTTCGGATCCGGCGGAGATTCTAACGTCTCCCGAGATCGATGCCGTCGCGGTTATTACACCCGTCTGGACGCACTACGAGTTGACGAGGACGGCGCTGGAGAACGGGAAGCATGTCTTTGTTGAGAAGCCGTTCACTGCGAGTGCTGCGCAGGCGGAAGAGCTGATTGAACTCGCCGCTCGCAAGAAGCTCCTGATCATGGTGGACCATACGTTCTTATTCACAGGGGCGGTGCGGAAGATTCAAGAGCTCATTAAGGGCGGCGTTCTCGGCGATCTCTATTACTATGACTCGGTGCGGGTGAACCTGGGTCTTTTCCAGCATGACGTAAGCGTGATTTGGGATCTGGCGCCGCATGACCTCTCCATCATGGATTACTTGATTGCGCAACAGGCAGAGGCAGTCGTTGCGACCGGAGAGAGTCACCTGAACAGTCATGAAGACATCGCGTTCATTACTGTATATTTTCCGAAGAATGTCATCGCGCATATCAATGTGAATTGGCTGTCGCCCGTGAAGGTGAGAACCACTCTCATTGGCGGGCAGAAAAAAATGCTCGTGTGGAACGATGTGGAGCCAGACGAGAAAATCAAGGTGTACGACAAGGGAGTCAAGATAACCTCTGCAGAAGGAGTCCACGAACTTCTCGTCCACTACCGTTCCGGTGATATGTGGTCGCCTCAGGTCGAACAGGTTGAAGCGCTGCGCTTGGAACTTGGCTATTTCGTGGACTGCGTTGCAAACAACAAAACTCCTTTCAACGACGGCCAAGCTGGATTGCGAGTTGTGAAGATGCTGGAGGCGGCGGAGAGATCGATTAAGAAGAGAGGGGAGCAGGTCCGCCTGTGAGCGAATACTGTTGCATTGCGTGCGACGTCGATAACGACAAAAACCATTCCGTGGCAAATCCGCTGACTCGCGGGTCGTTCAGATTTCTCAGGCAGCTGACAGATTTCTTTGCAAGAAGGGCGGGTAGTTCAGCTATAGACAGCAACTATTCAGGGGGCAAAGCGTAGACCATGCGACTCTCGGTTGTGATTATTTGTTGGAACGACCTGCGAGTGATTCGGGAATGTTTGCGTTCGATCCACGAAGGAACGCGCGCAACGTCTTTCGAGGTGATCGTCTCCGACAATGGATCGACCGACGGCTCCATCGAGTTTATCCGCGAAAACTATCCCCAGGTTCGGGTGCTGGAGAATTGTGCCAATCTCGGATTTGCAAAGGGGAATAATGTGGGGATCCGTGCAAGTCAGGGAGAATACGTCCTCATTCTCAACCCGGATACGATCCTACATGACGGATCGCTGGACAAATTAGTTGCGTTTGCAGATAAGCACCCCGAAGCTGGTGCTTTTGGATGCCGCGTGTTGAATCCTGACGGCACCTATCAAGTTTCCGCACGACTCTTTCCGTCGGTCCGACGATATTGGGTCGCGGCACTTTACCTGCGGGCTTTGGGACGATTTTCCCGCTTTTTCACCCACGAGGAATATCCGGGTTGGCGTGGTGACAGCGAACGGCTGATCGACTGGCAGTCTGGCTGTTGCGTTATGTTTCGCGGGGAACTCCTCAAACAATTGGGCGGATTTGACGAGCGTTTTTTTTATCACTTTGAGGAAGTCGATCTATGCCGTCGAGTGTGGAATGCGGGCTTCCCGATCCTCTTCACACCCGAACCCACAATCACTCACCTTGGCGGCCAATCGGTGAATCGATTCCCGATTCGATTTGAGATCGAAAAGCAACGCAGCCGTTATCGCTATTTCTACAAGCACTTCGGCTCGAAAGGTGCTCGTCAATGTCGGTACTTCTCCATCGTTGGGATTCGAGTCCGACAGGCGGGGTACGGCATGCTGGCATTATGGAAGCCCACAAAACCCCTGCAAGATCGATTGAAGACCTATGATGTGCTGGTCCGGTGGAACAAGGCGCTTGACCCAGTTCGTTTCGTCGAGAAAGGTGAGGAGCCTGCGTTGGAACCAGACCAAGCTCTTCAGGCCTCTTAGCATGGTCCCCGACCGGATCACAGGATCTGGATCGGTGAAGCCAATCACGGACAACAAAGGAGCAACGGAAATGCCTATTTCATTAGTCACGGGGGGGGCCGGGTTCATGGGATCGCACGTCGCGGACGAGCTTCTTAAACAGGGGCACAAGGTTGTCATCCTGGATGACCTCAGCGGAGGTTTTGAAGCCAACGTCCCGAGCGGCGCCGTATTTGTCAAAGGATCGATCCTCGATCATGAACTGATTCAAGGTCTATTCGAGCGCGACCGGTTCACGTATGTTTACCACCTGGCGGCCTACGCGGCGGAAGGCTTAAGCCATTTCATCAAGCGATTCAACTATCAAAACAACCTTATTGGTTCCGTGAATCTGATTAATGCGTCGGTGAATTGCGGCGTGAAGTGCTTCGTTTACACCTCGTCGATCGCGGTCTATGGCGCCGGCCAAAGTCCCATGACCGAGGAAATGATCCCCCTCCCCGAGGATTCGTACGGGATCGCAAAGTTGGCTGTGGAAAGAGAATTGAAGGTTAGCCACGAGATGTTCGGCCTCGACTACATCACCTTTCGCCCCCACAATGTCTACGGAGAGAGACAGAACGTCGGCGATCGCTACCGCAATGTGGTGGGTATCTTCATGAATCAATTGCTCAAAGGCGAAGCGATGACGATTTTCGGGGATGGCACACAGCAACGCGCGTTCACCCACATCAGCGATGTCGCTCCCAGCATCGCCACCTCGGTCGATTTTCCTGCCGCCCATAACCAGATCTTCAACATCGGCGCCGATGTCCCCTATACCGTGAATGAACTTGCCAGAGTGGTAGCCGAAGCGATGGGCAAGGAATGCAGAGTCAAGCACCTGGACCCGCGGAACGAAGTGAAAATTGCTTTCTCCAACCACTCTCGTGCGGAGGGCGTGTTTGGAAAGCGTGAAAAGCTCTCTCTAGAAGCAGGGGTCCGAGCAATGGCGGGGTGGGCAAATAAGAATGGCGCGCGGGAGAGCAGCGTTTTCGAGGACATCGAGATTCTAAAAAACTTGCCGCCAAGCTGGGCGAGCGTGGCACGAGTGCGCGCCTAGCTTCTGTTTTGGCTTGGAACCCGAGGGACTCGCAACGACTGCAAATCCGCGGACGAGGAAGGTGTTCTAATTATGGATCAATATCTTTGTATCGCTCCTGACGTCAAGCTGGGCCAAAACGTTAAGCTATCAAAGTTTATTAATCTGTACGGGTGCGAAATCGGCGATGACACGAAGATTGGCGCATTTGTGGAAATTCAGAAGAATGCCATTGTGGGCAAGAATTGCAAAATCTCAAGCCATACATTCATCTGTGAGGGCGTGACCATTGAGGACAACGCCTTTATCGGCCACGGGGTCGTCTTCATCAATGACTCCTACCCCCGGGCCACGACACCCAATGGAAGGCTCCAGACCGAGAAGGATTGGCAGGTCGAGCGAACTCTGGTGAAAAAGGGAGGCTCGATCGGCTCCGGTTCAACAATCCTGTCGAATGTCGTGATCGGTGAAAACGCGATCGTGGGCGCGGGCAGCGTCGTTACGAAGGATGTTCCCGCGAACACGATTGTAGCCGGGAACCCAGCCAAAATCCTTCGGCAAATCACGACGGAACGCCAACTGGCCTGAGGATTCCCGACAACGCAGTTGGCAAAGTGTTGGGAAGGCTTGCGAAAGTGAGATTCGTCTCGGGACGGAGTTCTAGAGGGATTATTTCACCCCTCGCCGGATTCGTCGCGGTGCTCGTTGCCACGCGTTGAAATTGCCAAGGCGGGCGTGCTCAGCGAGCAAGCAGAGACACAGCCTTGAGAATTATTCGGTCGATGCGGAAAATGGTGACAACCCTTTAAAGGTTGAATCAGTAAGCTTCAGGGAGAAACTAATGTCGGATAGCTCAAAAATTCCATTCCTGGATTTGGCGAGTCTGCACCAGGAGCTTGAGCCGGAGTTGCTACCTGTTTTCCAGAAGGCTCTCCGGACCGCAGGTTTTGTTGGCGGGCCGACGGTGGACGAATTCGAGCGCGAATTCGCGAAGTTCTGCGATGCCACCTATTGCGTTGGGCTCGCAAGCGGGACGGACGCAGTACGCTTCGCATTGATGGCGAGCGGCGTTCAGCCCGGGGACGTTGTGATCACGGTGCCGCACACCTTCATTGCGACCACCGAGGGGATTTCACAGGCCGGAGCACGGCCGGACTTTGTCGACATCGACGAATGCACCTACTGCATGGATGCGGAGAAGCTCAGAGAATATTTGGAGCGCGAATGCGACGTCAATCACGAGACCGGGAAACCATATCACCGCAAGCACCACGCGCCAGTCACTGCGGTCGTCCCCGTGCATCTTTACGGACAAACCGCCGACATGGATCCGATTCTCGAATTGGCTCGCCGATACAATCTTATCGTGGTCGAAGATGCCTGCCAGGCCCACGGCGCGGAATATTTCTCCCAGAAGCAGAATCGGTGGAGAAAAGCGGGCTCCATGGGACATGCGGCAGCGTTCAGCTTCTATCCTGGCAAGAACTTGGGCGCGTGCGGCGAGGCCGGGGCGGCAACCACGAATCATGAAGAGATCGCAAAGAAGATGCGGATGCTGCGCGACCACGGCCAATCGAAGAAGTATTATCACGACATCGAGGGTTACAACGGACGACTGGATTCGATTCAAGCCGGAATTTTGAGCGTGAAATTGCGTCACTTGCCGAAGTGGAATGAGAAACGGCAAGAAGCAGCGCGCCGTTACAACAAGATGCTGGCGCAGGTCGCAGGCGTCGTCCCACCCCACCAACCCGAGTGGTCCCGCGCGGTGTATCACCTCTACGTCGTACGGGTGCAAGATCGAGCGGGTCTGCAGAAACATCTTTCCGGCGCACAAATCGACACAGGGATTCACTATCCGATCCCGCTTCATCTGCAGAAGGCGTACGCGGGCCAGGGCTATGCCGCTGGCAATTTTCCTGTTACCGAGAAGGTGGCGGCGGAAATCGTCTCCTTGCCGATGTATCCCCAGCTGACCGAGAGCCAGCAGGGCCGAGTTGTCGAGCACCTCAGGGAATTCGTATCGCAGCAACATGGAAAGCAAGACCGCGCGGAAACGCGCGTGACTTCCACAGTCTGATAGTCGCTCGGAATCCAGCCAGGATGCGGAGGCGTCAAGAAGTACAATGAAGATCTGCATGGTTGTGTATTCGTTCTACGAGAATGACACGCGCGTCATGCAGTACGCGAGTGCTCTCGCGAGACGCGGAGACGAAGTTGACATCATCGCCTTGCGGCTTCCAGGGCAGCCAAAGTACGAGGTGATCGAAGGCGTTCACGTCCACAGAATACAAATCAGACAGGTCAATGAACGCGGCCGGTTCAGCTACGCCTACCGATTGATGCGGTTCTGCATCCTCTCTGGCGTGATCCTCTCCTGGAAGCATCTGTCGAGAAGATACAGCCTCATCCACGTCCACAACGTTCCGGACTTCTTGGTTTTCTCCGCACTTGTTCCTCGACTATTCGGAACACCTGTGATTCTCGACATTCATGATGTACTGCCGGAGATGTACGCGGACAAATTTTCCGTTTCGAAGGATTCGCTCATTTTCAAGACGATGCTCCAGGTGGAAAAACTGTCGATCGCGTTTTCCAGCCACACGATTATTGCGAATCACCTCTGGTACGACCGCTTGCTGTCCCGATCCGTCCGGCCCGAGAAACTCACGACCATCCGGAATTATCCCGATCCACACAATTTCCACCCTTGCCCCAAAGACAATAAGAAGAAAAAGTTCCTCATCGTATACCCGGGATCGCTCAACTGGTATCAGGGAGTTGACGTCGCCATCAAGGCTTTCGCGCGCGTCGCGAATCAAATGCCCGAGGCTGAGTTCCACATCTACGGCGAAGGGTCCGCAAAACCGTCGTTCACCCAGCTGGCAAAAACGCTGGGGCTCAGCGACCGAGTGTTGTTTCATCCTTTTCTTTCGGCAAAGGAAATTGCGAAGGTCATGGCGTCCGCCGATCTTGCGATCGAACCGAAGCAAGCGCGCTCGGCTTTCGCTAACGAAGCCTCCAGCATGAAGATTCTTGAGTTCATGGCGGTGGATGTTCCGTTGATTGTGTCGCGGACTAGGATCCATTCCTACTACTACGATGATTCGATGGTGAAGTTCTTTACTCCGCACGACGACACTGAGCTGGCAGATTACATCCTGGAGTTGTACAAAGACGCGAACCTAAGAAAACAATTCGTTGCGAATGCGCGGCAGTACGTCGCCAGAAACAATTGGAACGTGAGGAAGCAGGAGTATCTTGCGCTGGTGGATTGGTTGGTCGATCCCAGCCGGCCTCGTGCTGAAGCGGAACCTTTGCCGCGCACCGATGCGCCCCCGACGGGTTCCGCGCATGGTTACAGTGCCCCAACAGCTCAATGACAATGCTTCCCCAGCCTGCCCCTAGAGGACTCGATCCTGAAAGTGGGAGCTCCATGTCCAAGGAAGGCTACGTGCCCTGCGCAACTCAGCCGAAGTACGTCGTCATATCGCCCGTTCGCGACGAAGGTCATCTGATTGAGAAGACAATCTTGTCGATTGCCAGCCAAACCGTCCGTCCAATCCAGTGGGTCCCTGTTGATGACGGCTCGAAAGACAACACCGGGGCCGTGATTGACGAATACGCCCGGAAATATCCCTGGATCATTGCCGTGCATCGCTCCGATCACGGATTCCGCGAACCAGGCACCGGCATGATCAACGCCTTCTATGATGGATATCAGTTCCTCCAGCAATCCGGCTGGGATTTTATCGTCAAACTCGACGGCGATTTGGATCTGACGCCCGATTACTTCGAAAAATGTTTCACAGAATTCAGCAGCCGCGAGTGCTGGCAGATGATCCGCGGTTTGATCAGGGCACCAGGATGTGGGACACGGTCGCCGAACTCAAAGCCAACACGCTGGGCTGGGCCACGCACAGTTTATTGAATGTGACGCTGGTGCAACGGCGCCCAACCGGGGCAACCAATGGCGTCTGGGGAAACTGGGTGAAGAACGGCCGCGCGAATTACATTTCCGGTTATCACCCGTTATTCATGTTCCTCAAGTGCCTCAGCCGGGCAAGGCAAAAACCGTATCTGATAACCGGAGCAGGCCTCTTGTACGGTTAGTCAGCGATCGTTTCACAAGAATTCCGCGGCTCGAGGATCAAGATCTGATTCGCCACGTAAGAAAACAACACCTTCGCGGACTGATGCTCCGCTACAGTATCTGGCGCCAGAAGCGCAATAAAATTCTCCCAATCGTGCAGCAGGAACGAAACACCTGAGTTTATCTCGACAACATGCTTCATCTGCCGTTCTTATCGCTCATTGTCATTGTCCCCAGGATCACCCAGTTGAGAATTGCGGAAACGAACTTTTCGATCGTGAAATGACAAATCCCCTCGTTGCCGACTTTAACGGAGCGTATGTTCGGACCGGCATTCATTCCTTGATCCAGCTTGCCGTGCGGGGACTGGCTTCGATGTACGACCCCAAACGTGAACTATTCTGCCAACGGTTGCGGAGGAAGAACGGCGAATTGTCACGCGAGGGGCTTTCGCATCGCTACACGTTGATTTCTCTTCTTGGGCTCCAACGGGTTCAGAGCGCTGCCCAGGCGGCGGGCCTTGACGCTCGCGCAATACTCACGAATCTGGCGAAAGACACTCGCTGGATCCAGAATCTCGGCGATCTAGGGCTTTTCCTCTGGGCGTCTGCGGAAGCAGGTCCGGAATTCTCATCTCAGATTCGTTCTGCTTGGGACTTCGGTCGGGCCCTGCACGTCTTCCGTGAGGCTCGTCAGGGGCGAACGATGGAGTTGGTGTGGTTCCTGTCAGGCCTGGCCCACCTGAAGCTTGCTGGCACGAGCGAAGCCAACCTCCGCGACTTGGCCATGGAAACCTACGGTCTGGTGAAGAAAAACCAGGGTGAAGACGGGCTATTCAGCCATCTGGCGGAGAAGAAGAGTCTGTCGGGCCTCATGCGCGGGCGTGTGGGCAGCTTCGCCGACCAGATCTACTCCGTCTATGGATTGGCAAAGTTCTCGCAGGCGTTTGCCGTACCCAAGGCGACGGAGCGGTCTCTCGACTGTGCGCTCAGGCTCTGTGAATCGCAAGGACCGCTCGGACAGTGGTGGTGGCACTACGACGCGGCCACGGGAAAGGTCCTGGGGCGATACCCCGTCTATTCGGTACACCAGGACGCAATGGCCCCCATGGCCCTGCTAACCATCGGGAAGGCAGTCGACTCTGACTTTTGGCCATGGATTTACAAGGGATTGAACTGGATTTACGGAAACAACGAGCTTGAGGAAGACGTGCGCGATACCTCCGCCAACGTGATTTGGGGTGGTGTATATCGCAGCGACAGCTTCCGGTACGTCGATTCGGCGCTCGCGCTGCTCTCGGACCGCGAAGATGTCAGGCCACACAAAGATCTCGTCCTTCTTTCCGAATGCCGACCGTATCAGCTCGGTTGGCTACTGTATGCGTGGGCGGAAGTAGCAGCAGGCGAAAACGGCAACTCCCATCCATGAGAATCCTTGCTCGATGAGCGAGACGAACAGACGAGCACGAAATTCGTGGCATTGAGTTCTTCAGTTCATTAGCGTCGTGGCAAGAGAAGTCTGATTTCGAGAACACTTCAGGAGGAAGGGAATGGAAATATCTGTAATTGGCGCAGGTTACGTAGGGCTTACAACGGCAGCATGCCTTTCGGAAATTGGCCACCATGTGCTCTGCGCGGACAATGACGCAATGAAACTGGATTCGCTGCGGGCGGGGCGCGTTCCCTTCTTCGAGCCGCACTTGGACGAACTGGTAGCCCGCAATCACAAGTCGGGGCGCCTCGAGTTCACTACGACGGAAAAGGCGATCGACTTTGGCAAGGCTCTCTTCATCTGCGTTGGGACTCCTCCGCTCGAGAACGGAGAAGCGGATCTTTCGGCGATCGAGTCGGTAGCGCGGCAGATCGCTCAAAGCGCTCGCGGATATCGCTTGATCATCGAAAAAAGCACGGTTCCGGTTCAAACGGCTCAACGTTTAGCGAAACACATGGCGATTTACAACACGAATCGACTCGACTACGATGTGGTTTCGAATCCCGAGTTCCTGCGCGAAGGATCGGCCGTGGAGGACTTCTTCCATCCGGACCGCATTGTGGTCGGAGCTGAATCTGCGCGCGCTGTGGCCCTGCTGCAAGAGATCTATCAACCGGTGCTTAACTCGCGGACCGCATGTCCGGCGCACTCTATTTGTCCCGCGCACGTGAAACCAACATTCGTGGTCACGGATACGAGTAGCGCCGAAATTGTGAAGCACGCTTCTAATTCTTTCCTCGCGATGAAGATCTCCTTCATCAACATGATAGCGGACCTGTGCGAAGCAGCCGGCGCAGATATAGAGAGGGTGGCCGAGGGTATCGGGATGGATCATCGCATCGGACCAGCATTTCTGCGCCCCGGCATTGGTTTTGGCGGCTTCTGTTTCCCGAAGGACCTCCAGGCATTCGTTCATATTGGTGAGAAAATGGGCTGCAATTTTTCACTTCTGAGGGAGGTGGAAAATATAAACGTGGCGCGTGTCGAGCAATTTGTTGCAAGGATCAAGAAAGAGCTGTGGGTATTGCGCGGGAAAACGATCGCGGTTTGGGGCCTGGCGTTTAAGCCCAACACCGACGACGTTAGGTTTGCGCCATCCCTGGCCATCATTCGCCGGCTGATCGCCGAAGGCGCCAAGGTGCAGGCCTACGATCCCCAGGCTGTGGAGAAAACAAAGAAAGAAATTCCCGAGATGATCTATGCTGAAAATCCATACAATGCCGCCAAGGGTGCGGATGCGATACTGATTTTGACGGAGTGGGATGAGTTTCGAGGGCTCGATTGGCAGCGTCTCTTGGAAGCTGTCGAACGTCCGCTGATGATCGATGGCCGGAATATGCTTTCAGCTGACGAGGTGACTTCGCATGGGTTTGATTACGTCTCCATCGGCAGAGTTCCTCAACCGTCTTCGAAGTTGGCGGCGGGACAACTGGCAACGCCGGTGGCCGCCAAGAGTGAATAAGGAAATGACCGAAGATTCCAGGACGTTGTACATAGCATATCTATAGGTGAGCTTGTGAAAGAGGGCTTCATTACCAGATTCGGAGGAGGTGGCGAGACACACCTTACTGGAATCGGCATCGCGTTGCTCGCACTTGGAGTGATCCTGATTCTTGTTCTGCGACGGAAATACTCAGTCGTCCCGCTCCTCCTCGTTGGGTTACTGCTACCGGGCGGGGAAGAATTTGTCATCGGAATATTCCACTTTCCAGTTCTGCGTATTTTGTTGGCTTTTGCTTGGCTCCGCGTTCTATTTGGGCGCCGTTCGAGCGACGAGCCATTCCGGATGAGCCCGATTGATAAATCGTTCTTGTACTACGCGCTTTCGGCTGCGGTGATCTACTGTCTGCTCTGGAGGCAATCGGAAGCTTTGGTCAATCGGTTTGGTTTCTTATACAACACACTCGGCGTGTATTTTTTCTGCCGCTGGACATTGGAGGACACACGGGATGTCATAAGAGTGATCAAGGTCTTTGCGCTCATCTGTCTCCTATTTGCTGTTGCCATGGTGATCGAGCAGCACACGGGACGCAATTTCTTTTCTGCGCTTGGCGGAGTGGCAGCTATCACTGAGATTCGCGAAGGTAAACTTCGCTCTCAAGGGTCATTCGAGAGTTCCATTTCCGCGGGCATTTTTGCGGCGACCCTGTTGCCCGTTTTTGTCGGCTTGTTATGGCAAAAAGGTAAGGCGAAGTTGTTCGCTTTCGTGGGAATCGTTAGCGCCACCTTGATGACCCTCACTTCTTCTTCGGCGACGCCAGTTTCGGCCTACGGAGCTGGGATTCTTGCTCTCTGCTTTTGGCCCATTCGCAATCAGATGAAATGGGTCCGGCGGGGAATCGTTGCCATGGTGGTGGGTCTCCACCTGGTGATGAAGGCGCCGGTCTGGGGTTTGATCGGGCGAGTCTCCATTGTGGGAGGAAACTCCGGTTATCACCGTGAAATGCTTGTAGATGGCTTCATTCGGCATTTTTTCGATTGGTGTCTGATCGGAGTGCGGTCCACGTATAACTGGGGCCACTTCACTTTCGATCAGGCGAACCAATACGTATATGTGGGGGCGAACGGCGGGCTCCTGACTTTTGTATTCTTTATCGCAATTCTTGTCTACTGTTTCAAGGGCTTGGGAAAGGCCAGGAGGGCGCTTGAAGGGGACCGCCAAGCCCGATGGTTGATGTGGGCTCTCGGTTCATGCCTGTTCGCGCACATGGTAGCCTTTATCGGGCTTTCGTATTTCGACCAAACGCTGACTCAGTTGTACGTCCTCTTGGCCATGATCGCGACGGCCACCGCACCATTTTGGAAGGGAACTGCCGATTTGCAGCCGGCGAGAGAAGCAAGATCGACTCCTGCGAAGGCACAGCGGCCCGAGGTGGCTGGTTTATCCGCTCGGTCGCTCTCAGGACAGCGATGGCAACCGAGCAACAAGGCACGCGGCCAAGAGAAATATTAGAGAGAATGTCGAGATGTGCGGAATCTGCGGGAAACCGACCTTTCGGGGAGAGTCGGAAGGCAACGGCGTCGCGGTGAGGAGGATGGTAGCATGCTGATGAAATGAAAGGGCATGAGTCCCTGCACGTCGGTACAGGCTTGCAGACTGGACATAATTTGCCCCTCCGGCCAGTAGACTTTTGCTGTTGTCTTGATTAACCTGCACTCGAGATGCTCTATTCAGGGGGAAAAGGCTTTTGACCATGCATAACAAAGTTGGATTTCGGGCAAATGATCCCTCGGCCTCCGTTGCGTTTTGTCATTCTGCTCGTAGATGGACGAGCAATATTCTCGCCGCTCAAAAACACAGGCTGAAAATACATTCTGTGCTTCTCTCACTCGTGTTTGGTCTATCCGCCTTGCCGGCATCCGCCAGCATCTCTAATATCTACATCGGAGAGAATCCGACTGGTACAGAAGATGGGTCTTCCTGCACAAATCAGAAAGCCGTCTCATACTTCAACACGGCGGGCAACTGGGGTTCGGGGAGTGGTCAAATCGGTCCCGGCACAACCGTACATCTTTGCGGCACGTTCACTGCCGCGCCGGGGACGAGTGGCTATCTAACAACGCATGGCAACGGGGCGAGCGGCAATCCGATCACGATTCTGTTCGAGGCCAATGCCCTGCTGACGGCGACATATTGGGGTGGTCCTGCAATCTCGATTGGGAACAGCTACGTCACCCTCAATGGCGGCACGAATGGGACGATTCAGGCAACGGCAAACGGAACGAATCTTGCCTATCAGAATGGCAGCGGGGAGTGTATCTATTCCTCTGGCGCTAGTAATTTATTAATAGAAAACTTAACGTGTTCGGATATATACGTTCACGTCTGCAACTCTCCTATAACCTCGTGCACAGATACGGGTGGGACGGATTCAATCGTCGTAAGTGGTGGAAACAACATTTCCATCCACGACAACACTGTGCATGATACCGCTTGGGCTATTCTCTATGTCATTCCGGGCGGTTCGACGCAATCGAACGTGGCGATCTACAACAACAGGATTTATAACGTGGATCATGGCCCCACCATCGGCGATGGAGGTAATAATGCCGTCCTCAACGGAGCGCTTATCTACAACAATACCGTGCATGATGCGTGGATGTGGGATGATAACGCCGACCAGTGGCACCACGATGGTGTCCATGTATTCATCACAAAAGGTGGTAGCTCGATCAGCGGACTGCTGATCTATAACAACTACATCTACGGTAACTGGGGAAGTCATTGGACTGCGTCGATCTATGTCGAGCCGTCAGCAAACCCGAGCTACATATCAAACTTTTACGTGTTCAACAACGTGTCCACGGCAGGAAGCCCAGCCGACGGCGTTTGGTACATCATGGGGAATAATTGCGGAATATACAACAACACGGCGGTTGGGGGAGGGCTGCGGTATTCCAGCAACACAAGTGGGGTCGGAAGCACGGGTTGTACAGTGGAAAACAATGTCTTCACGAACTCTCTATTGCTCAGTTATTTCCGTGGAGAGTGCGTTGATAGCTCTTCAATGCTCTCACGCAGCGATTACAACGACTTCTACGGCCTCCCCGCCAATAACGCAATGTACTATAACGGTTGGCTTGCCACCCTTGCGGCGTGGACCGGAGCCACCGGCTTTGACTCCCACAGCATTCAATCGAATCCGAACTTGGATGCAAATGGGAAACCGCTTCCTGGCTCTCACGTGATTCAGGCTGGAGCGAATTTGACAGGATTAGGAATACCGGCGCTCAACCTAGACAGAGCCGGTAACGGGAGGCCGTCAACCGGACCGTGGGATATTGGAGCGTACCAGTTCTCGTCGAGTGCAGGAAACCAACCGGCAGCGCCAGAGAACCTTACCGCCACAGTTCAGTAGGTTTTGTCACACCGCAAGTCGCTTCCAGCTAGCACTGCAGCTGCGCAAGAACCATGAAATGACAGTTTCTGTCGTAATCCCGAAATTTTACCGCGGCTACATGCCCGTAGAAGCGCTGCAAAGCGCTTTCTCCCAGGTGTTTGTGGATTAAAGCGCGCATCTGAGAGATGCGCGCGGCGGAAACAAACGGGGCTCGTCAGAGGAGCAAAAACGAGCCATCGAAACTCCGCTGGTCTAGCTGGGCCTGCTCTGGAGGCAAATCTGTTTTCTCGACAGTAGGAAGTCTTTATGATTTGCGATCCACAAGATCAAATCGGAAATCGCGGCACGAAACAAATGACCGTCCGCTTGGTCTACGACCTCCCCGAAACCGTGAAGTGCGAATTGGATTGGCTTCAATATCTGCTGCGGGATTTTAATGTGCAGCCAATATTCGATCGCGAGCATCGCGTCGTGGACGACAATGTCATCCTCGCGGCCAGCTGTTCTTCCCCAGGCCAGGCGGCACTTGTTCGGCAGCACCTTCAAGCGTTCAAGCGCTGCGGCCTGAAGGTCGGCTTGTTTCATCTGAGCGACGAATATGGCTTCACCCCCGTGGACATTTACGACCACGCCGACTTTGTCTTTCGGAATTACTACCGCCGCAATGCGCTGCGCCGCCCGAATTGCCGCTATTTCGCCCTTGGCTACCAGTCCGGCTTCACGCAATCCCTGACGCACAAGCCCATCGCCCAACGCCGCTACACGTGGTCCTTCGCCGGCCAACTGAAATCTAACCGCGCCAGCATGCTCGAGCAGGCCAATACCGTCCCCGGGGGCTACTATCGCCTCACAACAAAATGGAACGACCCCGACGGCCTCGACATCACGCAATATGCGGCGCTGTTAAGCGACACCGTTTTTGCGCTCTGCCCGCGCGGGAGCAAGTCGGTGGATTGCTTCCGCGTGTACGAAGCCCTGGAGGCCGGCGCGATTCCGATCGTCGAAGACCGCTCGACAACGGGTTCGATTCTCGACATCTTGCGCCCTGGCGGAATGCAGTTGATTTCCACGTTACACCCACGCGACTTGTGGCCCAATCTGAAGACCCACGGCCTTGCCAGCTACTGGACCGCCGCCTACGGGTCCGATTTCCCGTGTCCCCGCCTGAGCCACTGGCAAAATCTCTCGGCGCTGATCAAATCCCACGACTCCGGGAAAAAATCGCTGAAGATCCAACAATGGTGGCAAGCCTACAAATCCAATCTGGCCCAGGTCATTTCCACAATGGTGAAGCAGACCTTTCCCAACTAAGGGGGACTACAAAGATCGATTCCTTCCGCTTTCAAAGGTGTGACGCCCCACCTTCTGCTTAAGTTGGCCGGTGAGGAAAGCGCCGAAATCGCGCAAAAACCATGCAATGACGGTTTCTGTCGTAATCCCCAGTCTTAATAGCGGATATGTAATCGCGGAAACGCTGCAAAGCGCGTTCGCCCATACGTTTAGGGATTCAAGGGCGTTACTAAAGGACGCGCGCGCCTGAGGGGCGGTTAGCAGACACTTATGAATTCACCTGGAGAAAGAAGTCCTGGACTTGATTCGCGGCCCGGAGAACTCCGCTCCGACAAGAAGCCTCTGAGTTTCAGGGTCGTTCGAGGTGTGGTTTTTTCTCTCGTGCGGAAGCTTGTAAGCGGACCCCTCTTCTTGTTGCTGGTGCCCTTCATTCTGCATAGGGTAGGCAATGCCGGCTACGGAACATGGTCGATACTGGGAACCATCATCGGGTTGAGCTGGTTTCTGGATTTGGGAGTCGGTGGAAGCGTTACAAAACACATCGCGGAGCACAGAGGCAGGGGGGATGCCAACCAGTTGCGCCGGGTAGTGGATACGAGCTGCGCCATGTACCTGGTGATTACGACAATTGCCTTGGGGCTGCTATGGTTCTTCTCGAGGGCGCTTATTAGGGAGTTCTTTCGCGGGCCCGATGCCCCGCCCGTTCCCGTGGTCCTTTCGCTCTGGCCTTTGCTCCTACCAACGATCGCAATAGACCTGTTGACCAAGCCTTTTATGGCTGTGATCAACGGCTTTCAGCGCATGGATCTGACCAATGTGCTTCTGTTTTGCGGAAACACCTGCAATGCGATTCTCACCGTAATTTTCCTATTATCCGGCGCAAAGCTCCAGGGGTTGCTGCTGGCCGCACTCCTCAGCGCGCTCTTAGGTCTCAGTGTGAGTTTTGTAATGGCCCTTCGCCTACTTCCCTCATTCGTGCCGAATCCTCTTGGGAGTGATTTTCAGACGGTGAGGAGAATCTGTTCCTTTAGTCTTGGGCTCTACGCCGGAAGCATTATGACGACCATTCAGGGCCAGGCAGAGAAATTGTATTTGGCCCGATTCGTTGGCGTTGTTCCGGTGGGCTGGTATGACATGGCGAACCAAGCCGCTTCGAAAGTCCGGAGGATGCCGGACTTGTTGCTTGGTCCCGTTATGACAGCCGCATCGGAGTTGGACGCCGCAGGTGAACGTGGCAAGGTGGCTCAGCTTTACTTCCGCGCTCACAAATATCTTGCCGTAACCGTAATTCCACTGGTGGTCTACGCGCTCTTTGCCGCCAAGCCGCTGATAACCGTCTGGTTGGGAGCCAAATACAGCTTCATTGCGTTGCCGTTCGCACTCCTCGTGGTCGGGAACCTGTTCCCCCAAATTGGGGCGCCGACTTACTTCGTTCTTGTTGGGCGAGGGATTTTGCGGCCGAGTGTTTACACGGCATTAATCGCCAGCGTGCTGAACATTGTCCTCAGCTTCGTTTTTATCTTGCACTGGGGGTTCGTAGGGGCGGTTTGGGGCACTGTCATACCGATGTTCGTCAGCAATGTGTATTTCTTTATTGCGTGCGAACGTTATTCTGACATTCCCTTCCGCGAGATCATGCGCCGCGCTTATCTCAAGCCGTTGCTTTGCTCCTTGGTTGCGGGCGCCGCAATGTTTGCGACAAACGCCCTTGGGATGCACTTGTGGCTGCGGCTTCTGATGGGCACCACAATCTATGCGGTTGTGTACCTTGTCGGCTTAGGATTGACGCGCTTCTTCGACGAATTCGACTTTATTAAGGCAGAGGGGCACTTGCCATTCGTGCGCCTAGCGCGCCGAGTAATTCCGGTATCGTATAGCGTACAAAACTACTGACGAGGTGCCAGGTCCAATATGCCTATGCGCATCAGCGTAGTCATCCCCACCTATAATCGCGCCGCGACGCTTCGGAAGGCTCTGGAGGGCTATGCGCGACAGTCTGGAGATCATCAATTGCTTGAGGTATTGGTGGTTGATGACGGCTCGCAAGATGACACCGAAGCGGTTGTGCGTCAGTTTAGCCGCGAATCGGACCTGCCGGTTCGGCATCTAAAGCAAGAAAACCTTGGGATTTCGGCAGCACGCAACCATGCGCTTCGCGAAGCAAGAGGTGAATTAATACTGTTTGGTGACGATGATATCATTCCTAGCCCCGGCATGGTGGCCGAGCACGTCGCTTGGCACAACAGATATCCTGAGCCCGAGGTCGGCGTTCTGGGTCATATTGCCTGGGCTCGGGAGCTTCACCCCACGCCATTCATGGAATGGTCGGGGCTCTATGGGCCACAGTTCAATTTTGGGTATTTCAAGCGCGGAATGCAGCTCGATTTCAGGTACGCCTATTTTTGCAACACTAGCGTGAAATTGAGATTCTTAGAGCGCAACGGCGTTTTCGACGAGAGATTTCGCAGCTACGGCTACGAGGATTTGGAGCTTAGTTATCGGCTCGGCAAGAACGGATATAGATTGTTGTACAACCCTGACGCCGCCGGATTTCATTACAAGTACGAGACCTTTGAGGACACCTTGCGCCGGGTTAGGAAGTTGCATGAGGCTTGGCCCACATTCTCTGAAACCGAGGCAGGACAGGAATTGCGCAAGCTCCTCCTTAGCCACGATCGTCAATCAAAGAGGTGGGGGGCGTTGAAGAGGACGCTAAAGCCACTCAAGTCGTGTGTGATGCCTCTCTTAAGGCCGCTGTGCAATACTCACGTGCCACTGCCAGGCTGGCTATATAACCAGGTTTTTTATCACTACGTAAAGCCCATCTTCGACGATAGATTCCCAGCACAGGAATTCCCAGTGAGGGGGACAAAGTGATAGAAGGCCCAGTGGTGAGCGTGATCATTCCTACCTACAATCGCGCAGGGATTATTGGGGAGACGATTGAAAATATCCTCCAACAGACATACCCGAATATAGAGGTCATCGTTGTTGATGATGGTTCCACGGATGACACGATATCGATATTAGAATCATATGGCAGCCGGATCCGATGGGCCTTTCAAGAAAACACTGGCCCATCGGCGGCTCGAAACCACGGCATCGCCATTGCAAAGGGCGAGATAATCGCCTTTCAGGATTCAGATGATACATGGCATCCGACCAAAATTGAGCGTCAGGTTTCTCTGTTGCGAAAGGCTGGCGAGTCCGTTCCTTGCTGCTTATGCAACAGCACTGTGCACCTCCCTGAAGGACGGGTGGTCCGTTCGTTCGAAAACGCGCCCGTGAATCCGCCGATTGGCGAGGGAATTTGGCTAAACGTATCGGAGGTTCTCTCATCACGATTTATTCTTTTCAACCAAGCGGTGGCTATTCGTAGAAATGTCCTAGAGAGGGTCGGCGGGTTCGACGAATCCTTCCGACTCTTGGAGGACAAGGAGCTGCAGCTTCGCCTTTCTCTGGAGGGTCCCTGGGCTTTCATTCGAGACCCACTCGTGACCCGGCGGCAATTACCTTCGCGTACTTTGTCGCAGGAGGGGACTCAGGAGATGCTCTACGAGTGCGAGGTCAGGATCCTAGAAAAGATCCTTCGCAGAGTCGACGGCGAGCGGCGAATTGCTTGTTTACGGCCCCTAATGATAAGGGAGCTGAAAAGAGCGCGCCGACAACTTCGTGCAGCTCACTTTAAGGGCAGCCGATTCTTGGGCGCTTCGGTCCTCGGTCGGGGTCTTGAGTTGATCGAGCATTACCGCATGGCAGCCTACAGACGAACACCTTGGTTCCCAAAGATGCAAGTTGCTCCACTCGATTCGCAGCGCCCTTGAGATATGCAGGGGCTGTTTGACTTTGGCACCTCTGAGAGCAAGAAGGTGCATTTGGTAGCTACCGTTTCGGGCTGAGTTCACCCATGGTGGTTTCCTTCGAGCGGCTGTGAGTCAGAAGGACGGCAACATGCAATTACAAGAACGACAACCCTACGAATAATCAGAGAGAAACAATGAGCAACTTGGCCCACAATGTGTTTGAAGATCCGCTGGCGTGGCTTCCCCGCATAGCTAACAAACTTCACAGTCTTTGGCTATCGTGGACTTACCCGTTCGCTTCCGTGGGTAGCAACCTGTCGGTCCACTGCTCGTGTGAATTGAAGCGAACTATCGCAAGCCACATCAAGATAGGCAATTCCGTGTTGCTAGGCCGTGATGTCTGGCTGAACATCCCAGTAGTCCCCAACAACAGTGAACCCGTGATCTTGCTCGACGACGGCTGCAAGATCGGACGACGTTGCATGATTTCGGCTAAGAACCGCATTCATATTGGGCGGAATACCCTTTTCTCCCCTTCGGTGCTCATCATGGATCACAACCATACATTTGAAGATGTGACCATTCCCATTGATCAACAGGGAACAACAAAAGGCGGCACAATCCGAATTGAGGAAGGGTGTTGGATCGGCTTCGGAGCCGCCATCTTGTGCGGTCAGGGTGAACTTGTGATCGGCCGGAACTCTGTAGTTGGAGCGAATTCCGTCGTAACCCGGAGCGTACCTTCATACTCTGTCGTCGCAGGTAACCCCGCGAGGATTGTAAAGCAGTACGATCAATTGAAGAAGGCGTGGGTGCCGGCATCGGACGGGCTCGCGGTACGGCGCTAAGCTAGGTCCCGTAAGTAACTTTACCTTTAGCTTCGGCTGGCCTCATACCATGGGGTCATGCCTTGACACCCGCTGACCCGCTGCCCTTGCGCCTCATATGCGGAGTTAAATCGAAAACGAACAGTTTTGGCCGAAAACCCTGCACTGAATATCCTCGGGCAGGTCCAGGCAACCGAGGCACCGGGAGCACGGAATCTGGGCTCGTGCATGTCGGTCAGGCCCGAAGAATAGTAATACAACCGGCGAAAGAATTAGTCAGCCACACTGGCGCTTTGGTTTGGACATGAGCCTTACTGCCCCACTTAATAAAAAGATGGATACATCGATTGACTTGACTACAAAGTATGTGATCGTCACCTCCGTCCGTGACGAAGAGAGTTTTGTTCAACATACATTGGATTCCGTTATTAACCAAACGGTTCGCCCAGCTGAGTGGGCCATAGTGAATGATGGTTCAACAGACCGGACGGGAATCATCATAGATCATTACGCAGCCCACTATCCTTGGATACACGCACTACATCGTTCCAATCGCGGATTTCGATCTACGGGCGGAGGGATCGAGGGTTTTCTCTATGGTTACGAATCACTCGAATGTGAGGATTGGGAATTTCTTGTGAATCTTGACGGGGATCTGACATTCGCACCCGACTACTTTGAAAAGTGTTTTGTTTACTTCCGAGAGAATCCTCGTCTGGGAATCGGCGGCGGGACGATATACAACAAAATTGGCGACCAACTGCAAGTCGAACGCTGCCCTGGTTTTCACGTGCGTGGGGCGACTAAGATCTATCGGCGCCAGTGTTGGGAAAGTCTTGGAGGGATGCTGCGAGGGCTCGGTTGGGACACGGTGGACGAAATCAAAGCCAACATGCGTGGCTGGTCAACACAAAGTTTTCCCGACTTGCAGCTCGTCCATCACCGCGTGACCGGTACTGCGGAAGGGCGCTGGCGGGGTTTAGTGAAGAACGGACAAGCTGATTACATCGTTGGCTATCACCCGCTGTTTTTTGTGGCGAAGTGCATGCGTAGGGCGTTCATGTCTCCTTATCTCATCGGGGCAGTGGGATTAGGTTACGGGTTTCTCCGCGGCTATCTGGAACACGCGCCGAGGGTGGAAGACCGAGAGTTCATTCGATATCTGCGCCGCCAGCAAATGAGTCGATTGCTCTGTAGGGAAACTATCTGGAGATGAACTGGCGACAGAGCTATTCCCCGGCGCATGATTCCGAGGAAGTCGAGAGACGGAATGGAAATGCCTGGTTAAGGGAACAGCGTTGAGCGCGAACATGCCTCCGAAAGGCATGGATCGCCGGCTCGTCACCAACGTATTGTCCAACCTGTTGTGCAGGCCCAAGCTGCGAGTCGACTCGGGGCTCGATTTTGCACCTTCATTTCCGAGCCCCGGTTACTGCATGGTTTTGGCTCCGCGAGTTTTGAGGAATCATAATGAAAATTTCAGCCCTGATCCCCACATATAACCGGCGCAAATACGTCCAGCGCGCTATCGAGAGTGTGCTGTCGCAGACGGTTTCGGTCGATGAGGTAATTGTTGTGGATGATGGTTCGACCGACGGAACGGCCGAAGAAATCGAGCGTCGGTTTGGCGACAGCATACGTATTATTCGTCAAACAAATCAGGGGGTATCAGGCGCACGGCTGAGGGCAATTCAGGAAGCCCATGGAGAATGGATTGCTTTCCTAGATAGCGACGACGAGTGGCTTCCTGACCGGAACAGGCAATTGGCGATGGCGGCCGAACAATTGCCCTCCGAAGTGGCCTGGCTCTTTGGGGATATGCGCATGGTGACTGATCAGGGTGAAGGGGAGACAGTCTTCGAACAGTATGGGCTGACTGTTACCGCCCAAAAGGGAATTTTTTCCGATTCGCTGAGCATTCAGTTTCCATTCCAGTTCCCTATGCTCCAATGCAGTTTAATTCGGAAGCAGGCACTGCTCGAGGCCGGTTGCTTCGCAGACAGGTTGACCTCCTCGGAGGACTTTCTTGCGGGCTTCCAAATTGGGTGTCGCTACAAATTTGCAACCATTCCGTCGGTAGTTACGAAGATCTATCGAACTTCTGATCTCTTTTCCACCTCGCTGCAACACGGCGGCGTTGACGGTCCGGACTACTATCGGGCTCGCATGATGGCTTACGAGCTGGCGATCAAAACAACAGGGGGAAAAGAGCCCTGGGCCGAGCAGTACGCACATGTGGTGCGTGGCTTTTGCAAATTGCCCATAGTCCCGGGACGAGGTTGTCGTAGGCTCGCATTGGAGCAGTTCCGGTATGATGGGCTCTCGGCGAAATCGGTCGCCTTTGCATGTGCAGCCATCCTGGGGCGTCCGGGGATGAGGATTTGGGACGTGGTTGGACGGGTTTCTCGCAGGATTCTAGGGCGGGGACCGGAGGATGGGCGCCCTTCGCCTTAGGGTAAGGAAGGGGAAATGAGCCCAAACCTATAGATCCAGCGACTTCATTTCCTGGAAGCGCGGTCGCTTGAGTCCCCTGGCGCTGAGACACGACATCGGGTTGTGGGCGAATAGGGGTGTCCTCCGCTAAATCGGTCCGTTGCGGAAATCGTCGGTTTTGCTGTTGTCGGACTAAATGCGAAGGAGGCAATTCGTTATTTACAAACGCTTGGTGAGCGAGAGCGCCGCGACGTACAACAGGGCGGATATTGTTGGTCAAGCAAGTGAGAGCATTCTCGGGCAGACGTATGGGGACATTGAAGCGCTCCTAGTTGATGACGGATCGACCGATGGTACCCACGAAGGTCTGAGGCGGTTTGGCAACCTGATTCGAGTGGTGCGCAGGAAAATGCTGGACCTGGAGCTACCCGATTTGAGCGGGTACCCCTGTTTTTGCCGACTTCTGCGACCCCGGCGCTTCACGGCTCCGTGCTGCTAGTTTGACGGTGGGCACGAATTGGGCACATTCTCAGACGCCACTTGCGCGACAGCTTGCTAACTGATTGAAAAGTATGCCTCCCCGGGCAAGACTCGAACTTACAATCCTTCAGTTAACAGTTGCGGTGCATGGTTTCCCTACTGAGTGCGATGGTTCGCTATCGTGTTGATTTTCCGCGTCAGCAGAGCACTTTCGGGCCTACGGCCTATTGCTACCATCGAGTGGGCACAAGATTGGGCACAATGCGTTTGTGCCTTGCAAAGTTCATACGCTTCATCGAGGTCTCGTGAGGGGAAGCAAAAACAACCTTGCAGTATCGGCGTTGCCGGGGAAGCTCGCGTTGAATCGGTATAGACTCGAACTGAGAGAGGAGTCTCTTGGAGCTCGCCATGCGATCCGCCCATCTTTTTTTTCCGCACTTATCTACTTAGGTCTCAGCATTTTGATTCTGTCGCTCTCTGCAAATGCCGAAAACCAGAACGCGCCACGCCGCTTCGGCGTGCAAGATGGCCAATTTGCTCTCGACGGCAAGCCCTTCAGGATTATCTCCGGCGAGATGCACTATCCGCGCATCCCACGCGCCTACTGGCGCGATCGCTTCCGCATGGCCAAGGCCATGGGCCTAAACGCTGTCACGACCTACGTCTTCTGGAACGTCCACGAACCTCGTCCTGGAGTGTACGAGTTCTCCGGCAACAACGACGTTGCCGAATTCGTTCGCGAAGCCCAGCAAGAAGGCCTCTACGTCATCTTGCGTCCCGGCCCTTACGTTTGCGCCGAATGGGAATTCGGCGGTTACCCCGCCTGGCTGCTTAAGGACCACTCGATTGTCGTCCGCAGTAGCGACCCGAAGTACGTTGCCGCCGTGGATCGCTGGATCAAACGCCTTGGTGAGGAATTGGCGCCGTTGCAAATTGGCGACGGCGGCCCGATCATCCTCATCCAGGTAGAAAACGAATACGGCTCCTTTGACGACGACCACGCCTACATGGAGCGGCTTCGGCATATGCTGCTCGATGCGGGCTTCACAGAGTCGCAGCTCTACACCGCTGACGGGCCTGACACTATTGCCAAGGGCTCTCTTCCCGAACTGCCCGTTGGCATCAACTTCGCCGCGTGGGGCCCGAACGCCGCGGAGAAGGCCTTTGCCACGCTCAAGCATCTCCGTCCCAATGGCCCCTTCTTCAACAGCGAATTCTATGGGGGATGGTTCGACCACTGGGGCGGTGCGCACGCCTTAACCGACACCGCAAAGCAGATTTCTAATCTGGAGTGGATGCTCGGCCAGGGTTACTCCGTCAGCCTTTACATGTTTCATGGAGGAACAAGTTTCGGTTGGATGAACGGTGCCGAAAGCGACGGCAAGAACTACGAACCCGATGTGACCAGCTACGACTACGACGCTGCGCTCGATGAAAGCGGCCGCCCAACGCCCAAGTACTTCGCGTTCCGCGATCTCATCGCAAAGGCCACTGGAACCACGCCGCCTCCCGTGCCTGCCGTCGCGCCCACGATCGGCGTCCCTGAATTTAGGTTCACCGAGGCAGCCTCGCTGTGGAAGTCACTACCGGCGCCGATTCATTCGGACCAACCGCTCAGCATGGAGGACCTCGACGAGGCGTACGGCTACATCCTCTATCGCACGCAGATCAAAGGCCCTGCGGCTGGCGACCTCATCCTCGATCAACTGCGAGATTACGCGCAGGTTTATGTCGATGGACAACTTGTTGGGACACTCGATCGCCGCCTAGCGCAGAACCATCTCCCGCTTGAAGTGAAGGGGGCGGCCGCGCAGCTCGACATCTTGATTGAGAATACGGGCCGTATAAACGTCTCGGCGGCTCTGCGCGGAGAGCGCAAGGGCATCACCAAACAAGTCACGTTGGTCGGCGTGCCCGTCCTTGAATGGGACATTTATCCGCTGCCGATGCTTCAGCTGTCGGATCTGCCCTATTCGCAGGCAGCCTGTGAGGGTGCCTGCTTCTACCGCGGCACGTTCGATATTGACGTTCCGGGTGACACGTTCCTCGATACGAACGCCCTCAGCAAAGGAGAAATCTGGCTAAATGGCCACGCCCTTGGGCGCGTCTGGAATATTGGTCCGCAGAAGACGCTCTACGCCCCCGGCCCCTGGCTGCGCAAAGGGGAAAACATCGTCGTCGTTTTCGAGCTCAATGGACAACCGGGCCGTTCACTCGTCGGCCGCGAAAAACCAATTCTCGGCTTAAGAGTCCCATGGCTGCTTTCAATGGTATTGCTCCATCAACGCCGATCAGCTTTCATAGCAGGAGTACTGATGATAGCCGCAGCCTGGCTGATCGCCTGGCGAATTCTTGAGCGAAGGAAACAAAGATCTTCACAGGTGATATAGACTGAGAAGCAAGAGATGTCTGGATACCGGTTTTACGATTGCATGGTTTCTTCAATCCGTGACTCTCGCAATCCTTTGCCCAATTCGCTCGCAATTGTCCTGACCCTAGGAGTCATGGTGGGGGGAGACAGGCCGTACTGGATTGGATTTCATAGCTCTTTGCAATGGAAATGAGGTTTATGAGTTCTGAAAAAGGTGATGATGATTGATTGCGATCCTTCGCAATCGTGTTGAATTGCCACGCCACTAGAGGCGATTCTCGCACTCACCCGTCCACGACCGGTTGCGATCGTTTTCTACTGAGGGTGGGCACAATAAGTGAGGGCGCTCAAGGGAGTGCGATATTGCAGGTGGAGCAGTTCCGAAGCGCCGTTGAACGCCGGTTGCCCTGGTACCCCAAAATGAAGGTTAGACCGACACCGACAACTTACACCGTGGGCACCGGAGCCACCCGCGATGTTGCCATCAAGGCAGGCTAAGCTACTCCTGTGACAGTAATATCCATACAGAAGAACCTGTGTCGTTGCGATGCCACCCGAGGTACCGTAAAGTCGGCCCACCAGTCAGAATCTTCTCTTTAGCAATGAAGATATAAAGCGTCGATCTGTTTTCCGATCCGCAGTGGGAAATCTTCACGGCTCAACACCTCCACGCGTGTGCATTCCGCACCAGGGGGCGGCTAGAGGAGCAGGCCCGCGAAGACTCGCGCCGAGCCGTGACCAGGCAGGACTGCTTACGGTGAACGGGATGTTGGAGGATCAGCCATCGAGACCGCGGAGCTACATGGAGCGCGTACATACTGGGAAACAGTTGCCCTGACCCGTTGGGGCGGCTACCTAACCGAGGTCATGCGTCGTGCCGCAGTAGCGGCGAGTGCCTTGGCTCCCAGACCCGGCACTGCGGTCGAGATTGGCTGCGAGGGTGGACGGTGGTCCATATTGTTGGCGTCGCAGGGATGGGATCTTGTCTGCACCGACATCTGCCCCGAATCATTACAGCTCTGTCAACGGAGGCTCCCTCAGGCGAAATGCATTCTGGTGGGGCCGACAGACACAACATTCCCCTGCGCCCCTAACACAACGAGTCTACTGCTCTGTATGGAGGTCGATCCCGTCAGCAGTAGCGAGTGGTTTGTTGACGAAGCCTTGCGAGTCCTAAGACGGGGTGGAATTTTGGTTGTCACATTTCTTAATAAGACTTCTCTTCGGGCTCTGTTTCACAAGCTCTTGAGGCGTAGTGGTGGCGAAAGGGCGTTTTACAAGGCCAGTTACAATACTTATAGAAGGCGGCTCCTGAGGGCAGGATTCAGCTTTATTGACGAGGGAGGGTGCTGCTGGGCTCCGTTCACGCGAGATAGCAACTCCTCCTTTGTCCCCCTTTTTGTGTGGCTTGAGAAATGCCTGGGGCTTCGTTACCTTCCAAGATTAAGCCCCTGGGTCGTTCTTGTGGCCCAGAAGTTATAAGGGCTTTCTTTTCACGCACGGCTGCTGCCCCCACCCGAGCGCGTCAAACAGAAATCACGGCTGAATCTTAAAAGCCGATTTTGAATGACCTTGGCCGGTCGGAACCGAACAACACCGGAATAGTCGCTTTCAAGAAATAATTGGGGACGGTGTTCTCTACAATGAGGTACTATTGATATGATAAAGGAAACGCACTGCCCTCAAGTTCAAATTGGGAATCCCGGATCGCTATGTATGCTATTTTACGAATGCCTCACTTCCTCCTAATGTCAACAGGCCAGTTGTTATACCCTCACATCGCATGAACCTCGCACCAGGCAGAGCTATGGAGAAAGGTGCCCTAAAGCGGGCTCAGGCATGAATGTCTATCAATTGGATCCGCTTCGAGACCCGCGATGGGAGAGGCTTGTTGAGGGACACCCGAGCGGCTCGGTGTTTCACTCGACGGGTTGGCTCCAGGCTTTGCGAGATACATATGGCTACGAGCCTATCGTTTACACCACCACTCCGCCTGATAGAGAACTAGCCAATGGTCTTGTCATATGCCGCGTGCGCAGTTGGTTGACTGGGGGCAGGCTTGTTTCCGTGCCATTTTCCGATCATTGCGAGCCCCTCGTTGACAATACCGAGGAACTTGCAGTCCTGATCACTTCGCTTAAGGAGTCTTTGCAGCGCGAGGGCTTAAAGTACTTCGAGTTGCGACCCATGCTCTCGACGGAATCCGCTGATCAAGCATATCAAGGTCTTTCCAAGAGCGAATCCTACTACTTTCAGTCCGTCGATCTGCGGCCGGACTTGGACACTTTGTTTCGGAGCTTTCACAAGAGCTGTGTGCAGCGGAAGGTTCATCGCGCGGAACGAGAGCACTTGGACTACGAAGAGGGGCGTTCCGACGTTCTGCTCAGGAAATTCTACGACCTGATGGCACTTACTCGCCGGCGTCATGGGCTTCCTCCTCAGCCGCTGCTCTGGTTCCGAAATCTCATCTGTACCCTGCAAGACAAAGTCACGATTCGAGTGACATCGAAGGATGGTCAACCCGTCGCGAGTATCCTGACGATCTTTTACAAGAAATCCTTGGTTTACAAATACGGCTGCTCTGATTCGAGGTTCCACAACCTGGGCGGAATGGCGTTCGTCTTCTGGAAGGCCATCCAGGATGGCAAGCGGCTCGGCGCGGTCGAGTACGATCTCGGGCGCTCAGAGCAAGACAACGAAGGGCTCATCTCATTCAAGGAAAACTGGGCAGCAAAGACCACGCCGCTGACCTATTACCGATACCCTGCCCAAAGGACGGTAAGCGATAACTCGAGTTGGCCGGCGCGTGTTGTCAAGCAGGCATCTTCCAGAATGCCGATTTGGATTCTCTCCGCAATAGGCAGGGTTCTATACCGCCACATCGGATGATCCAAACGTCCTCCGTGTCAAATTCACCCTCACACATGCAACAACGCTTCATTGATTATTTTCGCTGCCCGCAAGAATTAGCTGTCTTTCGGTTGCAGGGCAACCTTGGCACGCAAAAGGGATTCTTTCGCTTTGGCCCGGATGCGATCTGCTATGGCCGGCTGTCGTCAGGACGAACCGCAGGTACCGAGACAGGCTACCTGGAAGATGTTCTTGCCAGCGCCAGGATTGAGGATCATTCGTGTTACCTTCCCTTTGATTCTGACGAGGTCGTCGACAATCTGCGGCTCGAGCGTTATAGCCCTTCCGCACAATCGAAGGGGCGGCAATCGCTGGCAAGCAGG
>Ga0326727_10006769_pt1 | contig 31041 bp, 10 predicted proteins | sample MB2enrmetagenome_FD_207643 | JGI IMG/M metagenome (GOLD analysis project Ga0326727, IMG submission 207643) | Lab enriched peat soil microbial communities from McLean, Ithaca, NY, United States - MB29MY | ecosystem: Environmental > Terrestrial > Soil > Wetlands > Peat | place: USA: New York... | reverse complement strand
ACCAACTGCTCAGCTTCCGCACGGCTCCGGCGACGACGCTTCAGGCTCACCACTCCCGCTTCGCTCATAAAGAAAGTTCATCACAAACTTAGCCAGCGGTACAGATGCGGTTGCTCTGACGGATACGTTTGTTCCACTCCCCGCGAACCCAAACGGGTCTTCGCTGAGAAACCTTCCCGTCGCCGGGTTGTAGTATCTGGCCCGGTAATAGTAGAGGCCCAGTCCGTCCCCACTTTCACGGCCTGTGTATGTGTAGGGATTGCTGTTGGAGCCTGTGGCGCTAAGCGGGCCGTATGGTGAGTAGCTGTACTGCTCGACTGTGCTTCCGTTTGCATCCGTCAATGCCGCAGTGGAGCCAAGGGCGTCGGTCAAAAAGCTGTAGCTGCCCGTCGCGTCTGTGCGCTCGAAGTGTTCGTCCACGCCGCCCGAGAGCATATTGGCGGTTACTGCGCCGCCCATCTGCTCCTGCACTGCGTTGGTGCCATCATACAGGAAGCTTGTTGTCGAGCCGAGCAGCGTCTTCGACTCCCGTCGGCCCAGCGGATCGTAACTGAAGCTGGCACCATTGTTGTCCGCTGAAGCAAGCCGGTTGCGCGCATCCCAGACGTAGCTGTTCATGCCGTCATTCAGCGTATTTCCATTGGCGTCATAAGCCATCGCGGTTGTGCCCCACTGCACAAGCTGGTTGTTCGCATTATAAACCGATGATTGGTTCGACTCACTCACGATCCCGAAAGACGGCTTTGTCAATGGACTCCTGACGTTCGGTCTCCCTCCCTCGCCATACAAGCAACGAGGCTTCTGACTTTTTCCTGTCGTGTCTCACCCTCCCGCTGAATACTCATGCCTTTCGTGAACTTCCGGCTAGGCCGATGGTTCATTATTCGTACATACGAGCCATCTGTCACTGGCCCGCCCGCCTTACTTCCCGCTCCACGACAAGCCATTGCAGCCCGGAAATAATTCATAGAAACTCATTCGTTGCTGTGAGAAACTATTACCTGATAATAAAACATCATCAACAACGAATCTACTTCGTTCTGAAATAACGCTAACTTCCACATCCCACTTAAAGTGAGCATTCAGAGCCGGTTCCGCAAATTCGGACAGGGGTTTAAGTGGAGGTTCTGTTCTTCCGTAGCCTAAAATGGCTGAGATGAGGAGAACAGATGAGCAGACGTCCACGCAGGAACCACACAGCTGCCTTCAAGGCCAAGGTGGCATTGGCCGCCATCAAGGGTGAAAAAACACTTTCCGAACTGGCCGAGCAGTTTGATGTGCATGCCAACCAGATTACGCAGTGGAAGAGCCAGCTTCTGGAGGGCGCCGTCGGGGTCTTTGGCGGCGAAGCCAAAGCGGATCAGGCCACGACAACGGTTGATCTCAAGTCGCTGCACGCCAAGATCGGCGAGCTGACCCTGGAGAATGATTTTTTAGAAGGAGCGCTCACCAAGGCGGGATTGCTGAGCGTAAAGCGATGATCGACCCGGAGCACGACCTTCCTATCCAGCAACAAGCCAAGATACTCGATATCAGCCGCAGCACGGTCTATTATGAGCCGCGTCCTATCTCGGATGAGGATTTATGGCTGATGCGGAAGATAGACGAGTTACACCTCAACCATCCATTTGCCGGCAGCCGAATGCTGCGCGGCTTACTCTGGCAAAAAGGCCTGGTGGTTGGCCGCAGGCACATCCGCACGCTGATGAAACGCATGGGTATCGAGGCCATCTATCGCAAGCCAAACACCTCGAAACCCGCTCCATGCCACAGGATTTATCCGTATCTTCTGAGCGGCCTGTCCATAACTCGGCCCAACCAGGTCTGGGCCATGGACATCACTTACATCCCCATGGCGCGCGGCTTCATCTATCTGGCCGCGGTGGTGGATTGGTTCACCCGCAGAGTTATATCCTGGCGGCTGTCGATCACCATGGAAGCTAACTTCTGCATCGGGGCATTGGAGGAAGCTCTTTTCAGCCATGAAAAACCGGAGATATTCAACACCGATCAGGGCAGTCAGTTCACCAGCGAGGCCTTCACCGGGATGCTGAAGAAACACGGCATTAAAATCAGCATGGACGGCAAGGGCCGCTGGCGCGACAATGTTTTTGTCGAGCGGGTGTGGAAATCGATCAAGTATGAAGAGGTCTATCTGCACGCCTACGAGACGGTCCAGGAGGCCCGGAATTCCATTGGAAAATACCTGGAGTTTTATAACTCACTCAGGCCGCATTCCAGTCTGGATGGATTCACGCCCGATCAGGTTTACTTCAACCGCCTGCCGGAATTCATGGCAGCCTGAACAAAACAGCAAGGATGCCGCTTGCGCGGCGACTTGATGCGTGAGTTTTTCAAGGCATAGGGAATCTGTCGGTCCGATGAGTAAAGAAATGCCGGGAACAGGCATCTGCGCTGCTCCCGGCGCTCATCGGCATCGACGAGTTCCAACCGGTTATTCCTTGGCGGGTTGGTCTCCACCAGAGCCTGCCTCCGCTTCACCGGCCAGCATCAGAATGCGATAAACTGACCCTGCTGGTCAATCAGCACCGGGATTAGGCAACAGAGCCGACCCGGTCAACACCAACCGCCTGCCAGAAGACTTGGCAGCCTAAACCGAAAAACAGAATGTCCACTTAAGAATCGGCGAAAACTGTCCGAACAACCGGGACCATCGCATTTACATTCTCTTCAATTGGAATGTATTCAAGTTGCACATGAACAATATATGAGCCATTTTTCTGTGGCTCAATTTTCAATATCGTCGCCTTGGCAGGTAGAGCCAGCTCATTCTCGCCTGAAAACACCCCCCTTTCAAGCCACGTAAAAGGTGGCTTGCCTGCATCGCGTTTGTGACTTAAATAAAAACTCCTTTCGCACGCCTTCACGTCAATCAGTTTCCGCAACATTCGGGTGGAGATAAACGGCTTGACACTTTCCAAATCAGATCCTTCTGGAATTCCTAGTGGATGTGTAGCAATCACGTAACGATACAAACGCGATACCACGGTACTAGGGCTTGATTTTTGAGCATGGCAATTTGCAACACCTATGCACACAAACAGCAACGCACAATAACGCAATTTCATCGTAAGCGTCCGAAGTTCCCATCTGGTTTGGTTGGCGGGATGATTCACGAACTGAGGCGAGACATTTGAAGTGTCCACTTGTTTTCAAGTGGACACTTCAAGCACCGATGTTTGATGGATTTCAGACGGCTTGGCTTGCGGGCTGGAGCGAGGCGGCTAAGTTCCAGGGCAGCAGATCGGCGATGCGGTTGACCGGCTGATCGGCGATCTGACCGAGCACCGTGCGCAGGTAGAGCTCCGGATCGAGGCCATTCAGTTTGGCCGAGCCGATCAGCGAGTAGATGGCGGCGGCGCGCTCGCCGCCCGCGTCGGCGCCGGCGAACAAGTAGTTTTTCCGGCCAAGAGCTACGCACCGCAGCGCACGTTCCGCGGCGTTGTTGTCGATCTCAAGCAGCCCATCATCAACATAGCGCGTCAAAGCGCGCCAGCGCGAGAGCGCATAGCGGATGGCCGCCGCGGTTTCGCTCTTCGGCGAAAGCTGGCGCAGCGATTTCTCCATCCAAACTCGAAGATCATCCAGCAAGGGCCGGGCGCGTGTCTGGCGCACGTCGCGCCGGACCTCGATGGGCTTGCCGCGAATCTCTTCTTCAATGCGATACAGCGCGCCTATGCGGTCGAGTGTTTCGGTCGTAATGGGCGACGGATGCGCCGCGTGAATTTCGTAAAATTTACGCCGCGTGTGCGCCCAGCAGGCCACTTCGTAGATCGCGCCACCCTCGTAGAGATGATGAAATCCCGCGTAGGCATCGGCCTGCAACGCGCCCTTGAAGTTCTTCAGATGCATGCGTGGATGCTCGCCCTTGCGATCCGGCGAGTAAGCGAACCACACGGCCGGAGCGGTTTTTTCGCCAGCTGGCCGGTCATCGCGGACATAAGTCCACAGGCGGCCTGTCTTGGTCTTGCCTGTACCTGGGGCTAGCACCGGCATAGGCGTATCGTCGGCATGAATCTTGCCTCCGGCAAAGATATGCGCGCGCAACGCATCGACCAATGGAGTTAGTAACTCACTCGATGCGCCAACCCAGCCAGCCAGCGTGGAGCGTTCGATCTCAACGCCCTGCCGCGCATAGATCTCCGACTGGCGATAAAGCGGAAGATGATCACAGAACTTCGAGACCAGCACGTGCGCCAACAGCGCCGGTCCGGCCAGTCCGCGCTCGATGGGCCGCGATGGCGCCGGAGCTTCAACCACGCGCTCGCAAGACGCGCAAGCAAACTTGGGCCGCACGTGGCGAATCACCTTGAAGCTATCTGGAACGTACTCTAACTGCTCGCTGACATCTTCGCCGAAGTGCTGCAACGCGCCGCCGCAATCCGGGCAGCACGTGTGCTCGGGAGCATGAGTTACAGCTTCGCGCTTTAGATGCTCAGGCAGCGGCTTGCGGCGGGGCCGCGGCGCCGGCGCAACTTCAGGGCGAAGCGCATCAGCGGCTGTTTCCGCCGCTGCCTGCGCGGTCTCCAGCTCTTCCAGTTCCAGTTCAAGCTGCTCCAGTTGAAGGACGATCTTCTCGCTCTTACGCCCAAAAATCGTGCGCCGCAGCTTCTCGATGACTAACTTCAAATGCACGATCTGCTCGTTTTGGGCTGTGTCTGCCTCGACATACTCGCGATGACGCTCAACAAGCAGCGCTTTCAACGCTTCGTTGTTCAGTTGATCGAGATCGGGAAGATTGCTGACTGCCATGCCTAGAGTATGCCACGATGCACGGGGTAAATATACGCGAAATACCGCATGAATACAGATGATTATTATACTTCGTCTAAACGGCCATGGGCGGCGCGAAGGTGCGCTCCGGTCTGCGCCAATCGATTCCTTCCAATAACATCGATAACTGGGCGCGACTCAACGCGACGGTTCCGCTGTCCGCCTTAGGCCACACAAAACGCCCGCGTTCCAATCGCTTGGCAAACAGGCAAAGCCCATCGCCGTCAAACCACAACAGCTTCACGATGTCGCCGCGCCGGCCGCGAAAGACAAAGACGTGGCCAGAGTAAGGCTGCGCGTTGAGCACGGTCTGCACCTGCGCGCTCAGTCCATGAAACCCGCGCCGCATATCTGTAACTCCGGCGGCGATCCAAATCTTCGTGCCCGTGCGCAGCTCCATCATGGCCGCAGACTCGCCATCAAGGCTCGCAGCAGCGCCGCATTTACGCCGTTCTCGACCCGGATCGTCGCTCGGCCTGGTAGCTCGATGTGGATCGAGCCTGTCGCGGTCTGTGCGTGCGCTGAGGATGCAGTAGTCCGCTGCGCACGGCCAGCATCGATTGCGCCGATGCTCTCCTCGGCAGTAACTCCCGCGTCGATTCCGGCATCCAGAGCGGACACGATCACCGGCAACAGCTTGCAGGACTCCTTCTCATCTGCCGCTAGCTTGCCGTTGCGATAAGCTCGCCGCCAATCGAAAACCTGATGCGAGTTCACGCCCTCGGCCTGCGCCACCAGCGAAACGCTCGCCCCAGGCAAAAAGGTCAACTCCACAATCCGCCGCTTCTCCGCTACCGACCGATAGACCCGTGCCCGGCGAACCGCCCGCTTAACACCTGCATAGTTCATGAACTTATCGTTCAGGCATATGCCGCGACTCGTCCAGATGGGAACTTCGGACGCTTACATTTCATCTCTCCTCCTATCAACTTCCACAAACGCATTTTGATGACACCGTACCTGGCGGCACAGTAATTACCCGATAAGAATTTGAGTCATTCGATGGATCTCCATTTCTTGGGTCCAATTCTCTGAGGTGCTCTGGCTGTCCAGGCCATTGATCAAGTATGTCAATACTGTTTGGACTCTGTCCTTGACCATTATAAATTCCTGAATTACCCAAAAAGTGACCCGACGCGTCAAAAGTACCTATTGCGGTGCCTGGAGCAAGTTGTGATTACCCAAAACTGGTGGCCCTGGTCGCCAGCAATCGGAACAGATGCGCGGAAGCCAACTTTTTCTGGACATACAGGTCACCCGACAAAATGACGTCTCTGCATAACAAGGGATCCAAGAATGATTAGTCCTCCTATTAGAGCCACACAAGGACATACCCAATTGAGAAAGTGGGAGAGAGCCAGGGTGGACTCAATAATAGGGTCAAGAACGCCAACCAATAAACGCGGTCGCATCGAAATCAGTTGCTCATCGCCTCTTAAAACAACTACCTCTATCTGATACCCTCGCCCTTTCGGAACGCTGAACGTTCCGATACCTCGTTCAATCTCAGACGGACCATTTTCAATCTGTGCTGGAACATAACCTCCGAATCCAACATAGTTGTCTGAATCGCCATCATGCATCACAACCCCATTCCTTAATAATTTCCAGCTTATGCGCAGGTTCGGGGCTGTCGCGCATTTCGGGTAGTCTTGCACGCCAAGCGAACATGCCTCACTCTCATCCAACCGATGCAATTCGTCGTGGCGCGGAAAGCGGTCATCAAAAATCACACTAATCTGATATCGAGCGTTCAGATTGATTGCAAACTCTTCAGTTCGAAGTTGATAGCCTTGGATAGCTGAAATAGGCGTGTCATCAACCAAGCGCCATGTACGCGATTTGTCCCAGATTGTCCATGCTCCCCAAGAGAGGATAGAAATAGTGATCAATGCGCTTCCAACCCAACAATTGCGAGTCATTTGCATCGGACATCCTCCCAAAACCTCTCTTGGAATGACAATCAGCATTAGCTACACACACATGACAGCCACTCTAGTTATGACCATACGCCAACCCCGTATTCCCGAGTTCACCTGTTGATGGATTAATCGGCATACCACCTTGCCACGGCACATTCGGCAAGGGCCAAATCCCAGGGCCCTGATTATTCCACAGCCAATCACCAAAATTCCCTGGCCACGTAAATGTGGGCGCAGGACGCCCTCCAGCGTTGAGTGATCTGGTAACAGCATTGACGCAATTGGTCTGGTTTGTGTTGTTTGGATCCCAATCCCATGTCGGCATATTCCGTTCACGGGCAGCTTCAGCATCAAACGCGTTGTCGTCAGGCACCCACACTAGGTAGTCACCGTCTGGCGCTCTATTCTCTGCGGCCAAGGTTTGTTGCCAATTCAGGTTCTCTTGCTGACCCTTGGGCATACCATTCTGTGGAAAGGAGCTCAGGATCATATTGCCATTCGTCTCCCATGCGGCAGCATGGCCAACAGATGATCCTTGTTGATTCCAAACTGTAATTACTATCCACCTCAAACCAGATGGATCTATAGAATTCGTGGGACTATCGGCCGCATAGGCATAAAGGTTGATTCCGCCAGCTAACCCTGTTGGGTCTTCGCTTATAAATCTCCCCGTAGCCGGGTTGTAGTATCTGGCCCGGTAGTAATCTATGCCCAAGCCGTCCGACTCACGGCCAGTGTAGGTGTAGCTGTTGGAGGTTGTCGCGCCCGTCTCACTCGGACTGCCAAACGGCGCATAACTATATTGTGCCAGCGAGTTGCCTGTCGCATCCATTAGCATCACGGTGCTGCCCAGCGCGTCGGTTAGGTAGTCGTCGGTTTCAGTCGCCGAAGTGCGCTGAAAGCGCTCATCCACGCCTCCGGACAAAAAATTGGCTGTCGGAAGCGTGCCAAACTCCTGCACAGCATTCGCGCCATCGTAGAGGAAGTTGGTTGTCGTGCTAAGCACCGTCTTGCTGACTCGTCGCCCCAGCGGATCGTAGCTGAAACGCGCCCCGCCATTGTCGGCCGATACTAACCGGTTGCGCGCATCCCACACATAGCTATTCATGCCGTCGTTTAGTGTGTTCCCGTTGGCGTCATAGGTCATTGCAGTCGAGTCCCACTGCGTAAGCTGGTTGTTCGCATTATACGTTGCCGAGGAAACAGCCGTGGGAAGTTGAGTGCTGGCCAGTGTGCCGCCTACGCCAACGCGCCTTCCGGCAAGATCGTAGGAGTACGTTAAGGTTTGCGGGGTCATCGACCCGCCCTGATAGTTGATGCCCGTCAACTGCGAGGCAGCATCGTAGCTGTAACTCGCGGTCACGCCGTTGGGCAAGGTCAGCGTTGTGCGGCGACCGTCTCCGTCGTAAGCAAACAAGACGTTCGCCGTGCCCTGTGTGATCTCCGTCAGCCGATTGGCGTTGTCGTAGTTGTAAATCACCGTCGCCTGGCCAGCAACAGTCATCGTCTGACGGCGTCCAACCACATCATACGTATACGAGACAAATCCTTGCGGCGTGGTCTCCGTGAGAAGATGGTCCAGATCATCGTAAGTTCGCGTAATTCTACCAGTGAGCGAGTCGGTAACTGCGGTCACACGATTGCCGGAATCGTAAGAATAGGTAATTGTGCTTCCATCCGCAAACTTAATGGTCGTAGGCCGACTCAAAGCATCATAAAGAGTATTTGTCACTTGCATCTTGCGGTCCGTAGACTGGGTCATTTTACCGCTCAGATCATACTGTGCGCTGACGGTATTGCCCAAAGGGTCGGTGCGGGAGATTACACGATTCATGATGTCGTAGGCATAGGTCGTCTTGTGCTGGTTGGCATCTGTGAGCGTGAGCAGATTTCCGTTTCCATCGTAGCTAAAGAGCGTCTGGTTGCCGAGAGGATCGATCGTACTGAGAACCTGGCTGGCTGCGTCATAGCTCGTGCGAGTTGTATGCCCCAACGGATCGGTGGACGACGCGACTCTCCCTGCGCCATCGACGAATCTGGAAACCGTCCTACCTAACGCATCTGTGCCGGACACCAAGTTGCCGGAATCGTAGTTGAACTGAATCTGATTGCCTTGCGCATCTATAACAGTTAAGGGCTGGCCTGCCGCGTTATAGGTATAAGTTTTGGCATCGCCAAGCGGATCGGTAGTAGCTACCAGATTCCCGCTGCTGTCGTAGGAAAGTGTTGTTGTGTTGCCCAATGGATCGGTAGTAGCGGAAAGTTCATAGAAGTGCGGATCGTAGGCCATCGTCGTTGTCACAGCGTTCGATGTGCCAGCCAGCCGAGTAACGGTGGTGACATTCGCCATGGCATCGTAACTATAGGTTGTTGTCCGGCTCAGTGCATCGGTTGTGCTGAGGAGAATTCCAGTTCCCTGTTGGCGCTTATAGGTGATGGTCTGCTGCTCCGGCATTCCGACCGCGTGGATGTCGCTGGTCATATAGCCATCGGAGTTGAATGTAACTTTGCGTTTGGACCCGCGTGGATCCGTCACCGTGGTTTGAGTGGAGGTTCCGTTCGCCCCAAGCACGTACGCAAATTTATATATACTGCCGTCGGCTTGGGTCTGTTGAACGACCATATTGTTGGCGTCGTACTGATTTTGCAGGTACGTAATCCCGCGCGGATCAGTGATGGTGAGCATATTCCCATTCGAGTCGTAAGTATAGGTTGTGACTCCACCCATGGCATCGGTTGCCGTGGCGAGATAGCCAGCTTGATTGTAGGTATAGCTGGTGGAGCGTCCGATGCTGTCTTGAGCCTGTGTAACTCGGTTGCTGGAGTCGTAGGAGAATTGAATCCAACGACCGTTGGGAGATGTGATCTTGACGAGATTGGAGTTACTGCGCGTAAAGGTCAGTGTATTTCCATAGCGATCATTCATCTCTTCAAGCGCTGCCTGGCGCGGGTTGGAGGCATCGAACGAATCAGGAAAGGTGTAAAACGTCCCATCCTTTCTAGTGATTGTCCATGTATCTCTGCCAGGAACGTATTGAAGCGTGGCTCCATAGAATGGACCTGGAGTGGAAGTAGCAACATAGACCGCGTTTTCATAACCGCAGTAGCCGTCTAGGCAGGGAGAAGTTCGCGTGAAGTGAATGCGCCCGCCATCGGCTTGAATGAAGTCTTGATATGTATACCCCTCCACGGTTTCCAATGCATCTCCAACCATAAAAACGTCGTAGTTCATTGTTGTTCCGATGCCAAAAGATCTGGAGATGGAATCGCCTGGGCGGTAGGTACGCGTCAGAGAGAGGGGAATCACATCATTCAATACAAGATCCGTCTTGCTATAGACAAAGAGTCCAGTCTGCAAATCAACCGGCTCACCATCATCAGGGTTGTCTGGATTTGGCCCGTCGGGCGGTGCACCGGTGGGCAGTGAGACCATGGCGCCATCGAAGGAATATATCTGTGTTCCGGGTTCTGGATGAATCATTTTCCTATCGGCGCTTACGCGTCCATGCCCATAGACATACCATCCCTTTTGCGTAGGATCGTAATTCCAAAAATCAAAGCGGGCACCGGGCTTGCCTTTGTATTGATTCTGATAATGAATCGTGGCCCCTTGAGCTTTGTTGGTTATGGACGGCGACCATGTTTTTCCAGCGTTGGAGAAGGTCGCTCCGCCGGGCTGAATGGTGAAGTAAACCGGAAACTGTACGCCAAGTTTTAGCGGAAACGGTGGCTGATTCATGGGGATTGGTGTAATGCCGATCTGCGTCACCACGTTGCCGCGAGCATCATGAATCACAGTACCGGCGGGAAGATGCAACTCCAACCCCGGTACTCCTGGATTGGTAATAACCATATCGCTGGTGGTTGGAGAATCGATCTGCACGACGTGCCCTGTATCGAGCGCCGTCATCCATACCGTGTACTTCAAGGTATTTGTCAGGCTCGGCTGGAGATCGACGCCTACTCGATAGATGCCATAGGTATTTGAACTCGAATTGGCGGTTCCTCCGTCAACAATCATGACATGGTGGCCCGATCCAACGTCCTGCACAAGAAATCTTCCCGTCTTATCAGTCGTGGCCTGTTGCGTATCGATTTCGATAAGCACGTTGGCAAGCGGAGAACCATTCAAGGTGAGTACCTGACCGGCCAGAGCGGTCACTCCGGGTGCTGCCTGCAATGCCGGCAGCTTTCTCCAATTGGAAGACAGCCCTGTGGCCGAAGGATTAGCCACAGCGTCTGCTGACGAAGCCGCTGCATCTGATGCACTTGAACTGCTGGCTCCTGTTGCTACCCCAGAATCGGAAATAATGGCAGTAGTAAAAGTAAGACTTGTGTCCGGTAAAACATTGCCTGACGAATCGGTTGCGCCCGACATGGTCAGCGTATATGCAGTGCCGTTTTGCAGCGAATCCTGCGGCGTAATGAAGGACAACATCCCGCCTTCAGCGGGAACAACGGCAATGGTAATTGCGCCGCCTTCCGATGTGCTCAGAGTGATCGTGCTGGCATTGAGACTGGTGACATCCATTGGTTTGGAAAACCGCAATGCGATGATCTGATCGATAGGGATGCCGGTTTCACCGCTCTGCGGAATGGAGGCAGCCAGGATAGGCGGTTCTGAGTATTGCAAGAGTTGTGGAACACTACCAATCAATCGAACGCTCGGGCCGTTTGGATAGATGATCTCTCCGTTGTTGAGCGGATTGCCATTTGCGTCTTGACCTCCCCAAAGGAGTACGGTTCCGTCGGGCATCAGAGTCGCGGTATGTCCGCTGCGTGGAGTCTTCAGAGTCACGGTCAGAGTTGATGCTTGGCCGGTGCGATAGTTCCAAACATCAATCTGGCTCAGGGTGTTGCCCTGACTGTCGAGTCCACCAGCGAGCAGCACATTTCCGTCTGTCAACAGCGTCGCGGTGTGATGAGAACGCGGCGTCAATCCGTTTGTCGAGTAGTTCGTAAAAATCTGGCTAGACGGATCGAAGAGTTCTGCCTGAGTAACCACTATGTTTCCATCGCCAGCTCCTCCAAAGATAAACACACTGCCGCTGGGAAGCAGCGTGGCGGAGTGATATGCTCGCGCATTTAGGAGCGTCCCGGACGCCGGGGTTTGCGCGCCTGCCGCAGTATTCTGAAAAAGGGCGGTATTGACCGCGGCACCTGACTCCTGTCCGCCAGTCAACAATACACGGCCATCAGTCATGAGAGTCTGACTCTGCCCGACAAGACCCTGCGGAGAGGTCGAGACCGCATTGCTGGCCGCCACGACCTGGGCGCGCATTTCAACGCAGGAAGCGAATATCAGTACTGAGATCAGCCCGATCCCCAGAAAAGTTCTCGATTTCGCGCAATGCTTCACTCCACTATTCATGGCTTTCTCTCCGGTTCTTTGAGCTTCTCGCTGGTTCATGGCAGTCATCTCGTGTTTCGTAGCTATTTTCATGTTGGATCATTGAAGGTTCAGGGTAACGTTGGCGCTGCCGGTGATTAAGTACCCGCTATAGGGAGCAATCAGCAAAGTGTAGGTTCCGGTTTCTGGAAGTGCGTTGGGACCCAGGGTAAGCGATGCGCCGGAGGCATTGTTAGAGATCAGAGTTGAACCATCCGGATTGAGAATGCTGACAACTGCACAGCAACCAAATGTTGAGTTGGACAACTGTACGCTGGCATTCTGTCCTGCGTTACCGCTGAATGTCATGGACACTGACTGACCTGGAATGTTGATTGCTATCGGCATCGATGTTCCCGGTAAGATGGTTGTGCCTGTCTGTTCGCTAAACAACCACAGTGTGACACTGGCGCTGCCAGTAATCAGGCTTCCGCTGTAGGGTGCAATCACCAGAGAGTAGGTTCCAGTCTGAGGCAACGCAACAGGCCCCAGAGCTAGAGACGCGCTTCCTGTGTAGTTGGAGATCAGCGTTGAACCATCCGGGTTGAGAATGCTCACAGAGGCACAGCAGCCAAACGATGAATTGGAAAGCTGCAAGCTGGCATACTGCCCCGCTGTGCCAGTAAATGTCAGAGAATCACTCTGGCCTGGAATGCTGATAGCCACCGCAGTTGGAGTTCCTGGCGTAATCGCCGCCGATGTTGGCGCGCTGAACAGCCAGAGCGTAACTTGGGCGGTTCCAGTTATCAAATTGTCGTTATATGGGGCAATCACCAGGGTGTAGGTTCCGGTCGCTGGAAGTGCAATGGAACCGAGGGATAGCGATGAGCCTGCCGTGTTGTTTGAAATCAGCGTCGAGCCATCCGGATTGAGGATGCTAACAGCTACGCAGCAAGCAAAAGTTGAGTTGGCCAACTGAACGCTCGCATACTGCCCGGCCGTACCACTGAACGTCATGGTGTCCGACTGACCTGGAGTGTTGATAGCCACCGGTGTTGACGTTCCCGGAGTAATAACGGTCCCGGCCTGTTCGCTGAACAGCCAGAGGGTAACGCTTGCGTTGCCCGTAATCAGGCTTCCGCTGTAAGGCGCGATCACCAGAGTGTAGGTCCCAGTCGCTGACAACTCAACCGGCCCCAGGGCAAGCGATGTACCGCCTGTGTAGTTCGAAATTAGCGTTGAACCATCCGGGTTGAGAATGCTCGCGGAGACGCAGCAACCAAATGTAGCGTTGGTAAGCTCCATACTGACAAATTGCCCAGTTGTGCCGCTGAAGGTAAAGTTATCAATCTGTCCAGGGTTGCTGATGGAAACCATCGTCGGAGTTGCCGGCGTGATCGGAGCCGTCACCGATTGACTTGTTTCGTTGTTCAATAGCAGGGTGACACTGGCGCTGCCGGCCACAAGGTATCCGTTGGAGGAGCCTATCACCAAGGTGTAAGTTCCTGACGCGGGTAACGTGAAGGGCCCAATCACAACTGACGAACCGTATGCGTAAGTTGAGGTTAGAGTCGTACTATCCGGGTTGAGGATGCTAACCATCGGATAGTAGCCGAAAGTAGAGTTGGAGATCTGGACGCTGGCCACCTGGCCCGCTCCGCCATTGAATGTGAGCGAGTCCGTTTGACCCGGAATATTTATGGTCACAGCCGTTGGCGTTCCTGGAGTGATAGAACCCGTCAGCTCGCTGAATACCCAAAGAGAAGCGGTGGCCGTACCGGTCGCTCCGCTGTTGGGAGCTATCACCAAAGTATAGGTCCCCGTTGCGGGAAGTGCGACAGGACCTAGACTCAGCGTCGTACCACCAGTATTGTTTGTAACCAGGGTTGTACCATCCGGGTTGAGGATGCTGACGGTAACGCAGCAAGCGAATGTAGAACCAGAAAGCTCTAAGCTGGCATACTGTCCAGCCGTTCCACTGAAGGTCATGGATTCGGTCTGGCCGGGGATACTGATGGCCACCGCCGTCGGTGTACCCGAGGAGATGGTCCCGCCCGTCAGTTCATTGAAGAACCACAGTGTGATGGTGGCGCCGCCGGTTGCTCCATTGCTCGGAGCGATCACCAGCGTATAGGTTCCCGTCGCGGGCAGCATGGCGGAATTGAGAGCAACTGATAAACCGGAGCCATTGCCGGAAATCAACGTTGTGCCATCCGGGTTCAGGATGCTGAGGGCCACACAGCATCCGAAGGTCGAGTTGGTCAGCAGCACACTGGCGTATTGTCCTGCCGTACCATTGAACGTCAGTGAATCTGTCTGGCCAGGAGTGTTAATGATCACCGCCGTCGGCGTTCCCGAAGTGATGGTCCCACCAGTCTGTTCGTTGAAGAGCCAGAGTGTAACGCTGGCGCTTCCGGTGCTCCCATTGCTCGGCGCGATCACCACTGTATAGGTTCCCGTCGCGGGCAGCGCAACGGGATTGAGGGCAAGCGAAGAACCATAGGCATTGCCGGAAATCAGAGTTGATCCATCTGGATTGAGAATGCTTACGGTTGCGCAGCAACTGAAGGTCGAGTTTGACAATAGCACACTGGCATACTGGCCCGCCGTGCCGCTGAACGTCATGGAGTCGGTCTGTCCGGGGATACTTATGGCTACCGTTGTCGGAGTCCCCGAAGCAATGGTCCCACCCGTCTGCTCATTGAATACCCAAAGAGTGACGCTGGCACTTCCGGTGTTTCCATTGCTCGGCGCGATCACCAACGTGTAGGTTCCTGTCGCTGGCAACGCAACGGGATTGAGGGCAAGGGATGAGCCGTAGGCGTAGTTTGAAATCAGAGTGGAGCCATCCGGATTGAGAATGCTGACCGTCACGCAGCAACCAAATGTGGAGTTCGAAAGCAATGCACTGGCATATTGTCCTGCCGTACCATTGAACGTCAGTGAATCCGTCTGGCCGGGAGTACTGATCGTCACGGTTGTTGGTGTTGCCGGCGTGATGGTTGCGCCCGTCTGTTCATTGAACAGCCAGAGGGTAATGCTCGCAATACCAGTCGCATCATTGTTGGGCGCAATCACGATAGTGTAGGTCCCGGTTGCAGGCAGGATTGCGGGATTCAGGAACTGAGAGGTACTGCCCGTGTTGATCGAAGACAGAGTCGAACCGTCGGGGCTGAGGATGCTGATGGTTGCACAGCAGCCAAACGTAGAGTTGGCGAACAACACACTCGCATACTGTCCCGCCGTGCCGCTGAAGGTCAGCGAATCCGTCTGGCCGGGAGTGTTAATGGCCACAGCCGTCGGAGTGCCCGGTGTGATGGTTGTGCCCGTCTGTTCGTTAAACAACCAGAAAGTGACGCTGGCTTTGCCTGTGGCTCCATTGCTCGGAGCGATCACCAGCGTGTAGGTTCCAGTCACGGGCAGTGCGACAGGACTCAGTGCAAGCGACGATCCCCCAGTATTGTTCGAAATCAGAGTCGTGCCATCCGGGTTGAGGATGCTGACCGTCACGCAGCAGCCAAATGTTGAGCTGTTGACCAACGCACTGACAAACTGTCCCGCCGTGCCGTTGAAGGTTAACGAGTCTGTCTGGCCTGGGATGTTGATAGCTACACTCGTCGGTGTTGACGGTGTGATGGTAGAACCTGTCTGTTCGTTGAATGTCCACGCGGTTACGCTGGCGCTGCCAGTCGCTCCATTATAGGGAGCGATCAGTACCGTATAGGTTCCCGTCGCAGGCAGGACCACCGGATCCAACACAAGCGATCCGCCGGTATCGTTTGAAATTAGAGTCGAGCCATCCGGTTTGAGAATACTGACCGTCACGCAGCAGCCGAATGACGAATTGTCAAACAACACGCTGGCATACTGTCCGATGGTGCCCGTGAAGGTCAGCGAATCGGTTTGGCCGGGATTATTGATCGTCACCAGCGCTGGAGTTCCGGAAGTGATGGTTGTGCCTGTCAGTTCGCTGAACAGCCAGAGGTTGAGGCTGGCGCTGCCGGTCGCCCCATTGTAGGGAGCAACCACCAAGGTGTAGGTTCCCGTCACAGGCAGGGCAACTGGATTGAGCAGCAGCGATCCACCAGTGTTGTTTGAAATCAAAGTTGTGCCATCCGGGTTGAGGATGCTGACCGTCACGCAGCAGCCATACGTGGAGTTCGACAACAGCACGCTGGCATACTGGCCCGCTGTGCCATTGAAGGTCAGCGATGCCGTCTGCCCTGGAGTGTTAATGGCCACTGCCGTAGGCGTGTTCGGCGCGATGGTTGCGCCTGACTGTTCATTGAACACCCAGGCCGTAACGTTGGCGCTGCCGGTTGCTCCATTGTACGGAGCGATTACCACCGTGTAGGTTCCTGTCGCTGGCAGAGCAACAGGACTCAGCAGAGTCGATCCGCCAGTATTATTCGAAATCAGCGTCGTACCGTCGGGGTTGAGGATGCTGATTGTCACGCAGCAGCCATATGTTGAACTGTCAAACAAAACGCTGGCATACTGCCCCACCGAGCCGCTGAAGGTCAGTGAAGATGTCTGCCCAGGGGTATTGATGGTAACTGAAGCAGGAGTGCCTGATGTAAGAGTTGCACCCGCCTGCTCGCTGAATTCCCAAATCGTAACGCTGGCGCTGCCTGTCGCCCCATTGTAAGGAGCAATCAAAACGGTGTAGGTACCCGTCACAGGCAGGGCAACTGGATTGAGGAGCAGCGATCCACTAGTGTTGTTGGAAATCAGCGTCGAGCCATCCGGGTTGAGGACGCTGACCGTCACGCAGCAACCAAATGAGGAGTTGGAGAACAGTGTGCTGACGTACTGTCCTGCTGCGCCGCTGAAAGACAGCAAAGCCGTCTGTCCTGGAGTGTTGATGGTCACTGCTGTCGGGGTGCCCGATGTCAAGGTTGTACCCGTCTGTTCATTGAACACCCAGGCTGTAACGCTGGCGTTGCCGGTCGCCCCATTGTTCGGTGCGATCAGCAGCGTATAGGTTCCCGTCACAGGCAAGGCCACTGGGTTCAGAACCATCGACGAGCTGCCGGTATTGTTTGAAATCAGAGTCGAGCCATCCGGGTTGAGGATGCTGACCGTCACGCAGCAGCCAAATGTGGAGTTGGAGAACAGTACGCTGGCATACTGGCCCGCCGTGCCGCTGAAGGTCAGTGAATCCGTCTGTCCTTGATTGTTGATGGCCACTGCCGTCGGGGTACCCGGCGTAATGGTTGTGCCCGCTAGTTCATCGAAGACCCAAGCCGTAACACTGGCGCTGCCGGTCGCCCCATTATAAGGAGCAATCAAAACCGTGTAGGTTCCCGTCGCGGGAAGTGCTATGGGACTTAGTGCAAGCGAGGAACCTCCGGTATTGTTGGAGATCAGAGTCGTGCCGTCCGGATTGACGATGCTGACCGTTACACAGCAACCGAACGTGGAGTTGGAGAACAGCACACTGGCATACTGGCCCGCTGTGCCGCTGAAGGTAAGTGAATCTGTTTGACCGGGGTTGTTGATGGCCACAGGCGCGGCGGTGCCTGGTGTGAGGCTTGCGCCCGTCAGTTCGTTGAACACCCAAGCCGTGACGCTGGCGCTGCCTGTCGCTCCATTGTAGGGCGCGACCAACACCGTGTAGATTCCAGTCGCGGGCAACGCAATGGGGTTCAGGGATAGCGATGAGCCGCCGGTATTGTTTGAAATCAGAGTTGATCCATCTGGACTCAGGATGCTGACCGTCACGCAGCAGCCGAACGTGGAGTTGGAGAACAGCACACTGGCATACTGGCCCGCCGTACCGCTGAAGGTCAGAGAATCCGTCTGACCAGGGTTGTTAATTGCCACTGCCGTCGGAATGCCTGAAGTAAGGTTTGTTCCCGTCTCTTCGTTGAACACCGAGAGGCTGACGTTGACGCTGCCAGTAATTCCATTTTGTGGCGCAATCACCAGAGTATAGGTCCCAGTCGCTGGCAGAACCACTGGATTCTCGGCCATGGTTCCGGGATTCATGTTGGTGATAACCAATGTTGTGCCATCCGGATTGACGATGCTGACACTCAACCCGGAGCAGCACCAACCGGTGTAGTTGTAGTTGGATAGCTGAACGCTGGCATACTGGCCAGCCGTGGCAGTAAAGGTCAGCGAGTCTGTCTGACCGGGGATATTGATGGCCACAGTTGCCGGCGTCCCAGGCGTGATGGTTGTACCCGACTGCTCGCTGAACAGTGAAAGAGTTACGCTCACACTCCCAGTTATTCCATTCTGAGGCGCGATCACCAGAGTATAGGTGCCAGTCGCGGGCAGCACTGCAGGGTTCTGGAGCATGGTGCCGGGGTTCAAGGTGGAGGAAACCAGCGTGGTTCCATCCGGGTTGAGAATGCTGACGTTCAAACCTGAACAGCACCAGCCGCTGAAGTTGTAGTTAGAAAGCTGTACGCTGGCATACTGTCCCGCCGTGCCGGTGAAGGTCAGTGAATCTACCTGCCCTGCGGTGTCGATGGACACCGTTGTCGGCGCACCAGATGTAATGGTTCCCGACAGGGCGGTCGTCAGCGAAATGGTTACACTGGCGCTGCCAGTGCCATTGTCTTGCGGAGCAATTTGCAGGATGTAAATCCCGTTGACGGGAAGAGCTACTGGACTTGCGAAGACCGCGCCACACGCATTTCCAGAGGCCAAAGTAGAACCATTGGGATTGAGGAGGCTCACAGTAACGTTGGAGCAATCAACATTAAAATTGTAGCTGGAGATCTGCACACTCGCCGATTGTCCAACCACACCGTTGAAGGTCTCCTGCACAACCTGTCCCGCATTCGTGACGGTAACCGTGGCAGCATTGCCAGGTGTAATCGCCGTCAGCGTAGTCAGCGACAAACTCACAGTGGCGCTGCCGGTTGCTCCGCTTGATGGAGAAATCACGATTGTGTACGTTCCACTCACAGGCAATGTGATCGTATTCAGAACCAGGTTGCCGCACGAATTGCTCGATGCCAGCGTTGCTCCATCTGGAGAAAGGATGCTCACGCTGGTCGTCCAGCACGCGAAAGTCGAGTTCGTCAGTTGCACACTGGCTAGCTGCCCCGCTGTGCCGCTGAAGGTCAGCGAAGCTGCCTGGCCTGGAGTATTGATTGTCACCGTTGCCGGTGTATCGGGCGTGACAACCGCCGGAGCCAGATTGCTAAACAACCAAAGGGTAATGCTTGCGCTGCCCGTGACTCCTTGTGTCGGAGTAATCACAATGGTGTAGGTTCCGCTTGCCGGCAGAGTAATAGGATTCAGGAACAGGTTGCCGCAAGAGTTGCTCGAAGCCAGCGTGGTTCCGTCAGGCGAGAGGATACTCACGAAGGTCGTCCAGCAGTTGAACGTAGAGTTGTTCAGCATGATCGAGGCTGACTGTCCTGCCGTGCCGTTGAAGGTCAACGAAGCTGTCTGACCAGGAGTATTGATGGCCACTGCTGTCGGCGCTCCTGACGTGATGGTTGTGCCCGTCTGTTGGTCAAAGGTCCAAACAGTAATGTTGGCGCCGCCTGTAGTTCCGTTATACGGCGCAATCAGTACAGAATACGTTCCCGTTGCGGGCAGAGCGACTGAGCTCAGGAAGAGCGATGTGTTCCCGGTGTTTTCTGTAATCAGAGTGGTGCCATCCGGGTTGAGGATGCTGACCGTTACACAGCAGCCAAATGTCGAGTCAGAGTAAAGTACACTGGCATACTGCCCTGCCGTGCCACTGAAGGCCAGGGAAGTTGTCTGACCTGGGTTATTGATAACCACTGCCGTCGGTGTGCCTGGCGTGAGGCTCGATCCGATCAGTTCGTTGAACACCCAAGCCGTGACGCTGGCGCTGCCTGTCGCTCCGTTATAGGGAGAGATCAACACCGTGTAGGTCCCCGTCGCTGGCAACTCAATGGGGTTCAGGGATAGTGAACCGCTGGTATTGCCCGAAATCAGAGATGAACCATCTGGACTAAGGATGCTGACGGTCACACAGCAGCCGAACGTGGAATTGGAGAACTCCACGCTGGCATACTGGCCCGCCGTGCCGGTGAAAGTCAGAGAATCCGTTTGACCTGGGTTGTTGATGCTCACTGCCGTCGGGGTTCCCGGCGTGATGGCTGTGCCCGTCAGTTCGTTGAACACCCAAGCTGTGACGCTTGCGCTGCCGGTCGCTCCATTGTACGGAGCAATCACCACCGTGTAGGTCCCCGCTGCTGGCAGTGCAATCGGGTTCAGGGATAGCGATGAATCGCCGGTATTGTTCGAAATCAGCGTTGTGCCATCAGGACTCAGGATGCTGACCGTCACACAACAACCGAATGTGGAGTTGGTGAACTGCACGCTGGCTAGCTGCCCCACCGTGCCGGTGAACGTCAACGAAGCGGCGTCACCCGGTGTATTTACGGTGACCGTCGCCGGTGTCCCTGAAGCGATGGTCACAGGAGTCTGTCTGTTAAACAGCCACAGATTCACGCTCGCGCTGCCGGTGCCGCCGCTTGAAGGCGTGATCAGAATGGTGTAGGTGCCACTGATCGGCAACATCACAGGGTTCAGAAGCCACGAACTGCTGCACCCATTGCCGCTCGATCCCAAGGTCGTTCCATCTGGTGAAACCAGACTCACGTTGACTGACCAGCAGCCGGGGAACGTTGAGTTGGAAATCTGCAAGCTCGCCAACTGGCCTGCCGTACCTGTAAACGTAAGCGAAGCCGATTCGCCCGGGGTATCCACCGTCATCGTTGCCGGCGTTCCTGCGGTGATGGTCACCGGAGTCTGTTGGTTAAACAGCCACAGATTCACGCTCGCGCTGCCGGTGCCGCCGTTTGAAGGCATGATCAGAATGGTGTAGGTGCCACTAATCGGCAACGTCACGGGGTTCTGGAACCACGAACTGCTGCACCCGTTGCCGCTCGATCCCAGCGTGGATCCATCCGGAGAAACCAGACTCACGTTGACTGACCAGCAGCCAGGGAACGTCGAGTTGGAAATCTGCAAGCTCGCCAACTGGCCTGCTGTGCCGGTGAACGTCAACGAGGCAGATTGACCTGGGGTATTGATAGTGACTGTCGCTGGAGTTCCGGCCGTGATGGGCGCGGGGGCCTGTTGGTTAAACAACCACAAATTCACACTCGCGGTGCCTGTGCCGCCGCCTGAAGGAGTAATGAGAATAGTGTAGGTACCGCTGATAGGCAACGTCACAGGGTTCTGGAACCACGAACTGCTGCATCCGTTGCCGCTCGATCCCAGCGTGGAGCCATCCGGAGAAACGAGACTCACGTTGACTGACCAGCAACCGGGGAATGTCGAGTTGGAAATCTGCAAGCTCGCCAACTGGCCTGCTGTACCTGTGAACGTAAGCGAAGCCGATTCGCCCGGCGTATCCACGGTGACCGTCGCCGGTGTTCCGGAAACGATGGCCGCTGGAGCCTGTTGGTTAAACAGCCACAGGTTTACACTCGCGCTGCCTGTGCCGCCGTTTGAAGGCATGATCAGGATGGTGTAGGTTCCGCTGATCGGCAACGTCACAGGGTTCTGGAACCACGAACTGCTGCACCCATTGCCGCTCGATCCCAGCGTCGTTCCATCCGGTGAAACCAAACTCACGTTGACTGACCAGCAACCGGGGAACGTAGAGTTGGAAATCTGCAAGCTCGCCAGCTGGCCCGCCGTGCCGGTGAAGGTCAGCGAAGCATACTGTCCTGGGGTATTGATGGAGACTGGTGCTGCCGTTCCAGACGTGATAGCTACTGGTGGCTGTTTGTTAAAGAGCCAGAGGTTCACGGTCGCGTTGCCGGTATTCGCATTGGAAGGAGCGACCACTATTGTGTAGGTTCCGCTGATCGGCAGAGTAATCGGATTCAGGAACGTATCGCCGCAGGTGTTGCTCGATGTCAACGAATTTCCGTCCGGCGAGAGAATGCTCACGCTTGTCGTCCAGCATTCGAACGTAGAGCTGTTAAGTTCCACACTCGCCAACTGGCCCGCCGTGCCGGCAAAGGTCAGTGAGGCATACTGCCCTGGCATACTGATGGAGACTGGCGCTGGAGTTCCAGATGTTATGGCTACTGGCGCCTGTTCGTTGAAGAGCATTAGGTTCACGTCCATGCTGCCGGTTGCGCCGTCTGATGGAGCAATGAGGATGGTGTAGGTTCCGCTGATCGGCAAAGTCACGGGGTTCTGGAACCACCAATTGTTACAATTAGTGCCGATCAATCCCAACGTCGTGTTGCTTGATCCCAGCGTCGTTCCATCCGGATCAACAAGACTGACTGAAACCGTCCAGCAACCCGAGAACGGATAGCCAAACTGATAGTTGGATAACTCTATGCTCTCCAACTGGCCAGCCGTGCCGCTGAAGGTCAGCGAGGCAGACTGCCCTGGCGTATCGATGGTGACTGTTGCTGGAGTTCCGGCCGTGATGGGAGCGGGGGCCTGTTCGTTGACGAGCCACAGGTTTACGCTCGCGGTGCCTGTGGCACCGCCTGAAGGAGCAATCAGGATAGTGTAGGTGCCGCTGATCGGTAAAGTCACGGGGTTCTGTATCCACGAACTGCTGCACCCGTTGTTGCTCGATCCCAGGGTCGTACCATCTGGAGAAACAAGACTGAGAGAAACCGACCAGCAACCGGGGAAGGTTGAGTTGGAAACCTGCAAAGTCGCCAACTGGCCGGCTGTTCCAGTAAAGGTCAGCGAAGCAGACTCGCCCGGCGTATCTACGGTAACCGTCGCTGGCGTTCCCGCTGTGATGGCACCAGGGGCCTGTTGGTTGAACAGCCAGAGGTTCACACTCGCGCTGCCAGTGCCGCCGCCTGAAGGAGCAATCAGGATGGTGTAGGTTCCACTGATCGGCAATGTGACAGGATTCTGGAACCAGGTGTTGCTGCACCCGTTGTTGCTCGAACCCAGCGTCGTTCCATCCGGTGAAACCAGACTCACGTTGACTGACGAGCAGCCGGGGAATGTCGAGTTGGAAACAAGTACGCTGGCCAGCTGGCCTGCTGTACCGGTAAAAGTCAGTGAAGCATACTGCCCTGGCGTATTGATGGTGACTGTTGCCGGAGTTCCAGCCGTGATCGCGGCAGGTGCCTGTTGGCTGAACAGCGTGACGTTCACGCTGGCGCTGCCGGTCGCTCCGTTTGAAGGAGCAATCAGGATGGTGTAGGTTCCGCTGATCGGCAACGTGACAGGATTCTGAAACCACGAGCTGTTGTACCAGCCGTTGTTGCTCGATCCCAATGTCGTTCCATCCGGAGAAATCAGGCTGACTGAGACTGCATTGTATCCGGAGAACGTCGAGTTGGAAATCTGCAAGCTCGCCAACTGGCCTGCTGTGCCGGTGAACGTCAGCGAGTCTGTCTGGCCCGGAACGCTGATGGTGATTGCTGCCGGTGTGCCAGGCGCAATCGTCCCGCCTGTCTGTTCATTGAACAATGACACGTTAAGAGTGGCGCTACCGGTTGCTCCATTACTGGTAGTAATGACCACCGTGTAGGTTCCCGTTGCAGGCAGTGCAATGGGGGAAGTACCGCCTGTATTGCTCGATACCAGAGTTGTGCCGTCCGGACTGACGACGCTGATCGTCACACAGCAGCCGAATGTTGAGTTGGAAAGCTGCACGGTCGCCATTTGGCCCGCAGTTCCGCTAAATGTCAGCGAGTCCGTCTGTCCAGGAGTGCTGATTGTGATCGCAGTCGGTGTGCCGGGCGTAATCGTCGCGCCCGTCTGCTCGTTGAACAACAAAAGTGTCAAATTGGCGCTGCCCGTGCCGGTACTTTTCGGGGCAATAACCACGGTGTAAATTCCAGTTGCAGGAAGTGCTACCGGGTTCAGAGAAACAGTGGTGCCGTACATATAGCTCGATCCCAGAGTTGTGCCGTCCGGGCTGAGAATGCTGACAGTCCCGCAACATACGAACGTCGAATTGGAAAGCTGCACGCTCGCCATCTGGCCGGCTGTCCCGACGAACATATACAGCGCACTCTGCCCTGGCGTGTTCACGGTCACTGTCTGAGCTGTTCCTGGCGTAATGGAGGGCTGAGACTGACTGAAAAGTCCGAGAATCAAACTTCCAGTAGACGAAGCACCGCTGCTTTCAACAAGAATCGTATAAGTTCCCGTTGCAGGGGCTGGCAAGGGACTGATAGTCGTATTGCCTGATTCAATCGCGGACTGAACCAGAACAGACCCGTCAGGATTCAGAATCGTTATGTTGGCATTCGCAATAGTTGATCCGACCACCTGCAAATTGATCATCTGACCTGAAGCCGCATTGAACAGAACAATGCCTATATCCCCGCCAGTGTTGATCGTTCCATAGAACGATCCTCCGACCGCCATCCGTCCCGTGAAATCAACTTGGCTCGGCGTATAAGCAGTTGGGACAACAAAGAAGTCCTGATTGCTGGTTGAGATCCCTACCGATGTCGCAAGAGAAATGGGGCCGGAGTCCGCGCCTGCGGGAACCGTCGTGGTAAGGATTGAGGGAAGCGCAGAGGTCACTGTGGCGACAACCCCATTGAACTTCACGCGGTCGTTTGCCAGCAGATCAAACCCGGATCCAGTGAGAGTAACCGTCCCTCCAATGTTGGCCATGTTTGGCTGAAACGAGGTTATCAACGGCAAGCTCGTGAGAGCATCCACGGTAAATGAAGTGCTGCTCTCAGCTGTTCCGCTAGGCGCAGTTACGGTAATCGGACCGGTAATGGCGTTGGCTGGAACTGTTACAACAATCTGGTTGCTCGTTGCGGACGTGATCGTGGCCGCTACGCCGCCGATTGTGACTGCATCCTGTTGCGCACTGCTGCCAAATGAAGTTCCAGAAATTGTGACCGTGCTTCCCCACAGGCCGCTCTTGGGTGTAAAGTCCAGAATAGCGAGTTGACCAGCACTCACACGACTGATGCTCAAAATGTTTCCAACTGCATCATAGGTGTAGATAGCGCTTCCCTTGATCGAATCAGTTACTCCAACCAGCCGCCCTACTTCATCGTATGTGTAAGTAATCGTGGACTGCCCTGAGAGGCTGAAATTTGCGGTTGTTGTCTGGCCCGCAGTCACGGATACGCCCGTCTGATTTTGCGTACCGTATCCGGATGCGGAGACTTGAAGACTATAGGAGGCCACGCCAAGAGTGGAGATTGAGTACGCTCCCGATGCGTTCGTCACCGCAGTGGAGACTGTATCGCTTCCCTCGGCAACAATTACGGTTGCACCGGAAATTGGAGTCACACCGTCCGACTGCGTGACACTTCCTGCAATGGTTCCTGGAGTCCCAAGAGAAACATTGACCGTAGTGCTTCCACTTGAAGACAGGTTGATTCCGGAAACAACCGTAGAGCCAAATCCAGTTGCGCTGACAAGCAGATCATACGTCCCAACGGGAAGTCCGGAGATGGTATACACCCCATTTGCAACTGAGGTTGCTGACCCTATCGAGGCATTCGATTGTAAAACCTGAATCGATGCTCCGTTCAGTGGCGTACCACCACTGGCGCTGGTCACAACACCTGTGATCGTGGCAGTAACGCTGGCTCCAACCGTAAACGGCATCGCGTTGCTCGCCTGACCTGCAACCGTAACCACAACGGAACTCGTGACTGCGCCGACAGGAACCGGAACAACAATCTTGTTCTGCGACCATTGAGTAGGAACAGCGGGGACTTGTCCAAAGGCAACGGTTGAACTGCCCTGAACAGGGCCAAAATTGGATCCAGAGATCGTCACTGTGGACGCAACTGGCCCAACGGATGGCGACAGACTGGTAATCGACGGGACAAGCGTAAATACTGGACCCGTTGTCGATACGCCATTCACCAGAACCGCAATCGTGCCGGTTGTAGCGCCGTTCGGCACAGGCACAACAATCGCCGTATCGCTCCAACTCGACGGAGTAGCGGCAACTCCGTTGAAACTCACAACGCTGGCGCCTTGTGAAGCTCCGAAGCCCAATCCACTGATGGTAACGACCGTGCCCACGCTACCTTGCGTGGGCACGATGCTGGAAATGCCCGCGCTGACTGTATATACATAATTGTTGCTGGCCACGCCGCTTACGCTCACAACGACTGGCCCTGTCGTTGCGCCAGTCGGCACTGGCACAATGATCGAGTCAGCCCCCCAACTGGTTGGAGTGGCTGCCACTCCATTGAATGTCACTGTTCCCGCGGCCTGTGACGTCCCGAAATTGAAGCCGCTGATGGTTACGCTGGTTCCTATCGGACCGGATACAGGATTGACGCCGGTGATGCTTGGAGCCGTCGGCACAGTAAACTGTGCAGCATTGCTTGCAAGCGTCGAAGTGCTTGGTGGATTGGCCGCATTTACAATGACTGGACCGGTAGTAACCGAAGGAGAATTCACGTAGTCCATTGCGGACGGAGCCACGGTTTGTATCGCCGTCGGCGTCCAGCTTAATATCTGCGCGGTTACTCCGTTAAATGTTACGGACGAGGTTCCAGCAACATACGATCCAAAGTTGGTTCCCGTGATTCTCACAAAAGTGCCAGGAAATCCCGATGAAGGCGTGAGTCCTGTAATCACTGGCGGATAGATAATCGTGTAAGCAGCAGATCCCACTGCGGACGGCGTAAAGCTGGTGGCTACAGCGTAAGCCTGAATCGTCTCTGTCGATGCGACGGTGATCGAACCGGTGTAGACGCTCGATGAGGTCGTCGGCGTCGTTCCATTGGTCGTATAGTAGATCGTTGCCCCAGGCGTCGCATCCGTAATAGTCACTGTCTGCGCGCTGTTATAACTGCCGGCGGCAGGACTAAACACGGGAGTCGCAACGGGCGCGCCGAGCATATAGGCCGCCGTCGCCACCGCCGACGGAGAATAGCCCGTTGCAGTTGCTATCGCCTCAAGCGTTTCTGTCGAACTGACCAGAATAGGCCCGCTATATACAGTCGAAGAGGTCGTCGGTGTCGTTCCATTGGTCGTGTAATAGATTGTTGCGCCGCTTGTCGCGTCCGTGATGCTCACCGTTTGACTGACGGAATATGCCCCCGCAACTGGGTTAAACACCGGAGTTGCTGCCGGAGGCATGATCGTATAAGTCGCCGTCCCCGCCGCCGATTGCGTATATCCCACAGCTGTCGCTATCGCCGTGATAGTCTCGGTCGCGCTGACCGTGATCGGACCGCTATAGACGCTCGAAGATGTCGTCGGCGTGGACCCGTTGGTCGTGTAGTAAATCGTTGAGCCACTCGTCGCATCGGTGATGGTCACAGTCTGGTTGACGGAGTACGCCCCCGCAACCGGATTAAACACCGGAGTCGCAGCCGGAGGTGTGATCGTATAAGCAGCAGTGGCTACCGCTGACTGTGCGTAACCAGTAGCAATCGCCATAGCCTCCACAGTCTCGGTCGAGCCTACTGTGATCGGACCACTATACACACTCGATGAGGTCGTCGGTATATTGCCGTTGGTGGTGTAATATATGGTCGCGCCGACTGTCGAATCTGCGATGGTCACGGTCTGCGTGCTTGTGTAAGTTCCCGCGGCCAGAGAAAAGGTCGGTGTTGCAGCGGGCGGAGAAATCACATATGCAGCGGACGCCACGGAAGAGTTCGAGTGACCAGTTGCTGCCGCGATCGCCGCGATGGTCTCTGACGAGCTAACTGTAATCGGGCCGCTGTACGTATTCGAGGAAGTAGTAGGCGTGGACCCATTGGTCGTGTAATAGATCGTTGCACCGCTGGTTGCGTCAGTTATGGTCACTGTCTGCACACTGGTATAAGTGCCCGCCGTGGGAGAGAAACTTGGTGTCGAAGTTGGCGGAGTAATCGTGTAGACCGCTGATCCAACCGCAGATTGCGAGTAGCCTGTCGCCGTCGCTATTGCCTCCAGCGTCTCGGTCGAACTGACTGTGATCGGTCCGCTGTAGACGCTCGAAGATGTCGTCGGCGTGGACCCGTTGGTCGTGTAGTAGATCGTTGCGCCGCCCGTCGCGTCTGCAATCGTCACTGATTGCGAGTTGGTGTAAGTTCCCGCCGCAGGAGAGAAGGTGGGCGTCGCCGCTGATGGCAGCTTTAAGGTGTAAGCTGCGGACCCGACTGCGCTGGTCGAGTAATCATAGGCTGCCGCAACCGCCTTCAACGTCTCCGTCGCGCTGACCGTGATCGGACCTGTGTATACAGTCGAAGCTGTGGTCGGTGTAGACCCGTTGGTCGTGTAGTAGATCGTTGCGCCACTGGTTGTGTCAGTGATGCTCACTGTCTGTACGCTGGTATAGGTGCCTGTTGCTGGAGAAAAAGCAGGCGTCGCTGCTGCTGGCAGCTTGATCGTGTAAGCCGCAGAGCCAACTGCGCTGTTTGAGTCGCCAGAAACGGAGGCAATCGCTTTGATGGTCTCCGTTGCGCTAACCGTGATCGGGCCGCTGTACTGGGTCGAAGAAGTCGTGGGAGTCGTACCATTAGTTGTATAGTAGATAGTCGCTGCGGAGTTCGAGTCGCTGATAGATACCGTTTGAATGCTGGTATAAGTTCCCGCCGCAGGAGAAAAGGTTGGCGTGGGTGTCACTAATGTATAAGTAGCGGACGAAGCTGTGCTGTTCGTATAGCCAGCAACGACCGCGATCGCCTCCAGCGTCTCGGTCGAATTCACCGTGATCGGGCCTATATACAACTGCGAAGCGGTCGTCGGTGCTGTACCCGTCGTGCCGCTGGTTACGGTGTAGTAAATTGTTGCTGCGACGTTCGCGTCACTTATAACGACAGTCTGCGAATTGCCGAAGCTGCCCGCTGCGGGAGAGAAGGTGGGCGCGGGCGCTTTAAGCGTGTAGGCAGCAGTCGCCACTGCTGAGTTCGAATAGTCATAGGACGCCGCAATCGCCTTTAACGCCTCTGTCGCGCTGACTGTAATTGATCCGCTGTACACTGCGGAAGCCGTCGTTGGTGTCGTCCCGTCAGTTGTGTAGTAGATCGTCGCGCCGCTCGTAGCGTCGCTGATGGTCACCGTCTGCGTGCTGGCGTAGGTGCCTGCCGCAGGTGAAAACGTAGGCGTTGCCGCTGCTGGCAACTTGATGGTGTAAGTCGCGGAGCTAGCAGCGCTGTTCGAATCGCCAGACACAACGGCGATCGCTTTGATCGTTTCTGTCGCGCTCACCGTGATCGCGCTGCTATACACATTTGAAGCGGTTGTCGGCGTTGTCCCGTTGGTCGTGTAGTAAATTGTCGCCGCAGTATTCGTATCGCTGATGCTCACCGTTTGAATGCTTGTATATGTGCCCGCCGCGGGAGAGAAGCTTGGCGGCGGCACCTGAATCGTGTAAACAGCCGACGCTATGGCGCTTGTCGTGTAACCAGAGATAGCTCCTATCGCCTTCAATGTCTCCGTCGAGCCAATCGTGATCGGGCCGCTGTACACATTTGATGAGGTCGTAGGTATGCTCCCATCAGTCGTGTAGTAGATCGTTGCGGCAGAATTCGCGTCACTGATTGATACTGATGGCGTGCTGGTATATGTTCCCGCTACTGGAGAAAACGTTGGCGTCGGAACCATGAGCGTGTAGACTGCCGTCGCCACTGCTGAGTTCGAATAATCATAGGCCACCGCAATCGCCTTTAATGTCTTTGTCGCGCTGACCGTGACCGGGCCGCCGTAGACTGCGGACGCAGTCGTCGGCGTCGTCCCATCAGTTGTGTAGTAGATCGCAGCCCCACTCGTTGCGTCCGAGATAGTCACCGACTGTGAACTGCTGTAAGTGCCTGCGATGGGAGAGAAGGTAGGTGTGGCTGCAGGTGGCAGTTTGATCGTGTAGGCAGCGGACCCAACCGCGCTGTTCGAGTATCCGGATGCCGTGGCGATCGCTTCGATTGTCTGCGTCGCACCTACTGTAATCGCACCTGTATACAAACTCGAAGAAGTTGTCGGCGTGGTTCCATTGGTTGTGTAGTAGATAGTCGCCGCAGTGTTCGTGTCGCTGATGGTCACTGTTTGAATGCTGGTATAAGTGCCAGCAACAGGGGAGAAAGTTGGTGTGGGAACTTTGAGCGTGTAGGCAGCTGTCGCGACCGATGAGTTCGAGTAGTTATAAGCAACAGCAAGGGCCTTCAATGTCTCTGTTGAACTGACCGAAACTGGCCCACTGTATACAGTCGATGAGGTCGTCGGCGTCGTCCCGTCCGTCGTATAGTAGATCGTCGCGCCGCTCGTCGCATCAGAAATGGCCACTGACTGCGTGTTGGTGTAGGTGCCTGCCACAGGAAAAAACGTCGGTGTTGATGCCGTCGGCAGCTTAATGGTGTAAGCGGAAGAACCTACCGCGCTGTTCGAGTCGCCTGAAACGGCAGCAATCGCTTTGATAGTCTCAGTCACGCTGACCGTGATCGGGCCACTGTACACAGTGGATGCGGTCGTCGGCGTTGACCCATTGGTCGTGTAATAGATCGCCGCGGCTGTGTTCGAGTCGCTGATGCCAACAGTTTGAATACTCGTATAGCTGCCCGCTACAGGAGAAAACGCTGGAGTTGGCACCTGAAGCGTGTAAACAGCTTTCGCTGCGGCAGAGTTGGTGTCACCACTGTGCGTACAGAGTGCCTCAAGGACTGAAGACGCCGAGACTGTAATGGGGCTAGTGTACAGAGGCGATGATGTCGTCGGCGTAGTGCCCGTCGTGCCGACGGTGAGAGTGTAGTAGCACGTCGCGCCCGATGTAGTGTCGCTGATGGTTACCGACTGCGCACTGGTGTAGGTTCCAGCGGCCGGACTAAAAGTGGGCGTCGCTACCGTAGTCGCTCGGCCAACAACCGGCACACAAACAATCGCGAGAGAAACCAGTAATTTGGACAACGAGGAAATGGCACGAGTCGAGCGATTCATCTGAAAAACCCTTTCTGCGCAGGCAGTATCTGCACACTGCTCCGCGGACAACTGCGAACGAACCTCACCTACAGCGTATGCGTCCGACCAACTGCACGGTTGACCGAAGCGGCGGCGTTGAGATAGGTTACTTTGCTTTGCTGGCCGCGTAGGCGGCGGGGGTGAGTTGGTCGAGGCTTTTCACGGAACGGCTGGCAAGTC
>Ga0326727_10006767_pt1 | contig 31046 bp, 33 predicted proteins | sample MB2enrmetagenome_FD_207643 | JGI IMG/M metagenome (GOLD analysis project Ga0326727, IMG submission 207643) | Lab enriched peat soil microbial communities from McLean, Ithaca, NY, United States - MB29MY | ecosystem: Environmental > Terrestrial > Soil > Wetlands > Peat | place: USA: New York... | reverse complement strand
CGACGAACCGCAGGCGCTCGTCCATGACCGAACACTCCTTCCACGGCATCAACACCTCCCGCCAAAGGGCGGAAAGTGTTACCCATGTGTCCGGTACAAACCGTCACCTATCTCTCGGGTCGGACAAAATTGCGTCCACGTCATCGGGAAGCGCCGAGATGACCGAGGCGAAGTCCTTGCAGGAATTGTATCTGGGCGGCGGTCATGTCGCCGGCGCCCGCGACTTAAGCGCGCAAGCCTGGCGCATCGTCTGGCTCACGCCGCTCGCCGCCGATCCCGGCTTCGAGCCGAAGACCGCCGCGCTCGTCGCCATCCGCCCGTTCCTCGATCGGCTCGGCGACGCCGGATCGATCGAGCGCATCTGCGCCCAAATTCTCGATTTAGCGAATGAGAAAGCCGCATGACCGCAATCGTCGACGCGCATCATCACATCTGGCGCCGCGCCGATCTGCCGTGGCTCGATGGGCCGATGCAGCCGCGCATCTTCGGCCCCTACGAGCCGATCCGGCGCGACTATCCGATCAGCGAATATCTTGCCGACATCGCCGGCTGCGACATCGTCAAATCCGTCTACGTGCAGGCCAATTGGGCCAAGGACCGCTTCGAGGACGAGGTCGCCTACGTCCAGCGCGCCGCCGACGAGACCGGCTTTCCGCACGGCATCGTCGGCTATGCCGACTTTCTAAAGCCCGACGTGCGCCCGCAGCTCGACCGCCTGACCAAATATCGCGGCATGCGCGGCCTGCGCATGCAGCTGCAGTGGCACGAAAATCCGCAATACCGGTTCGCGGCCAAGCCCGATCTGGCGCGGGACCCGACGCTGCAGAAGAACGTCGCCTGGCTCGCCGATTACGACTGGACTTTCGATCTGCAGGTCTTCGCCGGGCAGATGGCAGGCGCGACGGAGCTTGCGGCCGCTTGTCCCAAGGTGACCTTCATCCTGCAGCACGCCGGCATGCCGGAAGACCTTTCGACGGCCGGAATGGCGTTCTGGCGTGCCGCGATGCAGCGCCTCGCCGCGCAGCCGAACGTGGTCTGCAAATTGTCCGCGCTCGGCACCTTCATCCATCGCAACGATCCCGAACACATCGCGGCGATCGTGGGCGAGGCGATCGAAATCTTCACGCCGTCGCGCTGTCTGTTCGGATCGAATTTCCCGGTCGAGAAATTGTGGACCGGGTACGCCGACCTCGTCGCCGCCTACCGGCGCGCGCTCGAGCCGCTCGGCGAAGCGACCGCGCGCGCGGCATTCCACGACACCGCGACACGGATCTATCGGCTCAAGTAAACGAACGACTTAGTTGACGACTTGGGCCGTGCGAAGTTCGGCCGGAGCATTGTATTCAATACGCGTCAATGCGGAAAATCGCGCGGCATATCGAAGCCGAGCACTTGGCCACGGCCCCAAGTCCAGTAGACAATGAGCAACGGGTCGGCGACGCTGTAACGCTCGCCGATCGCCCATGGACCGCGGGCGAGTTTTTCATCCACGGCACGCCACAGCTCGCGGCAGGTTTTTTTGGCAGTGGCGGCGACGTCCTCGACCGCGCGCGGGTCGCAGGCGTAGCGGTTGGCGCGGCGGACGTCGCCGAACGCGACGTGAATGGTGGACGAGAGCCAATTGAGCCATTCGGCGCAGCGCGCCTCTTCCCGGGAATCCCAGGGCCACAGCCCGGCGGGCGGATGGCGCGCCGCGATATAGCGCACGATCGCCGGCGCCTCGGTCAGAATCAAAGTCGCCGTCGGCGAGCGCCGGCACCCGTGCCTTCGGATTGACGCGCAGGTATTGCGCCGGGTCCCGTTAGGTCACGAGTCCCTCCTCTGATCGGTGCGGGTTACCCGAACTGGCGTCTCGCAAGGGACATGACTTACGCGGCCGCCTGTCGGCCCGTTCGACTTTCCTTGGGCCCTTCCTGCTTGCTGCCGCCAAGCTGAGCACGGATCCAGTTCCAGAGCGCCTCGATCTCCCGTGCCGCCCGGCAGTCACGGGTGTATTCGGTAATGCCGAGGCCCGCGGCCATGGCATCCTGAAAATCCACGCGGGCGGACAGCATCGGCTCGGCCAGAACGCCGAGACCCGTTAAGCCTTTCGCGGCGTCGCTCGCCCGCGAGCTGTGGTAGGACGGCGGGCACTGGTTGAGGACGAACGCGGCTTGGCGCTTCGCCAGAAAGGCAGCGCGAAAAGTCGCCGCCGTGGCCTCCACATCCATGCGGGTCGGGCGCACCGGCAGAAGACACAGGTCCGCGGCTTCCGTCACGAGGCGGGCCGCCGCGCAATCGCTTCCGGCGGTGTCGAAAATCGCAAGCGTAAACCCGACGTCGGCAAGCCCATCGAGGACCGCGCCGAGCCGCGGCAGGCGATCGCGTTCGAGCGGTTCGACCATGACTTTGTTCGGCGCGTTGGCCGCCGCGCGGCGCTCGCCCCAGCGCGTCAATGACCCCTGAGGATCGAGGTCGAGCGCGATCACCCGTTCGCCCGCGCCCGCTGCCGCGACGGCGAGCGATGCCGCGAGCGTGGTTTTTCCCGTTCCGCCCTTTTGCGTGAGCAAAGCTATGGTGCGCATGGAACTATTCCCTGGTCCATTCCTGACACGCCGCCTCGCATCCGGACCATGCGCCGGCTGTCTATACGGTGAATGCGCCCGAAGTCCGGGGACCGTTCGGAATTTCGATGTCGACAGCAAGGGTCGATACCGATTTGCCGCGATCCATCTTGATCTGCACCCTGTCGGGCTCGAAGGCGATGTGACGGCTGACCACCGCGAGAATCTCCTCGCGCAGAACGCTGAGAAGATCGGGCTGACTGCGCGCGATGCGTTCGTGCGCCAGCAGGATTTGCAGGCGCTCACGCGCGACGTGCGCGGAGCCGCGGCGAAACAGGCCGAACAGGTTCATGCTGCCTTCCGTCCGAATAGCTTGTTGAAAATGCCTCGGCCTTCGTTGGGAACAAGCATGGGGATGTGCTCGCCCTTGAGCCGGCGAATGGCTTCGAAATAGGCGCGGGCAGGCGCGCTCAGCGGGTTGTTCAGCGTGACCGGCGATCCGACATTCGAGGCGCGCAGCACTTCTTCGCTTTCCGGAACGATGCCGATGAGCGGGAGCGACAGAATTTCGAGCACGTCGTCGATCGACAGCATCTCGCCGCGCGCGGCGCGCGCCGCGTGATAGCGCGTGATGAGCAGGTGCTTGTCGATGCGCTCGCCGCGCTCCGCCTTCTCGGTCTTGGCGTCGAGAAGGCCGATGATGCGATCGGAGTCGCGCACCGACGACACTTCGGGATTGGTGACGATGACGGCCGTATCCGCGTGCCGCATCGCCAGTGTCGCGCCACGCTCGATCCCGGCCGGACTGTCGCAGATGATCCAGTCGAATTTCGAGCGCAGCTCCGCGATGACGCCGGCGACGCCGTCTTCGGTGAGGGCGTCCTTGTCGCGGGTCTGCGAGGCCGGCAGCAGGTAGAGATTTTCCAGCCGCTTGTCGCGAATGAGCGCCTGCGGCAGCTTCGCGACGCCGTTGATGACGTTGATCAGATCGAACACCACGCGCCGTTCGGCGCCCAGCACCAAATCGAGGTTTCGCAGCCCGACATCGAAGTCGATGACCACGACCTTCTCGCCCTGTTGAGCGAGAGCCGCGCCCAGCGCGGCCGTCGACGTGGTCTTGCCGACGCCGCCTTTGCCTGATGTCACGACCACGACGCGGGCCGATCTGTCGTCGACAATTGTCTCTCGGGCCATCGTCTCTTGGGCCGATATCGCTTGGGCCATCTTTACGCCTTTCGTTGTTCTAGTTCATCGCCGAGATTTTCAGCGTGTTGCCGTCGAGCCAGGCCTGGGCCGGTCCGCGGCGCAGGCTTTCTTCGATGTCGTCCGCCGTCCGGTAGTACGGGCCGATGGCCAAAAGCTCCGCCTCGAAACGGTGGCAGAAGATGCGCGCGCGGGCATTGCCCGCGGCGCCCGCCATGGCCTGGCCGCGGAGCGCGCCGTAAACGTGGATCGATCCGCCGGCGATGATTTCAGCGCCCGATCCGACCGAGCCGAGAACGGTGACATCGCCCTCGATGAAAACCACGGATTCTCCGGAACGCACCGGATTCTCGATCAAGAGCGATGCCGCCTCTTGTTTCTTCACGGCCGGCTCGACGGCGGCTTGTGGCGGGCTGGGCTCCGGCGGCTCGATGTCGGGCGTGCCACGGCCGCGACGCAGCACCGGGGGCAGCTTGCCTGCCCGGTCGGCCGGATCGACGCCTTCGATACCGAGCACGCGGATATTGCGCTCCTCGAGGCTAGCGACGAGGTGCGCAATCGCGCTCGGGCTCAGCCGCACGGCCGACAGGTCGAGCGCGACCGGATGACCGGCGAAAAAGCCCATCGAACGCTCGAGCGTGGCGTCGAGATCCGTCAGCCAGTCCATGACCGGGGGCTGCGGAGCGAGCACGAACGCCATGTAGGAGCGCGCCCGAAACGTCAGCGACTGGCGTTGGCGAACGAGGCTTGGCACGGCGCCTCTCCAATTCCGATGATTCGAATTGGTTAATAAACTGCGTAGAGATGGTTAACGGCTGGTTAATTGCGTAAACCGCGCCCTTCCCAGTGTGCCGCGCCGATCGGCGATGGCATCATAGGTCAGTAGGATGGCGGAGGCCGCTCCCCTCTGGCCGCGACCACGAAAAGTGTTACCCATGTGTCCGGTACGTGCCGTCACCTATCTCTCAGGCGGGTCAGATGGCATAGCCGACATGCCGAGAGCGCGGTGCCGCTCCCGCGCGAATTCGGTCACAACTTGCCCATCGTGGAAGATCAGGCGCGGCCCACCCGTCGCCTTTACCTGATGGCACGACAGCTTGTAGTACACGCGCCAATGCCCGGGTGCTTTGTGGCTTTGCGTCCCGTTGCTTTGCGTCTTGGGCCGTCTCGTCTATTAGCCAGTCATCTATCAACCCTAAGATAGGCCCCATGATAGGCGCGGTGCAACAAAGATGACCCTGGCGATTGTCGGCGGCCAATTATTTGACGGGTCCGGATCGGACCCGATCCGGGACGGCGTCGTCGTCATTGAAGGTGATCGCATCGCCGCGGCGGGACCGGCGAGCACGGTCGCCATTCCAAAAGCGGCCAAGCGGATCGATGCCGAAGGCCGGATGATCCTGCCCGGCATAGTTGATTGCCACGTTCATTGCACCTATCGCGCGCGCGACATGCGCCAGCATCTCCTCAACACCCCGACCTACAACGTGCTGAAGTCGACCGAGATTCTGCGCGAGACGCTGGCCTGCGGCGTGACCACGGCGCGCGATTGCGGCGGCGCCGACGCCGGCTTTCGCGCGGCGATCGACGAAGGAGCGATCGAAGGGCCGCGGCTTCTGATCTCGATCCTGATGATCTCGCAGACCGGCGGTCACGGCGATTACTGGGTCCCCGCCGGCATGCGGCTTCCTAAACGAGCGTGGCTGCCGAGCCCGGTCGCTGACGGCGTCGAGGGCGTGCGCCGCATCACCCGCGAAGTGCTGATGATGGGCGCCGATTTCGTCAAGATCTGCGCGACCGGCGGCATCACCTCGGTCACCGACCATTGGAACGAGCCGCAATTCACCGCGGCGGAAATCGCCGCAGCCGTGACAGAGGCCGCGACCAAGCATCGCCGCGTCGCCGTCCATGCCGAGGGTGTCGGCGGCATCCGCAATGCGCTGGCCGCCGGGATTTATTCGCTCGAACACGGCTGGTTTCTCGACGAAGAGTGCGTCGACACCATGATCGCCCAGGGCACCTGGTGGGTGCCGACGCTGGCATTGGTGCCGCTCTCGGTCGAGCGCCGTCAGCGCGACAAAGCGTGGAGCGCTCAGCAGCTCGGCGACGAGGCGACCAAGGACGCCGAAATCTACGCGCTGATGCAGAAACAGATCCCGCTGTGGCAGGATGCGGTCCGGCGCGGCATCAAGGTGGCGATGGGGACCGACCAGTCGCACCGACTCCTGGTCGGCGAGAACCTGGTCGAGCTCGAATTCATGGTGCGCTATCTGGGCATGACGCCGGCCGAAGCATTGGTGGCGGCGACCAGCACAGCGGCAGCTTGTCTCGAGCGCTCCGATATCGGGCTTATCGCGCCCGGACGACTGGCGGACATCCTGGTCGTCGAAGGCGAACCGCTCGACGACATTACGGTGTTGCAGCGTGAGGAAAACATCAAGCTGGTGATGAAAGGCGGCAAGGCCTTCGTCGACCGGCTGCAGAACTGAAGAGGCATCATGCTGATCAATCGCTTCATGATCCGTCCGTTCGTCGAGCAGGCGTTGCGCGACGAACTGAGTGCCGGCGATACCACCGGCGGCTTCCTGGTCGGCGACGATCCGGTGCAGACCGGACGCATCTACGCCAAGGGCCGCGGCATCGTCTGCGGCATGCTGCTTGCGGACGAAACGATTCGGACGCTCGATCCCGCCGCCGAGATTGCGCACGGCGTCGAAGATGGCGCGGTGATGGAGCCCGGCACGGTCCTTCTTACCATCAAGGCGCGCGCTTCGACCTTCTTCGCCATCGAGCGCTGCGCACTCGACTGGATTCAGCAGATGTCGGGCATCGCTACCAAGACGCGGCGCTATGTCGACCTCGTCAAACACACCAAGGTGCGGGTGACTGATACGCGCAAGGGCTGGCCTGGGCTGCGGATGCTGCAGAAATACGCCGTGCGCGTCGGCGGCGCCCACAACCACATCTTCAATCTCACCAACTGCATCCTGGTGAAGGACAATCACATCAAGATTGCCGGCAGCATCCGCAATGCCGTCGAAATCCTGCGCGAGCGCGCGCAGCACACCTTCAAGATCGAACTCGAGTGCGAAACCCTCGACATGGTGCAGGAAGCGCTCGATTGCGGCGTCGAGGTCATCATGTTCGACAACATGGATCTCGACGAGATTCGCGCGGGTCTCAAGCTCGTCGCCGGCCGCGCCATGACGGAGGCGTCCGGCGGCATCAACGAGACCACGATCGTGCCGGTCGCCGAAACCGGCGTCGACATCATCTCGGTCGGCGACCTCACTCACTCGGTGAAGGCCGTTGACATCAGCCTCGACGTGCAGGACATCAAGCCCAGCGCCTTGCGCACCATCGAACGGCTCAAGGCGGCTCAGGGCTGAGCCATGGCCTCGCTTCTGGAAGCCGGCTTTCGCGCGTCGCACGGCATCATCCCGGCGCTCGATTCCGAGACGCTCGACGAGATCAAGGCCGTGATCGCGGCGACGACGCGGATCCCCGGGGTCGTCGGTTACAAGGTCGGCCTCACCGCGGTGCTGCGCCTCGGCCTCGCCAAGGCGGTGCAGGAGCTGCGCGGCTTCACCGACCTGCCGCTGATCTACGACCATCAGAAAGCCGGGCCGGACGTGCCCGACATGGCGGCGAAGTTTTCAGCGATTTGCCGCGAGGCCGGAGTCGATGGCCTGATCCTCTTTCCGGTCGCCGGGCCGCGCGCCGTGCGCGAGTTTGCCGGCGGGGCGATTCGCAACGGCTTGCTGCCGATTGTCGGCGGCGACCTGCCGCTCCCGGACTATAACGTCTCGGGCGGCGGCTACGTCGCGGACGATGCGCTCTCTCGCATCATCAGCGAAGCGGTCAAGCTTGGCGTCGATCACTTCGTCATTCCGGCGAACAACGCGCCGCGGGTCCGGCAGCTTGCGGCCAATATCGTCGACCTCATCGACCACCCGCCGGGTCTGGTGCTGCCAGGCATCGGCGCGCTCGGCGGTAGCATCCGGGACGTCTTCGCCGCGGCCGGCCAATGCCGCTGCTACGCCGTCGTGGGTCGCGCGATCTACCAGGCTCCCGATCCGGCCGCAGCGGCAAAAGCCTTGGCGGAGGAGGCGCTCGCCTTTGCCTGAGACACGGCTGTTCATCGACGGCGACTTCGTGCCGGCCCGATCCGGCCGGGTGTTCACCGTGCACGAGCCCGCGACCGGCGCCGCGCTCGCCGATGTGGCGCGCTGCGGCGTCGAAGATCTGGAAATCGCCGCAGCCGCGGCACGACGCGCGTTCGACGACGGGCCATGGCGGCGCATGGCGCCGGCAGACCGCGGGCGTTATCTCGCCCGCATCGCCCGCGGCATCGAGGCGCGCACGGAAGTTTTGGCCGAGCTGGAAACCCGCAACGGCGGCAAGACCATCGCGAACTCGCGCAACGAGGTGCAGGCGGCCGCCCGCGTGTTCGACTACTACGCCGGCGCGATGGACAAGTTCTTCGGCGAGACGATACCGCTCGGCGACGGCGTGCTCGATTTCACGCTGCGCGAGCCGGTCGGCGTCGTGGCACAGATCACGCCGTGGAATTTTCCGATTCTCGCCGCCGCCTGGAAGCTCGCGCCCGCCCTTGCCGCGGGCTGCGCCTGCCTGCTGAAACCTGCGAGCTTTACGCCGCTCACCGCCCTCGCGCTCGCTGAAATTATCGCGGAAGCCGGGCTGCCGAAGGGCGTGGTAAACGTCCTGCCCGGCCCCGGCGCGGAGCTTGGAATGGCGATCGCTACCTCGCCGCTGATCGACAAGATCGCCTTCACCGGCGAGGGCGCGACCGGCGCCGCTTTGATGGCGGCCGCGGCGCCGCAGGTGAAGCGCGTGTCGCTGGAACTCGGCGGCAAAAGCCCCAACGTCATCTTTGCCGATGCCGACTTGGAAAAGGCGGCCATTGCGGCGGTCAAGGGCGGCTTCGGCAATGCCGGGCAGAGCTGCTCGGCGCGCACGCGGGTTTTGATCGAGCGTTCCGTCGAAGCGCGTTTTCTCGATCTGTTCACCGCGGCGACCCGCGCCTGGCGGGTCGGCGACCCGCTCGATGCGAAGACCGATATGGGACCGTTGATTTCGCGCGAGCGTGTCGCCGCGGTCGCCGCGTATGTTGAAAGCGGGATCGCGGAAAAGGCTGAACTCGTTCTCGGCGGCGCGGCGCCGGCCGAGATGAACGACGGCAGCTATTTCGCGCCGACCATCTTCGCCGATGCCGCCAATACGATGCGGATCGCGCAGGAAGAAATTTTCGGCCCGGTGGTCGTCGTCATTCCGTTCGACGACGAAGACGACGCCGTTCGTCTCGCGAATGCAAGCGAGTATGGCCTCAACGGTTCGGTCTGGTCACGCGACATCGGCCGCGCGTTGCGCTTCGCCCGCGCATTGCAGAGCGGCATGGTATCGATCAATTCCCACGGCAGCGCCAGCCGCTTCGGCACCTACGCGCCGTTCGGCGGCTACAAGCGCTCCGGCATCGGGCGCGAACTCGGCATGCATGCGCTCGGTCTCTACACCGAAGTGAAGAACGTGTTCATCGATCTCGAGGGTTGACGACGTCCCATGGGCTCCATCTTTGCTCCGCCATTGCTTGAAGAAGCCGCCAGCGCGCTCGCCAGCGCGCGGCAACAAAAGCTGCGCCTCGCCACCGCAGAGACCGTGACGGCCGGCCTCGTCTCGGCCTGCCTCACGTCGGTCTCAGGTGCATCGGAAGTGTTCGAGCGCGGCTTCGTGCTGTATCACAGCTCGGCCAAGGCGTCGGGACTGGGCATCGGCGACGAGATTGCGGCGCGCTACGGCGCGGTGAGTGCCGAAATCACTAAAGGGCTGGCGGAAGGCGCACTCAAAAACTCGGATGCAGGGGCTGCCGTCGCCGTGACGGGATATGCCGGCCCGGGAGGCGGCAATGCGAAGGATCCCGTCGGCACTATCTATATCGCCGCGGCGCGCCGCGGCAGCCCGACGTTCGAAGAGCGCCACGTCTTCTCCGGCGACCGCGACGAAGTGAGGCTTGCCGCCGTCGGCGCCGCGATCCGCCTACTCAGGAAAGCGCTCGACAGCAAATAAAAAGCGCCACCCGCAAGAAGCCGGTGCGGCTGGCGTCCGCCGTGCTGTCGCGCTGCGTTCTCACGTTAAGCGCCGGATGCTTGCTACGACTCGCTCGACGCCTTGCCGGCGTTCTCTTTGACGGTCGTCTGCGCCGGCGCGGTTTTGGGGCCGCCCTTCGAGACACCGACCAGAGCCGGCCGCAGCATGCGCTCGCCGATCATGTAGCCCGGCTGCACCACCTCGACCACGAAGCCGGCGGGCACCGTGGGGTTGGGCACTTCGAACATCGCCTGGTGGAAATTCGGATCGAACTTTTCGCCGCGCGGCGTGAACTGGCGCACGCCGTTCTTTTCCAGCGCCTTCAACAGCTCGCGCTCGGTCAGCTCGACGCCCTCGATGAGCGCCTTCGCCCCGGCCTCGGCGGTGGCGCGCAGCTCCGGCGACACCGCGTCGAGCGCGCGGCGCATATTGTCGGCCACGACCAGCACGTCGCGGGCGAACGATCCGATGCCGTAAAGCCGCGCGTCGGTGACCTCGCGTTCGGTGCGCCGGCGCAGGTTTTCCATCTCGGCCAGCGTGCGCAGGAGCCGGTCCTTGAACTCGGCGGCCTGCGCCGCCGGATCGGGCTGCGCCGGCGCGGCCGGCGCGGTCAATGGATCGTTGGCTTGCGGCGCACCCTCTGGCGGGGCCGCTGCGTCCTCGGCACGCGCGGTCTGTTCCGTCATATCCTTACCTATGGTCTCGGTTGCCCGGCATATCAGGGTTCGGACGGCAAAAATCAAGCGCAGACGAGGCGGCGGCCCGCGAGCCGCCGTATCGCCGTCGCGACAAAACCCTCATCCCCCCAGCAGCTTGCTCACCACCTTGGCGGTGTAATCCACCATCGGGATGATGCGGGCGTAATTGAGCCTTGTCGGACCGATGACGCCGAGCACGCCGACGATCTGGCCCGAAGCGTCGTGGTAGGGCGCGACGATGGTCGAGGAGCCCGACAGCGAGAACAGCTTGTTCTCCGAACCGATGAAGATGCGCACGCCCTCGGCCTGCTCGGCGCGGCCGAGCAGGTCGATCACCTCGCGGCGGGTCTCGAGGTCGTCGAACAGGAGCCGCACGCGTTCGAGGTCGGCGAGTGCCTTGAGGTCCTCGAGGAGATGCGCCTGCCCGCGCACGATCAGCTTGCGCTCGTCGCTTTCGCCGCCCGACCAGCTGGCGAGCCCGGCGGCGATGATCTTTTGGGTCAACTGGTCGAGTTCGGCTTGGCCTTCCTTCACCCGGCGCTCGATCTCGGCTTTGACGTCGGCCAGGGTGCGGCCGCGGATGCGGGCATTGAGGAAGTTGCCGGCCTCGATCAGCGCCGAGGTCGGCAAGCCGACCGGAACGTTGAGGACGCGGTTTTCGATCTGCCCGTCCTCGCCGACCAGCACCACCAGCGCGCGCTCGGGCTCGAGCCGCACGAACTCGACGTGCTTGAGCCGCGGGTTGGACTTCGCGGTGAGCACGACGCCCGCGGCCCGGCTCAAGCCGGACAGCAGCCCGGACGCCTCCGTCAGCACGGCTTCGAGCGATTTCGCCTGGCCGGAGCCGGCGACCTGGGCTTCGATCGCCTTGCGGTCGCGTTCGGTCAGGTCGCCGATCTGCATCAAGGCGTCGACGAAGAAGCGCAGCCCGATCTCGGTCGGTAGCCGGCCGGCCGAGGTATGCGGCGCGTAGACGAGGCCGAGCTGCTCGAGGTCCGACATCACGTTGCGCACCGAGGCCGGCGACAGCGTCATCGGCAGGATGCGCGACAGATTGCGCGAGCCGACCGGCTCGCCGGTGGCGAGATAGCTCTCGACGATCAGGCGAAAAATCTCGCGCGAGCGCTCGTTGAGCTGGGCAAGACTGAGCTGGTTGGCGCCGAGCGGGATATCGTGGCTGGCCAAGGACAATGCCCTCCGATGGAGGGAGAATTGTCTATTTCCGTGTGGTCTTGCAAGTCGGGGCGACGAACGGGCCGCGATTACCCCAGCAATTCCGGCGCGGTGAACACCGCCTGCAGATCGATACCCTCCCGCTCGAGGGCCTCCGCCGCGCCTTGCAGCCGATCGACGATGGTGATGATTTTCTTCACTGTAGCGCCCTGTTGGCGAACGGCGTGCACCGCCTGCATCACCGAGCCGCCCTTGGTCGTCACGTCTTCAAGCAACACCACCGTGCTCCCGGGACGGAAATTGCCGTCGATCTGCTGATCGGTGCCGTGCCCCTTTTTTTGTTTGCGCACCACGAATCCGGCGAGCGGGCGGCGCCCGAAGCTTCGCATCGAGACGCCGACGATGACCGGCACCGAGCCGAGCTCGAGGCCGCCGACCGCCTCGACATCGTCATCGCCGCTGAGCATGTCGTAGACGAGGTCCGCGACCAGATTAGCCCCTTCCGCGTCGAAAGTGGTCGGCCGCATGTCGAGGTAGTAGTCGCTCGTTTCGCCGGACGCGAGCTTGAAGTGTCCTTTCAGAATCGATTTTTGCTTGATGATTTCTAAAAGGCGTCCCTTCTTTTTCGTGCGTTCCGCTGGGAGCATCGACTGATTGTCCTTTGTGGTTCGCAACCGGCGCGCGAGGCGCAAAAAGTCCGGCGCCTGCGCGGCATCGCCCTGATCCAAGCCGGCCTTTATATGAGCGCCGCTCGAGCTGCAACACGACGCGCCGACTTGTGCACGCGCACGTGAGCGCGGCAATCGCCCGCCGCCGACGGTATCGTGCCCCTTGTCGCGGCCATGCCGGAGCGCCTAAAAAGCCTGCCGCAGCCGGGCCGTTCGCCCCCGCCGCGCTTTGAGGAGATATGCATGCGGCCGAGCCGCCGACAGCCCGATGAACTGCGCCCCGTGTCGCTCGAAAGGAGCGTGGTCAAATTCGCGGAAGGTTCGTGCTTCGTGAAGTTCGGCGAGACCCAGGTGCTGGTCACGGCGACGCTGGAAGACCGCCTGCCGCCCTGGCTCAAGGGCCAGGGCCGCGGCTGGATCACCGCCGAATACGGCATGCTGCCGCGCGCCACGCTCGAACGCACGCGCCGCGAGGCGTCGGCCGGCAAGCAGAACGGCCGCACGGTCGAAATCCAGCGCCTGATCGGCCGCAGCCTGCGCTCGGTCGTCAACCTCAAGGCACTCGGCGAGCGCCAGATCACCATCGACTGCGACGTCATCCAGGCCGACGGCGGCACCCGCACCGCCTCGATCACCGGCGCCTGGATCGCGCTGTTCGATTGCCTCGCCTGGATGAAGACGCGCGACATGATCGATGAGGAGGTGCTGCGCGACCACATCGCCGCGGTTTCCTGCGGCGTGTGCGGCGGCGTCGCGGTGCTGGACCTCGATTATGCCGAAGATTCGCAGGCCGAGACCGACGCCAATTTCGTCCTCACCGGCTCCGGCCATATCGTCGAGGTGCAGGCCACCGCCGAGAAGGTGCCGTTCTCCGAGGAGCAGCTCACCACGCTGCTCGCGCTCGCCCGCAAGGGCGTGACCAAACTCATCGACTTGCAGAAGATGGCGGTGATGTGAGCGAGATGGCTCATCGCCGCATCGCGGGCCGGCTCGTCATCGCGACGCATAATCCCGGCAAGCTCGCCGAATTGCGCGAGCTGCTTGCGCCCTACGGAATCGACGCCACATCGGCTGGTGAGCTTGGCCTCGACGAGCCCGAAGAAACCGGCATGAGTTTTCGCGACAACGCGCGCATCAAGGCGGCAGCCGCCGCGAAAGCATCAGGCTTGCCGGCGTTCGCAGACGATTCCGGCCTGGCGGTCGACGCGCTCGACGGCGCGCCGGGTATCCATTCGGCGCGCTGGGCCGGCGCCGACAAGAATTTCGATCGCGCCATGCGCGAGGTCGAGGACAAGCTCGACGCGCGTGGCGCGACGACACCGGAACGCCGCCGCGCCCATTTCGTCTCCGCGCTCTGCGTCGCCTGGCCCGACGGCCATGTCGAGGAATTCGAGGGCCGCGTCGACGGCACGCTGGTGTGGCCGCCGCGCGGCAACAAGGGTTTTGGTTACGACCCGATGTTCTTGCCCGACGGGCACGCCCGCACGTTCGGCGAAATGCCGAGCGAGGAGAAACACGGCCTGCCGCCGCGCGGCAAAGGCCTGTCCCACCGCGCCCGCGCCTTTGTCATGCTCGCCAACGCTTGCCTCGCTCCTTCCCCTCGCCCGCCCGCGGGGGAGGACGGCGCGCCAAGCGCGCCGGGTGAGGGCAAGTCATGAGCGGCACACTCGCAGGCCCCCTCCCCGACCCTCCCCCGCAAGCGGGGGAGGGAGAGAAAGCCTTTGGCGTCTACGTCCATTGGCCGTTCTGCCTGTCGAAGTGCCCCTATTGCGACTTCAACAGTCACGTGCGCCGCGCGCCGATCGACGAAGCGCGTTTCGTGCGCGCGCTGACGGCCGAGATCGCCACGACGGCCGAACGCGTGCCGGGCCGCACCGTGTCCACGATCTTCTTCGGCGGCGGCACGCCGTCGCTGATGCAGCCGGCGACGGTCGGCGCCGTGCTCGACGCGCTGGGGAGGCATTGGTCCATCGCGCCCGATGTCGAAGTCACGCTCGAAGCGAACCCGACCAGCGTCGAGGCCGCGCGCTTCCGCGGCTATCGCTCGGCCGGCGTCAATCGCGTGTCGCTCGGCGTGCAGGCGCTCGATGACCGCGTCCTGGCGGAGCTCGGCCGGCTGCATTCGGCGGACGAAGCGCTCCAAGCCGTCGCCATCGCCCGCAGCGTGTTCGAGCGCTACTCGTTCGATCTGATCTACGCCCGGCCGCGGCAGACCCCGCAGGAGTGGGCGAGCGAACTGAAGCGCGCCATCGCCGAGGGCGGCGAACATCTGTCGCTCTATCAACTGACCATCGAACCCGAGACGCCGTTCTACGCGCTGCACGCGGCCGGCAAGCTCGCCGTGCCCGACGAGGATAACGCGCGCGTGCTGTACGACACGACGCAGGAAATCTGCGCCGCCCACGGCCTGCCGGCTTACGAAATCTCCAACCACGCGCGGCCCGGCAGCGAGTGCCGGCATAATCTCGTCTATTGGCGCGCCCACGAATATGCCGGCATCGGACCCGGCGCCCATGGTCGACTGAACATTGGCCGCCTCGACATCGCCGGCGACCGTCACGCCACCGCGACGGAAAAACGCCCCGAGGCCTGGCTGACCCGCGTCGAGACCGACGGCCACGGGCTCGTCACCGACGACGTGCTGACGCGCGAAGAAATGTCCGACGAGTTTTTACTGATGGGCCTGCGGCTGGCGGAAGGGATCGATCCACAGCGCTTCACCGCGCTCTCCGGCCGGCCGCTCGATCCCGCCCGCATCGCGGCCTTGCGCGAGCATGGCCTGATCGAGACGACCGCCGCTGGCCATTTGCGCGTCAGCCTGCCCGGGTTCCCGGTGCTCGATGCAGTCGTGGCGGATTTGGCGGCGTGAGCATTTATTTTCCTGCCCCGCTTCGCGGGCGGGCGGAATCACACATCAAATCCCCGACGCACCGAAACTTTTCGGCGGCGGCGACACCACCTGGGCGCCGGTCGTGGTGATGCGCAGCACGGCGAGCCCGCGGTCGTTGGTGCCGTCGGCGCGGAAGCGGAACAGGCCGTCGATGCCGGAGAAGCCCGACGGGTTGGTCAGAGTCTCCGGCGAGAAGCGCTGCGCGCCCTGCGTCTTGACCAGCGCGGCGACCAGCGCGACCGCGTCGTAGGCGAGCGTCGCCGTTCGCACCGGCTGCTGTTTGTAGCGCGCGGTGTAGCGGGAGGCGAAACCGCGGTAGCCGGCGGCATCGGGCGCGGCATAAACGCCGCCGTCGAGCGCCGTCGACGACAGGATGCGCGGGTCGTCCCACAGACCGGTGCCGAGCAGCTGGACTTTCTTGGTGTTGAGCCCGTTAGCGACCAGCATCTGGGCGAGGTCGGGGACCACGTCGCCGCTGTCGGGAATGAACAGGGCGTCGGCATGGGTCGCGGCCTGCGCGATGTTCTTGGCGGGTCCGGCCATGGCCGCCTTGTCGTGGGCGTAGCGCTCGAGCGCGACCACTTGGCCGCCGCGGCGCGCGACGTCCTGGCGGAAGGCCGCCTCGACCACGGTGCCGTAGGGGTTGTCGGGGATGAGCGCCGCATACGAGCGCTTTCCCGTCGACGCCGCGTATTGCACGATGCGCTCGACGTCGGTTTCCGGCAGGAAGCTGAGCAGATAAATGCCGCGCGAGGCGACATTGGTGTCGGTCGAAAACGCGATCACCGGAATGTTGCGCGCCCGCGTCACCTGCCCCACGGCGCTGACCGCCTGCGCGAACAGCGGCCCGAGAATGATCTGGGCACCCTCGGCCATGGCCTGTTCCGCGCCCTGTCGCGCCGCCTCCGGGTTGCCGCCATCGTCCTTGACCAGGAGCTGAAGATTGGGCGACTTGAATTCGTCCAGTGCCATTTCCGCGGCGTTGCGCATGGCCTGACCGGCGACGGCCGCATTGCCCTGCGCCGTCAGCGGCAGAATGAGACCGGCCTTGACCTCGCCGGCGCCCAATGTCGCACCCGGCGCCGGCTGCGGCGGCGGCATGGCGCCCGGCCCAGGCTGCGACTGCGGGAAATAACTCGACACGGCGGTGCAGCCCGCGAGGAACGCGCCGGCTCCCGCCACCAATAACCCCGCAAGCGAGCGGCGCCGCGACAGCACGAGCGCCGACTCCTCACCTGGCACGTTCGGGGACACTCGTGGATCTCCTTAGCGGCCTGAGCGCCGGCAGCATAGGCACTCCAATCTGTCATATTGGCGGCGAATGGTTAACCAACCGAAAAGGATAGCGAATTCGGCCTCGGCGACGGCGGATCCGGCCGCAATTCGGTCGCAACGTGACGCCGCGCGGGGCGGCCCCTAGACTGGTACCGATGAGCAACCAAGGCGACGCGCCGACAGGCACGCAGAAGGGCTACCGGCTCGGCCAACACCGGGTCGAGGCAGCGCGGCCGGCGCCCGGATTGCACATTGTCGCGACCCCGATCGGCAATCTCGGCGACGTCACGCTGCGCGCGCTGTCTGTCCTCGCCGGCGCCGACCTGATCGCCTGCGAGGATACGCGGGTGACACGAAAACTCCTCGACCGCTACGGCATCGAAACCCCGCTCACCCCCTACCACGACCACAATGCGGAAACGGCCCGCCCGAAGCTGTTGCAGCGGCTCGCGCAAGGCGCCGCCGTGGCGCTGGTTTCGGACGCCGGCACGCCGCTCGTGTCCGACCCCGGATACAAGCTGGTGCGCGCGGCCCAGGAGGCCGGCTATCCGGTCACCGCGGTGCCGGGTCCGTCGGCGCTCCTCGCCGCCTTGACGGTCGCCGGCCTACCGACCGATCAGTTCTTCTTCGCCGGATTTTTGCCGCCGAAGGAGACCGGGCGGCGCGCCCGCATCGCGGAGCTCGCCCGCATTCCGGCGACGCTGGTGCTGTACGAATCCGGGCCGCGGGTCGCCGCGACCCTGGCCGATCTCGCGGCGGGGCTCGGGCCGCGCGACGCCGCGCTGTGCCGCGAACTCACCAAGCTGCACGAGGAGGTGCGGCGGGGTAATCTCCCGGCCCTGGCGCAAAGCTGCGCGGCGGGCGAGATGCGCGGCGAGATCGTGCTGGTCATTGCCCCGCCGGCGGCGGCGGAGCAGCCAAGCCTGGACGAGGCGGACGCTTTATTGCGTGGAGCGTTGGGACGGCTGTCGCTCAAGGATGCCGTCGGCGAAGTGGCCGATGTGACCGGTTTGCCGCGGCGGGAGCTTTATCAGCGCGCGCTGATGTTGGCCAAGCAAGCAGGAGAGGACCATGGCGCGTCGCGCTGAACCGCTGGAGCCGCCGCGGCCGCCGCGCAAGGAGCGCGTGGCGGCGTTTCGGCTCGGGCTTTCGGCGGAAAGCCGCGCCGCCATGCTCCTGATCGCCAAGGGCTACCGCATCGTGGCGCGACGCTGGAAAACGCCGCTCGGCGAGGTCGATATCGTGGCGCGCCGGCGCCGCACGCTGGTGTTCGTCGAGGTCAAGGCGCGCGAGCGCATCGATGACGCCGCCGAAGCGGTGACCGAACGGAGTAAGCGCCGCATCATCGCCGCGGCCGAGCTCTGGCTCGCCCATCACCCCGACGACAATGGACGCGACATCCGTTTCGACGTGATGCTGGTGGCGCCCGGCACAATCCCGCGGCACATCGCCAATGCCTTCGATGCCAGCCGCTGAACGGATTGCTGAATTGATCCCGGCGCCATGGCGGACCGCGGCGAAATTGCGTAGAGCTTTGCCGCCGCGCCAACCGAGCTTGTGAACAATGCCGGGACCAGAAATACCATGACCTTGAACGTCGTCGTGCAGATGGACCCGATCGAACGGATCAATATTCGCGGCGATTCGACGTTCGCGTTGCTCTTGGAAGCGCAGCGGCGGGAGTATTCGCTGTCCTATTACACGCCCGACCGGCTGGCGCTGCGCGACGGCAAGGTGACGGCCGCGGTGCAGCCGCTCGCGGTGCGCGATGTCGCCGGCGACCATTTCACCCTCGGCGACAAGCGCGTCACCGATCTCGCGACGTTCGACGTGGTGCTGCTGCGGCAGGATCCGCCGTTCGACCTCGCCTACATCTCGACCACGCACATGCTCGACCGCATTCACCCGGCGACGCTGGTCGTCAACGATCCGAGCCACGTGCGCAACGCGCCGGAAAAGGTGTTCGTCACCGAATTTCCCGATCTGATGCCGCCGACCTTGATCACCCGCGACCTCGACGCCATCAAGGCGTTTCGCGCCGAGTACGGCGACATCGTCATGAAGCCGCTCTACGGCAAAGGCGGCGAGGCGGTGTTCCGCCTGGCGCGCGAGGACCTCAATTTCGGCTCGCTCTACGACCTGTTCTCGACCATGCTGCGCGAGCCCTGGGTGATCCAGAAATTCCTGCCGGCGGTGCGCGACGGCGACAAGCGCATCATCCTGGTCGACGGCGAGTTCGCCGGCGCGGTCAACCGGGTACCGGCGCCGGACGATCTGCGCTCCAACATGGTGCGCGGCGGCGTCCCCAAGGCGACCGACCTGACGCCGCGCGAGCGCCACATCTGCGAACGGCTGGGCCCGGCGCTGCGCGAGCGCGGCCTTCTGTTCGTCGGCATCGACGTGATCGGCGATTACCTGACCGAGATCAACGTCACCTCCCCGACCGGCATCCGCGCGATCAAGAATCTCGGCGGCCCGGACGTCGCGGCGATTATCTGGGATAAGATCGAGGAGAAGCGCGGCAAAGCTTAGCCGCGCGCCGGCACCGGCGCCACCGTGCCAAATCCCGCCACCGGCTTGGTGATCGTCAGCACCAGCCCCGACGCGATGAGGCACAGCATGCCGGCGACGATGAAGGCCGGCAGATAGGTCGAAAACTCGGTGCGGGTGAAGCCGGCGCCGAACGCCGCTGACGCCGCGCCGAGTTGATGGCCGACGAACACCCAGCCGAACACCATGCCGGCGCGCTCGCGGCCGAAGCGCTCGGCGGCGAGCTTCACCGTCGGCGGGACGGTGGCGATCCAATCGAGCCCATAAAACATCGCGAACAGCGACAGGCCGTAGAACGTAAAGGTCGTGAAAGGCAGATAGAGCAGCGACAGCCCGCGCAGGCCGTAATACCAGAACAGCAGCCAGCGATTGTCGAAGCGGTCGGACAGCCAGCCCGAGCCGATGGTGCCGACGAAGTCGAACGCGCCCATCATCGCGAGCACGCTCGCGGCGGCGACGGCGGCGAGGCCGTAGTCGGCGCATAACGTGACGAAATGGGTCTGAATCAGGCCGTTGGTGCTGCAGCCGCAGATGAAGAAAGTCGCAAACAACACCCAGAACAACGGCACGCCGGCCGCTTGCCGCAATGTCGTGAACGGCGAGGTGAGGAGAGCGAACAATCCCTGGGTCGCCGCGGGCGGCGGCGCCACCGCGGTCTCGCCATAAAGCGGAAGATTAAGGTCGCTCGGCCGGTCGCGCATGAACAACAGCGCGGCCACCGCAGCCAGCGCCAAGAGCCCGCAGACAAACACCAGCGCGATGCGCCAGCCATATCGCGTGGTCAGTTCGGCGATGAGCGGCAGGAAGGCGAGCTGGCCGGTCGCCGAGCTCGCCGCCAGCATGCCCATCACCAGGCCGCGGCGATGCACGAACCAGCGCGTCGCCACCGTCGCCGCTAGTACCATGGCGGTTAAGCCCGTGCCGACGCCAACCACGATGCCCCACAGGAAGATGAGCTGCCACAGCTGCGTCATGGCGAGCGACGCCATGAGGCCCGTCACGATCAGCGCCAGCGCGCAGACAATGACGCGCCGAACGCCGAACCGGTTCATGAACGCCGCGGCGAACGGGCCGAAGAAGCCGAACAACAAGATGCGGATCGCCAATGCGGTCGAAATCTGCGCGTTGCTCCAGCCGAACTCCTGTTCCAGCGGGACGATCAGCACACCGGGGGCGCCCAAGGCGCCGGCCGTCACCAGCATGGTGAGAAAGGTGGCGCCGACCACCACCCAGCCATAATGGATGTTGCGGCGGGCGAGCGCGGCGGCAAGCGCAGTCGATGCGGTCATTTTCAGTTCCCGTTCGCGGGGGTCGAACGACAAGAAGCAAATCAGGCCGCGTGCGAATGACGACCATCATCGTGAGCTTGCGTATTGATGACGATCGTCATATAAATTGTCAAGCGGCCGGTCCCGCCGTGTTGCGAAGGCGCATGGCTGGTCCGCCTTTCGAGCAAACATATTCCGAGCAAACGATGCGAGTGACCCGCGAAAAAGCCGCCGCAAACCGCGACCGCATCGTCGAGGCGGCCGGCGCGCTGTTTCGCGCCAACGGCTTCGACGGCATCGGCGTCGCCGACATCATGAAGGCGGCCGACCTCACCCATGGCGGCTTCTACGGCCATTTCGCCTCCAAGGACGAGCTGATCGGCGAGGCGAGCCGCCGCGCCATGGGCCGCGCCGCCATGAACTGGGAACGCGTGGTCGCGAACGCGCCTGATGAGCCCTATGCTGCACTGTTGAAACATTATCTGACGCCGCGCCACCGCGACGATCCGGGGCAAGGCTGCGCCTTCGCCGCGCTCGGCACCGACGTGGCGCGCAGCGGCAAGAGCGTGCGCCGGGCCTTCGCCGAGGGCTTGCGGCCGCTCATCGACATTCTCGGCAAGGCGCTGCCCGGCCTCTCCAAAGCGGCGCGCCGCCGCAAGGCCGTCGCGAGCATGGCCGCGATGGTCGGGGCGCTGACGCTCGCGCGCGCGGTCGGCGACGAGGCGCTGTCGGATGAAATCCTCGACGCCGTGCGCCAGGAGCTGCTCACTGCCGCTGGGCGTTAGCCCGAGCAGACCGTACGCTGCTTCCTCCGCGCGTTCCCTAAATGTTCTTGACGCCGCCGCCTTATCCGGTAGTCTGCAACCTCAAGGCGGGGCAAACATGGTTCAGCGCGTCTCCACGGTAGCGTTCGAGGGCATCGAGGTCAGACCCGTCGATGTCCAGGTGCAGGTCGCGCCGGGGATGCCGGCCTTCACCATCGTCGGCCTGCCGGACAAGGCGGTGTCGGAAGCGCGCGAGCGCGTGCGCTCGGCCATGATCGCCTCGGGACTCGCTTTGCCGGCGCGCCGCATCACCGTCAATCTCGCGCCCGCCGACCTGCCGAAGGAAGGCAGCCATTACGACCTGCCGATCGCGCTTGGACTGATGGCGGCGATCGGCGCCATCCCGCACGATGCACTGTCGGGCTTTGCGGTCCTGGGCGAACTCGGCCTCGACGGCTCGATCGCGCCGATCGCCGGCGTGTTGCCGGCCGCCATCGGCGCCAATGCGCGCGGCGAAGGTTTGATCTGTCCGGCGGTCTGCGGGCCGGAGGCGGCGTGGGCGAGCCCCGACATCGAGATCATCGCGGCGTCATCGCTGATCCAGCTCGCCAACCATTTCAAAGGCACGCAGGTGCTGTCGCGCCCGCAGCCGAAAATCCTCGAAGTCGCCGGCACCGCGCTCGACCTCGCCGACATCAAGGGCCAGGAAAGCGCCAAGCGCGCGCTCGAAGTGGCGGCGGCCGGCGGGCACAATTTGCTCAGATTGTGCTCCATTTACCGAAGATCAAAGTATTGATGGCACACTATACTTATGCGTTTGGCATACAGCTACATCCGGTTTTCCACACCCGAGCAGGAGCGTGGCGACTCGTTTCGGCGGCAATCCGACAAGGCTACTGCGTGGGCGGAAAAAAATAATTATCGAATCGTCGACACGATTTACGACCGCGGCATTAGCGGCTACCGGGGGACGAACGTACTGAAGGGCCGCTTGGGAGCATTCCTCGCGCTCGTCGAAGCCGGCGAGGTCGCGCCCGGGTCGGTCCTCATTTTCGAATCGCTCGATCGATTCTCGCGCAACACGGTGCGCGAGGTGTTGCCGGACTTCCTCAATCTGATCAATGCCGGGATCGGCGTCGTCACGCTCACCGACGAACGGCTGTACACCAAGGAGTCCTTGGACGCCGATAATCTCCAGCTGCTGGTGAGCCTGATCGTGATGACGCGAGCGCATGAGGAGTCTCAAACCAAGGGCAAGCGCGTCGCGGAAGCTTGGGCGGAGAAGAGGAAGCAAGCGCGCGCGCAACCCGGCATCAAGCTGACCGACCGCATCCCACTTTGGCTCACCGCCCGGCGCGATCGCCATGGCCGCAGGATTTTCGCGAAAAAGGCGAAGCGGGTGAAGGTGGTGAGGCGGATTTTCGAGGAAACGGCTGCGGGTATCGGGCGGAGGACGATCATCAGGCGCCTCAACAGCCAAGGCATTTTGGCCTTCCGCCCCCCCAAAAAAGGGTCCGAAGACTCCCCCCAAAAATCCCACAAAGGATGGCAACCTTCCAGCCTTGCGAAACTCATCGCCAGCCGCGCCGTTCTCGGCGAATACCAGCCGCACAAGCGAGACGAGAACGGCAAGCGGAAGCCGGATGGCGACGCGATCAAGAATTATTATCCGGCCATTATCGAGGAGGCGCTCTGGACCAAGGCGAACCGCGCCATCGCGGCGCACCGAGCGGGGGCGGCATCCGGCCAACCGCACGCCGAGGCAGCAAACCTCCTCCGCGGCATCTGCTACTGCGCGTGTGGCGAGCGCATGCTTTTCATCAACAAAGGCCCGCCTCCGAAGGGCGGCCGCTATTACGTCTGCGGAGACGCAGCGCGGAAGGTGAAATGCAAGCGGACGCGCCTGTGGAATTGGGGAGTAGTCGATAACGCGATCCTGCATCAAGTTGCGCCGAAGGATTTGTTGAAAATCTCGGCCGCCGAGATCCAGCAGACCGCCCCAACCGCGCGTGACTATGAAAAGCAGCTCAGCAGATTAAGAAAAATGGAAAAGCGCGCGATCGATATTATGCTTGAGAACGACGACCTTGGAAAGAATCCCGGATTGCGAGCCCGCGCCGACGAGCTTCGCATCGAGATCGCCAACGTGGAGAAGAGGCGCAACGCAGCAGCCCGGACCGAGAGGACAAAACCCGACCTAACGGCTGCGGCATTGGCGCTAACAGAGCTTACCGATCTTCGCTCCCAGTTACAGGAGGCTACAGACGAACAGCAGATAGAACTGCGGCGCAAAATAATCCGCCACCTGCGAACCGCCTTCGCCCAGATCCGGTTTTCCGATCATGAAATCTACGGCCTGATCGCGCTGCCGGGAAAGCCGGCGAGCATGACAGGTCCGTTTGGAATTCCGCTGCCGATCGAGGTGAAGACGGTCGGCGACGAGGAGAAATACTACCTGCGGCATCGGATCTGCAGCGACGATCCGGAGTATTGCGCCTCGCTCGCGGAGGACGGCGAGGCCCCGCCGAAGCGGGTTATTAATTCGCGCCACAGCGGCGGCGTTTGAGGCGCGAAGCGCCGTTATGCCGCGTCGATGACCCGGACGCTCATTGACAGCCGACGCCCTTTGGCGACCATCCCACGACGGGCTTCAATCGCCGCAGGATGGAGGACGAGCGCCGGCAGGCCGCCGCGAAAAAGCGGCACCGCGCCGCGTGACAAGACGCTAGGCGACAAAGAACAACCCTCCCGCGAACTTATGAGCTAAGCTACGCGCAAAAGGGGGGGCTCCGATGCGAAAAATAACCGTCGAGCAGGCGGACGATGAAATCAAAATCCTTGATAAAGTCAGGGTCGGCCTGCGCGACGCGCTCCGGCGGAATTACGACGACATCAGCGCCAATAACCCGGCCTTCAGACACCCCGGCGGCGACATCGAGCTCGCGGCCAGCCTGCACAACATCAGAATCAATCTGAACGAAGCGCTGGAGGAGGTGGGCCGGCGCGGCTACGGCCGGGTGGTCTTCGTCCGCGAGGAAGATGAATCGGGAAAGGTGCTCCGTAGTGCGGTCTATCGCGTGTCGCAGGCCAACGCCGGCCTTCCCGAAGCAGCCATCCTTGCGCGAAACAGCCGGCTGGGCAGTCAGATAGCCTCATGCCGGGTCGGCGAAGAAATCGAAATGCGGGTGCGCGACGGCGAACGATACTTCGTCGTCACTTCCCTCATTGATCTCGAAGGGGCAATGCGGCTCCTGCAGCCGAACCCCGACATCAAGCTTGCCCGCTTCCATGTCGCGGAGGATCCGGCCGTCGACGTCATCCGCGGCGTTCGGGCCTTTCTTTCAGCTCGATGGGCTGCACCGGGGGTGGGCGTCGTTTCTCCTGCCGAAGAGCGCCATGCAGCGCCAGTAGCGGAGCCCGCGGCGGCCGAGCCGACCGAGGCCGATCCGTTCTGGCCGTCGGATTGGTCCGCAGTGATCTTCGCCGACGAACCCGAAGCCGCGCTCGGCGCACAGTTCTTTACGCGCACCACGCTTCCGCAGGAGGAAGCAATCCGGGCCGTTCGAGGCGTCACCGTGGTCGATGGGATAGCGGGTACGGGCAAAACATCGATTGCGCTTGGTCGTCTCAAGTTCTTCGCGAACTTCCGATCCGGCGAACATCTCCAGGAGTACGGGCTCAACCCGAACGACTGGGCCGACTTTGATTCCACTGACATGATCGGCTTCGTGCTCAGCCCAAGTCTCGTCCAGTACCTCAAACGAACGGCCGAAGACCTCGAGCTACGCATGAAAATCATGGATTTCGAGGAATACCGGAACGACGAGAGACAAGCGCGGCGCCTGTTCGCTCGGTCCTACAAGCGATCTTCCGATAGCAATTCCGGGATTCAGCAGACCGTGCGCTGGCTGACCGCTCTCGCCAATGCCGCATGTGTCCGGATCGCGGAAGGGATCGAAGGCATGCAGCGGGAAGATCTCGCGAAGCCGGCCACTCCCGACGGAAATAGGGTCTCGGACTCGCGATGGCGCGAGATCGAGGGCGTGCTCTGGAAGGCTGGTCCTCTAAGAGCCCGGATGGTCGGATTGACGCGGTCCCTCAAGGGTGGAAGCGGCGCTCCGGACGGAGCACGTCGGCTCCAAGGAATCGCCAGCGCCATCGATCGTGACCTTCGAGTCAGCGACCGCGAGGCTGCCGCACTTAACGACCGCGAGCGCCGCGCCTTGCGTGAAGCCGTGCTCAACGTCTCGCTTCGCTGTTTTCGTTTGCTGAATCCCTCCGATCTCTTCGCGGACGCGCACCAGGCGGGCTCACTTGGCGCCGCGTTGGCTACGCAGTTCCCGGAACAGGTGAACGAAGCGATCGCGGCGGCCGCACAGACGGGCCGCCGCCTCAGCGAGCGGCTGATCACCGATGACGACATCGTCGCCGCCCTATGTCTGAACGCTCTTATCTGCGATCAATTCGAGCGCGACATCAAGGACATTCCCTACCTACGGACCTTTTCGGATCGCGTCGGCGTCTTCATTGACGAATATCAGGACTTCAGCGAACAACAGGTCTTCTTGATGGGATTCCGCGCGAAGCGAAAATACCGACAGATCACGGTCGCCGGCGACACAAGCCAGCGGCTGCATGCCGGCGGAATCGAGGGCATAGCCGAGGCGTTTCCCTACATCGCCGACCCGATCCGCCGGATCACACTGGACACGAATTTCAGACAGTCGGAATCCCTCGCCCGATTGTCGAACTGCTTCCGCGGCTTCACCCAAGGCGGCTCGGAGCACCCCGGCGACGAGCCGTGCGACGCCCCGATCTACAATTACGATGACCGGGCGCAATTCGCGGAATTCGTCGCATCCAAGATTGGCACACTTCCCGGTCCGGCGAGCGTCGCCGTGATCTGCCCCACACCGGATACGGTCCGCGCGTGGTTCGAGCTGATGGCGCCGAGCCTCGAAAGCGCTTTCCGGAATCCGATCATCTCCGACCGCGGGCGATTGACGGAGCGGTTAAAGACGCACTTCACGACACCGACCGAGGCGAAGGGACTAGAATTCGACGTGGCGGTGGTGCCCGACCTTTCGGATTTTCGCGACGGACATCCGATCGATTTCAATGGGCTGTATGTCGCCGTGAGCCGTCCCCGGCACGCAATCCTGTTGGGTTGCGACCGATCGAAGATCAGCCATTCCGTCGTTAAGCGACTCTGCGATCGCGGCGATCTCCGTCCAGTCTCGCCGAGGAATGTCGAACTCAACGCCTGACGGGCGACCGGTCGACAAGATTACGCGCGATTGGGCTCTTGCTTGGATTGTTGACCGCAGCGCATGAGGAAATTATGGCGGCGCTTCGCAAATTGGTGCCGTTCGCTGTGGCGGAGACTTTTCATGGCAGACAAAGCACTCTTTTCAGATCTCGCGGTCACGCACCAGCATGAGGAGAACTTGCGTGCGGATAGCATGGCGCTCATCCATGCCGACGCAGAGTTATTGCGGCGCCTAGTGGTCATCGAGAAGGCGATGACGGTAATATTCGGATACACCGTAGAGCATACATCGCGGAGCGAGAATGAGACGACCGTTCAGCTCCTTGGAATCCGACTGTTTAATGCCGCGGCAAGCGGCGTGAAGCTGGCGCTCTCCGGCTACTACCAGACGGCGTTCCAGCAGGCACGCGACATCATGGAGACCGGCTTCCTGCTCGATTACTTCCGCACGTCTCCGGAGCAAATCGCCGTGTGGAAGGCGGCTGACCGGGCGACGCGGCGGAAGCTTTTCGAGCCGGTGAAAATCAGAGAAGCGCTCGATAAGCGCGACGGAGATACGCAGATGCGCCGCGCGGAACAGTACCGGAACCTCTCGGAGCTGGCGTCGCACGCAACGTGGCGCGGGTTTGCAATGACAACTCGGGAGGGGATAGGTGAGCTTGGGCCGTTCGTAGAGCCAATAAACCTCAAAGCGTGGCTGCACGAAATGGTGTTGCGGCTGGGACCGTCCGCCGTCATGTACGCAAATCACTTTCCAAATTCCGATCCGAAGCTCGAACGGTTCTTTCGGGAATTCGGAACAGAGCTTGTGCTAGGCTTCAAAGAGCCCGCTCAATGACGGCTAAATGCCGAACGCTTTGCCGCTCACGTCGAGTGAGCGGAAAATGTGCGCCGCGAGCGTATCTGCCTGTCTGTCCGCAAGCACGGGCAACAGCCACGCGATGAAGCTGCGCCTGATGGGCCAGATTTGCACCAGCGCCCGATCAACTGGCCCCGTGAGCGCGGTCGAATTCAGAATTTCTGGGAACGGACACGTGAAGACGTGAATGTAGAGCTTGCCGGCGACATAGGTCGTTGTTTGCGTGTTTGGCCGCGGCGTTCCGTCCGGATTCACAGTCCAGGGATAGCGTCCTTCGTTCTGGGAGATGCGCAGGCTGTTGTGCGCCCAATCTGCTCTCCAGTTGTGACGATCAAAGTTACCGATCCAGATTCGCATATTGTCGGGCGGCGTCCGGTTGGTGAACAGCCAGCGCCTCGCAGTGACCGGAATAGAAACGGACGCTGGCTGAAGATATTCGGCGCAAATCACCGTCATCGCCACCCATGTCGCGAGCTGGCGCTGCCGCTGCTCGCTCAAGGTGATCTGCTGGCGATGAAGGAGCGGAGTGAGGATGGGCTTCGTCACGTTCTGAAGATCGCTCATCCATCCGTTGTTGCACTTGTTGCAGACGATGCGCAGCTTCCTACTCTTCGGGTCGCCTGACATTTTCTTCGAGCTGTGCATCCGCGTGTTGTCCTCGTTCAATACGATGCGGCCTGAGTGATAGAACGGCAGCGTGCGCGGGAGGTACGCGCGGAACCAGTCGGCCCAGATATGCTCGCGCGTGAGCGGACGGCCGCCGCAGAAGATGCAGAACGACGGCATCGGAGAAACAGGCATTACAAAACTCGATGGCGGTATGGATGCCGCAAGATAGCATAATGTAGGGCGCCCATTGACAGCCGACGCCGTTCGGCGACCATCCCCCGATGGGCTTCAACCGCCGCAGGATGGAGGACGAGCGCCGGCAGGTTGCCGAGAAGGCAGCGGCACGGCGCCGCACGACCGATGCGCAGGTCCTTGAGGATGCCGAAGCCCTGATCGCCGCATGGAACGACCGCCAAGCCCAGCGGATGCCGATGTTGTTCTCGCCGACGATCGGTGCCGCCATCACGGCTCGATACTGGTACCTGTGGGTGCGCTGCCCGGCCTGCCGCACCACCAATGCCATCGACCTCCGCACGCTTGACCGCCATCGCGATGCGGCGGTGACCAGCCTGATTCCGTCGCTCTCATGCCGCTCATGCCGGCCGAACGCGCCGTTCGCCGAATTGGTCCGGCTGTCGAGGACCAGCATCGCCGATGAGATGCGCGTCGAGCACAGCAAGAAAGTGCTGGGTGAATGAGCAAACAGCCTACCTCGGCGCCGGACCACGCGCGCCACGCGCGCGAGGAGTTAGGGAAAATCGTGTCGGCGATTTCCGCCTTCGAAGGAAGCAAGCCTTCTGACTTCTATCGCGCGGAACGCGAAAAGTTCGTCAGCGGCGAGATCAGCGCCGACCAGCTCCATCGACGCGTGGTCGACTACTGGACTCGCACCCGCTCTGTCTGGAATCCCGTCGGCCCGCGTGCCATATAGGTTCCATGCTTCTCGCCCCTCGCCCCTTCTTCATATCGCGCCCTTGAGCATCGGCCGGGGCAGCACTTGGGTGCGGGAGGGATTTATAACCCCTTAATTGGCAGCGGACGGCTGTTCACGGGTCGGTTCGAATCCGACGCCCCGGACCATTTTTGTTCGAAAAGAATTCGAGATCATGCGGCGGCGTATCTCCCCGCCCCGTCCGACCCCGTTCCGCGGAGTCGTTTTCCGACGTGACCCGCGCGGTGCCCATGAAACCGGCGTTCACCATGGCAGCGATCCTCGTCGTCAGAGGTTATGAGGGCGGCTGCGACGCCGCCGCACTGCGGAAAGAGCGCCCTCCGTGCCGCCGCCGCAAAATCGGCAAGCACTCTTATCGGTTAGAAGCAGAAACGATAATAACAACACTTGTTGTTATCGTTTCCCGACCTGCAGCCATCGTTTGAAAGAACGACGCCACCAGTGCAGGCCACACCGGTCCGGATCATCCGAACCTCCAATAGATGACTAGCGCCAAGGCCGCGGCGCCAGAGGTGATCAACAGCCATTCAATCGGATCACGAGTAAACCGGGGCTTCATGCAGCCAACAATAGCTTGCGGGGCAGGACCCGGCCGGCACGCAGATCCGGACGGCCGGCTACTGCCGTCTCGGGCCGGCCACCGCCCGGGCGCCGCCGCCGGCCGGCCACCGCTACCGTCGAGGCCCTACGGCCACACAGACGCTGCCGATACCGCCCGCGCCCCTTCCGCCCGGCGGCACCGCCGCCAGCGGACCACCGCTGCCGTCTCGGGCGGGCCGCCACCCCGACGTCGCCGGCTGGGCCGGCGCGGCTCGGATGCCGCTGCCGGCGGCGAGGCCGTCCAGCAAGCGCACCCTCTTGTCCAAGAATTGAAGGATTCGACGGCCAAGGATTCGATGACGAGATGGCCGAACGGCAGTCGCCGCGTCCCCGCCGGCCGGGCCGGCGGCGACGTCGGCGCCACCGGTCGGCAGAGCGCGGCGCGGCGGCCTGGAGCCTCGCCGGGCGCCGACCTTGGCCGGGCGTCAGCGGCGGGCGCCGATCCCCACCGACTGAAAGCTCGCGCCCTGGCCGCGAGCGGAGCGCTGCCGGGACAGCGCGACGTCGGATAATCCTCCCATCCTGCCGATGGTTGGAAGTTGCGCTGGTGAAAGGTTCCCGATTGCCATCCCGCTAGAGTTGTTCAATTATGGTGAGCGCCTGGGGGGTGAGTATGCGGACCGGGGTATTTTCTGCGACAGCGCTTGGCCTTGCCTTGGCCGCCTGTGCGGGCCGCGATCCGCAGCCGATACCAAGTTGTTCAGCTGCAAGACGCCAATAGCGATTGCGCAATGATAAACGCGGAAATCCAGGCCAACAATAAACGGGCCGAAGCCCTCGCATCTGAGCAAAATGCGAAGGTTGCCCAAAACGTCGCCGCAGGGTCGTTGGGGTTGTCATTTGGCCAGTATGGTTCGCGATGGACACCAAAGGTGCGGCCGGTACCGAAGCCGCAGCACTTCAAGCGCGTCAGGAGCATCTCGCGAATCTTGCAGCTCAACGGTGTGCGGCACCGCCTCCATACCGTCCTGCGCCGAAGTGAGGGACAGTCATCGGTACGCACGATCTACAGTCCGACGGCCTTGATAGCCTCTTGCGCGAGCACGGCGGCCTTGAGGGGCTTGCCGGCGAGCTCGGCCAGCATGATCCGGCCGCGAGGCTGTATGAACCGGCCGCCAATGAGAGTGCGCCACGCATAGGGCTATGGCAGCGGTTTTGGAATGCATTGCGCCTATTGGCGCCGTGAACCGATTGATCCGTCGTTCGCCGCTAAGCTTTTCACGCTCGGCAACGCTCATGCCGCGACTGTAAGCTTATGCGTCTGCCCTAACTTCTTGTGCACCCAACCCCATTTTTGATACGCAGCTTTCATGCACTTCTCAAAGGCGTTGTCTGTGCGCAGGAAACTTAGGTTCTCCTCCTTCACCTTGTCCTCATATTCGCGATCTTGAACCAGCAACGAAAGCAAGGGACGTACCCGCGTAGTCGCGATTTGACTGAGCAGGTCGGTGTAGCCAGTGGGGATCGTGAGTGACTTGCCGTAGTTCTCCGCAATTAGAGCGAATTTCGCTCGGCTTGAATCGGTGGGGATTCCCAAGGCGTTGTCGATGAGCGATTCTATCGGGATTGATTCGCTTTTTGGGGCGCGAACGATGCCGAAGCCGTATTCCATGGACTTGC
>Ga0326727_10006766_pt1 | contig 31047 bp, 20 predicted proteins | sample MB2enrmetagenome_FD_207643 | JGI IMG/M metagenome (GOLD analysis project Ga0326727, IMG submission 207643) | Lab enriched peat soil microbial communities from McLean, Ithaca, NY, United States - MB29MY | ecosystem: Environmental > Terrestrial > Soil > Wetlands > Peat | place: USA: New York... | reverse complement strand
CGCCCCCATCCCGGGCGGCGCAGCCGATCCCACCGCCGCGACGGGCGCGCCGAAGGTGGCTGGCACCTACCTCGTCTACCTGTACAAGCGAGGCACCTTCTACCCCTTCGTGCCGCTCCCGGCCGCAAAAAAGCGCGACTCGGACCGCGAACGACTGCTGAATGTGACGCTCGCTCAGGACCTCTCGATGGAGCCCAACCTCGAACGCTGGTTCCCTCTCTGGGGACTGCCCGTCGCTTGACCGGCCGATCAGTCTTCTCGGCTGCCTGCTCTGGTGGTACGAAAGGGAGAGCGGCCTACGCGCTCAAGGTTCCATCAGGCCTTCACAGGCTCAAGGTCCATCGGGCGCCCCGTGTCCACGCAGCGTTGTTGCTGAGCTGCGCGGCTCGCCCGATGACCGCCCTAGCGGGGCTACTCCTCTGTTGGTGGCGAGGTCTTACGACTGTCAGAAGCAATCATCCGGAGATGCCATTGATGACCGGGCACACTCCGGCGGCGCTCGGGTTCGTCACGTTCACGTCATTCACCGACCCGCACGTCACCCAGTTCGACGCGTTCCAGGTGAGGCCGGCAACAAGGTTGATCTCCGGTGGCGACAAGTACAAGAGCCTTGTGTCGTAGGAGAACTCCTTGTAGTAGCCGGTATCGCCTGACAAGCCGAAGGGGCCGCGAACCCAGGAGACGTCGGTCCCATATATCCACGCGGACCCGGCGTTGTTAGGCCCGGCGTCCCAGTCCTCGTCGGCGAGCGAGCCGCCGAGGGCCACGACGGCGGCATCGATGACAGGGTTCTGGAGTTGGCAGTCCGGTACGACGTCCCCGACGGTTTGTGTAGTCTCCGTGCCGTCCTGGGTGCCAACACCTTGCTGCCCGCAGAACTCGTTCGTGTTGTTCCCCGGGGGGTTGATGGCCGGCCACTCGTAGGGCTCGGTCTGCGTAGGAACGTTGTCGTCCGTACTGGCGCTCGACCCGACGGGCGGCGTCGTCGGCGAGCAGCCGACGGACTCGGAAGTACATGTCCCCGCAACCCCGGTCTGGCCCGCCAACTCAGCCGGCTTGCTGATGACGACGTCTCCGTCTGCGACAAGCCCGAGCACGTCGGGCGTGGTCTCGGTGTAGCACGTGGTCGCGAGAGTGTACGATGACGATGCCTGCTGGGAGACGCCCCCGGACCCCGATGAGTCGGCGCACTCGTAGGTGAGATCGCGGCTGACGATGATGTTGTTCTCCGCGCTGAGGGTTACCTGGCCCTCAACCTCGCCTTCCACCACGACATCACCCTCTCGCGAGACGACGGCACAAGTCTGCGAGTTGACCTGCGACGTGCTCGGGGAGTAGGGCTTCCAGGGATTCAGGCAGGTTGCCGAGGCCGGCAGGGCACCCTCGGTGATGTAGGGGGAGAGCTGGGCAGCGAGCTGGGCAGCAGTCAGAGTGCCACCGGGCGCTTGGACGCCAGGTGGAGTAGTCGAGGAGGCGATGTTGTTCACGTACATGACCAGCCCGCTCGATGGGATCGAGAGACCCGTGACGAAGTACGGAACGGTGCTGGCCGAACTGAAAGTCCCGCATGAGTTGGCCTCGGTGCCATAACCGGTGGTGGTACCCGCGGACCCGGGGCTCCAGACGTTGTACGTCCCTCCAGCGACGAACTCGATCATGGTCGGTCCGGTGTAAACACAACCGTTGACTTCGGCCTCGGTGAGAAGGGCAGTATCCACGTTCTGTGGCGTCACCTGTGGCACGCCTCGCACTCCGGCCGTGCCAAAACTCTGACCGTTGCTGGATTGGTTGCCGCCGCAACTGCTGTCCCAGTTCAAAGAACCGTCATCGATCCACCCGGGAGCAGTGCTCTGAGGCTGGGCCGGCCACTGCGTGTAAGCGTAAGGGAATCCTTCGGACGGCATGTCGCCGACCTCGATGCCGTCACTAAAGGTGGGGCCGCTACCGCTGTTCCCGCCTGGGTTGCAGATCCAGAGCTGGTCATCGGTGTAGACCGGCCCTTCGAAGTGCTCGCCGTTCACAAAATTGTAGACGGGGCCGCAAGGGTCCGCCACGCTGACCTGGTAGTAAGTGCTGCCACTACCAGTGGTGTACGTAAAAGTGTTGCTGTTGTTGCGACTGTTCGGCTCGTTGCCCCGCCACGGCCCGTAGTAAGGGTATGTGCCATTGTAATTGCCTGACTTGTAAGGATTGGCGATGGCGTTCGCTCCCGAGAGGGAGTCGATGAAGACGTTGGGCTGCCAGTCGTCGTACTGGCAGAGCGCCCCCCAGAGGTTCTCCGTCGTGCCGTTGGTGCTTGGCACCGCAGTGGGCAAGCTCACAGCGTACGGGGTCAGCGTGGTCTGGGTTTGGTTCGAGCCGGAGCCGTTCTTGACGGTTGCCTGGGCGGTGTCTTGTTGCGGGTCGAGCGTCTCGTACTGCGAGAAGTACGCATCGGTGAGAAGACCGGTGGTCTCGAAGGTGACCTGGATAGTGCGGTAGGAGTAGTTGTGCGGCGCTCCGGCCCGACCCGTGACCGTGAGCAGCACGGCGGGCGTATTCGGCCCACTGCCAGTCGGGAGGAAGTGGATGTTCGGCAGGTAGTGGAACCATTCCGCCGGCTGGGTGTTCGGGATCTTCTGCCAACCCCCCTGAACCAGCGCAGGGTCTCCGGCCGGGGGCAGGCTGCTCGAGCTGTAGCGCCAGTAGTTGGAGTCGACGTCCAGGAGGTTCCGGTACTGCTGGACTCCCGCCTCGGCCGCAGCGAGTGCGGACTCGAAGTCGGTCCCGTGCGCTGAGTTGGTGTTCTCGCTCAACACGTTGGCGAGAACCACCGGCACCAGGAGTGAGATGAGCAGGATCACTATCAGCGACAGGACCAGGGCTTGCCCGCCGTCGCCTCGCGCCAGCGACTGCCGTACGACCAGAGCGCGGCGCATCCGCTCCCCGGCGCTGCCCCTTGAAGTCTTGTCTTCTGTCGTCATAGTGGGCCTCATCCTCAGCACTGGTTCGCGAGCGTGGTCCCGGTCACGACCGTGGTCGTGGTCGTGGCCGGGACTCCGTATGCGATGGTGTTGTGGAGATAGACGACGGTGTTCAGCGTGGTTGCGACGTCCGCCGCGTAGCCGCGGGTCGGGACGGCCCTGGGGCCCGCGAAGAAGGTCGCGTCGATCCCGACGGCAACGATGCTCGACAGGCAGGCGGACAGCGAGGCTGACGGGATCGGCGCAATGGTCCCCTGGACGTTGGTCGTGTTAGGCGGTGAGGTGTACGGCGCCGAGGTGTACGCGTAGTACGTGAAGATCGGCGTGCTCGGGGCGAGCACGTAGAACGTCTTCACGATGCGCACCGTGCTGCCGTATCCGAATTGCACGGTCAGGGTGCCGGTGCCGTAGGGGAGGGGACGCGTGCCCGGCGTGTAAGTAACGTAGATAGGCGTCAGTGTCGGCGTCTCCGCGGCAGTGGGGGTCCCCACGTCCGCCACAATGCCCAGTTGGTTGGTGCCCGCGTTGGCCAAGAGCGGTGTCGTATTCAGCGTCGTGGGAGTCGGGCTACCCGTGAGGGGAGGGCTGCCTGCGATCTGCACCGCCGCCCGCAGGTACTGGATGAGGGCGGTACCGGCTATCTGGGCCTGCCGTGACCCGTTGACCGTTGAACCGACGTTCTCGTTCTGCTGCTGGAAGCCCACCATGAACGCCGACATGATGGCCATAATCACGAGCAGGATGGCCATCGTGACGACGAGCTCGATCAGGGTGAAGCCCGCGTCGCCACCACGGCGCATCGTTTCGGCACGCGCACGGCAGGCGGCCAGCGGCGACATGGCGCGGGTGGGGGATCCGGACTTCACAGCGTCACCGAGATGGCCGCGCCAGGGCTCGCCAGCGTCCCCGACGGCCCCGACGTGAAGGCCGACGAGGAGGAATAGACGCCCGAAGGGGTCACCCAGATCCAGTCGGAGATCGGAGTGTTGGAACTTGAGCCCGATGCCTCGTAGCCCAGCTGGTACTCTCCGAGGGGAAGCCCCGTATAGCTGTAGCTATTGGGCGCTCCTGACAGAGCGTTGAGTGCGATCGTCTCATTAGGCCCGAGGTACTCGGTCGCGGTGGGCGTCGGAGCCGAACCGGAGAAGGTCGCCTTGAGCGCGACTGGATAGACGGGGAGCGCGGCCGAGGGTGACGACACATTGGTGGCGCAAGGCGTGGGGCTGGCTCCGGAGTAGATCGGGCTGCCGGCGGGAGAGTACGTCGGAGAGCTGTCCGGTGTGTCGCCGGCCCAGCAGGTGTAGTCGGTCTCCGGATAGAGCGTCACCGAGGTGATCTGCTCCGGCACAGCATGGGTGTCGAAGGAGAACGTGTTGTTCGCCCCCGTTATGTATTTTGACGACACACTGACGGGCAGGTTCGCCGCCGCCGCGGGGACGGTGCCACCCACGAGGTTCAAACAGGTGCCGTTGGTGCTGGCAGGACCAGGGCACTGGGTGACAAAAGAGACCTGAACGCTGACGCCTGGGTCCACGGTGATATTCGCCGCCACTGTGACCGTTCCGAACGTCAAGGGGATCGGGCCCTCGGAGAACGCCGGCGCGGTGGCCGAGGACCCGTTCACGATCCCGGGCTGTTCCTGCCGGGTCACGACACCCAGGTACGCGCTCGCAGCCGGGCACGTGCTCGTGGTGCCGATGCAGACCGTGTACTCCCAGCCGGCGGCGGGATCGAGGTTCGGGAAGACGGCGCAGCCGGTACTTCCCGTGTTGCCGCTCGCGGTGACCATCTCACCCAACGGGATCGAGGGTTGCGGGCTAGGGCCCACGTAGGTGCCTACAACGCTGATCGGCACAGCGGTCGCCGTATAGGGATCGTTGTTGCCGTCCACGACGGGCACCGCCAGCTCCCCCGATGTCGCCGGGATGGACCCACCTGCCTCGGGAGCGAGGAAGGTCCCCTCGGTCACCGATCCCTCAACTACCCCGGATGAGTTCTTCCAGCTGACAGTGACGGTCACGTTCCAGATCTCGGGAGGTAGTGACTCGCCATCATCCAGCGTACAGACCGAATCGCCGGTGTCGCCGCTGTCGGTTTGGAGCGAGTAGTTCGCGGTGACATTAAAGACCTGGGATTTTGTCCCGCCGTTCTCCGCAACGGTGACCGGGGCGAGGGTCTGCTGCCCCGACAGGATGTTCCCGAACGACGCCAGGTTCTGCATGCTCTCGATCTCGGTCTCGGCGACATTTGTCGCCTCGACGCGGAGGCGGGACTGGCTCGCTGAAGAGCCGGTCTGGATGATGAAGCGAGCAACCGGGAGGCTTATGACCGCTAGGAGCACGACGGCCACGATGACTTCGATCAGCGACGAGCCGTCGTCCCTCCGTGCGCGGGCCGCACCTGGACCGGCTGTGACGGCATGATCGAGGCGGCGCGCGAAGCAGCAACACGCGATCAGCCCGCGAACATTTCGGCGAAGCTGCACCACCCATCTCTTATCGGTCGTCACGGGCCGAAACATGAGCAATGGCTACTTGTCTCAGGTAGCGACTATCGAGTAATCGCCCTCGCGGATATCAGCTTCACGTCGAGGGCGCCCAGTTGCTCGTGGATCCACTGCTCTGCCCATCTCTCTCGCCCCGCATAGACCCGCCAATCGGGTGGTCGGCATTTGACTCACTCTCCCGAGGTCTTCCCCTAGCCGGCTCTTTAGGTACTCTCCCGACCACTCTCAGTGGGAATACTACACGCGTGATGGCCCCCGTCAAGTGCTGGAGACGCAGGTTAACGGACGTCCACCACGACCGGTGCGTGGTCGGACGGCTGCTTGCCTTTCCGGGCGTTGCGGTCGACGAGAGCGAATGTCACGTGATTGGCCACCGGTCGCGTCGCCAGCACGAGATCGATCCGCATCCCGCGACCGGAGTGGAAATCGCCGGCGCGATAGTCCCACCACGTGAACAGGTGGGGCGTCCCGGGATAGCACGCCCGGAAGACGTCGGTCAGCCCAAAATCGAGCACCTCCGCCAAAGCCTCCCGCTCCTGTCGGGTGACGTGAGTGGAGCCGACGAAAAAGGCCGGGTCGAAAACGTCGATGTCGTCGGGAGCGACGTTGAAGTCTCCACAGAGCACCACCGGGTCGCTCGGCTTACAGCTGGCGTCGAGGTGCCGGCGTAGCTCGTGCAAGAAAGCGAGCTTGACCTGGAACTGCTCGCTCTCGACGGCACGGCCGTTCGGCACATAGACGCTCATCACCCGCATGCCGCCGCAAGTGGCGCTGATCAGACGACCGTCGGCGGGACCATTCGTCTCGCCGTCAACGGCGAACCCGGGCTCGGCATCTGTGAGACCGACTCGGGATGCTATGGCTACGCCGTTCCAACGGCCTTCACCGTTGTGCGCGATCTCGTAGCCCAGCCTCTCGAACCGATCGGCCGGAAAGGCGTCATCGGCAAGCTTCGTTTCCTGAAAACAGCACACGTCCGGCTCGACCTGCTCCATCCACTCCTCGACGCGCTCGAGCCGTGCCCGCATCGAGTTCACGTTCCACGTCGCGATCCGCATCGACTTGCCCGCCTCACTTGGCGCGAGGAGCCAGCACGAACAACAGGCCGGCCTCGCACGCCGTCAGTCCACCGACGCTCGCGACTCCACGTCCGCTGCCGGCGCGTGCCGAGAGGTGCCCGATCGAGACCTCAAGATCCAGGGTGTCCCCGGGCACGACCTGGCGCCGGAAGCGTGCCCGGTCGACGCCCCCGAACAGCGGGAGCCTGTCCTTGTAGCGCTCGTCGGCGAGCACCGCTGCCGCTGCTAGCTGCGCCAGGGACTCCACCATCAACACGCCCGGCAGAACCGGGTTTCCTGGGAAGTGGCCTGCGAAGAACGCCTCCTCCCCCGTGACGTGCCAGCGGCCACGCGCCGAGGTCGCCGGGACTAGCTCGACGATCTCGGAGACGAAAAGAAACGGAGCCCTATGAGGGATGAGCCCTTCGATCGAGATCTCTGCCACTCCGTAACGCTACCGGGATCGCCCGAACCGAGGCGAGGGGTCGGCCGTGGTCAACGCGGTCCTCAGCGCGTTCCTCGGCGGCCGCGGCCCGTGGTCTCCGATTCAGCGCGGTTCGCGATCGCCGTCGTCCGGTGTGACCTTCGTGCCCGCGGCTCGACACCCGCGAGCTCGTGGACGGCTGCTCTTGTCGGCGCGCCCACTGGCGGGCGCACCGGTTGACGCGCTGCAGATGCCTTGCGAGCTCGTGGCGCGCTCTCGTTCGCGGGCGGTTGCGCCACGGGCCCGGGCCTTGGTGTGCTCTTCGCGGTTGACGGCCTCTTCGCCGTCGGCACCTTCTTGGCCACCGGCGCAGCTGCGGCTTTGTTTCCCGATCGTGGTGCCGCCGGGACCTTCGGCCCTGTGCGCTTCGCCACCGCCACCTTCTTGACCGTCACCTTCGCCGGTGACGCCTTCTCAGGTGTCGCCGCCTTTGGCGCAGCCGGCTTTTCTGCCTGCCTGTTCGATGTGGGGGTCTTCTTCGCTGCCGCCTTCTCGGGAACTGTCGCCTTGGCCGCCCGCCCCGCCTTTGCCGGTGGCGTGACCTTTCCTGCTGGCGTCGCCTTCTTCGGTGCCGCCGCCTTGGCCGTCTTCTTCTGCACCAAAGGCGCCTTCTCTACCGGCTTCGCAGCCTGAGAGCTCAGGTCTTCCGGCCGCTTGCGGGAGGGCTGAGCGAGACGGACCTCCGCCGCCACGGTCTCTTCGCGAGGGTGACCGGACACGTACGCGATTCCCGGCAGCGCGAGCTCTGCACCACGCCGTTGCGGATCAAGGGCCGTCAGCACGAAGATCCCGTGCTGGTGGCGCTTGAGCACTTCTCGGGCGCTGCGCGGAGCCGGATCACCCAGATTGGCGAGAGGGATGTAGCAGCGCATCTCGCCGACCCGGACGACTGCCCCGTGGGATGTGTAGCCCTCGACCTCGCCCTCGACCTGTTCGCCAAGAGGGTGCTCGGCGATGAAGGAGATGAACGCCAGAGGGTCGTTCACGGCGAGCGGGGTGGGCTTGCCCCCGTCTCGGGACCCGTCCGCTCCCTTCACAGGCTCGGGTTCCCCGCCGCTCTTACGGCTCCTCGAGCGACTCGCGGACGATGCCGCGGCCGGCGACTGCCCGGCAGGTTCGACGACCTCCTTGGTCGCCACGGCTATCGCCTTGGTCACACGCTTTTTCGCCTGCTCCGTCTCCCGCACCGCCTGGTGGCTCCGCGGGCCGCGAACTGGCTGGCGAGGGCTGAAGATCCACCCGATGCCCGGCACCGGGGTGCCGCCGAGAAGGCGACCGCGCTCGAACAACCATGGATGCTCGCCATGGAACTCCTGGAACGAGTCGTTGGACAGCACCGTCGCGTCGACCTTCTCGGCAACACGCAGCAAGAACGCGTCGCCGCGCCCGATGGCCCCGGCAGGTGGGTGCACGTACTCGCCGCGCGACGCAGCCTGCTCGAAGCGCCGAAGCTCGGAGGGGTCGATCCTGTGGGCGAAGGTGGCGTCGACGATGACGGTGATCTCCGCGTTCGGGTGGTCGCGCCGGAGCTCGGCGACGGCTTCCTCCAGCTGCTTCAGGCTCGGCAGGGAGCGGCCCTCGGTGGCGATGTTGGAGCCGTCGACGACGATGTGCTCGATGGACATGTCCTTGTAGTCAAGCACCGCCAACCACTGTCAGCCCGCGATATGGGTCTCGGCGACGCGACGGCGACGCTGGCAGTCAGCACGGATCGGGGCTGGCTCGGCACTAGCGTGTGGGTGTGAGGATCGCTGTACCGGCACCGGTTGTGCCAACAACCGTGACGGCCGTCGGAGTGCCCCGGTGAGCACGACGCGCGCCGTGGTGCGCGGCGTGGAGCCGGGAAACGACGTGCGCTGCGTGCGCTGCGGCAGGCAGATCAAGTTCGCGGCGCGCACACACCCACGCCAGGTGATCGCGAACATCTATCTCGAGGGTGCGTGGAACCGGGTCGACCACTTCCACGAGGAGTGCTATCTGGACGCTGGCGAGCCCTATGGCCCGATCGACACGCTCGGTGGCCCGTTCACCGGCTGACAACCACGGCACGGGGCTCGAACCCGTAGTGGTCGGGTTCAGCGCACCTGTTCCCCGGAGGTCCCTCAGGTGAGGATCGCGGTGACCGGTGCCAGCGGCTTCATCGGCGGCGCCCTGGTCCGGGCACTGTGCGCGAGGGGAGACGAGGTGTACCCGGTAGTGCGGCGTCAGCCCGCACCCGGTGAGGTGGGCGTCGACCTATCCCGGTGGAACCTCGACGCATCACGGGTCCCCGGCGGGTATCTCGAGGGCATCGACGCCGCCGTCCATCTGGCCGGTGCTCCGATCACGACGCGGTGGAGCGCCAAGCGCCTGGAGGCGATTCGCTCGAGCCGCATAGCAGTCGGCAACATCCTCGCCAGGTCGCTCGCCTCCCTGGAGCGGCCGCCGGAGGTTCTCGTTTCCGGTTCGGCTGTCGGCTTCTACGGCGACCGCGGGGAGGAGGTGCTCGACGAGACGAGCCCGCAGGGCACCGGCGTGCTTGCCGATCTCTGCCGCTCGTGGGAGCAGAGCACCACCCCCGCGTCCGAGCGCGGAATCCGCGTCGTGACGATCCGCACCGGGATCGTGCTCGGCGGCGCCGGCGGCGCCGACGGAGGGATCCTGGCAGCCGAGGCCCCCATCTTCAGGCTCGGCCTCGGCGCTCGCCTCGGCAACGGCAACCAGTGGACGAGCTGGGTGTCCCTCGACGACGAGATCGCCGTCCTCCTTCGCGCGATCGACGACGCCCGGCTCACCGGGCCGGTGAACTCGACCGCCCCGAACCCGGTGCGCAACGCGGAACTGACCGACGCGATCGCTCACGCGCTCGGGCGACGGAGCAGGCTCGCCCTGCCCGCACCTTTGTTACGGTTGGCGCTCGGTCGCGGGGCCGCCGACGAGCTCCTGCTGGCGAGCCAGAGAGTGCTGCCGAACAAGCTGACAGCGGCCGGTTACGCCCATGTCTATCCCGAGCTTGCGGACGCCTTGACGGCGGCGTTCGCACCGCAACCCACCCCTCGCTGAGCACCAACCGAACTCCCCGGTGAGGGTGCAATCGCGACCTCGCTCGAGCGCCGAGGCTGCTGGGCTCAGTCCAGGTTGGCCCCGTAACGACGGACGTGGTCGTTCACGGCGTAGTAGGCGTCGATGGACTCGCCCGCGTCGCCCCAGAAGCCTTCCTGCACGTCGTAGTCGATCAAGCCGAGAGCGACGTAGTGGTTGTTCACGTCGGTGATCTCCAGCTCGCCGCGCCCCGACGGCCGCAGAGTGCGGATCACGTCGAAGACCCCGGAGTCGTAGAGGTAGACGCCCGTGACGCAGTACGTGCTCGGAGGGTCGTCCGGCTTCTCGACGATCCTCACGATCCTCCCCGCCTCGTCGAGCTCTGGCACGCCGAGATGGCGCAGGTGGGCGGGGTCCTTGACCTCGGCCAGCAAGAGGCGTGCCCCTTCTGGGCGCTCTCCGAACCGCCGCACCGAGGACACGAACGACCGGCCGAAGATGTTGTCGGCCAGCATCACGACAGCGGCGTCGCTGCCGACGAACTGTGCAGCCAGTCCCAGAGCCTCGGCTATGCCTCCCGCCCGCTCCTGGTACGCATAGAGGAGGCGCTCCACGCCGAACTCCTGGCCGTTCGACAAGAGCCTCAGGAACTCGCCGGCGTGGGTGCCGCCCGTCACGACCATGATCTCGGTGACCCCGGCCTTCACCAGCGCCTCGATCCCGTAGCTGATCATGGGCCGGTCACCGATCGGCAACAGGTGCTTGTTGGTGATGCGTGTAAGGGGATGAAGCCGGCTGCCGGTGCCGCCGGCGAGGATCACGCCCCTCATGGTCTCACGTAGTCCACTGCCACCGACGGGTACAGCAGGACGCCGTCAGTGATGTCTGTCGCACGGTAGACGACGTCCTGAATAGTGGTATCGCTCACTTCGAAGATGGCCACTCCCTTCACGTCGGTGGTGGTTGACATTGGCCTGATCGTGGTTCCCGCAGCGACCGGTGGCGTCGCGATCGCGACGAGCCACACCCGCTTGGAGGCAACGGGCTGTCCGAACCTGGTGCGCAAGGTGACTGTGACCGTTGAGAAAGACGTGCGGACCGCCTCGACGACGTGCTCCGAGGCCGTGATCGAAGACCTCGTCGGAGAGGCGTACTGCACTCCCCCGCTCTCGGGCAGCGCGCACAGCCGGGCAACGAGTCCCCCACCGGAGGGGTTTGCGGCATCGGGTGTCCCGAGACCGGACGCGAGGTCATACCCGACCGTAGCCGGGTACCGCCACCACTTGGCAATCGAGGACAGGCGGTTGTCTCCTCTCGTGACGTCGTTCAGGGCGCTCCCGTACCCGCCCGATCCCGCGATCGAGTAGAGCGCCGGGTTCAGGAACCCGACGGGGTGCCCGCTGCATGTCGGCCAGTCATCTGCGAGCGCGGCCAGCGCCGCCCACAGCGGTGCCGCCAGGCTCGTGCCGCCGACGGACGTCCAGCCACCCCAGGAACCCCAGTCGATCACGAGGCCGGTGTTCGGGTCGGCATCGGCCGAGACGTCGGGAACCTCGCGGCAGTACCCCGTCGGGGCGCCGCACGGCTTGGGTGAGGAGTACGACTTGATCACCCCGAGCGCTGCTGGAGCGCCCGACTGGTAAGCCGGCATCGCCCAATTGGACGAAATGCCACCGCCGCTGGCCCCTTCCGCGTTGTTCCAGACGGTCTCGGTCGGTGGCGGGCCGAGCGCTGTCAACGACGTGCCGCCGACGCTGGTCACATACGGCTGGCTGCCGGGGTCGTCGACAGCGGCGACCGGGGCCTGGTTGCCGCTCGGGGGGCCACAGTCGGTCGAACCGTCATCGCCGGCCGCGGCCACGACGGTTTGACCCTGGGCCGCCGCCTCCTCGAACAGGTTGGCCTCGAGCGACACGACCTCGGACCCGCCGTCTTGTGGCTCGCAGTTGCCCCACGACGTCGAGATCACCTGGGCATGGTCCTGCGAGACGATCGCGCTCAAGACGTCGAGCGGGCCGGTGCCCGCGTTGTTGGGCCCCTCGTACACGTCGATTGTCGCCTGCGGCGCAAAGCTCGAGACCTCCTCGACGTCGAGCGTCGACTCGAGGTCGCTCGGGATCCCGTTGCTGGCACCGTCGACATAGAGGACGTGCACCGCCGACGCCATGGCGGCTGCCTGGGTCGGGAAGTAGCACTCCTCGTAGGCGCGGACATCGGACTCGCTGAACGGCTCGAGCGCGTAGATCGCTATGGTCTCGCCGGCCCCGAGATCGCCGGCCGCGTAGAGGTCCGAGAAGCCGTACGCCGATGCGAGCTGGTCAACGGTGTAGCCACCGGTGGACGAGGCCGCGGCGGCCGCTGCCGCGCAGGGCTGTGCGGCGCCCGTGCCGGTTGTGCGAGCCCCGGGCGAGGTGTGCACACGCACGACCGTGCGCGGATCTGGCCGCGAGAGACCCGCCGGGTAAGAGAGCGCCAGGTCGCTCAAGCCGGCCACCGCCTGGATCCCGCCCGCGAGAGCCGCAGGGATCCGAGGTGCCGAAACGTTCGCATAGGCGAAGGCCCCGGACGCGAGGCGGTAGCGCACGAGCGTGGTCGCAAAGGCGCGCTCGGCCGTCGCCACCGTCGAGGAGACCTTGATCATGAGACGGTTGCTGGCCACCGAGCGCACGTGCAGACCGAGTCTCTCGAGCGCGGTGGTCGTGGCACGCACGGTCGCCGCGGTGGCTCCGAAGGCTGCCCCGAAGGCGCCGGGACGAAGATACCGGCGGTACTCAGCAGAGCCCGGGGTCGAGACGGCGCTGGCGAATCTTGCCAGTGCTGCCGGGTCGCGGGGGCGGAGCGCGACGTCGAGCTGGACCGTCTCCGATCCCGGCACGCGGCCGAGAGGGACGGCTGCGTGTGGCACCGAGGGCGCGGCGCCTACGCGAACGAACCGGTCCCCGGCTCGGGGCGATCCCACCGTTGTGAGCGATGCCGTCGCCGAACCGCCGAAGGTGGCAGATCCGGCCAGCCCGGCCAGGCAAGCCGCGACGGCCACGGCCAAGTGCATGGCGCGTTCGCGTCTGCGACCCCGTCGGCAAGTCGCCGCGCGTGCCGCCTTGTCCCCACTCTGCATCGCCAGGTCTCTCTTCAATTGCGGCCCGTGTCGCTGAGAGCGTAGTGGCGGGCCCCTGACGGCAGGAAACGGGCCGCCGCCACGACGACGGGAACCGCGCCGGCGACCCTGGGTTGCGGCGACGGGCGCTCCCAGGCTCCTCGGTCGTGACGAACACAGCTACCTAGCTCCGCTACCTGCGTTGTGCCGTAGCCTCCCGGGGCCTGCTCAGACGTCGAGGAACCGCCTCACGGCCACAGCCGACCCGATGGCACCGATCAGCGCGCCCATGACGACCACGAGGATCTCGGTGATGATCACGTCGTGGCCGGGCACGATGGCGGACGAGAATTCTCGGAAGTGCCTTATCAGCGTTCGGATGCCGAGGTCGCCGAGCAGCACGATCCCCGCGGCCACGATCGCCCCGATGAGCCCCTGCACGAGGCCCTCCACCATGAACGGCAGACGGATGAACCAGCTCGTGGCGCCGACGAGGCGCATCACGCCGACCTCTCGCCTACGGGAGAAGATCGCCATCCGGATGGCGTTCAAGATCAGCACCAACGCCGAGATCAGCAAGACGAGGGCGATCACGAGGAGAACCGTCTGCAGGACGTTGCTCACGGCGGTCAAGGTGTGGGCCGCCTGGGAGGGGTAGGTGATCTGGAAGACGCCCGGAACGTGTTGCAGGAGGCTCGCGACAGCGGCCGCCCCCCCGGGGTTGGTCAAGGTGCACTGGAACACCGGCGGTGTCGTCGTCGGGTTCAGAACGCTGCAGACGGTCTGGCCGCTGATCCGGCATGCCAGCTTGTAGGACTGCTCGTGGTCGAGATAGACGATCTTGCGGATCTGGGGCGTCTGGCTGATCGTGGAGCGAAGTGCCGCCACCTCGGCGCCCGACGCGCTCGGCTTTACGAAGACCTGCAGGTCCACGTTCTGGTTCAACTGGACGAGCTCGTTGTTCACTGCCTGGCGCATCAAGAGCGACGTGCCGACGAGCGAGAGGGAGACGGCGACGGTGAGGATCGCCGCGATCGCCATCAAGCGGTTCCGCCACAGATTCGTGGCTGTCTCGCGCGCGACGTATCCCGCAGAGATCGGCATCAGTGCCGCCCTCTGCGGGCCCGGACCGCCTCTTGACGACTCGTGACCGGTTCGTCGTCGTCGCCGAGGTCGAGACCCCCCGACCCCGCGCGCACCGCCGACACCGCCACGACCGGGACGCCCCGCGTGCTCGACACGGTCGGGTCGAGGCCGTATATCCCGCGTGCCTGGTCGCGGATCACAGCCCCGTGGTCGATCTCGATCACACGCCTGCGCATGTTGTCGACGATCCCGGCGTCGTGGGTCGCCATCACGACCGTCGTCCCCGTGCGGTTGATCCGGTCGAGCAACGACATGATGCCCTGGCTGGTCGTGGGGTCGAGGTTGCCGGTGGGCTCGTCGGCGAGGATGATCAGCGGACGGTTCACGAAGGCACGCGCGATCGCGACGCGCTGCTGCTCGCCCCCCGACAGCTCATGGGGCATGCGATCGCCCTTTTGACCGAGGCCGACCAGTTCCAGGACCTGGGGCACCTGCGTCCCTATCACGTGGCGGGGCCGACCGATGACTTCGAGGGCGAAAGCGACGTTCTCGAACACGGTCTTGTTCGGGAGCAGGCGGAAGTCCTGGAACACGCAACCGAGATTGCGCCGTAGATACGGCACCCTCCAGTTCGAGAGCTGCCCGATCTCCTTGCCGGCCACCCAGATCTCACCGCGATCGGCGACCTCCTCGCGCAGCAGGAGCTTGAGCATCGTCGTCTTGCCCGATCCCGACGCCCCGACGAGGAAGACGAACTCGCCTTTCAAGATCTCGAGCGATACCTCACGCAGTGCGACAACGGAGCCCTTGTAAGACTTCGTGACGTTCTCGAAGCGGATCATCTGTGCCCTTCTCCCCCATGCCCCGGCACGAAATCCACCGGTCGCAGGCTACCAGCCAGGCTCGCGATGAGGTGGGAACAGGTCATCTGGCGCTCAGGAACCCGCATGTTCCCTGCGAAATCTCAGAAACGCGATCATGAATTCGTCAAGATCCCCGTCCAGCACGGCCTCGACGTTGCCTGTCTCGTAGTTGCTGCGCAGGTCCTTGACGAGCTGGTAGGGGGCGAGGACATAGGAGCGGATCTGGCTCCCCCAAGCGACATCGCTCAAGGGCCCTGACAGCGACTCGAGCTCCTTGCGGCGCTCTTCGCGCTGGCGCTCTGCGAGCTTGGCAGCGAGGATCTGCATCGCTTTCGCCTTGTTCTGGTACTGGCTGCGCTCGTTCTGGCAGGAAGTGACGATGCCGGTCGGCAGGTGCGTTATCCGCACTGCCGAGTCCGTCACGTTCACGTGCTGGCCCCCGGCTCCCGACGAGTGGTAGGTGTCGATGCGCAGGTCCTTCTCGTCGATCTCGATCTCGTCGGAGATGTCTTCCAGGAACGGCGCCACGTCGAGAGACGCGAAGCTCGTCTGGCGCCGGTGCTGAGAGTCGAAGGGCGACATCCTGACCAGGCGGTGCACACCCCGTTCTGCAGCCAGCAGCCCGTACGCATAGCGCCCGCGCACGATGAAGGTCGCCGACAAGATGCCGGCCTCGCCCCCCTCGGAGACCTCGTCGACTTCGACCTCGAACCCCCGGCGTTCGGCCCAGCGCAGGTACATCCGCAGCATCATCTCCGCCCAGTCCTGGGCGTCGGTGCCGCCCGCGCCGGCGTGGATCTCCGCGACCGCGTCCCTCTCGTCGTGCTCGCCGGAGAACAGGCTGCGCAGTTCGAGCTCGTCGAGCGCCTTGGCGACCGTCGCGGCGACGTCGGTGAGCTCGCCCTCGAGCTCGGCGAGCTCGTCGCCACCCTCCTCGACGGCCAAGAGATGCAGCGCCTCGGCATCGGCGAGCTGCGTGTCGAGGGCGCGCAGTCCCTCCACGTCGTCCCTGATCCGGCCGTACTCCGAGGTCACTTTCCGTGCCTGGTCGGCGTCCGACCACAGGTCCGGCTCCGCGATGGCCCGCTCGAGCTCCCCGAGGCGTTCGACCAGGTCGTCGAGCCTCAGGTAGACCTTCGCCGCGTCGAGGCGGACGCGAAGCGATGCCAGGACCTCGCCGAGGTCAGGGCGCGTACCGACGGGGCCGGCGTCTGATGCCCGGGTCATGATCGCTCAGCTCGCGCCGTGGCAGACCTTGAACTTGCGGCCGCTGCCACACCAGCACGGCTCGTTGCGCCCGACCTTGGCCGGTGGCCCGGTGACGATCCGGGTCCCGGTCGGCGAGATCGGGCCCGAAGGCGGGCGGCGCTGGCCCACCCCGCCGCCGGCATTGCCACCCCGGTTCGCCGTGCCGCGCGAGGGCACGGGGCCCGACTGGCCGGCTCTCGCAGGCGCGCCGGACGGCGACTTCCTGGGTTGGGGCGACGGGGCCGGAGCCTGTGCCGGGAGAGGAGCGGCCTCGGCCGAGTCGCCCGCGCCCGCTGCGGCCGGAACCTGAGCCAGTTCGCCGACCGGGTCGTCGGCGGCCACGAACGCCGCCTGGGCGTAGTCGGGGTCCTCTGCCGGTGCCGCAAGGACCTGGACGTGCATGACATAGCGCAGGTAGTCGTCGTCGATGGAGTCCATGAGCTTGCCGAACATCTCGAATCCCTCACGTTGCCAGGCCACCAGCGGGTCGGTCTGCGCGATGCCACGGAGGTGGATGCCTTCGTTCAGGTAGTCCATCTCGACGAGGTGCTCGCGCCAGCGCTGGTCCATGATCTGGATCAGAACGTTGCGCTCGATCTCCCGAGCGGTCTCGGCTCCGCCGGGGAACGTCTGCTCGCGCTCGTCGTAGAGCTCGAGGGCCTCGGTGAGGATGCTCTCGGTGAGCTGTGCCACGTTGGTCGCCGCTTCGAGGTCGTCGACGGTGAACCTCGTCGGGTAGTACTGCGTCAGCTCAACCAGGAGCCCCTCGAGGTCCCATTCCTCGGGGAAGTCGTTCCGGCAGTGGTTGGCGACGACCCGGTCCACCGTCGCGGTGAGCAGCGCTTCGGTATGAGGCTTCAAGTCCTCGCCGTCGATGATCTGCAGCCGGCGCGCGTAGATGACCTTGCGCTGCTCGTTGCGCACCTCGTCGTACTTGAGAAGCTCTTTGCGAGTCTCGGCGTTGCGGCCCTCGACTGTGTGCTGGGCCCGCTCGATCGCCTTGGTGACCATGCGCGCCTCGATCGGAACGTCCTCGGGAAGGGCTCGTCCCATGACCCAGCTGACAGCACCTGTCGCGAACAACCTCATCAGCTCGTCCTCGAGCGACAGGTAGAAACGGCTCTCGCCGGGATCGCCCTGACGCCCCGACCGGCCACGGAGCTGGTTGTCGATGCGGCGGCTCTCGTGACGCTCGCTCCCGAGCACGTAAAGGCCGCCGAGGGCCCGGACTTCGTCCGCTTCGGCGGCGCACTGCTGCTTGAACTTCGCGAGGAGCGACTGGTAGCGCTCCCGCCCTTCGTCGGAGTCGAGGTCGAGCCCCTGGGCGCGGACCTCGTTACGCGCAAGCCCTTCCGGGTTCCCCCCGAGCACGATGTCGACGCCACGTCCTGCCATGTTCGTGGCGACCGTTATCGCGTGAAGGCGACCTGCCTGGGCGACAATCTCGGCTTCCTGGGCGTGGTGCTTGGCGTTCAGCACGTGGTGAGGGATGCCTTGTTTGTCCAAGAGCAGGGACAACTCCTCGGACTTCGCCACCGACGCCGTGCCGACGAGGACCGGTTGCCCTGTGTCGTAGCGCTCCTTCAGGTCCTCGACGACGGCCTCGAACTTGGTGTGCTCCGACTTGAAGATCAGGTCCGGCTCATCGGTTCGGATCATGGGGCGGTGCGTCGGGATCGGCACGACGTGCAGCTGGTAGGTGGACGCGAACTCGGCCGCCTCGGTCTCCGCGGTACCGGTCATCCCGGCGAGCTTCTCGTACATGCGGAAGTAGTTCTGGAGCGTGATCGTGGCCCAGGTGTGATTCTCCTCCTGGATCCGGACGCGCTCTTTGGCCTCCACGGCCTGGTGCAGGCCGTCGGACCAGCGCCGGCCTTCCATGATCCGGCCCGTGAACTCGTCGACGATCTTCACCTCGCCGTCCGCCACCAGGTAGTCCTTGTCCCGGTGGTAGAGCTCCTTGGCCTGAAGGGCCTTCTCGAGCTGGTGGACGTAGTTGACGGCGACAGAGTCGTACAGGTTGACAACCCCGAGCTGCCGCTCGACCTTGGCGATGCCCGCCTCGGTCGGCACGGCGGTGCGCTTTTCCTCGTCGACCTCGTAGTCGACGTCGCGACGCAAGGTCCGCACGATGCTGGCGAACTGGTAGTAGAGCTTCGTCGACTCGTTCGAGGGCCCGGAGATTATGAGAGGTGTTCGGGCCTCGTCGATAAGGATCGAGTCGACCTCGTCGACGATGCCGTAGACGTGCTCGCGCTGCACCATGTGCTCGCGCATCGATGCCATGTTGTCGCGGAGGTAGTCGAAGCCCATCTCGGTGTTGGTCCCGTAGGTGACGTCCGCGCGGTACGCGGCAGCCTTGGCGGCGAAGTCGTCCACCTCGGGGGTGATGAGCCCTACTGTCAGTCCGAGGAACCGGTAGATCTGGCCCATCCACTCGGCGTCGCGCTTTGCCAGGTAGTCGTTGACGGTGATGACGTGCACACCACGGTCGCCGAGCGCGTTCAGATAGACAGGGAGCGTCGAGACGAGAGTCTTGCCCTCGCCGGTCTTCATCTCGGCGATCCACCCGAAATGCAGGGCCATACCGCCCATGAGCTGGACGTCGAAGTGGCGCTGACCGATGGTGCGCACTGCCGCCTCCCGCACCACGGCGTACGCCTCCACGAGGAGGTCGTTCATGTCCTCGCCGTTGTCGAGGCGCTCTTTGAACTCGAGGGTCTTTCGGGCCAGCTCCGCGTCCGACAGCGCCTGGATCTCGGGCTCCAGCGCGTTGATGGAGGGCACGATTGCAGCGAGGCTGCGGACCTTCTTGCTTTCGCCCGCGCGAAGTACCTTCCCGAACACGCTCACGACCGCCCATTGTACGCTGCCGCCCCTGCGGCTCCGGGTCGGCGGCCCGGCGTTGCGGTCCTATCTCGAAAGCCTCAGCCGGCCACCACCGGTATGCGCTCCCCGACCCTGCGTCCCGGGGCCCGCTCGATCGAGACCAGGGCCCCGGCAAGATGGTGCGGGGCGGCGTGCTCGACGCGCACGTTCACGAAGGTCCCCGGAGCGATGTCGTCACCCTCCGGCGGGGCGAAGTGCACGAGCTTGCCCTGGCGTGTGCGGCCGGTGAGCACCTCGGGGTCCTTCTTGGACGGGCCATCGACGATGGCCTGCTCGATCAGGCCCACGCGGCTCAGGTTGCGTGCGAGCGCGGACCGCTCGATCACGACCTTGAGCCGCTCGAAGCGTTCGGCGACGACGTGGGGTGGGACGTAGAGCTCGGTCATCTGCGCCGCGCGTGTGCCCGGCCTCGGCGAGAAGACGAACGTGTAGGCGCTGTCGTACTCGGCAACCGAGGCAACCTCGAGCGTGCGCTCGAAGTCCTCCTCGGTCTCGCCCGGGAACCCGACGATGATGTCCGTGGTCACCGCCAGGTCCGAGATCGCGGCCCTGGCGTGCGCTAGGAGCGACAGATAGCGCTGCGCCGTGTAGCCCCGGCGCATCGCCCGCAGGACGCGGTCGCTGCCCGACTGGAGGGGCAGGTGGAGTTGCTCGCAGACCGCGGGGGTCTCGGCCATGGCGGCGATGGTCTCCGGCCGGAGGTCCTTCGGATGAGGGCTCGTGAACCTGACACGTCGGATGCCCGGCACAGCCCCGAGCGCCCGGAGCAGGTCGGCGAACAGGGGTCGGGGCCTCGAGGCACCTTCTCCCGCCCATCGATCACCCGCGATCCAGGCGAGATCGGCCTTCTCGACCTGAACGCCCCTCCACTTGGTCGTGAGGTCGCGCCCGTAGGAGTTCACGTTCTGGCCGAGCAGCGTCACCTCGACGGTGCCACCGGCCGCAAGCTTGCCGATCTCTTCGACGAGCTCACCGAAGGGCCGGCTGACCTCCGGCCCGCGCACCGCCGGGACGATGCAGAAAGCGCACGAGTTGTCGCACCCGACCTGGATCGTCACCCAGGCTGCATGGGGCTGGTCGTGTCGCACCGCCATCGCCGTCGGGAAGTCGGTCTCCCCGTCGCGGCCGGGCGCATCGGGCACCTCGAGCACCGATTCGCCGCTGGAGCGCGCAAGGTCCAGGAGCGCCGCGACCCGGGCGACGTTGTGGGTGCCGAACACGGCGTCGACATGGGGTGCACGCTCCAATACCAGCTCGCGGTCTTTCTGGGCGAGGCAGCCCCCGACGGCGATCTGCAAACCGGGGCGCCGTTGCTGGACGGACTTCAGCTGCCCGAGGTGCCCGTAGAGCTTGTCGTCGGCGTTCTGGCGGATGCAGCAGGTGTTGATCACGACGACGTCCGCCTCTTCCAGGTTCTCGGTGCGGGTCATGCCGTCCGTTGCGAGCACCGCTGCGATGCGCTCGGAGTCGTGCTCGTTCATCTGGCACCCGAAGGTGCGTACCAGGAACCGGCGAACCTCGGCCATCGAGAAACACTAGGCCCTGACGGGGTGCCCCACTGGTAGGGGTTCGCTGCCGTCAGGTGCGACCGGGACCTCGGGCGCCTGCTGCGGGGACAGGCGGGCGACCTCGCCGAGATCGGCGCCCACACCGGGAGCTCTCGCCGCGGGCTCCTGGTGCACGTAGCGCTCGCCGCTCAGCCAGGATGCAACGGCGGCGACCAGGCAGGCGCCGGCCGCGAAGTCGAATGCCCGGCGCAGGCCGTTCTCGAACGGCACCGAGATCAACCCCGGGAAGAAGCTCCGGCCCGACAGCAGCTGGGCATGCGCCGCGGAGATCTGGTGGATCGTCGGGCCGAGCAGCACACGCATCGGGTTGTCCCCGAGGAAGGCCGCGAACAGCAGCCCGACCGGCGGGAGGTGGGCGATGCGCGTCGCGTCGCGTGCCGGCACGCCCGCTGATCTCAAGCCTGAGTAAAGGTGAGCCGGTAGCGATGCGGCAAGACCGAGAACCATGAGGCTGAAGAACACGCCTATGGACAGCACCATCGCCGAGTTCTGGAACGTCGCCGCCATCCCGCTCCCGACCCCGCGTTGGTCGGCAGGCACGCTGTTCATTACCTGGGCACGGTTCGGCGACGCGAACAGGCCCATCGACGTGCCGAGGGCGAGCAGCAGGAGAGCGAACCACTGGTAGGAGAAGTCAACCGGCAGCACCTCGAGAGCCAGGAAGCTCGCCGCCGAGAGCACCATGCCGGCAGCGGCGAAGGGCCTCGGCCCGAACCGATCGGAAAGAAAGCCGGAGACCGGCCCGGACACGAGGAAGCCGACCGTCAACGGCACCATGTAGATGCCCGCCCACAACGGCGTGGACGAAAAGCTGTAGCCGTGCAGCGGCAGCCAGATCCCCTGCAACCAGATGATGAGCATGAACATGAGGCCGCCACGACCGAGCGACGCGAGCAGGCTGGCGACATTGCCGGCCGCGAAAGCCTTGATCTTGAACAACGGCAGATGGAACATCGGCTGGGACACCACCGTCTCGATCACACAAAAAGCGACGAGGACGGCGACACCTCCGGCGAGCTCGGCGATGACGACCGGATCGGCCCAACCCATGGTGTCGTGTCCGTAGGGCTGGATGCCGTAGGTGATACCGACGAGCAAGGAGATCAGGCCGACGGCAAAGGTCACCGTGCCCCACCAGTCGATGCGCGCGGCCCGCCGGATGCCCCGCTCCTCGAGCCTCAGGTAGGCCCAGATCGTGCCGCCGACGCCGAAGGGAACCGAGACCAGGAAGACGAGACGCCAGTCGAGCGGACCGAGCAGGCCACCGAGGACGAGCCCGATGAACGAGCCGGAGATGGCGGCAACGTTGTTGATCCCGAGCGCCAGACCCCGTTGGTTCGAAGGGAACGCGTCGGTCAGTATCGCCGCCGAGTTCGCCATGAGCATCGCCGCCCCGAGGCCCTGCACGACCCGCATTCCGATCAGATAGGACGCCCCTGCGGCTCCCGTGAGCCAGTCGACAGACAGCAGCACCGAGCCCAGGCTGAACACGGCAAAGCCCAGTTCGTACATCCGCACCCGGCCGAAGATGTCGCCGATACGGCCGAAGGCGACGACGAGCACGGCCGTCACGACCAGGAAGCCCATCAGCATCCAGAGGAGATACCCGACGTCGCCGGGAGCGAGCGGGTCGACGCCGATGCCACGGAAGATGTCCGGCAGCGCGATCAAGGTGATGGACGAATTGACCGTCGCCATCAGCATCCCGAGAGTCGTGTTCGAGAGCGCGATCCACTTGTAGCCGACGCCGTGAAGGCTCAGACCTGATCGGACCCCTTGCTGCGCCCTTGGGTCAGCCGAGACCCTCGGCTGCAACAGTGCCACCTTTCCCCCCACTTCTCAGAAGACGTCGCTGCTCCGCAAACAGGGCTTCCCACGCAGGCCGTCGTGCCCTCGAGGCTCACTTTCGAGCTTCGAGGGCAGCTTGCGTCAAGGCCGAGTGTAGGGCCGTGCCGGCCGGTTTCGTTCGTTCGATCCCGCCGTCGGCGACCCTAGCCTTCGTGTCGGAGTCAGGCTCGCCCGTTCAGCCCATCCGAGCAGTCGCTGAGGTGCCGAAGCGGGAAGAGACTGCCTGCTTCAGCAAGTGTGGCCAAGGGCCGGACACTTGGTTCGCGGCCACGACGAGCTGCCGTTGGGCCTGAGCGTCGCCCTCGAACGCACGGATCGACAACTCCGGGTGCAGATTCGCAATTGCGAGGATTGCTCCGGCGCATTGCAGTGCTCCCGCGAGCAAGACGAGGTTCGTGGAACCCGTGTACAGCCATCCCGTGAACGCCTCGATCTCGGCATATAGCCGATGAACGTCTCCGCTGGAGTCTTTCAGCCCCTGAACCGCGAGCTCACCGAGCGCGGCGACGGGCAGCCCCGGCTGCGAGACGACGGGATAGTGATATGCGAGCACAGGCGCCTCGGCGGCAGCCTCGGCGACGAGGTCGTAGTAGCGCCGCGCGTCGGAGCTCTGCGGGGGCGAGAGGGCGAGCACGGCGTCGGCCCCCGCGTCCAGCACGACCCTTGTCAAATGAACGGCCTGGAGCGCGGAAGGAGCGCCGGAGCCGGCCAACACGACGACTTGTCGCGGCAACGCGTCCCTCAGGGCGGCGACAAGCATCGCTCGCTCCTCAGGAGCCAGTGATGCAGCTTCTCCCGTGCTGCCGGCCACGAGCACGGCCTGGACGCCGCAGTCCACAAGACGGACCGCTAGCTCGGCCGTGGCGCCCGGGTCCACGGCACCTGACGAGTCGAAGATCGTCAGCAGGGCGACCCCGACGCCGGAGAAGACCGGAGCCGTCATCCCCGACGCCGCCGACTCCTGCCCGCCCACGGCAAGCGCACGCCGCGGGTCTGTGATGTGCCGGGCCGGGACGTTGCGCTCCGGCGCCTGCCGCTCGGCTCGGGGTCGACAGGGGCGAAGCCCTGCCGAAGTGTGTTCTCCGTAACGGTTCTCGGCTGCACGAACTGGAACAGGTAGTCGGCACCACTCGCCTGCGAGCCGATGCCCGACATACCCTGCCCACCGAAGGGCTGCCTGCCGACGACCGCGCCGGTCATCGCCCGGTTGACGTAGATGTCCGATCCCTTGAGGCTTGCCGAGGCACGTCGGATGTGCGACGGGGAACGCGAGACGATCCCGGCCGTCAGCGCGAGGTCGGTCTGGTTCGCAAGCTCCAGGGCGTGCTCGAAGTCACGGGCCCCGATCACGGCTGCCACCGGGCCCGATATCTCCTCGGTGACGAGCGGCGAGCCGGGCACGGCGTCGTCCACGATGGTGGGTCCGACGAAGTAACCGCAGTCCGGCAGGTCCTCGCGTCGGAGCACGACGCGGCCGAACTGCTCCGCACGGTCCTGCCAAGCGCGCACGCGCTTGACCGACTCCTCGTCCATGACCGGACCGAGCTCGGTGCCCATCTCGGCGGGCGGGCCTATGGCCAACGAGCGCGCCGCCTCCACGAACCGCTCCAGGAACAAGTCGTGCACGGCGCCAACGGTGACGATCCGGGACGCCGCCGAGAAGCGCTGGCCGCCGGAGCCGAAGACGGACCGGACCACGACCGGAACGGCCACGTCGAGGTCGGCGTCGGAATCGATGACGATCGTGTTGTTGCCGCGCAGGTCGGCGATCACGCGGCGGAGGTCCCGCTGACCCTCGGCGGCGCGGGCGGCCGACTCCACGATGCCGAGCCCGACCTGTCGGCAGCCGGTGAAGGCGACGAGGTTCACCCCGGGATGGCCGACCAGATGAGCGCCGATCTCGTCACCGAGACCGGGCACGAACGACAGGACGCCCTCGGGAATCCCGGCTTCACGCAGTGCCCGCACGAGCATGGCGGCGACCGCGGGGGTCTGCTCGGCGGGCTTCAGCACGACCGTGTTGCCCGCGACCAGGGCCGCGCCGACCATGCCGCTCGGGATCGCAAGAGGGAAGTTCGCGGGGGAGATCACCACTGCCACACCTCGCCCCTGACAGGTCAACCGGTTGACCTCCCCCGGTGGCGACTGGACCTCGCCACCTTGCGCCAGGTGCAGGCCTTGGCGACCGTAGAACTCGAGAAAGTCGATCGCCTCGGCCACGTCGCGATCCGCGTCGTCCCAGCACTTCCCAGCCTCGAAGACCTCGAGGGCCGCGACCTCCAGCCTGCGCCTGCGCAACCAGTCGGCGGCGCGGAACAGCACGCGGGCACGTTCGGCCGTCCCGGCGCGGCTCCAGTCCTCGAACGCCGACTCCGCGGCAGCGACCGCCCGGTCGCCTTCCGAAGGGCCGCAACAAGCCGAGACGGCGACGGTCTTCGCGGGATCGGCGGGGTCGACCGAGACGATGGTTCTCGCGGTGCGCAGCTCCGAGCCGCCGGCCAGGGCGGCGACATCGCCGCCGAGGGATGCCCGTACCGTCTCGAGAGCGGCTCTCATCAGGCTCGGCGCCTCGGGCGCGAACCACCGGACGAGCGGCTCTGGTGCATAGGCACGCGGCTTGAGGGCCTCGGTCACCCCTCCGGTGACGACAGCCGAGGTGAGAACGCTCGCAGGCACCGCGTCGAAGTCGGCCACCGGCTTGACGACGAGCGACGCGAGGTCCTTGTGCTCCGCGAAGCGCAGCCGCACGAAGCTGTCGTTCGAAGTGTTCTCGAGCAGACGGCGCACGAGGTAGGCCATGCCAGGCATCAGCTCGCCCATCGGTGAGTAGACGCGCAGGCGGAAGCCAAGTTGCCGGAACGCCTCGTGCACGGGCTCTGCCATGCCCCACAGCAGCTGGACCTCGTAGCCGGTGTCGGGAATCCCGGCGGCACGGCCCGCCGCGATCGCATACGCGAGGGACCTCAGGTTGTGCGAGCCGAAAGCCGCGCGGATCCTGCCGTGGTAGGAGTGCAGCAGCCGAACGCACCGCTCGAAATTGGCGTCGGTCTCGGCCTTGCGCTCGTAGACCGGAACGGGCCATGAAGCGGCCTCGGCGACGACTGTCTCGGTGTCCCGGTAGGCGCCCTTCACGAGCCGGATCCCGAGTGGCACCTCGCGACGGACGGCCCACTCGCATAGCGCCGCCAGGTCCTCGTAGCTGTCTTTGAGGTAGGCCTGCACGACGATCCCAGCCTGGAGTCGCGCGAGCTCCGGACGGACGAGCAGCTCGCGCACGAGCCGGTGCGTCACATGCTTTACCTCGTAGCGCTCGAGATCGAACCAGACCTGGGCTCCGTCCGACGCGGCGCTCTCGAGGATGGGCATGAGCCTTCGTGCCGCCGATGAGATGCCGGCCTCGGCGGTTAGCGCGGCAAAGTCCGGAGCGAGCGCCGTCGGTTTGATCGCAACGGCGACGCGGGCCAGGACCCCGAGGTCGTCGCGTTCGAGGACGTCGTTCGGCGGCCAGAGGCGGCTCGCGTCGATCAGCACTGTGACGAGGTCCGCAAGCCGGTCGGCGTAACGATCGGCCTCGGCGTGCGAATGGGTGTGCTCTCCGAGGAGGTCGACGGTCGCAGCGCGACCACGCTGCCAGAGCGACCCGAGCTGTCGTGCGGTGCCGGCGGCGTCGGCGGCGACGATGAACTGGGTTGCCATTCGGGCGACCTCATGGCGTGCGATCCCGGCCACGAGCCGGCGGCCCCCGGGAACCCGTCCGGACCGGGCGACTGCCCCGGCGAACAAGCGGGGCAGGACCTCGCCATCGAAGTACTCCTCGACGTGGCGGTACAGGTCGTCGTCGTCGGCCATGGCCGGCAACGCATCGACAAAACGGAACATCTGGGTCCGCAGCCCCGCGTTCCCCATCGCCCGCCGCATCAGCCACTCGGTCCCCGGCGTTATCCGGTAGGCCCGCGTCTCGGTGCCGCCCCCGAGCTCGGCGATGCGGCCGACGAGCTCTCTCACCTCGGCCTCAGGCGGAGCTACGCCCGGGCTTTCGTCATTCCGATGAATTTGTGGCACTTGACCCGACGCTAGCCGCGCCGTGTGCCATGGTCGGGCCAGTGACGCCTTGCGTTTGAACGTGCTCCCGTCTGCCGGTGCAGCTTTGTCGGAAGTGACCCCGCCGCGCGGAGCGCCAACCGAGACAAGTTCCGGCTCAGAGCCCGATTGTCGCGGTCGTGACATCGTTCAGCAATCGTTTCTTGATCTACACCCTTTCTTGCGGTAAAATCCGTCACTCAGCTTGCGACCAGCGCTATCGTGAATAGCACCCAAGTCCCAAGCCGGTTTTGTCATATCCGCCCGGACCCTGCGGCCTAGTTCGTGTAGCCGCTGGACGGGAGGACCATGTCAAGCGAGCAGAAGCTTTCGGACGTCCTGGGCGAGTTCGCTCGGACGATGGTGACGGACTTCCCGATCCAGTCCATTCTCGATCGCCTTGTGGAGAGAATCGTCGACATCCTCCCTGTCACTTCTGCCGGTGTGACGCTCATCTCGCCAGGTGCGGCGCCTCGGTATGTCGCCGCTTCGGATGACTCCGCTTTGTGTTTCGAGAAGCTGCAGACCGAGCTGGACGAAGGCCCCTGCCTTGCCGCGTACCACGCGGGCGAGGCCGTCGCTGTGCCGGACGTGCGAAGCGAGACCAGGTTCCCCAACTTCGGTCCCCGGGCTTTGGCGGTCGGATTGGCGGCAGTGTTCACCTTCCCGCTCCGCCACGGTGACAGCCAGCTCGGCGCGCTCGACCTGTATCGGAACACGCCAGGGACCCTGTCCCACCAGGCCATGACAGACGCTCAGACATTGGCGGACGTCGCGGCCGCCTACCTGTTGAACGCACAAGGCAGAGCTGACCTGCAGGAGACCTCGGAGCGGGCGCGTGCTGCCTCCCTCTACGACGGCCTGACCGGCTTGCCAAACCGGACCCTCGTTCTGGAGCGCCTCGAACACGCGGCTCTCCGAGGCCAGCGCTCCGGAAAGACTGCGGCAGTGCTCTTCATCGATCTCGACCGTTTCAAGATGGTCAACGACACCTACGGGCACGGGTTCGGCGACGACCTGCTTATAGCCGTGGCCGACAGGTTGGTCCAGCTCATACGACCTGGCGACACCGCGGCGCGCCTCTACGGTGACGAGTTCGTGATCCTTTTGGAAGACATCGAAACCCCGTCTCAGGTCACTGCGATCATGGAGCGAGTGAGGGCCGCCCTGGCCCTGCCGTTCGTGGTCTCGGGCACCGAGGTGCTGATGACCGCCAGCATCGGTGTTGCCGTCGGTGACAACAGCAGCTGCGTCAGCGACAGGCTCCTGGACGACGCCGATGCCGCAATGTACAGATCCAAGCGCCATGCCGGGCACGACCACCCATTCCTCAGCCTGCACAAACACCGCCTCACCGAGCACCATGTAGGCCTGGAATGCGACCTACACCGGGCACTGGCGCGCGGGGAGCTCCACACCGCGTACCAGCCGATCGTCACAACGGGCAGTGGACGGATCACAGGTGCCGAAGCCTTGCTCCGGTGGGCGCACCCAACCCAAGGAATGGTGCCGGCGACGACGCTCATACCGCTGGCCGAACGGTCCGGCCTGATAGGCGAGATCGGACAGTGGGTCCTCGAACAGGCGTGGGCGGATCGGTGCCGCTGGCGTGACCATAGCGGGGACGACGACATCGCGATGTCGGTCAACGTCTCGGTTCATCAGCTCATGCTGGCCGGCTTTGCCGCGAGCGTTGCCGCTGTGCTCGCGACCGACCATACCGACCCTCGCCTGCTGACCCTCGAGATGACCGAGAGTGTCTTCATCCGCGACGCCGAACGCGCACTTGTCGTGCTCCACGACCTCAAGGACATCGGGGTCCTGCTCGCCATAGACGACTTCGGGACCGGCTATTCGTCGCTCAGCTACCTCGGCCAGTTCCCCGTCGACATCGTCAAGCTCGATCGATCATTCGTCGCCGACCTCGAGCGGGTCGTGGCCAGTCACACGATCGTCAGCGCCGTCGTGCAACTCGCGCACGACCTCGGCCTGACCGTGGTGGCCGAAGGCGTGGAGACCGCCGAACAGCATCTCGCGGTCACACGACTCGGTTGCGATTCCTGCCAGGGTTTCTACTTCGCCCGACCCATGAGCGCCGCGAGTCTCGAGGCGCTGACCGACGGCTATGGTCCGAGGCTCGCGGCGGCCTTGGGCGCCGGCTCCCCTTAGCAGTTTTCAGGAGTCCGCCTGCGACTCACACGTGCAGCCCGCATTCGGTCTTCCCGGTGCCGGCCCAACGTCCCTCACGCGGGTGATGGCCTTCAGGTACCGGCACGGTCGTCGGTGCGCACCCGATCGAGACGTAGCCGACATAGTTGAGCGGGTGACGAGGCAGGTCGTGGGCAGCCACGTACGTGTCGATGTCCTCATCGTCCCAAGCGGCAACCGGGTTCACTTTCACCATGTTGCGGCTCGGGTCCCAGGCGATCACCGGTGCTTCGGCCCGCTCCGGTGTGTCGACCCGCTTCAGGCCAGTGATCCAGGCGCTGCGGCCGCTGAGCGCCTTGGCCAGGGGCACCACCTTGCGAACCTCACAGCAACGGCTCGACCCGCACGGGAACTCGTCGAGTGCCACCTCGGGATGCGTGACGACGAGATTGAGGTTGTAACGACTACGAAGCCGCTCCACATACGCGAGCGTCTCGGGAAAGTGGTAGCCGGTGTCGAGGAAGATCACCTCGATGGAGGGGTCGACGCCGACCGCCATGTCCAAGAGAGCAGCGTCCTGGAACGAAGCCGCCAACGCGACCTCCCCAGGGAACCGATTCACGGCCCACTTGATTATCTCCACCGGGTCCGCCTCGTCGAGGCGAGCTGCTGCTTCGTTGAGCTCCGCCAACAGCTCTGCTGACGGGCCCCCACGCTCCGACTCGAGCCCCATACCCTTCGTTGCCTCCCAGGTCGCGACGCTCACGACCCGTCCTCAACTTATCGTCTTCGTCGTTTGCACTGGCAACTTGCGTGATTGTGACGTTCGGCCCTTCCGGCACAAGGAAGAATCGAGTTATGTGAACGCAGGAGAACGAAGGGAGCGAACAAGTGTTGAGCGCGGGTCGGTTCGGTCGAGGTGACCTGCCGGTTGGGGCTGTGTCTGCGCGGGGTCGTGAGTTGCTCGACTGTGCCGCGCTCAACAAGGACACCGCCTTCACCGAGGAGGAGCGAACGGCGTTCGGACTCCGCGGCCTGTTGCCGTGGCGAACCATGACAATCGAGGAACAGGTCGCCCTCGAGCTCGAGCATCTCCGCCGGAAGGGTGACGAACTCGAGCAGTACATCGGCCTTGCCGCGCTGCAAAACCGCAACGAGACGCTTTTCTACCGGTTGCTCGTCGACCACCTCGAGGAGCTTGCGCCGATCATCTACACGCCGACGGTCGGGCGTGCGTGTCGGGAGTACAGCCATGTCGTGCGGCGGACCCGCGGTGTGTGGATCACTCCCGACGACATCGACCGCATCCCGGAGATGCTCCTCAATACCGGCCAACCTGGAGTGCGGCTGATCGTCGTCACCGACAACGAGCGCATCCTCGGCCTGGGCGACCAGGGAGCGGGCGGCATGGGCATCCCGATCGGAAAGCTCGCGCTCTACGTCGCGGGCGCCGGCCTCCACCCGCAGCTCACCTTGCCGATTTCCCTCGACTGCGGGACGGACAACGAAGAGTTGCTGCACGACCCGCTCTACCAGGGCTACCCGAAGCGCCGCCTGAGAGGCGAAGCGTACGACGCCTTCATCGAGGCATTCGTCGGCGCGGTCAAACTCGTGTACCCCCATGCCTTGCTGCAGTGGGAGGACTTCAAGCAGCACAATGCGATCCGGCTGCTCGACCATTACCGCCACCGGCTGCCGTGTTTCAACGACGACATCCAGGGAACGGCCGCGGTGGTCTGCGCGGGCATCCTCGCAGCACTTGAGCACAAGGGCGAGAAGCTCTCGGCACAGCGCCTGGTGCTCCTCGGCTCCGGAGCTGCCGGTATCGGCATCGCCCGGCTCGTCCAGGCCATCATCCGCTCAGAGGGCAGCACCGAGGACGAGATCCGTCGCGCGGTGACGATGCTCGACTCCCAGGGCCTGCTCTTCGAGGGCCGCGACGGGGTGCAGGACGACAAGCGTCCCTTCGCGCTGGCAGGCGACGAGCTCTCGAGCCTCGGTTTCGAACCGAGCGACCGCTACGACCTCGAGACTGTCATCCGTCACGTTGCGCCAACGATCCTTATCGGCACGAGCGGCAAGCCCGGCGTCTTCACCGAGGCTGCGGTGCGCGAGATGGCAGCGCGAACGCCGAACCCGATCGTGCTCCCGCTTTCCAACCCGACCGCGAACTCAGAAGCCACTCCCTCCG
>Ga0326727_10006765_pt1 | contig 31048 bp, 28 predicted proteins | sample MB2enrmetagenome_FD_207643 | JGI IMG/M metagenome (GOLD analysis project Ga0326727, IMG submission 207643) | Lab enriched peat soil microbial communities from McLean, Ithaca, NY, United States - MB29MY | ecosystem: Environmental > Terrestrial > Soil > Wetlands > Peat | place: USA: New York... | reverse complement strand
CGCTTACTAACCACGGACTCCTAAGTCCGAGAAGCTTCTGATAGAGTTCTTTATCCTGCATACCTCAGGATTTTGACAGAATCCCTGCTTTTTTTCAGCCTACCCACACAGAAGTCCGAAGCCCCATAATTACCGCTGCGCGATATGCGGATGTGCGATGTACGATTTTCAGAGTAACCTCGACTCCCGACGAGGATGAGAACAATGTCAAAAGAGCTGATGTCCGTTTTTTCGAGAAAATCGCTGGATCTGAGGGACTTCTCGTGCGCGTCAGGGATATCGGCCTATTCGCGCTCGACTATGAGAGCGGATGGGCGCGGCGACACGGACGATTTCTCGGTCACGTATCGCCTTCCGAACGCTCAGGGCGGCAGGACTGGCCGCCACCGCCTCGCTCGACATCGCCGCGACTATCGTCAACATATTGCAGCAGGCTCAGCTCTGCATCCCTTTCCACCAAGCCGTAGTCTACGCCCATTCGGCGGGCGAGCCCGATTTGGGAAGTGATGTACACGAAGAGTCCATTCCTTATCGACGATATAGCTTCCAATGCGTACCTGTCGCAGGGCATGCTGCTCGGCGTTCTCGAGCTCTGGAATACCGAGGCAGGCCAGTTTCGGCGTTGCACTCTGCCGCGCGATAGACTGCGGGTCCCTCGATGAGTTGATCAGCGCAGCCGATGGCGCGATGTACCGCACGAAGGAAGGAGGCCGAAACCAGGTGGCTCGGTCTGGATGACGATCTGAGAAATGCGAGCTAGCGGATGCTCAGCAGCAAGAAGGACATGTCGTCCTGCTGGGGCGTCGTGGCAGTAGCCACGGTGGCAGTAGCCGAGACTGCTGTCGTGACCGCGTCTACAGACGCGATGCCGCGGTGCGCGTCGAGCGCTTCGGAAATGGCGTCGCGGAGACTCTTGCCGCTCTCGACGGCGGCGAGGCCCGTCTCGACGAGATGGCGCTCGCCGAACTCGCGCCCGGACGGATTCTCCTGTTCGATGAGACCGTCTGTATATAGGAAGAGCTTATCGCCGGACTTGAGCCTATAGTGGGCGATATCGGGCTCAAGCTCGGCCTCTACACCCACGGGCAGATTGTCGTGCGACCCTTTCAGTTGGCGAGGCCGCCCTCCGCGAAAGAGGGCGGCATGGGAGTGGCCCATGTCCGCGTAGGCGAGGCGCTTCCCCACAGGATCATAGATGAGGAAGACACCGGTCAGGTACTTCTCCATCTGGAAAGTCGTCAGGATGGAATCGTTGATGCCGACGACGAGCTCGGAGAGGCCCCTCTTGTAGTCGAACATCGTGAGCATTCCCCAGACCATCGACACTATGATCGAAGCCGCGACGCCTTTCCCCGATACGTCGCATAACGCGAGGAATAGCTTGCCGCCGGGTAGCTCTTTCATGAAGTAGAAATCGCCGCCGACGCCCTTGGCCGGGCGCGACCAAGCCTCGATCTCATAAGGCGCCGAGGCATTCCCCTTGTCTCCCGAAGAGGCGCTGAGCAGGCGCTCCTGGAGCTTCCCGGCGAGTTCGATGTCGTCCTGCGTCATCCGGGAAAGGTAGTTGGCAAGGTCCTGGGAGGCCAAGATGCCAAGGAAGGCGCCACCGGGGCCGGAGAGGATGCAATACTCGTCCCCTTCCTGGAGGAGGTTTCCTGCCACGGCGAAAAGATCCGTGTGCGCGTCGAAGGCAGGCACCGTCCGGACGAGTTCCACGGCATGGCTCCTCCCGAGGACCTCGCGGCCGAAGCTCTTCCCGAGAAGGCCGAAGAGCTTTTCCCTCTCGACGATGCCCAGGGTCTTTCCCTCTGCGCCGATGATTGCGACGACGGGGAGCTCCGGGCGGTGCCCAAGCTCGTCGGCTAGATCGAGGACGAGCGCGTCCGCTCTCGCATAGCAGAAGTATTTCGCCGCGTGAAGGGCCGAAGAACTGTACATACGGCCGCGCGGGACCTCGAGTATCACGCCGCCGCTTTCGGCAGCCTTTTCCTCATCGCTCGAAACGACGGAAGGAGCATCAACTACCATACTCATAGTGATTGTATACTCGGGCTATCTTATTAGCCTTCCGTTAACCTTATGTGAGTTATCGACGTTTCACGCCCTCTGCGCTTGCTTGCGAAAGCCGTTTCCCGATACACCAAGCCCATGGAATGGATTATGTCGGCTCCCGAGACTCGACCGGGGTCGGCGCCATCAGATGTCGAACATTCTCGCCATCATTAAAGAGGACGGTCAAGCATGAAAGAGCTCATTGTCAGGCAGCTTATAGTCGACGAGCGCAACGAGCTTTTCGACGCCCAAGGCATGCGTTATGCGGAATTTCTGAGCGACTTCTCGAGGATCCGAGAGTTCACCGCGCAAATCCTCGCCGATTGCCCACCCCTCTTCATGGAGGGAAACCTTCTCGAGCAGCAGCTGTCGGAGATCATCAAGAACGGGATCAAACACGGTAATCACAACAACCCCCACAAACTTCTGCACGTCTGGTACGACCTGCGCAAGAGGGCGCGCTTCATCGTCGAGGACGAAGGCGAGGGTTTTTCCGATCTCGAGGATTGGAACGAGTTTTTCTGCCGCAGGCAGACGGCCCTCTTCGACCAGGACTTCGACACCTTTATCTCACTCGCGAGCTACCAAGGCCCTCGGAGCGACGATACTGACGGGGGCAACAGCCTCATTGCGGCCCTCGAGTATTGGAACGGCGGCATGATCTACAACGAAAAGAAGAACAAAGTGGGCGTCGTCCGTTGGTACACGCAGGGCTCGTCAATGGTTTGATAATGAGTCGGCCTAGTCGCACAACATTATACTTGTCTGACTGCGCCGCCGCCCTGCACGATGAAGCGGCTTTTACAGACTGAGCACTGATATTTACCTGGTTTTGGGGCCTTGAGCCTTTTGCCGCAACCAGGACATGGAAACGTGATCGGGAAGATAACATCCACGGCCTTGGGCGGCTCGGCTATGCCTGCATCATCGATGTCATCGCAAAAGGTCAACACCGAAGTGAAGCCGAGGATCTCGAAGATTTCATGCACTCGGCTTGGCACACATGACAAAAACATGTTTCCGTGAAGCTCTTGCATTTCCTTGTCGATCGCCAGAAAGGTTCCAATACCTGTTGAGGAAACGTAGGATAGATTGGTGCAATCGAAAATAAGACGCCGAAATCCACAGATGATTGTCTTTCTCGTAACGCGCTCGAATTGCGCCGAGTTGTAGTTGTCTATGCGACCGGCTACGTGGAGGATAAGACTGTCGATACTGCGAATCGAGGACTCGAGAATGATGGAAAGGCCATCGATTGTTTCGTCATTGAACCCGGTGACGATTCTGTTGTTCCCTTCAATACTTGGCTTGATGCTGGTGGAAATACTTATTTCGGAACGAGTCTTCTCGAAATTGCTAGTACCCATTGCTTTCCGTCCTGCGGGGAAAAGAGGTAGAGCCCGAAAGTTGAGTTAATCATTTCTGGTCGAGGAACTCCGTTCCTCGATAGGGAAGATCGGCTCCTGTCGATAACGCCGCTTTATAATAATAGCTGATGCACCTCGGAGAGAGCCTCGAGCCTGGCAGGCTTTATTACTTGGAATGGACATTCGCCGTGCCAAAGGTCGGTATAGGGGAAATATGGATCCTTTGGTTCGATGACTTCCCCATCTTTGTTCACCAGAAGATAAACAAACTCCATAGGTTCTTCTTCTGTGGGGTGAGAAGTATCACTGCAACACTTTTGCAAATAATCAGCATATTCCTTAGAAACGTTCGGGATGACTTTGAAAGGGAGTTCGGAGATTTGGCACTTCACCCAATAAGAGTAATCGTAAGCATTGTATAAGACAGCAGTCATAGCATCTCCCCCTTCTCGCCAAAAACTAATTTACGAGGATACTTTTTTAATGCAGTCATTATTGTATTGCTCATATTAAAAAACTGTCAATCTTCCAACCCTTAGTCTGACTAAATGCATGTGCTGTTTGTGCTTAATCCTAACGAGATATTTACAATTCCACGTGATACCTCCCCGGCTCGAGCGGTCCTACGCGTCGACCTTGAATTTGCCGACCTCGCCCGAAAGCGAGGCGATGCTGTCCCGCGTCTCGCGGACTCCGCCGTTAATCTCCTGTACCGCCTGATTGACCGCTCCGGCGCTGGCCGCCATCTCATCCATGTCCTCGCTGATCTTCAGTGTAGCGTTCATCATTCGGCCCATCTCATCGGAACGGCAAGCATGACGACGGGCTTGTTCGTCACCTTGCTGATGAGCACGTCGGATATAGCGCGCTCGCCGTGGAGGGCCTGCTTGATGTAGTCCCTATCGCTCAGGTCGTAGGTCCCGGATTCGAGGATGTATCTTGCTTGACCCTGTGGGTCGACTATCCCGATATCGAGATAGTCGAGCCTCGCTGCTTCTCCTTCGAGGCCTTGCTTCTGCATTTCCCATTTCATCGTCGTGGTTGCCGGACGGTTGGCGATTTTCTGGAGTATCTCCAGCTGGGACAATATCTCCGCGCACACGAGCCTCGAGCCGGTCTCAGCCTGCCACTGCAGCGACTTCTCGGTCGCGTCCATGACTATCTTAGATGCGATCATGATTGAAGCGAGGCCCATCCCTACGGAAATGAAGATCGCCAGGATGCCCGCGAATATGGAAATTTTCCTAGAAAAGCTCATACAGGTCCCCCCGGTGCTCGTGCATGTTTTGCCTTGCTGCCTAGGTATAACCGCTGTTGCGCTTAAGAAATAAAACGACTGTAATGGAGAACGGCACTAAAGTAACAGTTCCGATTCGTAAATTAGCCAATTTTTCACGTGACCATGCCCTGGGGATGTCACAGAACTTGTCTTCTGTAACTAAAGTTCGGTTGACATCTCAGGGAGCTGCGGCTATTCGACCCACTTCTCGATAGTTCGAGGACGAGCTCGGTATGCTCAAGAGTAAGCCTGTTCTCAACTATTGAGCACCATCCAGTAAAAACGCTACTATATCTCCGCTTATTACGTTAAATTTGGAGATAGATGCGCGACTTCGAACTGCTCGTAGCCCAAAGCCGTTCTCGGCTGCTGGGCCATCTAGCTGAACACCCTGAAGGCAAGATAGTCGCAGGGGCTACGGACTTCATCCCTCTCGTCGATGCCGGGAAATTGCGACCGAAGATCGCCATAGATATCTCGAAGGTGCATGAGCTCGAAGGGATTGAAGAGCTGGCCGGGGTGCTAAGGCTAGGTCCGCTCACGACACACGCGAGAGCGGCGGAGTCGAGCCTTGTCCGGGAACAAGCGACGGCCTTAGCCGAAGCTTCGGCTTCGGTGGCGGATCCGTCGATACGGGGACGGGCCACGCTCGGAGGGAATATATGCACCTCCTCCCCTGCGGGCGACAGCCTACCTGCCTTCCTCGCGCTCGGGGCGGAGCTGACGCTGGCGAGCGCCACGGGGCTCCGCCGGCTGCCCATAAAGGACTTCCTCGTAGGCCCAGGAAAGAATGACCTTAGGCAGGGCGAGTTCCTGGAGCGTATCGATGTGCCTCTCTCCGCCTCGGCGGGCTCCGCATTCTACAAGTTGGGCCGGCGCAAAGCCATGGCCATCTCCGTTGTCAACGCAGCAGCGTGGATGCGAATCGAGGAAGGGCATATCGTGGATATACGCATCGCCATGGGATCGGTCGCCCCGACTCCCGTGAGGTGCTATCGCGCCGAAGAGTCAATAAGGGGTGCCACGATCATAGACTTGAAACGAAAAGCGGCCGACGGTGAATGGCTATCGGTGCTCCGGAAGGACATCTCCCCCATAGACGATGTGAGGGCTGGCGGTGCCTACCGTCGCCAGGTCGCCGTTTCCCTCGCCGAGCGCGCGGTTCTTCGAGCCCTCGAGCGGGCGGAGGCGGGCATATGAGCCTGCATGCCATAAAGCTGAAGGTGAATGGATGTCCCGTCGAGGCGACGGTTCCCGGCTCGATGACGCTCCTCCGATTCCTGCGAGACGAGCTCAGGCTGACCGGAGTGAAGGATGGTTGCGCCGAGGGCGATTGCGGAGCGTGCACCGTGATCCTCGACGCCAAGGCGACGAAATCCTGCCTCGTTCTCGCGGCTCAGGCCGACGGCTCCGAGGTGACTACGATCGAAGGGCTCGCAGGAGAATCCGACAAAGCACTCCATCCTATCCAGGAAGCGTTCCTCGAAGCGGGGGCGGTACAGTGCGGTTATTGTACGCCCGGAATGCTGCTGACGGCCAAGGCACTCCTCGATGCGAATCCGCATCCGACGCGCGACGAGGCTAAAGTGGCGATTTCGGGAAACCTTTGCCGTTGCACAGGTTATGCGAAGATAGTCGAGGCCATTTTGCTTGCCGCGGTGAAGCTCGATAGCTCCGGTCGAGGGAACGCATGAAGAGCCCTTCCGAGACTGGGGAGCGACTCATCGGCGGTCGCGCTATTCGGGTGGACGGAGCCGACAAGGTTACGGGAAAGGCTCAATATCCCGCCGACCTCTATCGCGAAGGCATGCTTTTCGCGCGAGTCCTGCGCAGCCCTCATCCGCACGCCCGAATCAAAGCATTCGACTTCAGCAAGGCCAAGAGTGTTCCCGGAGTGGTCGGCGTGTTCTGCGGCGACAACATCCCGTCACCGGGGCTCTACGGGCTCAATTTCGCCGATCAGTCGCCTTTGGCGAGGACAGGCGGGAAAGTGCGATACGTGGGCGACGCTGTCGCCGCAGTCGCGGCGGAGAGCCCCGAGGCTGCCGAAGAAGCGCTCGGACTGATCAGCGTCGAGTACGAACTCCTGCCGGTCCTGCAGGACATACATTCCGCCCTCGCGCCCGGGGCGCCACTCGTGCACGAGAATAGGCCAGGCAATATCTTTCACAGCGCCCGCCTCAGGCACGGCGATATAGAGGCGGGGTTCGCGGCGGCTAAAGTCATCGTCGAGGGGACCTACCGCACTCCGCTCGTCGATCACGCAGTCCTTCAGCCCGAGGCCGGCCTCGCATATATGGGAGATGACGGCCGAGTCAACCTATGGGTCGCCACGCAATGGGCCGATGAGGATCGGCGACAGATAGCGGAGGCCCTGGCGATACCTAAGGAGATGATCCACGAAGTGGTCACGACCATCGGGGGCGCATTCGGCCGGCGCGAGGATATATCCGTCCAGATCGTACTGTGCTTCCTGGCGATCAAGACCGGGCGTCCGGTAAAGCTCGTGTTCTCCCGGACAGAGTCGATGCTGGCCTGCACAAAACGTCATCCCTTCGAGATGCACTATCGCGTCGGTGCCGACAAGGACGGGATGCTCACCGCAATGCAGATCGAGCTTCTGGCCGATGCCGGGGCCTATGCCTCCACCAGCCTCGTGGTCCTGAATACCGCGGTCACTCTGGCGACAGGCGCTTATGAAGTGCCGAATGTCACTGTCGAGGCCAAGGCCGTCCATACGAACGCCCCTGTGACCGCCGCGTTCCGCGGCTTCGGATCGAACCAGCCGAACTTCGCCGTGGAGATGATGATGTCGCGGCTGGCGGAGGCCTTAGGGATGGATAGCGCGGAGATCAGGCTCCGCAACATACTGAAGACAGGATCGGTCATGCACACCGGACAGAAGCTCGAAGGCGGAGTCGGCGCGTTGCAGTCCCTCGAGGCGGGGATCGCCGCGGCAAGGGAGTTGGGCCTCGATTGGAACAGACCGCGCGCGGAAGGCCGCAAGCGGATCGGAGTCGGCATCGCCTGCGGCTGCAAGAATATCGGCTACAGCCTCGGCTGGGACGATCACTCAGACGCCATCATCGAAGCCTGGCCCGACCGCGCGGTGGTGAAGATCGGGGTCTGCGATGTCGGGCAGGGCTCGAATACCATATGGGCGCAGATAACGGCGAACGAGCTCGGACTCCCGCTCGGATCGGTGACTGTCGCTCGGAACGACAGCGATGCCGTTCCCGATGCCGGCTCGAGCTCGGCTTCGCGACAGACTTTCGTCTCGGGGAATGCCGTGCTGGCCGCGGCCCGCAACGCGGCCGAGAAGCTCCGCTCGCTCGGCCCCGAGCCGGAGCCAGGCCTCCTGCCGGCAATCGGCTCGTATACGTATCATGCGCCCACAACCTATCCTCTCGACCCGGAGACCGGCCAATCGGCCAGACCGAATTACGGTTACGGCTTCGGCTGCCAAATCGCGGAAGTGGAAGTGGATGTCGATACCGGAGAGACCCGCGTGCTCAGGATCATAGCGGCTCACGATGTCGGCCGCGCGATCAACATGGCCAATATCGAGGGGCAGATCGAGGGCGGGTACCTCATGAGCCAAGGTTACAGCATCTCGGAGGAGTATCCGCTGGTCGATGGTAAGCCCAGGGCAGCGTCGCTGGCCGCTTATATCGTCCCCACTTCGCTCGACGCTCCGGAGATAGTGCCGGTGGTTGTCGAAGAGCCCGATCTTTATGGCCCCATGGGAGCCAAGGGGATCGGAGAAATGACCATGCTCCCCACTCCCGGAGCGATCGGCGCGGCCATCCACGCGGCCGTAGGCGTTTGGCTCGATGAGCTCCCCATGACCCCCGAGCGAATTCTCAGGGCGATGGGGAAGTTGTGAGCCGCGAATGCCTCTGGTCCGTATCTTTCTGGAGGTGAACGGCCTGCCGCGCGAGCTCGAGGTCGACGATGGCATGTTCCTCCTCGAAGTTTTGCGCAGCGACCTCGGACTCACCGGCACCAAGAATGGTTGTGGTCAAGGACATTGCGGCGCCTGCACCGTGATCGTCGATGGGACGGCCGTACGGTCGTGCATCTACAAGGCGACAAGGGCGCATGGCAAGAAGGTAGAGACAATCGAGGGCCTTAAGCGCGGCGATAAGCTCCATCCCTTGCAAGTGGCCTTCGTGCGGCTCGGCGCGGTGCAATGCGGATTCTGCACGTCGGGGATGATCATGGCGGCAAAGGCCCTCCTCGATCGCAATCCCCATCCGTCCGACGACGACATCAAGGCGGCGCTCAAATTCAATTTATGCCGGTGTACTGGCTACGTGAAGATAATCGAAGCCGTCCGAGCGGCAGCCGAGGCGGGCGAGCTCCGAGCCGATGCGATCCGTCCGGCGCCCGAGCGCAACAACACGCTCGATGTCGTCGGCAAGAGTATCCCGCGCGAGGAAGCCTACGCGAGAGTGACGGGTGAGGAGAAGTACACGGCCGATCTCCGAAGGCCCGGCATGCTTCACGCGCGGGCTTTGAGGTCGCGCTACCCTCACGCTAAAATCCTGCGCGTCGATGTCGAGCGGGCGAGGATCATGCCCGGAGTCGTCGCAGTCATGACCGCCGCCGATGTGCCGGGAGCGAAGAATCACGGGATGGTCCAGAAGGATTGGCCCGCAATAGCCTACGACAAGGTCCGCTATATCGGCGACTCGATCGCGATCGTCGCGGCGGAGACAGAGGCTCAGGCCGGAGCTGCGCTGGAGGCTATCGAGGTAGATTACGAAACGCTTCCCGTCATTACGAGCCCGGAGGAGGGACTCGCGGAAGGCGCCGAGCGCGTGCATGAGGGGGGCAACGTGCTCATGCATATCCAGTTCGGCAAGGGGGACATAGATTCGGGCTTCGCGGAGTCCGACCTCATCGTGGAGAGCACGTTCAGGACGCCCGCGAGCGAGCATGCCTATCTCGAGCCGGAAGCCAGTCTCGCCGAACCTGATCCCGCTACCGGCGGCGTCATAGTCTATGTCGGATCTCAGGTTCCATTCGAGGATCGAGAGGATATCGCGGCATGCCTCGCTCTTCCGCTGGAGAAGGTCCGCGTCATGCACATGCCGACAGGCGGCGCGTTCGGCGGCAAGGAAGACATTTGCTGCCAAGTGCATGCGGCGCTTTTGGCCGTCAAGACCGGCAGGCCCGTGATGATGGTCTTAAGCCGCAGCGAGTCCATCAGAGTGCATCCGAAGCGGCATGCGACAGTCATCAGTCTTAAGACAGGAGTGTCTCGCGACGGACGAGTCCTTGCACAGAAGGTGCGAATCCTCGGCGATACGGGAGCCTACGCCTCGCTCGGCATTCCCGTGATGACCAGGGCGGCGACGCACAGCATCGGCCCCTACGCGGTTCCCAACGTGGCGGTCGAATGCTATGCAGTCTTCACGAACAATCCGCCCGCGGGAGCCTACCGTGGATTCGGTGTCACTCAAGTCCATTTCGCGGCAGAGTCCCAGATGGATATCATTGCCCAACGCGTTGGTATTTCACCCTTCGATATTCGGCTCATCAATGCTCTCGATGTCGGGGAAGCCACGTCGACCGGCCAGGTCCTCAAGGAGAGCGTTGGCCTGCGAGAGTGCCTGGAGAGACTACGGGAGAGTATTCCGGAAGCCGGGAGCGCTATGATCGGGCACAGACGCGCGTGGGGCATAGCGGCGGCCTACAAGAATGTAGGACTCGGGAATGGCCTCGCGGACACTTCGGAAGCGATCGTAGGGGCGACTCAAGGAGGACGAGTACTCGTGCGAGCGGGGGCCGCCGAGGTCGGCCAAGGGCACGATGAGGTTTTAAGGCAGATCGTGGCGGAAGTCCTCGGCCTGGGCGCAAGCGATATCGACGTGGTACTGGGCGATACTGGAAGGACTCCCGACTCCGGAGCCACTACGGCTTCTCGGCATACCTTCGTGACCGGTAATGCGGCGAAACGCGCGGCGAACTTACTCAAGGACAATTTGCGCCGAGCTGCCGCATCCGCTCTCGGCGTCGATCCTGCGGCGCTCCGCTTCCGAGGTGGAAGGGTTTTTGCCGAGGCCGGGGGCGTCGCCGGACCTTCTATGAACTTCGAGAACGTGGTCGTGTCGGCGATTGAACAGGGGATATCGATAGAAGAACGCTATCTTTACACCCCCCCGAAAACAGTAGCGCTCGGACAATCGGGAGACAGCCATTTCTCGTTCGGTTTCGGCGCACAAGCGGCTCTCGTCGACGTAGATATTGAAAGTGGCGAAGCCAGGGTGCTTGAAGTCGTCGCGGCCCATGATGTAGGGCAAGCCATCAATCCGATGGCGATCGAGGGCCAAGTCGAGGGCGGCATCGTGATGGGCATGGGTTTCGCGCTCACCGAGCGATTCGTGGTCGAGGGAGGATACGTCAAAAGCGACAGCCTCGCGAAGTACAAGATCCCCGACGTGAGCCTAACGCCCAAGATCACCTCGATCATCGTCGAGCACCCGACGAGCGAAGGGCCCTTCGGAGCGAAGGGCGTCGGCGAGATCACATCCATCCCCACGGCCCCCGCTATCGCGAACGCGATCTATAACGCTGTCGGCATCAGGTTCTACGAGCTACCCATCGACCGCATGGCCTTGAAGACAGCCCTGGACGCGGCTCGGTCTGGAGCTCCTTTATGATGAGCGCCTGCGAGTGCAAGATTCTGATCAAAGGAGCCGGAGACCTCGCGAGCGGAGTGGCGCTCAGGCTATTCCGGAGCGGCTTCCCCGTCGCGATGACTGAATTGCCCCATCCCCTGATGGTTCGCAGAACCGTGTCTTTCGGAGAGGCGGTCAACGAAGGAGAGGCAATCGTCGAGGGTCTCATGGCCAAGCTTGTACCGGATGCATCAGCCATGGAAATGGCGCTGTCTGATCGATGCGCTTCGCGGTTCATTCCGGTCATCGTCGACCCCGAAGCTCAGTGTAAACTGCTGATCAAGCCGCTCGTGATCATCGACGCGATAATGGCCAAGCGGAATCTGGGGACGCGCATAGATGACGCTCCTTTCGTCGTGGCCTTGGGGCCGGGATTCGTGGCTGGGGCGGACTGCCACGCGATCGTGGAGACTAATCGAGGCCATAACCTGGGCCGAGTTCTCTACTCGGGATCGGCAGAGCCGGACACGGGCATACCTGGGGAGATCGGGGGAAAGACAGTCGAGAGGCTTCTGAGATCTCCCGCCGACGGTATCCTCGAGGCTATCAGCGAGATCGGCGACCAAGTCCGGGCAGGACAAACTGTGGCTATAGTCAACGGCCGGGAAGTCGTTTCGCAGATCGATGGCATCTTGCGCGGGCTCGTCAGGTCGGGTATGAGTGTTACCAAAGGATTGAAGATAGGCGACGTCGATCCTCGCGCCACGCGCGACCACTGTTTCCTCGTCTCGGATAAGTCGCTGGCCATAGGCGGCGGCGTGCTCGAGGCAGTTATGGCGAGACTGGCTTCGGAAGCGATGAGGGAGAACGGCAATCGGGCAATCTCGACTCGATGCCGTTGAAATAGCGGACCGTTCCTACCATAAGCTCGGAGATGGCCTCTTCATCGCAGACGATAATACCCTTCGGATGCATCTGGATGCAGCTTGCAGGCCACATGTGGCTCACGGAGCCCTCGACGATTTCCCTAAGCGCCCTCGCCTTTGAGTGACCGGATACTATGAGCATTACTTCTTCGGCTTCCATGATGGTCCCGACTCCTACGGTGAGAGCAAATCGGGGAACCTTCGATTCATCACCGTCAAAGAAGCGCGAGTTGGCTATGCATGTATCCTGCGTCAAGGCCTCGACACGGGAGCGGGAGGTGAGCGAGGAGCCTGGTTCATTGAAGGCAATGTGCCCGTCGTTGCCGACGCCTCCGATGAAGAGATCTATGCCGCCGGCTTTCCCGATGGCCTGCTCATAGAGTTCGCACTCCCGCCCGAGGTCTGCCGCGTTCCCGTTAAGGATGTGCGCGTTCTCCGAGAGGATATCGATCTTGGAAAAAAAATTCTCGCGCATGAATCTGTGGTAACTCTGTGGATGATCCTCGGGGATCCCCACGTACTCATCCATGTTGAAAGTGACGACGTTCTTGAACGAAATGGAGCCTGAATAACTGAGCTGGGCGAGCTTGGAATACATGCCAAGCGGGGATGAGCCGGTGGGCAGGCCGAGGACGAATGGCCGGCCGCTCCCTTCATCCGCTTCATGTATTCTAGTCGCGACATAGTCTGCAGCCCAGGATGAAACGGCATCGTAATCGGGTTGTATAATCAATCGCATGTAACTTCCTCTGCCTTATGTAGTCATTCGAGCGATTGCTCATAGACTTCCGTGCCGGCGATGAAAGTCCGCCTGACAACGCCCTCTGGTGACAGGCACACGATGTCGGCGTCCTTACCTATGGCAATGCGCCCTTTTTTCCCCTCTAGTCCGAGCAGCCGGGCGGCATTGGCGGACGCCATCATGGAAGCTACCGAGGGGCTAATCCCATGCACGCTTACGAGGCGCCAAAACGCTTCATCCATGGTGAGCAAGCTTCCGGCCAGGGAACCATTTCCGATGCGCGCGACGCCGTCAGACACTTTTACGAGCATTCCCGCGCTCTCATACTCTCCGTCACCCATACCAGTAGCGCGCATTGCGTCGGTGACCAGCATAAGCCTGTCAGGGTTAACCAGGGCAAGGAGCAGGTCAACGACAGCCGGATGGATGTGATGACCGTCAGCAATGAAATCCATACTCACATCCCTATGCTTCAAGGCGTATCCGATCAGGCCTGGTTCATGGTGACCGAGGGGCCGCATCGCGTTGAAAAGATGCGTGAGGTGCCGTACCCCGGCGCGCTCGGCGCGCTCCATTTCCTCCCACGAGGCCATGGAATGCCCGGCCGAGACGACGAGGCCTTTGCTGCGCGCCACTGCGATCAGCTCTTCGGCTCCGTCGACCTCCGGCGCTAGAGTGATCATTCTGACTAAGCCTTCGCCGCGCTCGATCCAGTCGAGGAGCATCCGAACGTCTGGCGGAATGATATAATCATGCTTCATTGCACCGCACTGGGCCGGATTCAGGAAGGGGCCCTCGAGGTGTATACCAATGATCGATTTCCCGCCGGAGTCCCGGTACCGACGGATCCTGTCTATTGCACGGCCGATCTCCTCGGGCGGGGCGCTCACCGTGCTAGCAAGCATGGAAGTTGTCCCATGGCGTGCATGTACCGCAGCGACAACCCCAATGGCCTCGGACGACGGATCCATCACATCGGCCCCGCCGCCTCCGTGGACGTGCGCGTCTATGAACCCAGGGACGACCAGGTCGGCGCCGTCGCGCGCCTTCTCGGACTCCAGCTCTATCCGGCTTATGGCGCCGTCTTCAATACATACGAGACCGAAGGCCGGATCTTGGTCCGGTAGGATTAAATTTCCGCGAAACTCTGAAACGCCTGCCATCTGCTATCTCTGCTCCTTCCCTTTACCCGCCTCGAAAGCGAGACGTAGCGCCCCGAGCATGCCTGCCCTGCCGAGAAGCTTCGCCGCCAGCACCGGCGTATGACGCGTCGAAGGCGACGCATGGGCGCGCATGCTCCGCTCGATAGCTGAACGCAACGCCTCTAGATGTTCAGAGATTCCACCGCCAATTATCACTACTTCGGGGTCGAGTATGCTGACGAGCGCCGCGATCGCGGTGCCAAGCTCCTCGCCTATTTCCTCGACTAGGTCGCAGGCCTCCGCTAAACCCTTGGCTGATTCGTCGAAGAGTCTGTAGCTGTCCAGTTTCGAGGAGAGCCTCGCCGCGCGTCGGTTGATGGCGGAGCCGGAGACCATCCTTTCCAGCCAGCCGAGATCCCCGCCCCCGGGATCACCTATGTCGAGGTTCATCCAGCCCATCGAGCCGGCCGTACCGTTCGCCCCACGATACAACCGCCCTCCTGTCATGATCGCCCCACCGACGCCCGTGCCCAAAGTCAGCATGATCGCGTCGGAGCAGCCTCTTGCCGCGCCGAGCCATGCCTCGCCGAAAAGCGCTAGCCTGCCATCGTTCTCCATTCGAACAGGGGATCGCCATTCATCCTCAAGCCTCTCGCAGAGAGGGATGCTATCGAGGAATGGCAGGTTGGGCACCCAATCGATCCGCTGGCCGTCGGCGGATATGCTGCCGGGGAGGCCGATCCCGATCCCTGCTAGATCTTCGGGCGAGCAGCCGCTCTCCGAGAGGACCGATCGGATCATGGCCCCAAGGAGGCTTGTAAACAGCCCTGCGTCTGACAGCGTTTCCTCTTTGCACTCCGCCAGTATTTTCCCTTCCCTTGAGCCTATAGTGGTCCAGACCTTCGTTCCTCCAACATCGATCCCAATAGCGTATTCTCGCATTGCTGAACCCTCAGCCCTTGATCCCCGTCATGGTGATCCCCTGAACAAAGTACTTCTGGAGGGATACGAACACGATCAACGAGGGGATGACCGCGAGTGTCGAGCCCGTCATAAGCATGTTCATGTTGGCTTGGGAGCTGTATGCGTTGCGAAGCATATTGAGCCCCAGAGGCAGGGTGTTCATGGTCTTCTCGTTGATGATGACAAGGGGCCATAGAAAGCTATCCCATTGGTAGACGAAGGCAAAAATCCCGAGGGCGGCGAGGGTAGTCGCCTGGAGCGGAACTATGATCCGATAATATATTTTCCATTCGCTCGCCCCATCGATCCTCGCAGCCTGCATGATTTCGCTCGGGATTCCGAGACTGAATTGTCGCACGAGATATATGCCGAACGCCGTCACTGCATTGGGAGCTATTAACCCGATATAGCTGTCGAGCCAGCCCAGTTTGTTGACGATGAAAAACAGCGGGATGAGAAGGACGAAAAATGGAACCATCATAGTCGAGAGGATGATGAAGAAGAGGGTTTCCCTTCCCCTAAAAGTGAATTTAGCCAGTGCGTAGCCGGCCATCGAACTGGTGAGCAGAATACAGACGGTGATCGTGCAGGTCGTGAAGATGCTGTTGAGGTACATCCTCCCGAGCGGAATCAGGGACCAAATCATAGAGTAATTCGCCCATTGCGGATGACTCGGTACCCAGGTTATCGGGATCGATATAATTTCGTCGGGCGTCTTAATCGACGATAGGATCATCCAGAGAAAGGGGAAGATCATTATCGATCCTAGGACTACTAGTGGTATGCAAATCAGTAGTTGGCTGGCTGTCCTTTTCATCGTTATTCATCCTGTCCGTTGGCGTTCCGACGCATGATCTTGATCTGTATCACCGAGAAGCTCATGACGAGAACGAATAATACGACCGCCATCGATGAAGCTTTCCCCATCTTGAGGAATTCGAAGGCCGTCTGGTATATGTAGAGTCCTAGCACATTGCTCGAATCGACCGGGCCGCCGTTGGTTATCACGAAGATCGGCGTAAAGACCTGAAAAGTATTCACTGCTATCATCACGAGGACAAATTCGGTCGTGGGGCGGAGGAAGGGAAGCGTGATAGAGCGAAAGCTCTGCCATCCGTTTGCACCGTCGAGCTCGGCTGCCTCGTAGTAGTCCCGCGAGATGCCCATGAGGCCCGCAAGGTAGATTATCGCGTAATACCCTGCTCCCTGCCAAAGCAGGACGATAAGTATCGACGGTAGGGATTGGCTCGGGGCCATGGTCCAGCCCTGGGGAGGCAGGCCCAAGGCTTTAAGGAACTCGTTGAGGGGACCGAAGGTCGGATCGAAGATATACTGCCAAACGAGTGACATCGCAACTACCGAAGTCACTACGGGCAGGAAGAATATGAGCCTCCACAGCCGGGGAAGGAATTTCGTGGACTTGAGGAGGAGGGCTATGACAAGGGCGATAACGGGCATCAGGACAAGGTTCGAGCCCACATAGATGAACGTATTGAGTAGGGTCTTGACGAAACGGCTGTCGCTGAAGAGTCCCGCAAAATTGGACAGCCCTATTCCTTTAGCCTCGCCGAGAGGACTCAGCATATCCCATTCGTGGAAGCTCAAATACAGCGTGAAAAAGAGCGGAAAAACGAAGAAGACGGCGAAGAACGCGAGGGAAGGCGTCAGAAAGAGCAACGCCGCCTTTGTGTACGAGCTTTCCAGCGATTTCCGCTTGCAATTCACCATACAGCAGCCGTCCTTGCAATAGGTATTTCCACAGGTACTCTACGCGGGGAGCCTCCCCGGAAGCTCCCCGCCGGCCGTCACTTACCCAGAATCTCGTTGATCTGCTTCTCTGCGGAGTCGAGCGCGTCGTTAGGCTTGGCCTGGCCGAATAAGACGGCCTCGACCTGCTTCTGGAGAGTCGCTGTTATCTCGGCGCCGCCCCGCACGATCGGGAAAGGCTTCGCATCGGCCAGGAGATCGACGTAGGTCTTCATGAATGGGTCGCTCAACGTGCTTGCGTTGGCCTTCTGATCGCTGGTCCTGCTAGGTATGATCCCCTGGTTCATGAGCCAAGCCCCCTGCCTTGAAGACTCACCGTCGGCTTTCGGCGAGTTGAGCCATTCGAGGAATTTCCAGGCTTCCGCCTGCTGCTTGCTCTTTGAGTTAACCGAGTAAAGCCAGGAGTAGAATATCGCAGACGATTTGTCGCCGTGGGGGCCTATCGGGATCGGGGCAGTGGCAACGTCCGCGTAGGCGTCTTTCATTGTGCTCTGCAGGCTGCTCTTCCACCAGTTGGCCATGATGATCATGGCAGTGTGTCCGAGCTCGAAATTATTCTGATAGCCGCCCGTGGTGCTCGCATTGGAAGGGCTCATCTCCGGATTGATTGCACCTGAATCGAGGAGCGTCTTATAGAGCGCGATGGTTTCCTGGCCGGCCGCATCGTTGAAGGCAACCTTCTTGCCATCGCCCGTCAGGAACTTGCCACCGTCCGATTGCAGCAATGAGACCCATGGATGGACGACACCTGAGTCCCACCCCGTTATGACTCCAAATCCCTGCTGCGTCACCTTTCCCCCGCTCTTCAGGGTCAGTTTCTTCGCATCGGAAATAAGCTCCTGCCAATTCTTGGGGGGCTCCGGGATACCCGCCTTCGCGAACAGCTTCTTATTATAATTCAGAGCATAGGTCGTAAGCTCGGTCGGATAACCGTAGATCGATCCGCCGACGCTTACGGAGTCGATAATGTTAGCCGCGTACGCCTGCTGGATGTCCTTTGCGAAATCGCCGGGGGCGGGCGCGATCGTCTTGCCGCCTACGAGCTCGGGAAGCCAGGCGCTGTAGATGTGGTAGATATCGGGACCATCCGAGGAGAGTCCGGAGGTTGATATCTTCTTCATAAGCTCGCCGAACGGGACAGTCTGTAATTCGATCTTGACGTTTTTATTCTGCGCCTCGTACTCGGCGATATAAGCTTGGAACGCCGAAGAATTCGTCGCATCCCAGTGGGTAAGGATCCGGATGGTCGTCGGCTTGCCCTTTCCGCATGCTGTCATGAACAGAAGAGGCAGCGCCATTGTGAGTAGAATGATTGCCCTAGCCTTCTTTTTCATAGCAAAATACCTCCTTATACGAGATAATTATCTCCGAGCATCAGTGGCCCGAAGCCTAGCGCGGAAGCCTTCATATACCTCGGCATTGTTTTGCTTGCTGATCCCGATGGTGTTCGGCGAGGCGAACGGTTTGACTAAATAGCCTTGCTTGGCGAGTACAAGCGCGGTTTCGGCCACGAGCGCTTGTATAAGGATGCAGGCGGCGATCGTGGAAGTCCCACCGACTTTGCCTGCGACCTTAGGCACTGAGACGACCGCGTCCTCGGGCGCGACACAATTGTCGATTATGAGATCAGCGATATCGCCGATCTTCTTTTTCGAAGAATGCGTGGCGGGCCTGTTCTTATGGTTTTCCATACTAGTAAGAGCGATCACGTAAAGACCATCTTTCTTCGCCGCCTGAGCGATCTCGACCGGGGCTGCGTTCTGGCCGCCGTGCGAGAAAATGATCAAGACATCTTCCGGATTCCATTTGTTGTGCCGAAGAAGAAGGTCCGCGTAGCCTTCCTGCCGCTCCAGCCAAATCACCTCCTCGGCGCCGCCGAGGCCGCTAACGGTCGTCCACATCAGCCGCGGATCCATGATGGGATTCCATCCTTCATAACCGCCGTAACGCGGAAAACAGTCCATGGTCGGAAGGACAGAATGCCCGCTGCCAAAGAGACGCACCCAATTGCCGCTTTTAATAGCCGCGGCGCATTTTTCAGCCGCTTTCGCGATGACGGTTTCCTGGCTTCCCAGGCGTCCGACCAGTTTTTCGATTTCTCCAAAATACGCATTCGATGACATGAGAGATCCTCCTATCGTTAAGCTGAGATAATGGATTTATTGGGCTTTCATCTTGAGGGAGAGGACGTAGCGGTCCCCCCGTAGTATCGAATCCGTATATTCAAAGACACGGCCATCGCTCAATCTGGCAATACGCGTACTATGCAAGGCCGGACTCTCGTATGCGACTCCGAGCAACTCCGTGTCGGTTTCATTTCGCAGAAAAACAATGGAGTATTTCTCTTCCGCTTCGTCCATCTGGATCTTGTATGCGTCTATAAGTGTTTTATAAAGCGACTCACTGCTAACCATATCGCTCGTTAGCCCCGGGAATATCTTCTCCGGCAAATAAGCCGTTTGAATTGCCATTGGTTCGCCATCCGCATAGCGTATTCGCTTGATAGCCCAAGCTGTTTCACTAGAGTCTAACTGTAAGGCTTGGGCGATGGGCTGTTCCGGCTTGACGGAGGCAAATTCTAGAAGACGGTTCGTTGGCTCGTACCCTTGGCTTAGCATGTCCTCCGAAAAACTCTGCAAAATAGTAAGGTGATGAACTCTCTTCTCTCGAGATGCGACGAATGTCCCTTTCCCCTGGATTCGATAAAGGCTCCCCTCTTGGACCATATGCTTGATAGCGTTGATGACTGTAATCCGGCTGACTCCGAGTTCCTTGGCCAGGGCATTTTCTGAAGGAATCGTATCGCCTTCCTTTTCCTCCCCCGAATCAATTTTGCTTTGCAAATACTGGATGACTTGAGCGTATAGAGGCGTAAAACTCGAGTGATCAATAGTACCCATCCGTGACTCCATTGAATTGATATGTTGATATATCAACCTGTTGATATAATTACATGAGACTGTTTTGTTGTCAAGAACTTTTGCGAAATTTGAGCCCCTTCACAAGGGCCGCCGTTGGTTATCACGGAGATCGGCGTAAAGAACTAAAAATTACGGAAAGCAGTGTCGTGTGCGAGACGATGGACGCCGAGCAGAGTTTCGATGCCGATACAGGGATCTACACCGTGGGCATGAGAACCACTGCGGAAGGAGGTTCTAGAGCTCAACGTATACGCGCGATTTTTACGCGATCGGAGACTGCGTGATGCCTCGGAACATCACTGCAGCCACGGCGGCGGGCTACACGACTGCCAGGAATCTGGGCCGGTTTTAAATGATACGTCGTAAGCGGCTTACAAACCCATGGACGGTATGCCCAAAGACTTCACGAAGGAACAAATGGCTGGGGTTGACAAGAGCTTCCCAAAAGTATGTCTGAGAATGCCATTGTACGTGCCCGGAGCGATGAGAAGACCAAGGGCGAAGCCTCTGTCTTGTTAGCAACGATAGGGCTGACTGTATCTGATGCCTTTCGACTCATACTCACCCGAGTAGCTAGGGAGAAGGCGCTTCCGCTTGATCCGCTGATTCCCAACGAGGAACCCATTGCGGCAATGAAAAAACTCGGAAGGGTGGCCTGCCCTCGTCCACGAGTGTTGATGAGTGATTTGCATGCTCCAATGCTCTGATTGCCCCCGTGCGGGGAGGATCTAACCTCCCTCACGGGGGCGGAGCGCGAAGTCTAGCTAGGCCTTGCCTTGTCCATAGTGGTTCTTCGCGAAGTCCTGCATGGCGAGGATATCCGATGGCGCGATCGCGCGCGGGGTACCCACGCTCCGCGCGAGCAGGTAGACCTGGGCGGACTTCTCGACGACGAAGCAGACCTTCATGACCATCTCCCAATCGGTGCCGCAGCAGACCGTGCCGTGATTGGGGATCATGACGGCATTCTTATCGCCGAGCGCCTCGACCACGTGCTCCGCGAGCTCGGGCGTGCCCGGGAGCGCGTAGGTGCAGTTCGTGATCTTGTCCCCGACGAGCTGGGCGAAGTCCTCGCAGATCGCGGGGAGGTCCCAGCCCAGAACGCCGAAGGCTGCGGAATAGACCGGGTGCGTGTGGATGACGCAGTTGATCTCGGGCCTCGCCCGCATGATGCCGAGGTGGAAGCGATACTCGATGGTGGGCTTCCTGAAGCCATCGACCTGCTCGCCCTTCTCGTTGAATACGACGATGTCTTCCTTGGTGATCGTCGAGTATTTCATGCCTGAGGGCTTCACGTACACGAGGTTTGTCTCGGGGTCGCGAATGCTTAAATTCCCCCACGTGCCGACAGTCAGGTTCTGCTCGATCATCTGATTACCGCCGTCGACAATCATCTGCTTGTAGGTATCCTTTACCAGTTTCGAAGCCATAGTTCCTCCCTTAGGTTTCATAAGCTTCCGGCCAGCCTCAAGGGCAGACCAGCGCTTCGTATTCCTTCATCTTGCGGGAGAGCGTCTCGCCGCCCGCCGTCCTCGGCGTAAAGGTCTCGCGCTCTCCCCCTGTCGAATCCATGACGATCGTGCGCAGCCGTGCGAGGTCGAGGCCCGGGTCCAGGTGGCGCCGCTGCACGACGAGGTTCCCGAGCGACGCCGCCTCCATGGGCCCCGTGTGGACGACCATGCCCGTCACGTCGGCGGTGAGCTGGCATAGGTAGCGGTCCCGGCAACCGCCGCCTATCACGTAGACGTGGCTGTGCCGCTCTCCCGTGAGGCTATCGATCTCTCCCATCGTCCTCCGATAGCAGAGTGCGAGGGAAAGGTAGGAGCTCGCGAGCAGCGTCCGGTAGTCGCATGAGCCCACGAGACGGCTGAGCGTCCCGAACATGTCCCGGGTGCCAAATATCTCCGGGTGATTGGGGTCGAAGACCGGGACATCCACCCCACGCTCCATCGCCACCTTCGCGATCTCCTCCCAGCCGAGAGGCGTGTCGGTCGCCTTGAAATGCTTTTTCATCTCCTGGAGGAGATACAGTCCCGTCGAGTTTTTAAGCAAGGTGGTCGTGTCGAAGACACCGGCCTCGTTGGCGAACTTGCAGCGCTCGACCTCGGCCGAGACAAGGGGCCGGGGTTGCTCTATTCCGATGAGGGACCACGTACCCGAGCTGATGAAGACTTGGTTGCGCTCGAGCGTGGGGAGGGCGGCGACAGCCGAGGCAGTATCGTGGCTCGGCGTGCAGATGAAGGGACAGGGACCGATGCCGAGCTCGGTCTGGAGCTCCTTCTTGAGCCAGCCTACGACCTCGCCATGGCGCTTGAGCGGCGGCAAAAGGGCCTCGCTCAAGCCATAGTAATTGAGTATGTCCCGCGAGTAGGCGCCGGCGCGAGTGTCGTATAACTGCGAGGTGCTGGCTATGCTCCGCTCGGTGGCCATCTCGCCCGTGAAGAGGTAGAGGATCAGGTCCGGAATAAAAAGCAGCCTGCGCGCGCGCAGCAGCTTGTCGGGGAGCCTGTCGCGTATCCCCAGGAGCTGATAGAGCGAGTTCATGGGATGATTCTGGATGCCGCTGTGCTCCCACGTGAACGAGCGGGCCTCGGGAGAGAGGCGCCCCAGCGCGGCCACTCCGAGGGTGTTGCGATAGCAGAGCGGGTTGGCGATAAGGGCTCCACTCTCATCGAGCAGACCGAAGTCGATGCCCCACGTGGCGAGGCCAACGGTATCAATGCGCCCATGCCTTTCATAGGCCACCCTGAGCCCGCGCTTGAGTCCCGCAAAAATCGCCTCGATATCCCAGGAGAGGAGGCCGCCCGATTCGATAGCCTCGTTGGGGATCTGGTCGATGACCTCCACCGACATCACCCCATCCTCATAGGTCCCAAGCATGATCCGAAAGGAGGAATTTCCACAATCGAAGGCCACGTGGTAGGTGGGCTTACGCTTCGCCGTCTCTGCATTCATGGTAGGTGTCCGCTCCAATCGCGTATTGCAATACTGCTTCCTGCGTCAAGCCCTTGTTGTCGAGGATGGCCTGGCAGCAGCCCTCACGCATAACCAGTACCCGGTCCGCCATCCGCAGGACCTCGGGCATCTCCGAGGAAATCATGATGACCGATGCGCCCTTTTTGAGAAGCTCCTCCATGAGAAGGTATATCTCCGCTTTGGCGCCAACGTCGATTCCGCGAGTCGGTTCGTCGAAGATGAAGACCTGCGCCTCGGTGAGGAGCCACTTGGCGATGATCGCCTTCTGTTGGTTGCCGCCGCTCAGTGTCTGCGCCTTAACGGAGGGGCTCGGCGTCTTGATCTTGAGCTCCCCGATGGACCGTTCCGCGGCCTCTCGCATCTTGGCGGGGCTCAGGAAGCCCCTCTTCAGGTAGCGCCCGAGGGAGGCGATGCAGATATTCGACTGAAGGCTGTGCTCGAGAAAGAGGCCTTCCTTTTTTCTATCCTCGCTGAGATAGACGATGCCGTGCCGGACCGCCTCTCCCACCGATCGGTTGCGGATCTCCTTGCCATTGAGGACGAGGGTCCCCGAGTCCTTCTTGTATTCGCCTATTATGGTCTTGGCGATCTCAGTGCGCCCCGAGCCTATGAGGCCCGAGAAGGCGAGACACTCGCCCCTGTGCAGGGAGAAACTGACGCCGTGGACCTTGTCGCCGTAGCTAAGATCGCGCACGTCGAGGACGACTTCATCGCCGACCACGCGCGCTGTACTTTTCGAGCAGTCGACCTCGCGGCCGACCATCATGGTAATCAACCTGTCGATCGTGAGGCTCTTCACCGGCTCGGTGCCGATGAGCCTGCCGTCGCGGAGCACCGTGCAGGTGTCGCCGATCTCAAAAAGCTCCTCGAGGCGGTGCGAGATGTAGATGATGCCGTGGCTTTGCGCCTTCAGGTCCCTGATGATGGAGAACAGGGTAGCCGTCTCGGTCTCGCTTAAGGATGAGGTCGGCTCATCGAAGATGATGAGCTTCGCGTTGAACGATAGAGCCTTCGCGATTTCGACCATCTGCCGTTGTGCGATACTTAGGTCCATGATGCGCGTACAAGGATCGACATCGAGACCGACGAGGTCCAGGAGCTCCTTGGCGGTCTTTATCTGCTGCTTGATATCGATGAAGAGGCCCGCCTTGGTGAGCTCCTTTCCGTAGAAGATGTTTTCATAGACACTCGTATAGCTATTCTGGTTCAGTTCCTGGTAGATCGTGGCGATACCGCGCTCGAGGGACTTCCTCGGCGAGAGCCCGGCAATCCCGATCTCCGCGCCGTCGAACCATATCTTCCCCTTGTCCGCCCGATACACTCCGGAGAGGATCTTCATAAGGGTCGATTTGCCGGCACCATTCTCGCCGATGAGTACGCGGATCTCTCCGCGATCGACGGAAAAGTCCACGTCCTCGAGCGCCTTGACGCCGGGGAACTCCTTGCTGACGCCCTCTACCCGCAAAAGACAGCCCATATCACTCATAGCGACTCCACAGAGAGACCGTGGCTCCGTCGGGGCACATCCCCGCCGGAGCCGATGACGAAGTTACTCGAACTGCTTCAGATACTGCTTGAAAGCGGCAACGTTGGACTTATCGATGATCTCGGTCTTGGTGGAGGTCATGAGATCGCCCTTCTGGCCGCTCGCGAGCTTCTGGGCCATCTGGACGCCAAGGATGCCCATCTCGGCGGGATACTGCGCGACGGTCGCCGCGAGCGTACCCTGCTCGATGGCATCGAGTGCGGAGGAGATGGCGTCGAACCCCATGACACGGACCTTGTCGCTCATTCCGGCTTCCTTGACTGCGCGGAGCGCGCCGAGCGCCATGTTGTCATTGCCACAGGAGATGAAGGCAATGTCGGGATTGGCCTGGAGAATGTTCTGCGCGACGTTGAAGCCCTGGTCTATCTCCCAGTTGGCGGTCTGCTCGGCGATGATCTTGATGCCCTTGGCGCCATCGACGAAGCCGTTGCGGCGGTCGGCCGCGTTTTGCTGGCCGCTGATGCCCGTGAGGATGGCCACCTTCTTGCCGGCGATGCCGAAGTTTTTGAGGGCGTAAGCGCCACCCTTGACCGCGCCGTCGTAATTGTTGGTTCCGATGAAGGGCACGGGCTTGAGGCCAGCGTCGGCCACGAGCTTCGCGTCGATCTTGGTGTCGAGGTTGATCACCGGGATCCCCGCCTTCTCGGCCTGCTTAAGGGCGACCATGAGCGAGCTCGACGAGCTCGGAACGATGCAGATCGCGTCGACCTTCCGCTGGATCATGTTCTCGATGATGGTGAGCTGGGAATCGGCGTCGCTATGCGAATCTCCCGCCTGCACGATGAGCTTGGAGCCGCTCTTGGCGGCCTCCTGCCCTGCCGCCTTCACCATGGTGATGAAGTATTCGTTGTTCATCGTCATCGGGATGAACCCAATCGTTAAGTTCTTTTTCAATGTGGTTTTCTGAGCCTGTGCGAACGATGAGGCCGGGATGATGAGCATCAAGGCAACCAGCGCAACCAAAATACGTTTCATTCGAAACCCTCCTCGAGAATACTTGAGCGCCTTTAAAAGGCGCCTCTCTTCTTTGTGATCAGCTCTTCTTGCGATCCAGGAACACGGCGAGCACGATGACCACGCCTATGACCATCTGCTGGAGATAGGAGGAGACGTTGAGCAACGTGAGGCCGTTCTTGAGCATGCCGATGAGCATTGCCCCGAGGAGGGCCATCAAGACATTGCCCTGCCCTCCTGAGAGGCTCGTGCCTCCGATGACCGCCGCCGCGATCGCGTCCATCTCGAAGCCGCTTCCGGCTGTCGGCGTCGCGTAATTGAGGCGCGCGGTGAGGAGAATGCCGCCGAGGCCGGCCGTGATTCCGCAGATGGTGTAGGCGATAGTCTCGTTGAAGCGGACATTCATGCCGGACAGGCGAGCTGAGTCCCGATTGCCGCCGATCGCGTAGATATAGCGGCCGCCCCGGCATCGAGTGAGGAAGACCCAGGCGACGAGATACAGCACCACGCAGTAGAGGATGAAGATGGGCACCCCCCCCAGCTTCGTGCCGGCGATCGACTCGTAGCTTGCGGGCAGCTCGGCGATCGGCTTCCCGCCCGTGGAATAGAGGGCGAGGCCACGCGCGAAGCTCATCATTCCCAGTGTCGTGATGAAAGCCGGCACCTTGCCGTAGCTGATGATAGACCCATTGACGAGCCCGCAGAGGCCGCCGATCACGATGCCGAGTATGGCGCTCGCCCAGACGGGCACCCCGAGCTTGGTGATGAGTATGGCCGAGACCATCGAGGTGAGGGCGACGAGAGAGCCCACGCTAAGGTCAATGCCCCCGGTGATGATGACCATGGTCATGCCGATCGCGACCACTGCGTTTATAGAGGATTGGACGATGATATTCTTCAGGTTGTTGAGGTCGAAGAAATAGGGACTTGAGAACGAGAAGGCGAGAAAGATGAGCAGGAATCCGATGTAGATTCCATTGTTCCGTAACACCGTGGCGAAGGAAGGTCCCTTGTTTAGTCGAATTGCGCGAGTCATGATGGCGAATCTCCTTATGGTCAAATGACGAGGTTAGAGCGCCCCAATCCGGACGTTCAGGCCGAGCCGATTCCCGACTTCCGTCCACGCGGAAACGTCGCCGGGGCTCAGCGATGCCACGCCCGTATATCCGCATTCACGGTTCAGGGCGGCGTATTTCGTGAGGCCAAGGTCATGGTACGGCAGTATCTCCACTGGGCCGGTCCACCCCTCCTCTTTGAGGAAGCCGAGGATCTGCGTGCGGCTCGTCTCGCCATCGTTGAAGCCAGGTATCACCGGAATCCGGACGATGGTCTTTTCCGGGCAATTCTTGATGAGGTACCGAAGCACGGCGAGCACCTGGCCGTTGTCCGCACCGGTCATGCGCCGGTGCAGTTCCGCGTCGACGTGCTTGAGATCCACGAAGACGAGGTCGATGAGCGATATGAGCGAACTGAGCCAATCGACCGGGTAATTCCCCGCTGTCTCGATGGCCGTGTGTATACGCTCGGCGTGAAGCCATTCGAGGAACCGTTTAAGGAACTCGCGCTGCAGCAGCGGCTCTCCGCCCGACAGGGTCACGCCACCGGTCGAGGCCTCGAAGAACTCGCGGTCCTTCTCCACTATTCCCTTCACCCGCTCAAGGTCCATGCGCTCCCCGACGAGCTTCCGTGCATTGAAAGTACACAGGGCGACGCAGGTGCCGCAGCGAGTGCAGCGATTCTGGTCCACGACGAAGCCGAGCGCCTCGTCCTTCCTGATCGCTTTCGCGGGGCAGGCGGCCAGGCAGCGACCGCACTTCACGCACTTGTTGACGTAGTAGAGAAGCTGCGGGACTTCCTCCTGCGACTCCGGGTTATGACACCAGCCACAATGCAGGTTGCAGCCCTTAAAGAAGATCACCGTCCTTATTCCGGGACCGTCCTTCGTGCCGAAGAACTCAACGTCGAAGATTCGCGCCATCAACACGTTATCCGCTTCCATACTGCGCACCCCTACTAACGCCTATTTGACGTCGTATTCCATCCGCTGGATGAGGTCGTTCTGCACGTCTGGATGGAGCGGCGTGAAGAATGCGCTGTATCCGGACACGCGGACCATGAGGTCCTGGTACTCCTCCGGCTTCCGCTGCGCCGCCCGCAGGGTCTCGCTCCCCACCACGTTGAACTGGATGTGCTGCCCGCCATTCTTGAAGAAAACCTTGATGAGGGACATAACGCGCTTGATCCCCTCGGGCGTCGCCATCGAGTCGGGGGTGAGGCGGACGTTGAAGATCGCGCCCTTCTGGAACCAGATCGAGGGAAGCTTGTTCATGGAGCGTATGGCCGCGGTCGGCCCGCTTATCTCGGCCCCGTTCGAGGGCGACATGCCGTTGTTGACGGGCGCTCCACTGCGCTTGCCATTGGGCAGGGCGCCGATCATGGCCCCAAAGGCGATATTGCCCGTGACCGGGGAGGAGCTCATCGCATAGCAGCCGGGGACCGGCCCCTTGCCGTACCTCGGCGACTTGAACTCCCTCTGATAAGTGCTGCCGATGTAGTCGGTCACGAAGAACGCCCACTTGTCGACTGCGTTCTCGTCGTTGCCGAACTTCGGCGCGCTTCGCATGAGGTTGAGGAGCTCCTGAGCGTTAGGCGACTTACCATCGTCCTTGAAGTCGGCCTTGAGCACCTCCAGGAGCCGCCTCCCCGTCACGCGCTTATCCTTGAAGACGAGCTCCTCGATCGCGGCGAGCGAATCAGCCGCGGTGATCGAACCGCAGGTCGGCCCTCCCTCGGCTGTGTAGACGGCGCCGCCCTCGATGAGGGACTTGCCGCGGCCTATGCAGTCCTCCACGAGCGAGGACCTGAACGCGTTCTGGTTGAGCCGCACGTGGAGGTCGTTGTTGATGTGCTCGGTCATCACCTGAAGGCGCATGAAGAAGTGGAGGGCATTCTGATAATCGAGCGCGAGCTCATCCATGCTCGTATAGGTGGAGAGATCCTTCTCCTGCTTGAAGAACTGCACGCCCGTCCTCGGGTCCCGCCCACCGTTCAGGGTGATCTCCAGCACCTTCGCGACGCTCATCCACGGCCCCTTGGCGGCGTAATCCCACTTGCCTTGGATCGCCGACTCGATGCAGCCCACGGGCGCCCAGTTGCACAGGTCATTCTCCGCTATACCCATGTTCCTGAGGATGGCCATGCCGAGGGTATCATTGTAGAAAGCGGGCATGCCGCCCTTGTGGACCTGGGTGGCCCTGAGGGCCGCGAGGAGGAAGTCGTCGGGCGTATGCTCGGAGACCTTGATCGACACCGATGGGGTGAAGAGCCGGACGTCCTCGCAGGCCGTGACGCACATATAGGAGAGCTCGTTGACCGCGTCTTTGCCATCGACGGTCTGGCCGCCGACGGTGAGGTTGACGAACATCTGGTAACCGAGGAAGAAGGAGGTGTCCGGCCACGAGCGGAGCTTATTGAGCTCGTTGACTTTGATGAAGAAGACATCAAGGAGCTCCTGGGCGCGCGCCTTGTTCAGGCTGCCATCCGCGAGGCTCTTTTTGAGGAGGGGATAGAGGTACTGGTCGAAGCGGCCGAGCGAAATGGCGTGGCCGTTGGATTCGAGATGGAGGGCCATGAGGACAACCCAGACCGACTGGAGCCCCTGGTAGAAGTTCTCGGCCGGCCGACGCGGCACGGCGCGGCAATTGCGGGCCATCTCGAGGAGCTCCCGCTTCCGCTCCTCGCGCGGCTCGGCCGCGGCCTTCGATTCGCAGAGGTCGGCCATGCGTTCCGAATAGGCGATCACTGCCTTGTTCACGATGACGACGGCCTCGAGGAACCACTTCTGCTGTACGGTGTCCGGCTGCGTGAGGTCAAGCTCCATTATGCGGCGCGACGCGCGATCGATGATGCCTTCGAGGCCATGGGTGAGCACGAGGCCAAAATCGACGAGGAGATTTCCGAGGCCGGCGGAGGAGACCCAGGTATCATCTATAACGCCTGCGTCCCATGCCTTGTTGATCTCGTCGGGGAGGAGCCCCCGCAAGGTCTCATAGAGCGAGGAGTCCTTCCAGAAGTCGAGGATGGAGAGTATCTCGCGCTTGGTGTCTTCCGTGAAGTAGAACTTGTCGCCGGGGCGCTCGTCGAAGCGGTAGGGCTTACCCGCGAATTCCTCGGCCAGCCATGCGCACGAGTACTCAGGGTAGACTGGCGCTGCCTTGGGGGACGAGGCCTGGTTCCCAACGATGAGTTCATCGTCGCCGACATAGAGGCTCATGTGCTCGAGCACGTGGGCGAAGGCGCGCGCCCGCCTCAGTACGATTGGGTCAGACTGCCTCGTCCGCATGCTCTCGGTGAATAGTCGCGCCCGCTCTGGGCATATCATGGGCTTCTGGTCCAATATCGCCTTTCGTAATCGCTCAACTCGTCCTTCCATACTGTCCTCCTCGCTAGTCGCTTAGGCGCCTACAGGTATCGCCGATCACAAGTGTTGTATCGATAAGATGATCCTTCTCGACGTCCTTCCCCTGGATGAGGTCGCTGAGCAGGCTCATGGCCGTATTGCAGATCTGCCCGATGTCCTGCTGGACCGTCGTGAGTTGTGGACGGGCCTGCGTCACCACCGACGTTCCATCGAAACCGATGATCGAGAGATCGCCGGGGATGTGGAGATTCATCATCTGGGCGTTGTTCATCGCGCCGAGCGCCATCTGGTCGTTGGCCGCGAAGATGGCAGTGGGCCACTCGTCAAGGCTCATGAAGTACTTGCCGGCGTCGAGGCCCGAGTACAGTTGGAGGTTGCCCCTGAACACGAGGCGGGGATCGAAGGGGATGTCGGCCTCGCGGAGCGCCGCGAGGTAGCCCTCGAATCGGGTCTGGGAGCTGATCCAGCCCTCGGGGCCGTTGATGAATGCGATCCTTCGGTGATTGAGCTTGATGAGATAATCGACGGCCTGCTTCGCGCCCTTGAGGTTGTCGCTCAACACCTCGGGAATCTGCAGATGCTCAAAATGCTGATCTATCACGACGACCGGGAAATAATCGTTTGCCCGCCGAATGCTTTCCTCAGAGACGCCCGCAGTGAAGACGACCCCCGAGACCTTGTTCTTGATGAGGAGATCGAGGTAGAGACGCTCGCGCTCGAGGCTATTGAGGGTCTCGAAGACAAACATCGGGATGTTGTTCTGCAGTGAGAGAGTGGTCAAACCCCGAGTGATAAGAGAGAAAAAAGGGTTCACGATATCGTAGACAAAAAGCGCGGTGCCCCAATGTTCCTCCGAACGTCCAAGGCGCTGTGCAAACTGGTTTGGACTGTAACCGGTTTCATCAATGACACGAAAAATATGCTCCCTCAGGTCAACGGCCACCATCTCGGGATGGTTGAGGACGCGGGATACAGTAGCCTTTGAGACGTTGCAGATGCGAGCGATGTCATCAATACAAATCTTGCTCATCGAAAAAACACTCCAAATAGCTTTATTTTAACGGCAGAACAGCTCTGGCTCTCTTTGGGGCAGCAGAAACCAGTTCCTTGAGACTCATCGTTCAGCAGTGTCATTACCGTCCTGTAATCGGTTTCATTACCCTCTTATACCACTGACATTTGGGCCCGTCAAGAAAAAAACGCAGCCTTCCAAGCACTTCCGTAAAAAAGGAAAAAGGAGAATGGAACAATCCAGGGGCTGGAAAGGGGGCCCTTATATGATGAGCCAGGGAATTCATTTCAACTACTATTGTCACGCCATCCAAGCTAAGGTATATACTTGCCCAAGTTGGGCAAGCCTTCTGCCC
>Ga0326727_10006764_pt1 | contig 31050 bp, 27 predicted proteins | sample MB2enrmetagenome_FD_207643 | JGI IMG/M metagenome (GOLD analysis project Ga0326727, IMG submission 207643) | Lab enriched peat soil microbial communities from McLean, Ithaca, NY, United States - MB29MY | ecosystem: Environmental > Terrestrial > Soil > Wetlands > Peat | place: USA: New York... | reverse complement strand
CAGTCAACTATGAATAGAGACTGATCGAGTTCGGGTTCTTCAATGCGCTGGCCGTCAATCATGTTCAATCCGACGGGAATTAATTTTCTTCCGATATCGATCACGTTGGTTGGCGTTATTCCTAATTTGTCAGCGACTTCAAAGGGCACTACAACTGCCAACGAGGGTTTGCGATTTCGTCTGAATTCCTCGACGACCATATCTACAAGTGTGGAAGTGAGAAACGGCAGGTCAGCACAAACTACCAACGCTTCACTCGCGTGACTTTTTTTGATAGCATATTGCATGTCTTCCACGAAACCATCTCCGGGAGTCATCATAGTCTCCACCTTAAGCTCGACCGCCTTCTGGGCTGTCATCGGTGTTCTGTTACTTACGGCCACAATGATTCTATCTATCTCACTAGAGTTTTGCAATGCATCGATTACGTATTCCAACATCGTTCTTGGCCCTATTTTCAGAAGCGGCTTCTCGGTTTGCATTCTCATCCGAGCCGCCCTGCCACCGGCCATGATGAATGCGGTTAAGGCCATGAAGTGGTCACGATCAGTAGCAGCGATACAAGACGGGTAAGATCGTTTGTTGCTCCCATCACGTCACCTGTGACACCGCCGAAATGGCGTGATGAAACCCAGAGCATAACGGCCGGCACGAGCAGATCGCCGATCATGATCATGGGGCTAATTTGTCTGAGGGTTATAACGAGCACCAATACCAGGATAATGAGTGACCCGATCAATCGTGCTCTATGGCCGTGCATCTCTTGGATGAAAGGAGTGTTCAATCCTTTCTTAGCTGACTTCCCCGCCCACGCCTCCAGTACCATTGAAAATTTCGCCGAGGCCTCAGCAGCAATCATACTAGGTACGATCATACTGCGATTGAGGGCCGCTATTCCTAATCCCGTCGTGACTAGTACTATCAAACCCAAACAAAATCCTCCTGTCCCAGTTTGGGGATCCGCCATCACACGAATTTTCTCTTTCTTCGCTCCATGGTACATTATGCCATCGCCGAAGTCTAGTAGTCCATCTGTATGATGTGCTCCGGTCAGCAGAAGGATCAACCCTACACCGATCATGCCGGCAATTAGCGGCGATAGCACTAACGAGATCCCCCAAATCGCTACACCTTCAATCAGACCGAGAACAGCTCCAACTGCAGGGAACATTGCCATGTAACGTGCGGCTTGCAAAAGTCCATCGTCATCCATCCCGACCGGTATAATACTTAGGAACGCGACACAATTCTTCAATCCTCCAACCAAACTCAAGAGAATCAACCTGAACTCTGTCGGGTTGCTCGGGTGTACATATTCGAGGAACAACCAGCAACCAACCCCCCGATAGCGTCATTTGTTATTGGTCCTAGAGTGCTGAGGATTCCTGGCTTTGCTTGATCAAATCTAACAAACTCGAAAATGCCTCTTGCTCCTGCGATGTAGTTGGCGATTGTCATTCCGAGAAGTTCGTCACTCACCAATCCTGGACGACCCAAGAATCGTTCACGTGAAAGCCCTGGAATGAGTCCCTCTCTCGCGTCCTCCTCGGCTCGATAACAAGCAACTACGAGACAGGATACGTTAACATCGGACAGTGCGTCATCGAATTCCTCACGTATCATTCGCACCGCTTTATCGTGATTCTCTACACCTGGATGAGGCACGTACAGCTTCAACGCCGTCTCGATAAGATCGTCAATTGTGATCCCTCTTTCTTCTAAGTAAGCAAGCAGAGGGGACTTCCGGACGTTTCTCATAACCACCACTCCAAATCTAACATAGCTATGTCAGGATGCGTTAAATTTGATGGATGGATCATCCAATCACACCGATCATCCTGTGAACGGTATGAAGGCTATCTCAAAAGAACTCACTATGACCTCTGCATTTATCGCTGTTGGTGCAGTCGTCAGAATTGGCATGGACAATCTTGCACTTGTTGCGCCAACCCCGATATACGGCGTTTTGCTCAAGATTGGACTATCGGAAACCTTAGCGTTCATTTCAGGATTCTTGTACGGACCAATCGTAGGCTTCATGTGTGGTGCTTTCATAATTGTGATCTCTGATTTCTTTACCTATCCTGGATCATGGACTCCGTTCATAGCTTCAATAATCGGATTGATTGGAATCGGCGGATGGATAATACGCCGGATCACCGGTAAAGCCCAACCTAGCTACAGGACATTAGTAGCTTCTGCAATAGTTCTGACGCTGATGAGCGAGGTTCTCCAGAACGCCTGGGTTGCGGTATTCTACAACACTCCATTCATACCAACGATGATAAGTGGAATCCCGAGCCTTATCACCGCACTGATTAACAACACGGTTTTCTTCACTTTGTTAACGCCGAAAATCATTAAGCTGATTCAATACAAGAACTCTGGCAGAACACACGCTAATTCCGAGATAGCATAATGCATAAAAGACATCAAGGCATGTTGGCATCACGAAATTTCGAAGTAAGTTGAGCATAAATGCCACGTTACAAATCTACGACGGAAATTCAGAAGATCATAGCGAACAAGGAACAGATCCGTAAGACCTAGGCCCAAAACCTCTGTCCGGAAGATATGGGAATAATCGCCCACGTCGACCATGGAAAGACGACGATGAGCGATTCTCTCCTTGCCGCTACAGGCCTTCTCTCACCCGGAATGGCTGGCACAGCGTTAGCACTAGACTTCATGGAGGAAGAACAGAAACGCCAAATGACCATCAAAGCCGCAAACATAAGCTTACTACATGAAAGAAACGGCACTCCATACGTCATCAACCTCATCGACACCCCAGGACACGTAGACTTCTCAGGCAGAGTAACCCGCTCACTGCGCGCCACCGATGGCGCGGTCGTTGTCGTTGACTCCGTAGAAGAAATCATGGTCCAAACTGAGACCGTGACACGCCAGGCTTTGGAGGAACGCGTCCGACCAGTCCTTTACATTAACAAAATCGACCGACTCATCAAAGAACTACGACTTAGCTCGGAACAAATTCAAGAAAGAATCGGCCGAATAATAACCGAATTCAATCGTCTCATAGAACTTTACGCGGAACCAGAATACCGCGAAAAATGGAAAATCAGTTTCGCGACTAACACAGTCGCGATGGGATCAGCTAAAGATAGATGGGGATTCAACGCCGAGATCGCGAAAGAAAAAGGCGTCAAATTCCAAGACGTAGTCGACGCATACACAAAAGACACCGTGGCAGAACTAAGAGAACGAGCCCCACTACATGAAGCGGTTCTTAACATGGCAATTGAAGCAATGCCTCCACCCCACACCGCTCAGAGATACCGCATTCCAAGAGTTTGGAAAGGAGACGTAAACAGCGAAGTTGGACAAGCAATGCTGAACTGCGACGACAACGGCCCGGTAGTCATGGCTATCACAAACATAGTCGTAGATCCACAGGCCGGAGTCGTGGCCAGCGGAAGACTGTTCTCAGGAACAATCACTGAAGGCTCAACATTCCACCTCTTAGGCGCCCGCGTGGACCAGCGCGTACAACAAGTGTGCATATTCATGGGGCCATACCGAGAAATCGTCGGAACCATAAGCGCCGGAAACATCCCTGCCCTCTTAGGACTGGACGCCGCTAAGGCAGGAGAAACATTATCCACCGTTAAAGACATCGCACCCTTCGAAGCTGTACATTACGTAACAGAACCAGTCGTGACCATGGCGGTTGAACCCAAATTTAGCAGGGACCTACCTAAACTCGTAGAGATACTCAGAAGACTCAGCCTAGAAGACCCGAACCTAGTCACAAAAATCAACGAAGAGACAGGCGAATACCTGATCGCGGGCATGGGAACGCTCCACCTTGAAATCGCTAACACACTCATAACGAAAACAGGCCTAGAGATCGTCACTTCCAACCCAATCGTAATCTACCGTGAAAGCGTACGAAGCAGCGCCGGACCCGTAGAAGGTAAATCACCAAACAAACACAACAAACTATACCTCTCAATCGAACCGCTGCCGGACAACATAATCAACCTCATCAAAGAAGGAAAAATAGGCGAATACCAAGACAAACATGAGATGGCCAAGATGCTCCGGGAACAAGGTTGGCCGCCTGACGAAGCGAAAGGAGTCTGGAGCATCGACGAAGGAAGCAACATGCTCGTCGAAGTAACCAAAGGCGCACAATTCCTTCAGGAAGTTAAGGAGATGGTAATTGCTGGATATCGCTGGGGAATCAAAGAAGGCCCACTAGCTTACGAACAGATACGCGGAGTGAAGTTGAAACTCACCGACGTCTCTCTCCACGAAGACCCAGTCCACCGAGGACCAGCACAAATTATGCCCATGTCTCGCAGAGCATTCTTCGTTGCCTTCCTGAATGCCAACCCAGTTCTCCTGGAACCAATTCAAAGAATCACGGTCAAAGTGCCACCCGACCTCCTAGGCGCTGCAACCAGCGTCATATCACAGAAGCGCGGGAAAATCGTCTCAGTAGATCAACGGGGGCACTTAGTGTACGTAGTAGGTGAACTACCAACTGCCGAATCCTTCGATCTCTCCGAAGTAATGCGGGGTGCATCACAAGGTCGTGCATTCTGGGGATTAGAATTCGCACACTGGGCACCTGTACCACAATCCCTAGTCGGCCAGGTCATCGCTGACATACGAAAACGTAAGGGACTACCACCAGAACCATCAAAGGCTACAGACTTCGTCGATGATTAGATTTGGACCGCCATACCTCTGATGAGATCGATCTGCCCCGAATCTAACCAAAAATAAGTAGGAAATGCGTTAAGGCGACTGTAGGTTTCTCTTGGATTCTGGTAACGCCTATAGTAAGAGATGCAGCTGTCTGATCAGAGAGATGTAATCGCCTGAAGCCAGGTATACAACCGCCAATACTAGAGGCGTGTATCTTGCCAATCCAAATCGTCCCTTTGACAGCACAGTAATGTTCCACCGAAATGGAATATTTCATTGAGGAGCATATAAGCGGGCAGTCGCATTTCGCCATAATTCGACGCCACACCCGCAAACATGAAGCGAAAAACTGTGCTTCAAGATCGAAAACCATCACAACCTTGTCTATCACTGAACACGCGAATGGTCAGGGCGGCTGTTTGGTTCCGCAGTAAAATTGCGTAAACGCCAAGAAAACAAACGATATTTCGCATTTTCCCTCCTCCCTAAGAGATCAGGAACTCCATATTCACGCGGCGAAAAACCGGGCATGCACAGAAAGCGGGTAATCCGCCAAGCGTAAGAATCACGCAATAAGCAATTACTTTGTCATGATCACAGGATACCCTTGACATAGTGGTGTAGATGCGGGAAGCAAAGTTTTGAATCCACCATCCAAGTGATTTTAGAATACCTCCTGCACCAGTCGTCCGATCAGAAATACTGCCCGATGAATCGTTTCCCACGCTTTGCTCCTAGCCATTTTACGTTATGAGAATTGAGGTCTAGCATAACGGACTTCTTCGTCCTTACCTGTCTGAACAATTTTCCATCAAGCCACATAGATGCGGCGATATGGGATGATTCGTCCATCCGAATTATAAGCAAGAAAATTAATGTGCGTAGTTCAAGAGTTGCGAGGAAATTGACGCAGGCCCTAAGAGATTTCGGAGCGAATGGGAACTTCGACCAGAGGCCTCTGCTTGGAATCTTCTCATGCCTTATCTGCGATCGACGATTCGGCACCAAGAATCAGCTGAAGCGTCACTACTGCAAACGACATCAGGATTCGATCCCTAACTTTACAGGATAAGAAACGAATAATTTGAACTCCAAGATGAGGCGTGGATGAGATGAACGCTTCCAGCAGTTATTTCAACATGCACCACTATATCCCATGGTGCGACTAAGGACCGACCAGAACATTTGGCTACGGCAAGCAGATGTACATTTCATAATTAACTTCGTAGATTCAAAATCGCAAAACAGTCATCAAAATGTCTTTTTCGCTACTTAAGTTTAAGTTGGGCTGAATTTTCGTTTAACATAGGTCTAACAGGGACTTGGGAGATGAGAAAGTGACACTGGTAATCAAAACAGTAAGACTCAACAAGTCAGTCTACCTCCGAATCCCCAACGACATTGCCGACCTGATCGGATTAACGAAAGCTGACCAATTCATTCTCCGATATCAGGACACAGGAGATGAAATCAAGTTAATCTACACGTTACCTAAATCAACTACAGATCAATCGGTTCAGAAGACAAGCAAGACGATTCTAGCCACCGCCAACTAGCATCTGTGAGTCATCAAGTAGGTATTGCCCTGTTGACAGATCGTTCTGAACAGGAATATTCCGTAATGGGGATGGAGCAGGTCTGAGAAGATTTGCTCACCATTACCAGAACCATACACTGCCCCGTGACCCGGGCAGATAAGATTCATGGTTGAAGAATCAAACTGTACCTGGCATGTCTACTGATCGCACTGCAAGCCACGAACTCACTATTGGTTAAATGAATCAACAATAATAGATCAGAGGTCATTCGGGCACCCAAAATAGTCGCGGGGAGAAAATGCTCGAATCAAATCATTCCAAAGTTCTTTAGAGAAATTGGCGCGAAATACTTAATTGCTCCTCGATTATGTATGGGGGAAATCTCGAGCTTGAATAAGCGGAGACAGGATTGATGATTAGACTTGACAGGTTTGCTGGCCTTCGTAGACATTTTTGTAGAATCGCCAGCCTTGGACGATGTCGTTCAAGCGCTGACACAAATCCCTAACGTCGAAGAACTTTACGAAGTATCCGGAGAATTCGATATCGTCACGCTGGTTTCAGCGGCAGGTATCGAAGAGTTCAGGGAACTTCTCAAAAACAAAATCTTGAAAATTAAAGGCGTTCGAAGCACAGTAACATCGATCGCCCTGCACGTTCACAAGGGCCCAAGAACCGGAAACGGAAAAACAGAGACCTAACGGCAACTACTGCTTGCGGGTGACGTCTAATTCAGTCAGAATGGAGTCTACACACACGTAACACGGAGAAAATGAGTCCAATTGATCGATTTTATCGAAGTCACAGTCATAATTCTAATCTTCGCATTTGTGATCGCGCTAAGCCGACTTCTGGCGCCATACGTAACTCGGGTCTTTGCCTGCGCCCCAAGCAAACTTGACAAAGTCCTTAATCCGATCGAGAATTTCACGTACAAGCTTGGAGGCGTTGATCCAGCCCACAAAATGGACTGGAAAGAATACGTGCTGGCGCTCATGCTCCTCAACGCCTTCCAGATGGCAATAGCTTTTGTCATCTTCATGTTCCAGGATAAACTCCCCCTGAACCCTCAAGGTTTTCCAGGCTTAACTTGGGACCTTGCATTCATGCAGGTCATCTCATTTGCAACCAATACGAATCTTCAACATTACAACGGCGAAGTCACGCTTTCCTACCTCAGCCAGATGGGAGCGGTTCAGTTTCTCCAATTCACATCTGCAGCATCGGGACTCTGCGCCGCAGTGGCTATGGTGCGCGGTTTCACCGCCGGTGCCAAGGATTTGGGAAACTTCTACGTAGACTTCGTAAGGTCGCTCACCAGAATACTCTTCCCGATATGTCTCATAGCAGCTCTGATTTCCGTATGGCTCGGCGTACCTCAGACGCTAAGCGGGTATACGAGTCTTAAGACGATTGAAGGCGCTACACAAACAATTCTCGTAGGGCCAGTTGCGTCACTCGTCTCGATAATGCAAATCGGTACAAACGGCGGTGGGTATTACGGAGCGAACTCTGCATACCCCTTTCAGAATCCGAGTCCTGCATCAGATATTTTCCAAATCATTCTCATGCTACTGATGCCCACAGTTCTATGTTTCGTCTACGGAGAGATTCTTGGAAAGAGGAAAGAGAGCAGACCGATCTTATGGGGTTCATACGGTCTCTTCGCGGTTGACCTTGTCATCGCGTTTCTACCAACTCCATTGTTGGGCTTGAATGCCGGGATGGAGGTTCGGTTTGGAGGATTTATGTCATCGTTCTGGACAGTCGTCACCACGGCTGTAACAACTGGGTCCGTCAACTCCGCGCTTGCATCAAACCATCCACTCGTCATACTCGCAGCGTTCATGGGGATGCTGATTCAGTCAACCCCAGGCGGCAAGGGATGTGGACTGATGTACATGGTCATGTACGTTGTCATTACGGTCTTCGTCGTCGGACTCATGTCAGGTAGAACACCAGAATATTTGGGTCTGAAGATCACAGGCAGAGACATGATAATAGTAATGGCTGCTTTCCTTGTCCATCCGATCATCATTCTAATTCCAACATTCGTAGCTTACGCCACCGGAGCGGTTAGCGCAATTGGCCTCAGTACAAATTCGGTTGGTTTTACGCAGATTCTATACGAGTACGTATCAGCCGCTGCGAATAACGGCTCCGACTTTCTAGGCGCAACAGCGAACACTCCTTTCTTCAACATATCAACCGCTCTAGTCATGCTCGCAGGTCGCTATGCCCCGATAGACCTGTTGATCATGCTTGGAGGCACTATGGTCGGACGAAAAAGAAGTGCTGAAGTTGGATTGAAAACGGATAGCGTAACGTTCTCCATTGTTCTCATAGGAAGCACGTTGATCCTTGTTGCTTTGACCTTCTTCCCCTTCCTCGCGATCGGTCCGATCCTTGAGTACTTCAAAGGTTTCACGACAGGCTATGGATACTAAGGCGATGAGCATGTCGACAGAAAATAAGAGCCCAAGTCTGCTGAACTCAATTTCAGTGAAGACACTGATGGATTCGGTCGTCAGACTCAACCCTGTCTCGCTACTGAGAAACCCAGTCATGTTCATCGTTGAAATCACGTTCTTCATAGTCGCAGCGATGGCCATTTCCCCGCAGTCCTTTCTTCCGGTTGCAAACCCGACCGAGCAGGTGTTCTACATTGAAGTCGCAGCGATACTACTCATCACGGTCTGGTTCAGTACCCTCTCTGATGCTCTTGCGGAAACCCAAGCGAAGAATACCGCTAGAAGTCTGAGGAAGCTCGAAACAGAAGCCATGACCAAGAAAATAGTAACCAGGACCGAACAACGAACAGTCGTTCTCACCCGATCAACTCAGCTGCGGAAGGGCGATCTCATTCTTGTGGAGAAGGGAGACCTAATCCCGATAGACGCGGAAGTGACTGAAGGCATTGCAATGGTCGACGAATCTCTACTCACCGGCGAATCCACCCCAGTCCGGAAAGCCCCAAGCGACCCACTAATCGGAGGCTCAAAAATCATCAGCGATACATTGACAGCTCGAGTCACCGTAAACCCTGAAGACAGCTACATCAATCAAATGATTCGACTCGTGGAAACCTCGAAGAGACCAAAAACACCAAACGAACAAGCGGTAACAATTGTTCTGATCGGCTTTACGGCGATATTCACGATAATCTTATTCGCGCTTCTTGGATTATCCGTAACACTTAGCCTAGGCGCAGACCTATCAGTGCTAATCGCCTTGTACGTATGTCTTCTCCCGACGACCATTGGCGCTCTCCTTCCAGCCATCGGCCTTTCGGGCATGTCCAGGCTCTACGCTAGGAAAATTGTCGCAAAATCCGGAAGAGCAATCGAAACGGCAGGAGATACGGATACAATTTTACTAGATAAAACCGGAACAATAACGGTTGGCAGTAGGCAAGCGGTTGAGTTCATACCCTTCGAAGGTCACTCCGAGAGAGAGGTTGGAGAGTCAGCGTTTCTCTCGTCCTGGCACGATGACACCCCAGAGGGGAGGAGCATCATCAGATTGGCTTACAACATGGCCTTGATCCCGAAAGAGCTGAACGCGTTAGCGCTCTCCGAAGCATACGAGTTCTCGGCTACAACACGCACCAGCGGAGTGAAACTAACCGGAGGGTCAGGATTCATGCTACCTAAAACAGCAGCAAAACGGAAGGGCAGGGTAAGAAGGAAAGTTAACGATCTATTAGGCGGCATCCTCGGAGCCGGAGGTGATGTAGAAATAATTAAAGGAGCTCCAGACGCAATAGCGCAACTCATCCCGACCCATCCGAAGGGATTCGACGACGTTATCAACAAAATTTCTCAAGCGGGAGATACTGCAGTTGCGATCACTAAGAATCATAAAATAATCGGAATAATTCGGCTGAGAGACGTCTTGAAACCGGACATTAAAGAAAAGATCCAAGGCCTCAAAGCCATGAACATACGACCAGTGATGATAACGGGCGATCACCCACTCACAGCCAAAAGTATCGCATCAGAAGTAGGGATCGACGAGTTTGTCCCACAAGCGAAACCTGAAGACAAACACGGAATAGCGCTCAGAGAGCAAGCGAACTCGAGAATTGTGGCAATGATAGGCGACGGAACAAATGACGCCCCCGCGTTAGCCGTAGCAGACGTAGGCCTTGCCATGAACTCGGGTACACAGGCCGCAAAAGAGGCAGCAAACATGGTAGATCTCGAATCTAACCCAGCCAAAATAATCGAAGTAGTCATGCTCGGAAAACAACTGCTGATGACGAGAGGAGCGGTGACAACCTTCAGCATAGCGAATGATGTCGCGAAATATTTTGCGATAATGCCAGTACTCTTCGCTACAATACCAGAACTCATCGCGTTAAACATTCTAGGCTTAGGATTACACACCGCTGTTCTATCCGCCCTGATCTTCAACGCAATCATAATTCCGCTTCTAATCCCTCTAGCCATGAAAGGCGTCTCCTTCAAACCTGCGGACACAATGACCCTATTCCTGAAGAACACAATGATCTACGGCGTCGGCGGAGTAATAGTTCCGTTCGTCGGAATCAAACTGATCGATATCCTCCTCGTCTTCATGCACGTATAAAATGTGAAAAACAATGAGCAACAAGAAGAAAAGAACGGATTACGGGCCGACAGTCAGACTTGCAGTGATATCTCTCGTAATGTGCGGACTGATGTTTCCCATATTCGTAACCGGCGTCGCGCAAGTTCTATTTCCCTACCAAGCAAACGGAGAACTAGCACAGCTCCACGGTCGTCCCGTTGGTTCAATGCTTGTTGCTGAAACATTCAACTCTTCCATGTTCTTCCATGCTGACTGGGCTAGCAATTCCGCTTCAGGCGTCGACCCTGACATTACGCTACAAGACGCGTACTCACAAATTCCCGTTATTCATAATGCTACGGGCATTTCGTCGGGCGCCCTCAAGCAGATAGTTGACGCAAACGTCGAGAGAACTCTGTTCGTGGCCGGAGACCCATACGTGAACGTTTTGAAACTAAACCTAATACTCATCCAAACCTATCCGACAATCTACCAAGCCTACGACCAATAAGTCACAGCGCTAATTCGATCATTTCACAACAATAGTGCCTGTGGCTGTGCTCGCCGCGAAATAGCTATTCCCAGCAAATTTTACCGTAACGGAATAGCTGCCATTGGGAGGCTTGCTTAGCGTCACTTGACAAGCACCATTCGCCTTAGTTATACAGGAGCCACTGCTGCTCCAATTCGAGGAAACCGATACTGAAACGGTCTGACCTGAGATTGGTCCGACTAATCCGTGAGACGAACCGGTCAAAGTTACGGTTATGACTACACTACTGCCTACAACAGAACCAAAACTAAGAGAAGTCGGAATCACCGCCTGGACAGTCTTAGTGACCGTCATCGTAAAAGTGGTGCTTGTCGATTCCAACGAAGAAGACGCGGAAGATATACTCGAACTCGAAGTTATCGAAGTCACAGTCGAACTGCTCGTTGAAGACGAACCGGACGTAACGTTGAATCCTGCAACGGCAGAACCATCGTAGCCAGCCTGAACCACATAGTGACCCGGATGGACATTACCGACGATGAAGCTGCCACTCATCTGTTCAGTACCGAGATCAAGCGCACAAATAGGGGAAGTAATCAACCCTTCTGGAGTACTTGAGATTGGACAGCCACCGCTGTCCCCGAAGCCTATGCCTGTAACTGCCACGAATGTTCCAACTGGACCCGAGGTTGGAGCTAACGTTATCGTGGCTCCGTAATCGGGCATTTGATTGTTGCCGATTGCAGCAATATAGAGACCCTCAGTAGCACTGCTTACGGTAGCTGCAACATGAGGACTGCTCACCAGAATTAGTACGGATAACGAAAGCAGGACACTTACAAAGAATCCCTTTGAGACGTGCAATTCGAACTTCTAGGGTAGGCACGACTTTCAGTATAAGAAATCTATACTTGTACCAGTCCAAGCCTGGTGGACGGAAGAACGGATTTTGATTCCGACTAATAGAACCTCGTCTATGCACTAATTCGTGCAAAGTACGGTTATTTAGGCTAATTTTTGGTCGTGGTAGTTGTGGTAGTGGTTACCGTCGTTGTGGTCGACTTCTTTGGGCCGGATGGTCCCTTTTTCCACAGAATGACGACAATCAATTCGAACAGTAATATGAGATCTATGAATACCGCTGGAACTCCGGGTGGGTTTCCAAAGCTTGTGGAAAGCGAACTCATAGGGTTAAAGAGGTAATCAGCAAACTGCGTGTACCTGAACATGTAAGCATGGGCTTGAGAAAGATCAGCAATTTGAATTATGATACGAAGTAGACTCCAGCCACCAGCTAACGCCAAACCCTTCACGGGCTTCGCGAAAGCTACAGCAGCGAAGATGAAATCTAAGACCACGAAAACGATCAACGCGTAATAGTGCAGTGGAACACCGACCATAGGATCTACGGCTCCTCGGAGCACTTGATCCATGTCGAGCAGTAGGATTCCTAAGATACCGCATAGGGCCAGAAGCACTCCGGCTAGTTTGGCATGATTAGCCATTTCGTTCACGAAATTTCATTCCCGCAATTTAATATATTAACCAATCTCCGAGAGTACACATATTCGTGACACTTTTATCGTGAACACTGGGATTGCGTCGATGCGGCTGAGGTTGGCCTCTGAGTGCGAGAGTAATGTTCTCCACTAGGCCGTGGTCCAGTTCACGGTCACAATTGTGCTGTGAGGATAACCTGGTCTATGACGGGGGCTTCCCAAGCCTCAAAGTTGCTTTAACGCAACGAGAAAACCCGGGTCCGAATCCCGGCGGCCGCACCAATTACAATTTTCAAGAGTATGGGTGGGGTGCCGTCATTTTTTACGGACAAATCAAAAGGTTAGCTTAAGTTGTTAATCGCGTGTACGTGATAAATCAACACGAGTAATCGTTGCTATTCGCGATGATCGCTTGGATCTTAATTTCTGCCAGAACGAACCCGCGTTTCAGCTGGACGTTGCGCGAATCGGAGATGAGTCTCTCGCAGATGGATCTTCGAGCACTATGACTTTCTCCAAATAACAGTGCTGCGAAATTTCGCTTGACTCAATCTCTTCTCGTACAAACTTCTCCAATTCGTCTGGCGAGACCTGATCTGCGTGATTTTGGGATAGCGTGACTAAAATCACTCTACCCAACGCATCCACCGAGCAGCATGATCCGCGTATCTAATATTTATAAGAGTTCGCAGGAACACGAAAAAGTTGACGATCTTTTTATTTTTTACAAACATCAAGACTCTGCACGACAAAAGATAAAATTCTGATCGGCGTGACTCTTCCAAACCTCAAGCTCTCGATCACAATCCTGAAACTTTTGACTTGCTAAGTTCGTTCCTAAAACTTCCAGTTGCCATAGGAATTCAATTCTACTGACGTGAATTCCAAGGTTCGGGTCAGTTTTTCGTGGTAGTACAAGCGGTGCTCTCAGTCAAATGAAAAACAAAGTCTACTTGAGGCTGACGAATGGGTTAACGGATTGATTCAATGGTTAGTCAGTATTATATCACGGTCTTTTGCACTTTCAAGCATGAGTGGTTATCTTCTGTGAAGTTTGGGTTACAACATCCGAGTTTCAGTTTTGACGGGCATGGTGTTCAGATTGCGGATTCGTTGAAGAAGCTCGTTCTTCGGGCGGAAAGTTCGGGGTTTGATTCGTTTTGGGTGATGGATCATTTTCATCAAATTCGATTTGTCGGGGCTCCCGAGGAACCGATGCTGGAAGGGTGGACGACGATTGCCGCTCTTTCTGGCATAACCTCGAAAATCAGATTGGGAACTCTCGTTACTGGAAACACTTACCGGCATCCGTCAGTGCTCGCTAAGATTGGTGCGACACTTGACGCAATGAGTAAAGGAAGGCTCTTCATGGGCCTCGGAGCAGGTTGGAACGAGGAAGAAGCCAACGCCTACGGAATTCCATTTCCCTCAACACAGGAACGTCTCAAGCGCCTCGAAGAAGCAGTGCAGGTCATCAAGATTATGTGGACTGAGGAATCTGCAAACTTCAACGGCAAATACTACAAACTTCAAGCCGCCTACTGCAATCCTAAGCCTATCCAAAAACCGCATCCACCGATCATGATTGGCGGCGAAGGCGAACGTGAAACGCTGCGAATCGTTGCCAAATACGCGAACGCATGCAACCTCTTCGGCTCTCCAAAAATAGTCACACACAAACTAAACGTTCTTCGCGAACACTGCAAGACCGCGGGAAGAGACTACAATGAAATCCTCAAAACAAAACTCACCAGAATTGTAATAAGCAAAAGCAAAGTCGAAGCCGAAAGGCGACTGGCTGAATTATTCGAAGGAGCACCAGCTGAACGTATCAAGGAAATGGCGATTTATGGAACCCCTGAAGAAGTGTGTCATCAGATCGAAGCGCTGAGAGACGCGGGCATACAATACTTGATTGTGAACTTCGAGGCTAAATATGAATCCGAAGCAGTAAACCTCTTTGCCGATGAGGTAATCAAACGCTTCTGAAGTAATTCGATTCCAGATGGTTGAGGATCACAAGAGAATGTGCACGTAACGAATGGAGAAGAGCCCGTATCCGAACCTTGGATCGTTTTCACCAATGGCGTTACCGACAAGGCAGCTCACCTGGGTCATTCTATTACGATGGTTGTAAGGGTTGATCGTACGCCCGGTAGTCGCCGTATTTTCCATGTAATGACTTCCTTTAGCTCATCCATGGAGTCCGCTTCAACTTTCACTATCATGTCGTAGGTTCCATAGATGCGGCGGCATTCTTTCACGTGCGGAACTCCACGAACTTCCTTGAGCACCTTCTCTTCTGAGCCTAATTCTACATTCACTAGAACATAGGATAGGGGCATAGTCGTCATTGTGATTTGATATTGGGGTTTAGCGATATAGGCGCGATGTTATGGCCGAAAGTGAAAATTAGGGCTGTGTAGACATTATATCTGATGTTAATTGGCGGATTCTCGTGTGCACAAGATCACTATAACTAAGGATGGTCCCTACGAGGTTTCGGGTGATTTCCCCGTCGCGATCCAAGTGATCACTCCGAATAAGGAGGGTTTTTCGTGGGATTGGGTTGAGGGAAGATCGTTCAATCTAAAGTCTAACAATTGTCTTTGTCGATGCGGCCATTCCAAGGATAAACCGTTCTGTGACGGAAGCCACTCGAGTGTTCATTTCGACGGAACTGAGACTGCTTCGCGAGCTACGTTTGAGGATCAGGCCGAGGGTTTCGATGGCCCAACAATGGTATTGAGCGATGCTGAGAAATTATGTGCCTTTGCACGCTTCTGTGATCCTGAAGGGAAGATTTGGTCGTTGATTGAAGCTACAGATAATGCAAGGGTTCGGGATCTAGTGATTCGTGAGGCGATGCACTGTCCGTCCGGTCGTTTGGTTTTGCATGACAAGCGAACAGGTAAGGAAATTGAACATATGCTTCCTCCTTCGATCGGATTGGTTGAGGATCCGGCGCTTCAATGTAGCGGACCACTCTGGGTTAGCGGAGGTATTGCAATTGAATCTCAGGATGGGACTAAGTACGAGAGGCGAAATCGTGTAACTCTGTGTCGCTGCGGAGCTTCAAGCAATAAACCGTTTTGTGACGGAAGCCATGCGAGTATCAAGTTTCAAGACGGACTGGTTAAGAAATAGTTTGCATAGTTCGGTTACGGAATCAAATATTTTCAGTACTGACGCTTTATTGGCTAGGCATTATTGATCGAGCTATTCTGCGTTCAGTTTGGTCTGGTTCGGATTTCTGAATCGTGTAAACCAAACGAAATTCTCCATCCACGTCCTGTAACTTCAGACTGAAATGATCAGTCTGCGTTAATCCGATCATGTCTGCCAGATCATTGGGCACTCGCACGTACACGGACTTGTTCAGTTTTACTGGCTTGATTACTAGGGTCATCTCTGTTCATTCCTCGAGTTGTTAAAACCGATATTGTTCAGGTTATCAGAGAACGTGGCTTTGTTCTTGATGCGTGCAGTGACGGTGTTTTGGGATACCAATGTGACCAGTTCCGCCGTGTATTTGCGAAAGTCGGCTACCCAACCTTTTTGGTCGGTGAACAATTCAGAGGGTATGCTTTGTGTGTCTCTTCCAGAGAAATCCAAGCGTACAGCTGAAAATGAACGGAGTATGCCGCTGGTGGTGAGTTCAGAGAAGAAGGTGAACATGCTGGCGAGTTGTGAGTTAGAGATGTAGGTGAGGGCGAGGAGCGCGTTGCTCTTCAGTATCTTCTCCACGGTGAGAATAAAGAAGAGGTCCCCGACGACAGAGAAGAACTTGTTCATGGCTGCGGGATTAGTAAATTCTAGCATGACCTGATGGTAAGAACAAACTTCAGCGGGGTACGGATACACGTCGAAGGCGAAGCAGTCAATCAGGCCCGCAGGCACAAGTCGTTCGTCCCAGTGATATTTTACGACTTGCACTGAGCTGTTCATGAAGGGAGCTTTTCCTAGATCAGATAAGCGTCTTCGAGCATTCTCCTCGAGCTGGTCTATTATCATCATGTCTTTCTCGTCGGCTAGGTTGGTATATTCTTCGGGATCGTGAATCTCAAGTTCAGGTTCGCGGTCTTTGATTTGCGCGAACCAGGCTCCCCATGGAAAGGTCCATTGCATCAGATCCGGGTTGTAGTACTCGAAGTTCGGGAACGTGGGAACAGAATCTCCCGTGAGGATTAATTTGAACTGCGTGATTAGTCCGACATCCTCAAGCGTTTGAATGTACTCTTTGAAATCGTTCAACAGTTGGACGGGAACTGCGTGACTGGATAGGTATGTGAATGTGCCTTCGCACTTGTTTATTATTCGCCAGAATTTGGGAATCTTAAGCGCTGTCTTGACCGCATCTTCCAAACCAGGCTTTGATGCTACCAAAACTACGATTCTAATTAATCCAAGTTTAGAGGTTTCGGGTAGGAGATATACGATTCGGCCTGACTTTGCTTCTAATTTTGCTACGCGGTGATAGACGGATGTGAACGGTAACCCGGTTCTTCGTGAGACCTCAAGCAGGTTTCGTGGCCCATATTTCCACATCGCAGTTAGAATTTTTATGTTGGTCCTGTCGAGTTGCTTCTCTATCTCGCCGATGCCTTTGAAATAGCTTGGTAACTCAACGATACCGGTTTGCATCATGCCACAAGCAATTAGGCTTCTATTTTCTTCCCAACGACGCTGGCAACGATTCGACACTTGAGTACATCTGAGGGATCGTCGTATTCAATTTTCTCAGCAATCATCTTTTCATTTAGAAGTTCAGATAGCGCGCCGCACCATCGTGATACCATCATTGCCTTGGATGACCCTGAGGTAGGCTTCAAGATCGGATTGGCAATCTCTAGATCTACGGACTTCTCACTGCGGAAATTAACCTTGCATACACCTACACCAGAAAGGCGTTGATCTTGCACGAAAAATTCAATCATTTCCAGAACCGTAGCATCAGGTCTGTCTTTCAGCAACCTTGAAACATCCTCCTTTCCGAGTGCGAAAGCGGTGTTACTGATGATCACTTCAGCTACCTTGGATCCGACAAGTAGGTCAAGATGATCGCAAAGGGTCCGTACATCCACTGCGAGACGACGTTGCCCTAAGACTCGCAGTATGCCGGTTTCTTTCTCAGAAAGCTCATGCATTTTGCGAACCTGCCTGTCTGGAAAAACTTCCTCCATAAATGTCAAACCGCATCGGCACGCACTATGCATATCGCAGTAAATATGTTTACCTTAAACAGGGCTTTTTCTTGTAAAAAATAAAGTTTAGACACTTGTTTTTAGAAAAAACATAGCGGAGGCTTATGTTAAGTGTAATTTTTCTATATACAGAAGCTTAATCTTTGCTAAATGCGCACAATTGCAGTTCGGATGTAATAATATGCAAAAATCTAGAATTCTAATGTTAGGATTAGCAGCCTTCCCAGTTGCTCTTCAAACTGGGCTACTCTTTGGCGATGTCGTGTTGAGGGGTGGTGGCGGGGGTGGCCACATTATTTCGGCCCTACTGAACGCCATGACACCTCTTAGAGGCGGTGGCGGGGGTGGCCACATTATTTCGGCCCTACTGAACGCCATGACACCTCTTAGAGGCGGTGGCGGCGGCGGGCACATTATTTCTGCTCCACTGAACTAGATCCGCAGCTTTTTGCGGCTCTTTTTCTCTTTTTCTTTCTTCCTTAGAAGTGGTATTTGTCTTTCGTCAGTGTTCTCAACGCCGTCACCCACTCGGCGACGAGTGAGGGTTACTTCTCATACGTCAACTCGACTGCGCCTGCGAGTAGCCTTCTGAACATCAACGTGCACGGTGCGTAAACAACGATTATATCGTCTGTGCCAGATCGCGAGCCTTGAGTGAAGGTAATCCATGTCGAAGCCCGTCAACGTCCAGCGCAGCCTAGGGATACTCATCATAATCATAGTTGTGGCAGCTGGGTTTCTCGGAGTAGGGTTTTACTCAGGCACTTTTCGTCCGAGCACTGCGACAACACAATCTCCTGTTCCAAGTTTCATTCAGTCGTCGACTTATGTCGAAGAAACTGGCAGCCAGTTTCAGTGGCTCGATCCGCATGTGTCCTACTACTCGTTGGACTATGAGATCTTATGTAATGTCTACGAAAAATTGCTTTGGTATAACGGGAATAGTAGCACAGAGGTGATACCGTGGCTCGCCTCGAGTTACGAGCAGATCACGCCGACACAGTATCAATTCAACCTACGGCACGGAATTTCTTTCCAAGACGGAACCAATTTCACTGCCAGAGCGGTATGGTTTAGTCTTAACAGACTCTTGATCATCGACGGGACTTCGGGAACTGGCGTGCATGGTGCCCAAGCGGCATGGATAGTCCAGCAAATGCTAGACCCGAGCCTGAGTAGCTATCTGAGTGGAACACCGCAATCATATGACCCGGCATGGGTGCAACGTGTTCTTGCTCAGAACTTCGTCCAAATAGTTGATCCATACACGATAAACATTAACATCCGAACCCCAACGACTCAATTTCCTTACCTTCTGGCGAACGAATGGGCAGACATTGTTTCGCCAACCTTCGTAGTTCAGCATGATTACCCATCTGCATGCATGACGACTGCATGCGGTCCGCAGAACATCAACTATACCGCCTACTTCGACTACATAGCAGGACACGGGGATGTAAGTATGAACTATCTGAATCTGCCAGTAAATGGCGCGAAAGCCGGCACCGGACCATACTACATTGACAGCGTTGACCCGACAACATTCGCAGTTGTCTTGAAGGCAAATCCGAACTATTGGGGAGGACCTGGAAACTGGAATGGCCCTAGGATTACTCAATCAATAAAGACTATCGACTACCTCTATGTCCCAAGCTTTACCACAAGGTTGCTTGATATGGAAGCGGGAAAAGCTACCGGCATCGATGTCTCCCAAGATGAGGTATACTCTGTAGCTGACAGAAGCCAATGGTTAGACAATGGTATTTTGTCCTCAACAGTATCGGGTGCAACAATATACGGTCCGTACTCTGAATTCACCACTGACTGGTTCGCTTTTGACACAAATGTAACTAGCGCAAGCGGCCAGCTCCTTAAATTCCAACCCATGGCCGATATTCGTTTCAGGCTCGCCATAGCCGATTCCATCAACATGACAGACGCCTGCATCAACATCTTCAATCGATTATGCAAAGTCGCGAACATGCTGATACCGCCAGGCACAGCACCAGAAGGCGTCTACAATGCAAATATCTCAACACGTTGGAGCTATAATTTAACCGAGGCCGAATCACTGCTTATCGATGCAGAGAAGCACCCTCTTACGAATTTTGTAGACTCCAACGGAGAACCCCTCTCACCTGGTTCCGTGGACAACTCGTTCGGCCCAAATAATCCTCAAACGATCCCAATGTACGTCGGCGCAGCTGACACGTCAGATCAAAAAATACTGGAAACAATCGCGTCAAACCTAAACGGCATATCAACCAACGACAACCTAGGCCTGACGTTCAGCGTAGTCCCAGTCCCCGGAGGACAACAATACACCCTTGCTTCGGAACATCAAATCTACATGTACTGGGGCAGCTGGATTGCAGATTACAATTACGTAATCGATTGGCTCGGACCAATGTACCTCGCGTCAGGAACATACTTCTCACAAAGCTACTGGAACATAACTCAACTCAACAACCTTTACAATCAAGCGGTCACAGCGGATCAACAAGGCAACGTCCAATCATTAGTTCAAACAAGTAATCAAATGCAGGCGCTTGCGAATCAAGGCGTGTATTATTTGTGGACAATTTACGAAGTTACTTACTCAGTCAGATCATCCTACCTTCAAGGATATTTCTTCAATGCCGCGACAGTAGAGAACTACTATGCAAGTTACTCTTACAGCTGAATGTTCATTCGTAGGCAAGGAAGAGCATCAATCTGTTTGCTCAGGGTGAACGCTGGAAACCAGATTGAAACTATACGAATACGTCATCAGACGCTTAGCCCTAATGACGTTCGTCCTCTTTGGAATAAGTCTAATGGTATTCTATCTGGCTCGAGGTTTTCCTTCAGCATTCGCTCCTTGGACGCAATATATTACCAGAAAGATGAATGCGCAACAGATCCAAGCCATAATCGAACAGCATGGGTTCAACAAGCCTCTGTGGGAGCAGTATGTTTACTGGCTCAGAGACGTATTACAAGGAAATTGGGGATATTCGAATTGGGCAAACGGCCTGCCGACGTATGAAGTATTCGCATCCCGTTTCCCTTACACTGTTGAGTTAACTATTGCCGCAACAATTCTAATCATAGTAATCGGAATCCCACTAGGAATACTCTCCGCGATCAAAAACAACAAGATATCAGATCATATCGCTCGACTAGTTGCCCTGACAGGTTATTCGACACCTACTTACTGGTTCGCGTACATACTGCAACTAGTTTTCTTCTACTACTTCTACACCTTAGGGCTGCCGTACCTACCGAGCAGCGGAGCCATTAGTCCAACACTAGCAGGAACCGTTCCGGCAATCACAGGTTTGCCGATCATTGATGGCATCTTGGCGGGGAACATGAACTATACTTTGGACGCCGTGGCACATGTAATACTCCCAGCGTTCACACTCAGCTTCACTAGCTTGGGATACTTGGCGCGTATCGTTAGGGCAAGCATGCTTGAAGTGTTACAGCAGGACTACATAACAATGGCACGATCGAAGGGACTGTCAGAGCGAATCGTGATCTGTCGGCATGCTCTTAAGAATGCGCTAGGCCCGGCCATGACGTTGACCGGTTTATTCGCAGCATCTCTCCTTGGAGGAGCAGTGGTAACAGAATACGTGTTCTCCTGGCCAGGCGTAGGGGACCTTTCGTTGCAAGCAGTATTCCAAGGAGACAGCAACTTCCTACTTCTCTACACACTCGTAACCGCGCTGATAATCATCATAGCAAACCTGGTAGTGGACATCGGTTACGCCTTTCTCGATCCACGGGTCAAGTATTAGGTTCCAAGCTATGAAAAACAAGTCAGCCTTCAAGTCGATGGAGATGCGCGCGCGCACTGCTGACGCTAGATATGCATTGCATCAAGTCAGACAGAATGTACTGGTGCTAGCAGGAACTCTCCTCGTTATCTTCTACCTCGTAATCTCTCTAACAGCAAATTACTTGGTCGAACCATCACTCGCCTACAAATTTGATTTCGCGCAGAGCTACTGTTGGAGCAACTCCGTAATTTCATGGGGAAAAAACATTGAGTCATGCCCAGTCGGCACTAATCTAGTTCTAGGCACGGACGGATTCGGTCGCGATCTCTTGAAGATGATCATATTAGCCATACCGGTCGACATCAGTGTCGCCTTCATCATCGTAGCCGCATCAACTATTTTTGGAGTAGTGCTTGGGGCCGTCGCAGGGGAAGTAGGAGGCAAAGTGGATGAAATAATTCTGAGAATAACAGACATTTTCCTGGCCTTCCCAGGTTTACTGCTTGCCCTCGTTTTCGCCGCGATTTTCGGAAGAACTATGCAGAACTTGATAATTGCCGTTCTTCTGGTCTGGTGGCCGGTTTATGTTCGACTGATTCGCGGCCAAGTGCTTTCAGAAAAGGAGAAGAACTATGTTGAGGCCCTTCGAGCGTTAGGAACAAGTCGAGTCAGAGTCCTATTCAACCACATCATACCGAACACGATTTATCCAGTGCTTGTCCAATCCACCCTTGACGTCGGTGGAGTAATTCTTACTTTCTCAGCGTTGATGTTTCTAGGATTCTCACCAAATCCCGCGCTGCCGGAGTTAGGGAATCTAGCTGCCGATGGGATTGGTCACGTCTTCACCGCTCCATGGTTGATAGTGTTCCCGGGGCTCACTATTCTCCTCATAACGCTCGCATTCAATCTGATTGGAGATGGACTCAGGGACATCCTCGATCCGCGACTGAGGAGGTAACCACGACGCAGAATGAGTCGATCTTGCAGATGAAGAATCTAAGCGTGAACTTTCAAACCTACCGAGGCGAGGTTAAGGCATTGCAGAACATGGATTTGGAAATTTTCAGCCACGAGGTTCTGGCGCTAGTCGGTGAATCGGGGTGTGGAAAGTCGGTTACCGCCCTTACGATCCTCAGCCTTCTCCCGCCGAACGGCCATGTGACAGAAGGAGAAATTTTGCTAAACGGAACGGATCTACTGAAAAAAACCCATGACGAGATGCGGTATGTGCGGAGCAGCGAGATTGCGACCATATTCCAGGACCCGATGACATACCTCAATCCGGTACTCACAATCGCGACACAACTCAAAGAATCATTCCTAGTCAGGACCGACTTTCCGCTTAGCCTAAATCAGACTATCGAGGAGTTTCTCGCAACAAAACGTTCCAGCGAAACTGCAAAAGTTCACCGGAGGAAACGGGAAGATATTGCGGAACAATTGTCTGTAGACCTACTCAAACTGGTTCGGCTCTCCGATCCGGAGCGGGTGATGAAACAGTATCCATTTGAACTATCCGGAGGCATGCGTCAACGATGTATGATTGCAATGGCGTTAGCAAGACGGCCATCTCTTTTGATTGCGGATGAAATCACAACTGCTTTAGACGTCACCATCCAAGCGCAGGTGCTCAGTCTTTTGATGAGTCTGAGAGACACCATAGACGCCTCAACATTACTCATAACACACGATCTCTCAATTGCTGCCGAAACCGCGGATAGAATCGCCGTAATGTACGCCGGTAACATAGTCGAAGTTGCATCAACTAAAGAACTCTTTCGCAATCCGTTGCATCCATACACAAGACTATTGATGAAATGCATACCTGACGTAAGAAAACCCAAAGCGCGACTCGAATCAATCCAAGGAAACGTTCCGGATCTCATAGATCCACCGAACGGATGCAGATTCAGTCCACGCTGTCCCAAAGTCATGAACGAGTGCCGAGCTGAGAAACCCACTTTGAAAAATTATGGCAAAGACCACCTAGTCCACTGTTTTCTATACAAACGCTGAAGTGACGCGAGAATGGAAATTCTAAAAGTTGAAGATCTGAAAACCTGGTTCCCGATAAAAAATGGAATTACGCAACGAACAATTGGCCACATCAAAGCGGTTGACGGAGTCAACCTCAGCGTTAGAAAAGGAGAGACGTACGGACTAGTAGGAGAGTCAGGATGTGGAAAGACAACACTTGCCAAAAGCATACTTCAATTAATCAAACCGACCAGTGGCGTCGTTCGATTCGACGGATCAGACATCACTGCGAATCCGACAGTGAAGATTCGACGTCGAATGCAAATAATCTTTCAAGATCCATATGCCTCACTGGACCCCAGAAAGACAGTCCTCTCCGCACTTACAGAACCAATGCGCATACACGGTTTAGCAAAATCTAATTCAGGTGCAGTAAAAGTCGCCAGCGGACTCATAGAAAAGGTTGGCCTCAATCGAGAACATCTTTACAGGTACCCACACGAATTTAGCGGTGGTCAAAGGCAGAGAATTGCCATCGCACGAGCATTGGCCGTCGAACCTGAATTCATAATACTTGATGAACCAACCTCGTTCCTTGACGTCTCCGTTCAAGCTCAGGTTCTAGACCTGCTCAAAGAAATTCAACGGGAACTCCAGCTCACGTACATCTTCGTATCCCATAATCTCAGCGTCGTTCAACATATGAGTGACACAGTCGGAGTCATGTATCTTGGCAAAATAGTTGAAGAAGCATCACGTGATACTGTCTACAAATCAGCCGAACATCCGTACTCGCATTATCTCATAACCGCAATCCCCGTCCCGGATCCGCAACACGTAAGGAAAGAGAAGCTACTCGGAGGGGATGTCCCGAGTCCAGTCAATATACCATCTGGCTGTCGCTTTCGACCTAGGTGTCCCTACGTGACCGAAAGGTGCGCAGTCGAAGAACCGAAACTCTACTCAGCTGGGAAACTCCATTTAGTGGCATGTCACTACAAAATTAACTTCAAGAAACATCAAGTAGCGAAAGCACGAGCAGCCTAAACCACACAAGACGTTTACGCGCGATGAGAATTACAGTACAAAGACCTTGACGCTTTTGATATGTTCTTCCTTTTGGAAAGCCTTCGTCATGGACGCTATCTTTCTTCCATCACCTTCCAGAAGGAAAACCTCCACGCAATTCGTCTGGTTGATTTTACTATGAATGTGGGTTTTCACAATATCTTGGAAAGCGTGTTTGAGCCGGGTTATCGGTTCTTCGTTGTCCTGCCGGTGGGTTACAGTCACCACGGCACCGATGTTGCCAATCATGGAGTCCTTCTCTTTATTGTCCTCGAGCATGAGCCGTATCGCTGCTCGTACAAGCTCTGATCTACCCGTGAATCCTCGCGACTTCTGGATTTGATCCATGTCTTTGATCATCTGGTCTGGAAAGGACAGGCTGATTATCGTCATGGCCGACTACTCTGTTAATAGTCGAATATTCGACTGCGAAATGCTACTAATTAATCTTCGACACGTTCTTTCATTCGGTTACAATTACATAATTTTCGTCGCGACCAGGAAATGCTAATTCAGATAGGATAAACGACCATCTGGGACAGCGTTGTGTTCGATTCGGTCCTTCGCCTAGGCTTGGTAGACATCTAGGGTCGGCGTGGATGGGCGAGACGGGAGTAAGTGCCTGCGAAAAGGCGGTCTCGTAGTCTAGAGTCACTTAGAAAGGCATGTGGGAATCCTAGGTCTACATTACTGACCTCATTCAATTCTCGTAACTTCTCTTCCTGAATTTTGATGTCGAGACAGCCCAGATTATCACGCAATTGATCTAAACGTCGCGCTCCGATTATCGGAATAATTGAGCCGCGTTGTGTGCGTAGCCAAGCTAACGCAATTTGAGATGGACTGCAGCCAACTTCACGAGCCACCTCCACGACCACGCGTGCGATAGCGAGGTTCCGATCGTTAACTCGCTCACTGAAAACTGCGTTCAGCCGTTTGTCTGTTGGTTCGGAAGATAGGCCAGAAGTTTTTGGAGTTGGACGTGGTGAGTCGTTGTACTTGCCAGTCAGCAACCCTCCTCCCAATGCACCCCAAGGAGTGACCGTCAGCCCCAAGCTTCGTGCCATTGGAAGAAGATCTCTTTCAGGAGTTCGCTCAGCGAGGCTATATTCGATTTGCAGTGCCACGAAAGGTGACCACCCGCGTAATTCAGCGAGCATATTAGCGCTGCTGACAACCCACGCCGGCGTATCGGAAACGCCGACGTACAACACCTTGCCGGATCGCACGAGATCATCGAGTCCGCGCATGACTTCTTCGACTGAAGTGGAATGGTCCCAAGCGTGCAACCAAAGAAGATCTACATAGTCCGTTCCAAGCCGCTTCAAGCTCCCTTCGAGCGACCTAATCATACTCTTGCGATGATTACCTCCACTATTGGGATCACCAGTCTGTGTTGGAAAAGTGTATTTCGTCGCCAGAACGAAACGATCACGGTCGGAGTGAATAAACTCGCCAACCATACGTTCGCTCGTACCATTCGTATAACCATTAGCCGTGTCGATAAAATTCCCACCAGACTCCACGTAAAAATCGAACATAGCCCGACTCTCCGCCTTCGAAGCCCCCCAACCCCATTCTTCTCCGAAGGTCATCGTGCCCAAGCATAATTCGGAAACCCGCAGACCGCTCTTACCTAGAAAATCAAACTTCATTTCAGTAGTCAAGCTACAACGTGGACAGTCTGATGGTTGTTCGCTATAAGTGAAACTCTTGCTCGCAGAGACCCCGGGCGCTACACCAATCATCTATAACTGCTTTTTCTTGCTCTCTTCCATGAGAGCCGCAGTCGCGTAATACGACCTACGTAGGTAAACGGCGAGATCTTCTTAGTCGCAATTCACAGAACGTGAAGAGCAACACGACAATCACGAGAATCGACGTAGAAGGAGCGAATTCCGGAAGTACTATGTTGTTCGTTATTTGGTTGGTTTTGCCGTCAATCACAAATACCAACCCAGAGCCAGAAGTTAAGGGAGTTGCATAGATTGTGTTTGTATCATTGTCCACCGCGACGCCTGAGGGGAGGAGCTGAAGCTGAATCGCGCCAATCTGTGCATTGGTGGAACCGTTCAGAATCAGTATCTGGTTCGAATTCACGTTTGCCAGATAAATTCTATTAAAGCTTGGGTCGACGGCAACTCCAAACAATACATAACCTATATTGATTGTCGATAATTGTCGGTAACTTTGTGTGTCAAATACAGCGACTGATTTGGTTTCAAACTCTGTAACGTACAGCCGGTTCGTATACGGATTACATGCGATCCCCACCGCAGGGGAATCAAGTGGAATTGAAGCAGACGGAGACAGCGTTGATTCATTCAATACAGTAATTGTGTTTGAAAGTATACGCCCAACGAAGACATTACCATCACAGACAGTCAATGCGAAAGAGTCCATAGTCAAATTGGCGACAGTCTGATAGGAACCTGAATCAAGGACAACAAGATGTTCTGAGCCAACATCGGATACGTAAATTCGGTCCTGAGAATACGCAACTTGAAGCGGAGTTTGGCCAACCCGCATGGAAGTAATCTGCGTTTGCGTTGCTCCGTTAATCGCAGTTAGAGTGAAATTGACTGCTACATACACTGTATTCGTAGCTTCGTTTATCGCTACTCCGCTCGGATAATGTCCGATGGGAATGTTTGTTCTTATCGAATCCGTAACTGCGTCAATGATCGTGAGCGAATATGTTTGGAGGTCCGTCGCGTATACTTTGTTCGTAGCGGGATTAACGTCTATTCCTCCAAATACTTCCCCCGTAGGGATATTATGCACTAGAGAATCGGTGTTTCCATCAATAACCGAAACGGATTGCAAAGCCGCATTTGTCACATAAACCAAATTTCTGTCGAGATCAATCGCGACAGTGAGAGGCGATCCGCCAACTACGATCCTTCTTACAGCGTACGATTGCCCTTCGAAGATAATGACGAATGTGGAATTCACTAGCGGGCTTGCAACATAAACGGTATTCGTATTCGGATTCACACCAACTCCAAGCGGGTAAGTGATTGGGATGCTGTCCATGACAAAATTAGTTAATCCGTTGATTACCAGCAACGCGTCCGGAAAACGAGTTGATACAAAGACAGTATTAGTGTAAGGGTTCACGCCGACCGAGTACGGTGTTCCTTGGACCGAAAACGTGGTCACTAGTCTATTCCGAAGCCCATCCAATACTGAGATTGAATTCGAAGCAGAATTCGTAACATACACCAGATGTGTAGCCTGATCAACAGCCACGTCTAAAGGACCGTTGCCAACAGCTATGGTCGCATTGATTACATCGTTTGATCCGTTAATAGCGTAGGTTACGTTTGTTCGTACATCGGTAACGTATATCCTGTTCAACGTAGGGTCTACAGCTATGCCGGTGGGGGCTCCCCCAGGAAGGAAGATCGTGTCACGAAGCGTATCGCTGGTCCCATTGAAGACAGAGACCGATCCGAACCAACTGTTTGTAGCGTAAATTGTGTTCGTCACGTTGTTTACTGCAATCCCATAAGTATTCGGTCTCAAATAACCCGTGAATGGGTTAGATTCAACTGTCGCATCAAGGTCGTGCGTTGCTGTAGCTGCAGCAGGTTTGACAGCAAATCCTGAAAGGGCGATTGACATCAGAAGTCCGAAAAACAGAATCCGCAAAAGGCCCAATCTAGCATCTCTCGGATTAGAACTCCGGCTTTAGGACGTTGAGTGTAAGAAGACTTAGTGTGAGTCGTTGGAACATCCGTTTTCCTCAATATTGTAAGGTGCGTCGAGGATTGGATAAAAGACTTACCGCCGGGAATGCAAGTCCTCGCAATATGGCGCGGGAGTGTTCCGGACATTCGGCCGTATTTTCATATTTACTTTCTTTTTCGATGCTGAGAATTACACTATTTTTCCGTAGTCTTTTTTCGTTTCTTGACCTGATGGTTTCGCTTTCTCCAATGCTTTATCGAAATCTTTCGACGTAACCTTGATCTCTCCAGTATGCTTGGCGACTTCTTCTGGCGTCTTGTATTTTCCTACGTGTTCTTCTATTGCGACCATGACAGCGGTGGAGGCTACTCCTGCAAGGTCAGCTCCGGTATAGCCGTCGGTTCTTTCAGCAATTCGCTCTAAATCTACATCCGGAGCAAGAGGGTTGTGTGCGGTGTGTAGCTTCAAAATTTCTAGGCGCGCTTTCTTGTCTGGGGTAGGAACTTTCAGTACTCTGTCGAATCGTCCGGGCCTTAGAAGTGCAGGATCGACGATGTCAGGTCTATTGCTAGCTGCGAGAACAAAAACTCTCTGAAGCTCCTCAAGTCCGTCTAGTTCGGTCAGAAGTTGACTTACGACTCTTTCTGTGACGTTGGAATCTCCTAATCCACTTCCTCGAACAGGGGCGATGGAGTCAATCTCGTCGAAAAACACAATGGTAGGTGCAGCTTGTTTGGCTTTCCTGAAGATCTCTCTAACGCCGCTTTCAGATTCACCGACCCATTTGGAGAGAAGTTCGGGGCCTTTGATGCTGATGAAGTTGGCCTCACTTTCGTTCGCTAGTGCTTTGGCAAGCATTGTCTTTCCTGTTCCAGGCGGTCCGTAGAGTAGAATTCCTTTCGGAGGCTTTGCTCCGGTTTTCTCGAAGAGATCCGGATATTTGAGGGGCCACTCAACCGCCTGCTGGAGTTCTCCTTTAACTTCCTCTAATCCCCCGATGTCGCTCCATTTGGCGTTTGGAACTTCAACCAGCACTTCTCGTAATGCGGAGGGCTGTATGTCTTTGAGCGCTTCTTCGAAGTCTTTCATTCCGACGACCAGTTTGCTGAGAACCGTCGCGGGGATACTCTCCGCCTCTAGATCTACTTCGGGCAGTATGCGTCTAAGAGCTCGCATTGCCGCTTCTTTGCAGAGGGCCTCTAGATCGGCGCCAACGAACCCATGAGTTCTGGCAGCTAGGCTTTCCAGGTTGACCTCTTTCTCGAGTGGCATGCCTCTGGTGTGAATTTGCAGGACCTCAAGTCTGGCAGCTCTTCCCGGAACGCCAATTTCGATTTCTCGATCAAACCTGCCAGGTCTCCGTAGGGCGGGGTCGAGCGCGTTTACTCTGTTCGTGATACCTATCACAACTACTTTTCCTCTTGCTTGCATGCCGTCCATTAGTGATAGTAACTGAGCGACGATACGCTTCTCGACGTCTCCCGAAACCTCTTCGCGTTTGGGTGCAATGGAGTCAATTTCATCGATCATAATTATGCTCGGGGCGTTCTCTTGAGCCTGTTTGAAGATATCGCGTAATCGTTCTTCGCTCTCGCCGTAGAACTTGCTTACGATTTCTGGTCCTCCAATAGTGTAGAAGTTTGCGTTACTTTCATTCGCTACTGCCTTTGCGAGCAACGTCTTCCCCGTGCCAGGTGGTCCATGGAGCAGAACGCCTTTTGGTGCTTCCACTCCGAGCCTGACGAACAATTCCGGATGACGCAGCGGGAGTTCAATAATCTCACGCACCTTCTGGACTTCGTCGTGGAGACCACCAATGTCTTCGTAGGTTACGCGCTGGATACCTTTTGGAGCTTCCTTCGCAACTTCCTCGCTGACCTGAACGTCTGTTCCTTCGCCTACAATTACAGCTTGGGCGGCGGGTTTGACATCGGTCACAATCAGTTCGACACGTGTGCCCATGATGTTAAGCGGAATAGAGTCACCACGAGTCAATACTCGTCCTTGCAAAAACTCGAACAAGTAGGATTCAATTCCCATAACTCTGATCGGTTCCGTGAAACCTAACACAATGCGCTCCGCGACTTTCACAACTATCTTCTTCACGGTGACCTGGTCGTCTATGCCTACGCCCGCATTGTTCCTAGTGTAACCGTCCATTCGGATCAGGCCCTTGCCTACGTCCGTCTCATATCCTGGCCAGACGAGGCTCACCGTTTTCTTCGTGCCAGTAATTTCAATTGCATCCCCAGACGTCAAACCTAGTTCACGCATTACGTCTGAATCAATACGTACGATACCTCGATTCGCATCCCTAGCTCGCGCCTCTGCAACACGGACGGTCTTTACGCTCATAGAACTCGTCTTACAGATCTCGTGAATCTACCCTTAAGGATAACTAATCGAGCCTCAGAATGAGGTGACGTTTCAAGCGTGCCTCGATGCCGTAAACACTTTTGAGGCCCGTTGTTTGGGAGAATTACCGACAAGTTTGAGGAACTTGCGGCAAAAACTAAGTAGCCAATTACCGGATTCACGCATATCCACAGGTACAGCCCCCACGATTCTTAAGTAGGTGGG